>Ga0179593_1542692_pt1 | contig 10788 bp, 12 predicted proteins | sample CZODoug2_1_08_16_FD_185931 | JGI IMG/M metagenome (GOLD analysis project Ga0179593, IMG submission 185931) | Vadose zone soil fungal communities from Angelo Coast Range Reserve, California, USA - CZODoug2_1_08_16fungal (PacBio error correction) | ecosystem: Environmental > Terrestrial > Soil >... | reverse complement strand
TCTCACACAATTTCAAGGCGCGCCCTGCCCCAATTGGCCTTTGTTGAGTTGAGCCAGGGTTTTCTTATTTCTCCCAAAAGGCTTGTACGTCCTGACGTCGGCTCGTTTTTCTACGGCCTTGGTCTCCCCACAATTGAGCTTCCTCCTCCTCATTGTTTTTTTTCTCTTTCCTGTTTTCCCATGCTTTATTTCCCCCCTTAAGCGAAGTAGCGAGTACACCTTTTGATAACCCCGTTTTGCCTTTCCCCCATGCCGCAGTGACAAGGCGCGCCCCTTTTCTTTTAGATCGCGTTTTTTTTTTCGGGTCACGTCTTTGTTTATCTGTTAGTCGGGGGAAGACCGCAAGCAGACTGACCTTCCCCATTTTTTCCTCAACGCGAAGGCCTTTTTTATTCTTAACAGCTAATCCAAGAGAAGAGGCCCTTTTGGGTTTTTACCATATCTTCCGCAACCTTTCTTAAGTCCGATTTTAATCCTATTGGCTCTTTTTACCCCCATACCCCTTCCTGGGAGGTTCCGTCCACCCCCTTGAGTTTGCAACCCCTGGAACAGCGATTCTGACGCTTTACCTTTCTCCCAAAGTTACAGGTCCCTCTTTTTTCTGCGAGTTTTTCTAATGCCGCGAGTGCCCACATCCCAAAACATACCCATTTTTGCGTTGGGGACCCAGCCTTCGTTTCTTTGTTGTAACTTCCATTTCCCTTTTTCTTTTTCGATCCGGATATCGTGCGGGGTAGGGGTCTTTTCGCACTGATATTTTCCTTCTCTTTCTTTCCCGGCTTCCTCTTTTCAGTCGTTTTTCTTTTTCCAATCCCCGACGACCTTTTTCCGTTCACCTGCCAGGCACTAACCAATTTGCAAACGGAAATGCGCCTGCGCGGCTTTTTAGGAGTTCTTTAACCCTTTTTTTTTCTAAGACTCTTTTTTTCAGAGGTTACTTCAAGAGGTCGCGAAGTCCCCCTTACACCTCTTCCCTCTCCCTTAATTCCAAGGCCTTTTCTTGGTTTTTTGAAACTTTACTGAGGAAGTCAATTGCCCCCCCCCATGATTTTGGATCAACGTGAATCCCTCTCATTCTCCTCTTCCTCCTCCTTCTTTTTTGATTGAGCACCTCGTCCATTCAGCCCTTCAGCTCAGGGACCTAGCGAACACCCCCTGGGACATCTTTAATCCCTAGTCTCAGCTTTATCCCCCCGTTCAACGGTGTCTCCTTCGCTTGCCGAGGATTTTCAGCGTTCTCCCTGGCTATGAATGTTGCCCACCTTCCGAAGACAATCCCTCTTTTGTATTAGGACTCCTCTTCCTGACCCCTCTGTCTTTTTTCCTTTCAAATCTCTGGATGCTGCAATGAGGATGCTAAGGTAATTGTGGTTCTTTTCCTTTATAGTCGGTTTCATCTCTTCAAAACCCCCCTCCTAATCGTGTTTTTTCTTCAAGCCGTTCTTCTAGAAACATCATTCCAACTTCCGCGCTTCCCTTCCTCTTCCCTTTTTGCCTATTGACGGGAGGCATCCTTTCTCCTCCTCCCCCTCAGTAGCGATGACCCGCGCGCCCTTTGCTTAGTCTGAAAAAACCCCCTGTTCACATTTACTCTCAATCCTTCCGGCCCCCTTTTCTTATTTATGAATTTGAAAAGCGAGGGTTTTTTTACTGCCGCGGTGTTTGATTTTTTATCATTATTCTGAAGTCCTGCCCATGGAGGACGTTGAAGTGGTGGGTCGCGAAATATGGTCCCGACAGACCCTCTCATTTCCTTCTGGTCCAGGTCTTCGGGTAAAACCTTTTTCAATTTTGCTGATCTGTGAGCGCTTCGTAGTGAAGGCGGCTACCCCTTTTTGCGATGAAGTTACACCCTTCCGTTTCCCCCTGTCTCCCTACCTCTTCTCAGTCCCATGAAACCTGCTCTCTGAACCTCTTTCTGTTCTTCCCTCGTAAATTTGAGTGTTATTTTTTTTCCCTGCCCGGTTCTCGGGGGCTCATAGGTGCGTTCGTGCCGTTGGGTGGATCTTTTTTTCCCTAAGTCTTTTCTTCTTCCACTCTTTTCCCCGCATTCTGACTGTTGTCGCAGTCGGCCTTGCAATTCCATCGTAGGCCGGCGGGCAACCCTTTCGATGTTTGCGCAGAATTTCCCCCTCAGAATAAACTCTTTGCTCTTTTTTCGACTTTCTCTCTCTACCTTCCTCGTTTTTTTTTTCTGAGATTCCCTTTTTTGATCTGAATTTTTTCCTTCCTCTGACGCAAACATCGCACAACTGATTTCCGCCCTCCGATTCGTTTTGAACACTTGCACCCTGCGACAAACAAGGACGTTCCCACTCCCCGACCCCCCCCCTTTTTGCAACTTTTTGATGGAAGAGATTCCGTGTACCCGGTAACAGGAGGGCCCCCCCGCGCCTCCCTCTTCGACACGCCCCCCTTTCCCCCTAGTTCCCGAGTTTTCCGTACCACTGTTAGGACGGTCGCCCTTTCCGGAAATAAACTTCGGAAACTTTTCTACTCGCTTTTTTTCACTTACTTCAAACAGGCTCCCCTCCGTCTTTCCTCCCCGCCCTGTGCAGTGCTTCCGTGTTTAATCGCTTAATTATAACCCCTTCCCTCCAAGAATTATAGTATGAGGCCTTTCCCCAGATGCGCTTCCCCTGGCAACTTCCAGATTTTTGCAGCTCTTGCCTTTTTTCCAGTCTTTCCAAAACCTTTTCCCCCCGAGACGCCGCGGCTTCCAACCAAGCATCCTCCATTTCCACTCTTGTGAAAAATACTTCTTTTCTTTTCCTCCCAGGGCCCCAATCCACACTGGCCTTTTTTCTCCCTCTTTTCCCCCCAAACCGAGACCAAAGTTTTCCCTTTAAGATGGCCTCCCCAAAAGATTCTTCGGTTCTCCAGCCCCCTATAGCGGGACCCTTTCCTTTTCCGGTCTCTTTTTCTCGATTTCCTGGCCTCAAGCATCCAGGCGGTTCGATGGGTGAATCTTTTTGCCATTCTCCAATAATAAGGTCCCCCCCCCCATCCCATTTTTCTCAAGATCTTTTTTTTCGAGTCATTTTTGAGACCACGTCCCTGTTATGGCCAGCAGACCTTTACATCCCCCCCCACCACGTATTTTTTTGTCCTTTTCCTCCAAGTTCCTTTAGATCCCTTTACTCCAATGCCGCACGCCTCGAATAAGGTAGCGGATGCATCGGCCCCTCCAATAACAAAAAGTTACCCCTTTGTTTTCCTTTCATTCTGAAGATTATAGTGAATTCCACAGTTCTTTGGTTTTTCGCCTATTCTCACTCCCCATCCCCATCCCCTTTTTCCCCCCCCTCCCCTCTGGTCCATGAGATGCACTTTCGGCCCCCCTCCCTTCATTATTTTTGTTTGTTGGTTTGTTTTTGTGGTGCGGTGGTTGGGGGTTTGTGTGTTCCCCAGCTCTCTGGACGGAAATCTCGGCGGCTGATCTTTCTTCTCATCGAGAAGTGTTAACTGCACTCTCCCCCCCCATTTGTCTTTCCCTTCCAAATCCCCCCCTTCCCTCCTTTTTTTTCATCTTTTCCCTATCCTTTCCGGACGTCCCTCGCCTTCCTAAAGTACTTACCTCTTGAAAAAGAAGATTCTTTTTTCCAAACCCACGGATGTTTAATTACCCCCCAACATAGCAAACCTCACCTCCTTCTCCGGGGGATCCTCCTTACCATCAAAGTTGTTATTCCTTCGGTTTCCCCTTTCTCCCCTCTGGTTTACCCTCGACTCCCTTTCTTGAACAGCGGGGACAGCCGAGACTGCGAGCCTTCAACGATTATTCCCTCAATGATTCCCCCCCCCCTGAACCCGACACATGGGCACTCCTTCACCTTCTCTCCCTTCTCCACCCTTTGAAGTTCCAAATCCCAGATATTCCGAGTCGGTCATGTCTACACAACGCAGCCTCCATACGTCGTCACTTTTTTTCCCTCTTTTTTTCACTCCATTTTTTTTTTTAGAGGAGGGTAACAGATATGAGTCCTCCTGTGACAAGGTGTTGTTTTCCCCTTGGTGGAAGAAACCCCCCTTGTCCTTTCCCCCCTTTATACCTTTGTGTTATCAGACCCCCCCCTCTTCTTTATCTCCCTTTTTCTTCGCCGAGTGGCTTTATCCTTTGTTACAACCCCCCCCCATTCTCAGGGCCACTTATGGTGAAAACATTCATTTCCCCCGGTAATAGTCGTGGAGTCACGTTTAGACTTTCTCTCCCCCCCTTTGGGCAATTTCCTCTGCCTCCGAATCACCCCCCTCTTCCCTCTTATCCCTTCTCAACGCAAAGCGCGCCGAAACACGTGGATGCCGGGAGAAGGAGCTCCAGCTTTATCCTCCTTCCGAGCCTCTTTTCTCCTTCTTTTTGTACTCCCCTTCCATGGGTTAACTCCCCCCCCAATTCTTTCTTTCCTTTTTTTTTTTTTTTTTCTCTTTTGTGTTCTTTACCCCATGCCCGTTATTTACCCGAACCAACTCCGCTCCGTCGCGCGTTAAAAGCTGTTCAAACTAGGCTTGCTTCCCCCTTCCCGCCTTTGCCAGGGCGCCTTTCTGGTGGAGACCTTTTCCGCCTTTTCGTGTTATCTGGAGGAGTGTGCCACCCACTTTCGCCAGCAGACCCTTTCCACGTGAATGACAGACGAGAAGGCCTCGCTCCGTCCCCTTCCCCTCCTCCCCCCCCTTGTCCAATCGGCCCTGAGAATTTTTTCCTATCTTCTTTTTCCCTCCAACCTTTCCGTTCGATCGAATCCCTTGTTCAACAAAATCTTCTGAATACCGCTGGGGTCCCTTTCGTCCTTCCACCCCCACAATTGTTTTCCCCCCCTTCAAAGGCTTCTTCCTCTTACATCCCCAGTCCCTCGTTGTACTTGTTAATGTCTCCCCAGCTACCGAAGAGGAAAATAACTTCGCATGCGTGCGTCTTTTCTCATGTTTTCTTGACCCTCACGGCCCCTATTAGTGTAGCGATTCTTCCCTTGGTATATAGTGCACAATGTTGTCCCCTTCTCCCACTTGACTCCCCTTTCCTTTCCTAGTTAGGGGAACCCAGTTTTCCCCCCCCCCTGTGTCCTGAGCCCTCTACTTCTTTCCCATGGCCCCCAGTCCCAACCTGGCCGACGTAACAACTTTGATTCAACCCGAATCCCCTTCCGGTTCTTAGTTTATAGTTGGAGTCCAAAGTTTTTTTTTTGATCTCCCTTCTTCTGTTTTCTTCCCGTCCCCCCTTTCCAGAACGCGGCCCGATTTATTAAATTAACCCAGGAAGCTTATGAGAAGGCCCCTTTGTGGGGCCTTCATTCCCATGTTCCCTCCCCTTTTTTTGACCGTGCATTTCCTCCACTTTTTTCTCCCTCTTTCTTATTTTCTTTTCCTTTATTTCGATTTGACGCCTTCAGAGACTTCGCAAGATCTTGTCCCCCACCTTGCTCCCTGCCTTTTCGGTCGCACCCCACCCCCTCCTTTTTTCCCTTCATTTCTGAATCCTCTCTGAGGAACCCCCCCAAAAAAAAAAACCACCACTGGTGTAAGCCTGTCTTTCCCTTCTCCCCTCCCGGTTCTACTGGGATTCTTTTCCCTCTTCCTTTCTTGACTACCCTTTCTCTTTAAAAAAGATTCTCCGACGCCTCCCTTTGGTTGGTTCTGATTCTTCCTTTTATTTTTCTTATTATACCCGCTTGGCGAAACCGGTTGCCTCTCCCACTTACCCTCCCTTTAATCTGCTGATGGGAAGGTCGGGTAGATGGACTTTTCATGGCTTTTTTTTTTTCACTGCTTCCCCACGACCCCCTCCCCTTTTATTTTTTTTTCCATTCCCTCGCCTATACAAATACGTTTCCCGTCCTTTCGCCTCTGAAAGATGAAGACCCTTTTAGAATACTTTTCTCCTTCCCCCTTGAACCCCCTTTCAGAGGCCTTTTGTGTCTCTTTGCCTTCAATTTAGTATTTCCCCTCCCCCAGGTTCCCTTTGCCCTGACGCACGCAGGAAGGAAACGGAGAATACTTCTTCACTTTTTTAACTCGGATTTTCCCTTTCTTTTTTGGCTTTCCCTTTTGAGTCTTTTTTTTCTTTTAGGCTTTGTCGAATTCTGTCGCAAGTTCCGACGCGAAGCCCCCCCCCTCTGGCGGCACGGTGTTGGGTATGAGTCTCCAATGCAGCCCAGACTATCCCTTTCCTTTTTGTTATCCTCAGAGTAACACTCCCCTTTTTTGTCTTATTGCCCCTTTTTCTTCTCCACTTTTCCTTCGTCGTCTTTTCTTCTCCAAACGTTTGTGGAAACGTTAACAACGCGAGTTTCTGAAAATGATGACGGCTTCTGCCTTATGTTCCTTCTTTAGCCGCTCCCTCTTTTCCGTTCGCCCTGTTCCCCTTTTTTTTGCGTGTTCCTTTTGGTTTATTCTATTTACTCATATTTGTTGCCCGCCGGCGACATTTACTTTCTTTACTTCCGACTGTCTTTTTCCCCTGAGGTGACCCCTTTCCCCAGGATTCCCTTTTTTCTTCAGACTGTTTTTCCTTGTGACCTTCAAACGCCGTGCCGGCGCTAAATAAGTTGCTGCCGCAGAAGGTCCACCCCCCCAACTCTTCCTTTCCCTCAAGCTTTGGGTTTGTTTTCCCATCTCTTCTCTATCCTTTTTTATTTTCTCCCTTCCGAGTTATTCCCTTTCCCTTATGTTCTTTGCCACATCGCAACTTGCTCCGGCTACTCGGCGTTTTGATGGAAATGGCCTCGTCCAAAAACAGTTTCCGTTTCTAATCCCCCTTTTTTGCACGGTTTCTTAATATGATGGCAAATTTTCTTTTTCCGTGATTTGCCCTCCCCTCCATTCTTTCTTCTTACCGCGAGAACCCGTCCTTCGGTAAAACTACTTCCTTCCCCCCTCAACAGGCCCTCCTCCCGAGTTTTAAAAGTAACCCCGGGCGGTCGCCTTTCGTCCACTGTTTTGACGGAACATCTTTTCCTTGAACCGCGTTGGGGAGGGGGTTTGCTTTCTTCAAATCTGATTACAGTTCTTCAGTCATCCCATCCTCTTCCCAGATTTATTCTTGACCTTCCCGAGAAGGGAACAAGCCTTTACCCCCCGCCCAGCATCCTTTTCTCTTCCTTTTTCATATTCTCGAACACCCCCGCAACAGGCACGACAAGATTTGAAGCGCTTCGAAGGGAGAAATGACGGCTCCCACACCTCGACCACTCCTTTTACGCTCTTCGCCCATCCCCTTCCAAAAGCATTCCCCCTCTTTTTCTCCGGGCCGGGCTTGAGCCGGTAAAGGGCCACTGGATTTTTAGACAGAAGCCCTTTCGCATGGGTTCATTCTCCACCCCCCTTAAGCGACCCGATGTTTCAACTGTTTTTTCCTTCTTTCTCCCCTACCTTTTCATTTCCCCTTCGACAGACTGGAGTATAAGGGATTTTTAGGAGAGATGTTTACTATCGCTTCATGGTCCTCACAAAGGCTTCTTTTGTGAATTCGCGTTGAACCTCTCCCCTCACCTGCTCCCACAACCTTCCCTATCAAGCAATTGAACCCATCCAATCTCTTACTAATTTTTTGCCAAAGTCGGCTTTTGACTTCCAGTCCCCCGAAACCCCCCGAGGTTTTTTCCCCTTTTGCAACAGCAGCTTTTCACTGTTCGCACGCTTCCTCCAATGCGAACCTCCCCCCCCCCTCCCTTTCTCGGATCTCACTCACCCCGTTTCCCCCTTTGTGACTCAAGGCTTTTCCTTCTTTTCTTTTTATGTGCACCCTTTTTGACGCTCCTGTGATTTAAGAGAGTTCCCAAGCGCTTGCGACCGTCTAAGGAGTCAAAGTAGCCCTCTTCGGCTGCATCTATCTCCTCTCTCCTAGTTCCCCCTCTATTCAAAGTTTGATTGTCCTCCCTGGTTTCCCCCCAAACCTGTCATCGGTATGCTCAGGAATTCGTTTTGTAGGGAACTTCGCTCGCCAGGAACCAGACTCTGAACCCATTACCTTTTTTTTTTTTTGTTTTTTTTTTTTTTTGTTTTTTTCCCAACCACACCCCACCCTCCTAGAAAACGCAAAGAAGGGCCGGTTGCAGAATTCCCCCCACGGTTTTTCCAACGTTTTTCCGCTGGGAACATCCGGACCCGGCTTTTTTAGTCTCCGAATGTTCCCCTCTTTTTTTTCGCAGCTTCGAGGCTAATCTAACGAGGCTCGCAGTGCGCACTGGAGCCCCGACACATGGCACCTTCTGTCCATAGGGGAATCCATCCCTCTCCTCCTTTTTTACATCCTTTCAAATTTTTTTTTCCCCCACCCTCCTCCCAGCCTGTATGAGTTGGCCTAGTCAGTTCCTTATTATGGACGACTCTCCCAATTTCTCCAATCCACTTGGGACATGTAACTTTTTTTTATTCTTCCCTTTCCATACTTCTTCTTTTGCACACCCCCTCTTTTGTCCTCCCCCCCGAGGATTACCAACCTTCTTTCACCTTCAATCTCTGGCTTGACTCCCCCGATTTTTTTCGACTATTTCCCAAACCAACCGGGGACTCATTCTTTGAAAACCATTTCTTTTCGTTCCTCCCCGCCCTAGACATTTTCTCTTCTATTCCATTACTTTGGAAACGTTTTTTTTTTTCACCCCCTTCTCCCCCCGATCCCTCCCCTCTTTTACTGCGTCTTCTATTCCCCAACGAGCTTTCCCCCACGGTCTTTTGGAGAAGGCGAGCGATGATATCCAACCTTCTAAGCGTCCTTCCCCCAGTTTTCGTAAGGGCCATTGTCCCTACCACACCCCCCATCCTCCCTTTCTTCCCCCCTACGTTTTTTTTTCCTCCTCTGATTTGTGAGTTAACCATGTCGTGATAAGAAAAAAGAATTAGTCGCTCTTTCGTTCCCCCAGGTATAGATTCCCAGTCCATTGTGCCCTCCCTCTTTGATTGTGTCTCATTTCTTTTTTTTAGGACCCCGAGTATTCACTCGGGTGATAGGGCGTGGAAGACACTTTCTCCTCCCGTTCCAAATCCCCCCCACCTTTCCGCGCTAAACCTTTCTCGAGCCCCCTCCTGCCTAAATGTGTTTCATCCCTCGGCCTCTTTTGGAATCCTCCCCACTCGGTCCTTCTACGTAATCTCTTGTTGAATTAAAAACCTCTTGAATACCGCGTTTCTTGATTCCCAGTTGTTGCCCCCCACAGGCTCTGCTGGTCCTTCTCCTACGGTTTCCTTGATTCAAGTTTGTCTACGCCCTATAATGACGAAGATTCCCCTAAATGCTGCTTGCGGGCATGTACAGACTGAATTTTGTAAACTTTCACCGTATCGAGTCTGTTGCTCCGCCCTTTCTTCCGTAGGGTCTTCTCCTCCTCCATCGTATCCTCTCCAAGGCGCAGTTCAACCCGCTGTTAAAACTTTCTATTTTCCACTCTCTTTTCCTCCTGTCTTTTCCCTTCTAATTTCCCCCTGCCGTACAACTTGATTCCCCCCCCCCTTTCCGGACCTCTTTTTTTTTTTTCTTTCCATGATTTTGGAACAGCCGTTTGGGGTTTGGATCGCTATCGTTCATTTTTCAGAGTCTCCAGAGGAAGCGTCGGTCCATCCGAACCTTCCAAGAGACCCCTCTCTGAGCGAAAGGCATTGACTTTTGTTTTCCTTCTTCCTACCACTTCCCACCGTTGGATCACGTCAAGTAACCTGCCTATGCTCGCACAGCCGAGGCTTTCGACTGTGTCCTCTTACAGAGACTTTTCGTTTTGTTTCCCCCTTCCAGATAATTTCCCCCCTCCCCACACCTGGGACCTTCCGATAATTAAGAATGACTCGCTGAGGCCAACGGCTTTCAAGGTTGTATTGCGGCCGCGTGCATTCCGGTATTCGATGGGTTTCCTTTTTCTTCTGATGATTTTCTTTTTGTCAACTTGCTTCGTCCGAAAGCAAAGGGATTGTTTTGGGGATGGCTGGATTCGTTTATTCTTTATTCGGCAATTCCGACTTGTGAATGGACCCTTCACTCTCTTTAGAATTCATGCGGGCTTTTCATGGGACTTATGTTTAGCTGGAAATGATTTTGCTAGGTTGCACCTGAACCTATAACCGCCTTTGATGCTTTCTCTTCAAGCGAGATTATAGTATATCCCCCTTACTGGATCTCTCCCTTAGGCTGCCAGATGCAGCCTGAGAAATACTTTGCCCCCATCTTGACCTTTTTTTATTTGAGTTTTTTTTTGGGGAATGAAAACTGCTGAGGTCTGAAAAACCAGTGTTCCCACCTGCTCAAGTTTCCTTTTCCCACCGTATTGTTTTCCTCTAGGGATTTTGTTGAAGCCGCCGGCTTAGGGGTGGATAGGAGGTGTTGTTTTCTGCCTTCCTGTCGACCGACTTCTTGCCCTTGCTGTTGGGGTCGCGCATCTGGCCCCTTCTTCCTTTGCTTTCTTGTCAGCTGATCACTCCTCTTTTTAGACAATGAAACTTGTCCGAAAAACTTTTTACGGGCGAGTCCGGTGTGCCGCTGGAAAGTTCACACGCGTTCTGAGTATTCCGTCTCCTGTAAACTTTTCTGAAAGCTCCCTCTCCCCCCATTATTTTGAAGTTTTTCAGAAAAACCTCTATGGACGGTTGGCGTTTTCCCTTTTTGATTGTAGGTGCCGCTCATATTTGGGCGCCGATACTGTCCTTCAAGCGACCAGCCCCTAGTTCCCCCTCCCCCCGTGGAGTTGATTTTCTCCCTTTCCTGTTTGTCAATATCGTGCATTGACAAAACTTCCGTTAGCCGGCGGACAGAACGTTTTTGCACCCCATTTCGATATAGTGGCAGAGTCAGAAGCTTGTGCCGTT
>Ga0179593_1307362_pt1 | contig 10788 bp, 10 predicted proteins | sample CZODoug2_1_08_16_FD_185931 | JGI IMG/M metagenome (GOLD analysis project Ga0179593, IMG submission 185931) | Vadose zone soil fungal communities from Angelo Coast Range Reserve, California, USA - CZODoug2_1_08_16fungal (PacBio error correction) | ecosystem: Environmental > Terrestrial > Soil >... | reverse complement strand
TTTGTTCCTTCTTCGGATTTCATTGTTCTTGTTTGAAGCAAGCACATTCCTCCCTTTCCGGCTCCCCAGACGTCGGTCCGTTTAAATTTTTTTTTACCGTCCAGTCCGCAGGGATTTTCCACGTCGGTATTGCCTATTGTCCCGGGGGCCCTTTGAATTCTTTTGCCTTGTTGACCGCGTCGAGCAACCTTTTCCTGTCCGGGTTTCCGGGTGCGCCTTCCTGGCAGTGGTTCGAGCGTAGGGGATCGCCACCTTCCATGATAGTTGTTCTTCCTCAGTGAGTTTGGCCGCCGGCTTCCTTACTTTTTCTTTCCCTTTTATTATACGACTGGATCTTAGCCCTCCCTTTTCTGTAGTCGTTTCCCGTAGAGCTGTCTTATTTATGGATCGGCACAAACGGTCTTTCGTAGTTCTTGCCTGGTTACACCCTTTTGGAGCGCGTCTTTCTTTCCTCCCGGAGGTCCTCGTCTACGCTGGAGTTTTTTTCCTTTCTCTTTCAACTGGTTTTCCCCGATCGACCAACGTTATCCCCCTCCCCTTTCTGAGAATGCTTTGCCGCCAGTCCTTCTTGGTTGACTAATTCCGGCGTCTCTACTTGCCTCCCAGTCCGATACTAGTTCCTAAGCACATTTTATCCTTTAAACACCTTTTGTCGATTTCTAGCTTCTCACCCCCTATGCCCTTCAGGCTGCAATATTCTCACGCAGCGTAGACCTTTCTCCTGCCTGAGCCGCCCACGGTGCTGTAAGAGTGGATTAGCGGGGTGTAGTCTGTGGCGGCGGGCCGTGATGCGCGTCCTTTCTGACAGTTTTTCCTTTCAGCAGGGATAAAAACCCCTCTCGTGTCTGACATTCCTGGTGGGTGCGTGCCGCTGTTCCTGTCCTTCCCCCTAGTTGCACCAGTTTCCGATGCAAATACTTTTTTCAATCGAGCTTGGAGTCCTTTCCCCCCCTTTCGTTTTATCTCGGTCAAGATCCCCCCTTTGTTTCCCGTTACGTTTCGTGAGCGTTTTCGTACCATAATAAAGATCTTGCGAGGCTTCCACGCTTTGCTCCCTTCTTTCCCCTTCCCTTCTTTGCTAGGTCATCCCCCTCCCTGAATATTGGTCCAAGTTTTTTTCCGTAAGTCTTGTTGTGCGTATTGCATCCCCTCCCGCTTGCGTTTGTTAGATCCTTCCCCCCCCTATTGCGTTCCCCTTCCAGATTGGGAAGATCTTGGGGAAATTTGGCGACCCCCCCTTCAGCGCGAGCACTCCTCATCTTGTCTCAACACGATTCGCAGTCCCAGCCGGACCCTTCTTTTGTGGTCCTCGTGAGAGTTTTGAACTGAAGCGCCTATTTGACCCCACGCGAAAAAGAAAAACCCTGCCCGCTCCCGTGAACTTCCGTTTGACAGTCTCACCTCGGACTTTGATTCGCCTACCGCATTCCCTCGCCGAAACAGTTAAGCACCACTTCCCCGTGCTATACAGACCTTTATATAGGACAAATCCCCTATGTAAGACTTCCACCATTCTTTTCGTGCTCTCCTTTCTCCCTCGTTCAATCCGATCAAAAGCCCCCGGTCCAGGGTAACTACAGCGCCAGTTGTATTCGACCTGTGAGGCCACATTCTCCCTCGAGACACCGAGCAGGACGGATTCTTTCATTCTTCTCCCCTGCTTTTTGCCCCCCGCCGCCTTCCTCCCCAGCTTCCCCTTATCCACCTGCACGCCTCCAGCCACCTCCGTGCCGCGTGTGTTCTGCGGACCAGAACCCTTTTTCTTCCCCTGTCTCTTGCTACCCAGGCCTGATTCCCCCGAGGCATTTTCGCCCAATCTGTGCCTGGTTAGCCGTGTTGAGGCCGCGCCGTCAGCTGCGTCCTTTTTTTCCCCTTCATCTGCTAATCCGAGCGCGACCGTTGCTCGGCCCTTTTGACAAACCCGCTAGATACGTATACGTTCGCGCCCACTTTGCTCCTCAGATTCTGTGAGACTCCTCGCTTTTCTCTTCTCAGCTCGGTCGACGGACGGCTTTTTCTCGAGATTTAATCTAGGGAGGGAGAGCCTCAGGCCCCTAAGCGTTTGGGTCTTCCAGTTCCCTTCCCTTTTTTTTTTGCTCGAATCTTCGCCCTTTAGGTTATTTTTTTTTCCCTTCCCTTCCCCTGCTCTAGGGTATCTCCCTGGTGGTTTTCTTTAATAAATAGGAGCCCCCCCCTCTCTCTTTTAGAGCTTGCTCTGCAGCTGGTGGGCCGAATCCACCGAGTGCGACAGTTACATCTGAGGGACCTCTTTCTTCACGTTACGCGGTCCATGAGATTTCCTCTCCCTAGCAGGCAGTCGAACTTTGCCCGTAAAGAATTTTCCTCGGGATGACTTTGCATCTATCCTCCTTCTAAGTGACGCCTCGGGATTCCGCTCAGTAAATCTTCCCCTCTCCTTACCCCCTGAAAAGTCTGTTCGACTACGTCTTTCGTCGGGGTACCTTCCTTAATAGTAAGGCCTACCGCCATTAATACCCGCCCTCATCCCCTACCATCTTATGGGACGTTCCAACATGATTCCCGTGGCACGGGCCCCAGTGTCTCTCGGCCTCCCCTTAATTACCTTTGCGGGCCTGTATCGCGAGCTTGTAGCAGACATAGCACTCCGCTTTTTCTTTCTTTTCTTGAGCGCGGGGGTCTGACCCAGCCTTTCTCGCTATCTCTTTTTCCTCCCGTTGTTGTGATTCCTTTTGATCAATGAGAAGTGTAAGGCCCAGAGCATCAAGGCTTTTGCGATTTAGGAGCCCTTTTCTCTTCTTGAAAGACTCTCCCCTCGCGTTTCCGAAGGTTCCTGCGAGCTTTTGTCCCCTGGAACGAGACTCAGTTCCGATCCCTGTATGAGATTCGTTTGATGAAGATGTTCTTCTAGATTTACTTTTCCCCTCGACGGACGGGTCTTGGTCCCCCCTCGCGGTTTTGTTATTCTCGTGAAGATCTCCTTTGTTACCTGGGAGCAAGTAGTTTTGACCTCCTTTCCTCCCCGGGGCTTGACCCCGGCGATCTGTGTGGCTCGAGGGTCGGGTATGGTCGGAGCAGAACCTGAAGGTTTTTCTCTTTCCCTCGTACAATCTGCATCGTGCGACTTCTTACCTCTTGCGCCTAGCCGTTCGATTTCCTTTTTTCCTTTATGTGTGAAGGCCCGAATTCTCGTCAAGATAAAAGTCTTTCCTTTTTTCTGAGCTTTCGCCTGCTTGGGCTGAGGCGAACAAGAACCTTTCCTTACTTTACTACCAATCTTAAACTGCCTATTACCTCGTGTTCTCTCGTGGAATGCTCAAGTAAAGTAGAATTTTTGATTTTCCTTTCCCTCCTTAGTCTTCACAGGCAGGACTGATTCGTGCTAAGGTCGTTCTTGTTTTTTTGTTTGGGTGGGTTTTTTTTTTGTTTTTGCTTTTGGTGTGGTCGTGGGTTGTTTTCTCTTTATTCCTTATAGCTAGTGGCAACGTAATGTTTTCCTTTCCCCTTGCTTCTGAATTTTTTTGAGGCGCCCCGTTTTCTTTTTATCGTAGAGTCCTCAAGTGAATAAATGTGAACAGTCTTTTTCTTTTCTGCGTGCCCGGTTGAATCGGCCTGGTTTTTTCCGGAGACCCCCTTTCCCGTGCTGTGCTGGGCCTCCCCCTACCCCCCCCTCCGTCAACCCCCTTAAATTGGGGTAATGATTGCTTTTTTTTGACTGAGCGGCCCTCATGTTATGACGTCGGCTACTCTCCCCCTTTCCTATTTTCTAGTCCCTTTTTCTGAGCCTGTATAGGTTCCGATGGTTTCTTCGCCTTTTTTTGAAGCATGTAGGATGCTCCCCCCCCTTCCTTAGTCGGATCCGCTTACTCGGTGGCGCCGTTTTGGGGTCGCCGGAATTAGATGTTTGTCTCAAGATTGCATTCTCCCGGGTTTTTTAGGGGCCGGGAAGTGGTTGATTCACCGTGCTTCCCCCCCCCGCGAGTTCTCTGGCTGGCGCGCCTGGACCCCACTGGTTGGCAGAACTTTCTGTCGGGGGTCTGGATTTTCTCCCCCACCACGTTGACGTCTTCTCTTTCCCCCCCATTAACGACCGTCCTCTTCTCGCAGAGTTGCCTCTGAGTTTTGACTTATAGATGTCGGCCGGATTGGGGGGTTTTTCCTCCCACCTAATCCTATTCCTGGAGTCCTCTCACTCTATAGTTTCCATTTGATATAGCCCAGCAAGAGGTAGGATCCTTTTCTGAAGAACCTCGCTCTTTCCAGTTTTCCCCTTTTTGCTTCTTCTGAAGAAGGTTCTTTCGCATTCTTTTTTTTCTCTCTTCTGCTGATTTGTAATAAACCTATTTAACGATTCGTATAACGGCAACACCAGGTTTCATCTTTTTTTTTTTCCCCCCCCCTCGCTCGAATGAAGGACGCTTCTGCTCCAGCGAGTTGATCTTATGGCCTTGTTCGGCTTGGCACTCTATCCCTATTGACGGAGAGCCCGCGGCATAGACAAAAGCGCTCATGGAACGTTTTTTCCACCTCCCTGCGTGGATCCACTTTGAACGGGCTGGCTGCCAAAAATGGTTCCATTCCCTTTCTTCCGTTTCGCTTCCCCGCTCCCCCCCGTGTCTCAACTTTAGATTGAATAGAAGGTCAAGGGAAGGGCCTTTCTTCCCTTTACCATCGTGGCACGCTTTTTGTATTTTTCCCTCCGACCTCGTTGGGGACTGTAGCCCCCCCCCGTTCGGCTGAGATTCGCTTTAGGCGTTCCGCTGTCTTTCTCTTCTTTAGCACGCTCTTTTCTCTCTATCATGTTCGACGTATTTTCTGAAACCCCCCCCTTTTTCGAGCGGGACTCCAGTCGCCAGGACTCCTCCTCCTCTTGCCATAAGATCCCCCTGACGAGTGACGCCCGGTAGAAGTCCTCCTCCGTGCCGGTTGGCCTTTTTTCCGTGAAGTTCTTTTGCCGCTGTCGACTACGATTTTTTCAACCTCCACAGTGAAATCGCCGGCCTGTACGCAGTCCTTGCAGTCTACCTTTTCGGCCCTCAGCCGGTCGCGAAGATGTTATTCCAACCGCATTCTTTTTTTTAGCCGCCCACGCCCCTTGAGGTGCCTTCAGCTTCTTTGGCGAGCGTAGGAAACTTTTCTCTCGCCTGTCATGTATTTTCTTTCAAATTGTGATACCTCTTTTGTTTCACCCTTTTTTACGCAGGCGTGGCTCCCCTCACCAAAAAGATCAACTGTTACCCTTTTTGATAGAGGAATCCCTTTCCACCTCCAAAAGCGGACGACACGGTGCTTTCTTTTAGCCCCCTTTTTTCCGTGAGGGCGAAATTATTTTTTCTTTCGCCAAGGCCAAGAATTACTCCGGACCAATAATAAACCTCCCTTCCTTTTACTCTCTTTGGTGAGAGAGATGGGATTTTTCGGGTGTCCTCGCTTCCTTTGCTGGGGAAATTAAATCACCCCCCTATCCAATGAATTCACAAGACTTTGAAATAGCTTCACCCTTTTGTCAAGTTCGGATTTTGTTTGAGTTCCAGGTCGTTAGACTCTAAATGGACTCTGGTGTTTGGCTACGCGCCGGTTTTCCTTGTTTTTTGAAACTTTGTTCACCTTTTTCCCTTTGTCGTTTTAACGGCGAACCCCTTTCGTTCGCCGCGAGCTTTGCGCTCTCCCCCCTCAATTACTTCGGGCCAGTAGGGTGAGTTGTGACGCCCTTCTCGGGGCCTCTGTTCCGACCTTTATTTTCGAAAGTGGATGGTTACCGTCTTTTCTTTTTTTCTTCCGGGAGTATATCTTAGGAGTTTCATCAAGAGGACGACCCTTCTTTCTTTCTTTGGCCTACCACTGTACAGTTGCAATTCTTTTCCGTTCCCGCAGGAGACTTCGCTGTATTTCCTCTGTGCCAGTTGATAGTCGCCCTTGAACATGTCAAATATGGTGAAGATCTCACCCCTTTGGATCAACGAGTATGCTTTAGCCTTCGTCACTGGCCATTCTGCGTGTCATCATTAAGGAGCACCGCACTTGTAATAAGATTTTAAGATCTCCTGATTTTCTAGCGTCGGTATCCGTTCTCTGTCATCTGATAACCCGGTCTGAAAGTTAGACATTAGTTGATCTCTCGAGCCCCGGCAGGCACTTCTTTTCAATATGTCTCAAGCGCCTTTTTCGTCCAAGATTGCGATCGTTCCGTGGCTCGTCCGGAAATACTTCGCGAACTAACCAGACTGTACTTTTTATTTTCCCCCCACAAGATTTTCGTCATTTTTGTTTCGTTTTGTAGTCGATTGGCAGCGGTTTTTTTTTAGCTCCGCAACTATTTCAATTCTAGTTTCCCCTCTTTTCCTCGGAACCCGCCCCTATAGCTGGAGAGACAGAACCTTTTCTCCCCTATCTCCTTGGTTCCCTTTCCCCCCGGGGGGGTGGTTGCGCGTTCTTTTGCTGAAGAGTTTCTTCTTTTTACCGCCACATCCTCTGCGTCTTGAAGGGAGACCCTTTGACCCCCTCATTGAGTTTCTGGATCCCCGTCAGCTCCTCCTTTTTTTCACCGAAGCACGTGCCATGTTCCTGCTCCCCGGTTTTTGCTTCGAAAACCCCCCCCTTATCCGTCACGAGTGCGGTTAGTGATCTGCCAATTGCACTTGGTGGAAGACCATCCTCTTTTGAATGACGCCTTTTCTTCTCCCACAACACCCGGCCGAGCCGCCCGGGCTTGCCCTTCCCTCCTGAGTAGAACCCATAGCCATCCCTCCCCCCTTCCCTGTTTCAGGGTTGGTTTTTCTTTGGACTTCAAGACTTGTAAGCTCTTCTCCGAAGCTAAAAAGTTCCACCCTCAACGTAAGACTTTTTGAAACTCTGAGGTGGCAAATTACTGGCGGTCCTGAGTTGTCCTCAGCGCCCCCCCCGCCTTTTCAGCATTCTCAAATGCCCCTTTTCAATACTTCCCTCCTTTCCTCTGAAGAAACATTTCCCTCATAAGATCTGCGGTGAGCAACCCCATTCCTTTTTTTAAGAGCTACCTTTTTTTGCGTAACCCTCACAGTGACGGTCTAAGATCCTGATTCCCCATCGACGAGAGCCGCGCGAAGGACTCCCCCTCATTTTATCTTCAGTCCTTTCGATTGGTCCCCCCCCTCAGTAACATGGGCTTTAAGTGTTCGCTCCCCTCCAACCCATTCCATCAGATTTTTTCTTTTGGGATTTTTCTCGGGGCCAGCGTCGATCTCTGGCTCGATGTTTGCGGCTCAAAAATTCCATCCGAATTTTTCCCAAGACTGCCTGTTCATGGCTAGTTCTTTCCCCTCTCCCCCCCTTCCCAGATAGCTTCCATCCGGTAAGCCTTGAGAGAGAACAAGGCCTTACTCTTTCACCTCCTACGCGGCTACGCCCGCCTTGAGCTTTCAAGCTTCCTATTTCCTCTTTAGTACTCCGAGGTCTATGGATTCTTTTGTCGACGCCCTATTTCCTCTGGGCCAGTTGATCGGTCTAGTTTCATTCAAACTGCCAAGTAGGTGGGTTTCCCCCCTTCTGGGAGTGGTCTTTCCCCCCTCTTTTAGCCCAGCCGCCCCCGGTTTGAACAGAGCTTCCCCCTCTAGGTATATACCGTCCGTTCGTTTTTTATCTAGATAATCCTCTTTTCCTCATGGCGAGGAAGATTTTCTTTTTTTTTCCCCCTCATAGCCTTCCGTGCCGACTTTTTTTCCTCCTTTCTCACGTTACTTCGTTTGGTCTTTCCCCATCGATGCCCTCGCCCAGGTCCGTCATAGAAATGTTCGTCCTCTTGCCCATTGGATGTCCCTTCCCTCTTTCGACTTCTTCTATATTCTTTATCTTGTCTTCACGAAGTACGCAGTCTGCATTTTTCTCCTAGAACCTAAGACGTATGGAGGTATGTGGACCCCCGTGATTTAATAGATTGACTTCGATATTGAAGTCATAGCCTGCTCTTCTCTTACTCTGAGTAGAGGGTTTCTTTCCCCTCTTGCTTCGCTCGGCGCTAGGATTCTTTTTTTCTTTCCGCGATCTCGTAGCCGAACCCCGCCGGCGCCGAGTTAAGTTTTTTTTTTCCCGTCTTTAATGCCTGGACGAACTTTTAATAAGCTTCCTTTTTGTGCTCAGGTTTCACGTGTTTCAGTCCCCCTCCTGGCCTTTCCCCCTTCTTCCCTCGGCGAGGCGGTTCCGACTTCCGGGCCTTTTTCGTTCAGAGACCGCTTTTTTTTTTTTCTTCCTCTCTCCCGAGGCCCGGACTGTACTCATGTCGTAAGATCTCGTGAGCCCTGCTTTATTTTCTTCTTCCTTCTTACTTTCTGCCAGATGCCACCCTCGAACTGGACGTCGGCTCTTTATAACAGACGACTACTTTTCCTCGTTCATCTTCTTTCCTTCCCTCACTTAATAGTTTTCCCCTGTCTTATTTGAGAGTCTCAGGACCTCAGGTGGGACTCCAGTCGTCATGGCTATTTTTATTATTTGATCCCCCCCTCCTTTCTGAAAACTTCAGGTCAACCCTTATGGTAAAGGAATTTCTCCCCCCTTTCTTATGCCCGTAGACCTTTCTCCCGTGTCTTTTGAAAGTCTCATATCCTTAAGCGAGGCTCAGAATTCTGATTCTCCCCTTCGGTCTGATCCCCTCTCTCATTGAAGTTTGTTTTAGGCATTTTTCCTTCTCGTCAACTCACAAAGTATGCATTGAAGACCCACGCTTCGCACTTTGTATAATACCTCCGCGTCTCTAGATGGGCTGAAGGGATTCATACGAGTCTTTCCTTCTATCCTTCATGTTATCTCAACCCAGTATATTAACCGGGTTAGTCTTTCCTTTTATGCGTGTTAGCGGAAGAGACGTGGTTCTCTTTTTTTTTCTAACTCTGGTCCTCGATTTCTCGCTTTATGATCCTTACCTATTCCCTCCCTTGGGATTGTTTTTTTTTAGATTCTTTCTCGTGGGTTTTCTTTCTCCCTTCGTCAGAGGATGTAACTGGCGGTAAGAAAGACCACATCCCCTCTTCAAGTATAATGTTATGTTTTTCGGTGGTTACCGAGTTTACTACTTGGCCAGAATGTTCCCACTTGAAGTTTTCTATATTGAGTAATACCCTTTTTTTTTTTTTTAAGTACCCGTGCGTCTACTTTCTATTTGGTTGAAGACTTCGCTTTGCTACCCGTGGGCTGGGTTCTTTTCCCCTCGCAGCACTTAGGCCTGGATCTCGTAACTAGGTAGAGGGTGGCGCGTCACTCCAGATCTTTTGTCGTTTTTTCGAACTGTTTTCTTTCTTCCCCCTTTCTTGGCTTTTATGGACACTTTTTCAGTTTTTTGCTTCAAAGTTCTCTTTCTTTGCGCGGTCTCAAATCCCTCTTCTTGTCCGAAACCTCCTACTTGGGCGTTTTTTGTCCGTTTTTTGCTTTCTTTCCTTCAGTCCGACCGCACGGGGCCTCCCTTCTTTTTCTTGAAGAATACCTCTCCTCTCTCTGCCCATGTTCTCTTTTTTGTCTCCCTCCCTTCTCCTCCTCGTTTCGCCCATTACTTTTCCTTCTCCCACCCTGATTTCAGTAGCTTTTCTAAGTTTGCCTCGCGTTTCGTGTTGGGGCGGCTCGGCTTTTTTTTTTTTGAGACCATGCATTTTAATATATTACTTTGATGTCCTCTCAACCCCCGCGGACCTTTTTGCCTGTTATATAGCCACCGCGCTTTGCTTCACATGTGGGCTTTTTAACAAAATCTTATCAGTAAGCGTTCTTCGTCTGCTTTTTCACTGTCCCCCCTGAAGTATAAGATCCTGTGGTGAAGTAGAAGCAGTCCTCTTTTCTGTACTCAATCCTGTTTTCTTTCTCCCTCCTCCCACCTTTTGAAAACAATTTTTTATCCTTGTTACCATTCCGCCTCAATGGACTGCTCTCACTCGCGCGGTTCCTTTTTCTTCCTCTGCGTATTTTTTTTCTTTGTCCCCAAAAACGCCCGAGCCTGGTTCTATCGACCCCACGACGCACAAAACTGAGCATGTCATGTCTCCTCGCGGTGCGGCTTGCCCTTTTTTTTTTTCTTCTCCCTATGAAGAGTCCCCTTTTGCCTTACAAACAGTACATCCTCCTCGTGACTCCCTTCTTTTCCCCTGAGTGATACTTCTCCGGGCTGGTATTCGGTACTCGCACCGATTTTTCTCCTTTTCCCTGAAGTTGTCGATCGTCTTATTACTTTCCTTTGGGGACGACATATGCGGATGATCTGAGCGCCGTCGGAGAGCGCTTTTGCCTTCTTGCTGCAACCAATCTTTGTTCCCGCTCCTCAAGGTTGCAATTTTTCTCCACGGTGGATTTGACCCTCTTTTCAAGTCGCGATCCTTCTTGCCTCGATCGAAGAGATAATTTCCCCCTCCTCCTCCCTCCGTCCGGAGACGTCAGTTTGACTTTTTTGAAGGAACTCTTCTTGCTGTAGTACACTCTCCGATACCCCGAAGACATCAATTCCGGTACTCGTAACGGCATTATCCTTTCCCCCTTCCCTCAGGAAGTATCGTCGAGTCTGAGGAAACACGCATTTTCTCCCCCTATCATGGCGGTGCGAGCGCCCCTTTCTTAGACCTGTCGGCACGGCCCTCACCCTTTCCCCCCTCCCTTATGACCTTTGCGTTTTACGCTTTCCCCTTCACCGCGGCCCCCCTCTCATTTCTTTCGACCTCTCCTCACCTGGAAATAACCCCTTCGTCCCGTCTTCCCAACAAACGTCTCTATCCGTCCAGCTGGTGATTCCTGGGCGAACGGTTCTTTCTTGCGCCGCCAAGCCGAGCGTAGTTCCCCCCTCTTTCCACCCTCTAT
>Ga0179593_1268226_pt1 | contig 10788 bp, 10 predicted proteins | sample CZODoug2_1_08_16_FD_185931 | JGI IMG/M metagenome (GOLD analysis project Ga0179593, IMG submission 185931) | Vadose zone soil fungal communities from Angelo Coast Range Reserve, California, USA - CZODoug2_1_08_16fungal (PacBio error correction) | ecosystem: Environmental > Terrestrial > Soil >... | reverse complement strand
TACCCGACTGGCAATTCCCACCTCACTCCTCATGAGCGACCTGTCCTTCTTCACTATCTTCTGCTCTTTCTTAAATTTTTTACCGTGATTTGGGTCGTTGCCTGTCCGAACCCCGCAAGAGTCTTTTTGTTATTATCGATAATCTTGACCTCGTTTTTTGAAACATTGATGCCCTCACACGACGCGACAGCTTGTTCAATACTTTTTTCCCGTCGCAAGTCTTTCAACACATTAATTTTTTTTAACTTGGCCAATTGCGGATGAATTCCCCTTATGGTAGCACATGTAGGACTTGTCCGGCCATTCCCTCTTTCACTCATATCTTTCCTCTTTCGGATTTCCTCCTGCATATTTTCGCAGCATCCAGTTGCGCGATTTTTGAGGTATCGTACCCTCCTCTTTTCTCTTCGTTTCTGTGACCGTCGCTCGTTGTGCTTCCATTTCCCCGAAGCGGTTTGGACCTACTCCCTGGACTTTCTTCCGAAAATCCTTTGCGCGTAAGCCCCTTCCCTTCGTTCCAGAGTGTTTTCCGAGATTGGCTACCGAATAGAGATCTTTCCTTGACTGCCCGAGGCCGTGTCTATACCATAGTGAGCCCATCAGGTTTTATCGTTTGCACTTGGAATTCTCGCCCGGGAAGCTGGATCCTTGAGGCATTTAAGTTTTTCACCCTTTTTCATGTTCCTTTTGTTGGTGATGTTCTTCGGACAGTCGCCGCGCTTCCTAATCCCCCCTTCAGTTCCCTGGCAACCCCTTCTGCGTGTTTTTTGCATTTGCGCTTTTAATCGCGAACGGGTCGGGGCTTCCCCTTGACTCCTCTACTGAGTTGTTTTTTCCTCTTTCACGTATTTCCAGGCTGTAAGCGGGATGTCTCTATTTTGTTTTGGTTGGTCCCGATCTCAATCCTTTGCTCAGTGCCGTCTTGTCGTGACAAGTCCAACTTTTCCCAACCGGCGAGGGTTCGTTAGCTCATCCCCGCTTCATCTTTCGTTTTTTTGATGGGATTATGAGCTCCGTGTTTTGCTCAATATTTAGATGATCGACATTTATCGCTCATCCTGCTTTGATGTACGACTCAATCGCGGTCGTTTTTTTCTTCCCATTGTTATTCTTGGGCACCTTAAATCTGGTGCCTGGTTTGGCTGTGCTTTGGTTCGGTTGATATAATTTTTCCCCACCGCCTACCCCAATTCGACGAAGAATTTGTCCCAATGACCTAGAGTTTTTGGAGGTCCCACTCCCCCGAGTCCGGTCTGAGGCGTGGATCTGTTTTTTTTGAGAAGCGTCTGTTCCTATCCGTTGTTGGTGCAGTGATGAGATGTGTTTCCACCTCTTCCCTGTTTCGGGACCATGAACTATTTTTCCCTTTTGATTTTTTCTTGTCATACTTGCAATGATTTTGAGCAAGACTCCCTTTTGCGGTAGGGCGACATTGTTTATAGCCGGTTTTCCCCGGATCCGTAAAAATCGACCGATGGGGTGTCGGCCCAGCCAACAACCGCAAATTTAACACCATTGTTTCTTTTTAACGACCCTTGTCATTTTTCTCTTGCCGGAATAAAGAACATCTTAGCCTTTTCCAGATAGGAATGAGCTCCTCTTTTTGCTGTGTTCTATCTCCCGAGGTCAAATTTGTCGCCAAACCTCAGGTTTCGGTTTCTCTCACTCTTTACCAGCAATTTGAGTTACGTTTTTAGGACAGCTTCGGTGGTTGTCCCAGTTGGGACTTCCCCATGTCTTCACTCAACCTTTATCGCTTTTGATTAGTTCTCAACCTCGCACAATAGCGCACCATCAAAGTGGACGACTAATTCGGTAGGCCTTTACCTTTCACCCCTTTTTTAACTAAGGCGGGAGTCCCTGGTCTTTCTTTTCTTTGGAAGACCGCCAAGTCGTTCAGTTTTACAAAAATCCCTCCCCCCCTTCCCCGCTCCTAAAGCTCTAGGTTAAGCGGGGGAATTTCTTTTTTAGGGACACGCTGACGCTTTCCCCGCTTTTCACACCCCTCTAATTTGCCATACCTTTCCTTATGCGCTTAGATCGGGACTCTAAGACGTTCTGAGGATAGTGACTTCTGATAACATTCGAAAACGCACCCCCAAGTGCCTCACTTTTTCAAAATTGGTATATCGACCGACTTTTTCGTTCGAGTGCTCCCCGGCGGGAACTACATTGACGGTCCTCTAGAACTTAACGGCGGTGCCACGTTTTGGCAGCGTGGGGTGTGTGTACCGGTCGCTGCCGTTTTGTTCGTTTTTCATATGAACAAAAACGTGCTGCGCTATGATTCACTCATCTGTGAACTCCCTTCTATGTTTTTCAACGTAAATCCAGCATCCGAAACGGTAGCCACTGTCCGACTTCGCGTTGCTAAATCCCCGCCTACCGCTCAACTCTCTTCACGATGTTTTGGCTGGCTTGGTTTGTCCTACATTGTATACCTCCCTCTGTTTTTTTTCCCCCCTGGTATCGTTGCAGATGCACCCCAGTTGAACACCCTTCATTTGACGGACTTGCGAAGTCAAGCCGATGTTCGTTTCTTTTGGCGTAGGTTGTTCATTTTTCCGCTCGCGCGAGGATCTTTTAGTTCGACAAAGTACAAACTATGGCTGATGTGTTGAGCTTGTTTTCATCCAAAAGTGAACAATAGCGTGACCTGGACGGGAATCCTTGGTCGGCCCCGGTCTGACACTCACGTGTCGGGTGGTGCCATCCGGGAGAAGTTCCCGGGGTTTAGGAATGCATGTTTCGGGTGCTCCTTGAATTCGTCGCACCCAGTATACAGTTTTTTTACGGAATTTTGTTTCTTTTAGCCTTTTTTCCGAACGCCTTCTTTTTTTTTTTGGTTTCTCTCAACCCCTGCTGGGAGAATGTCTTTCGGTAATCATACCCCCGCTTGCGCACATATTCCTACCCCCCCCCTGGTTCCCTCGCTTGAACAGCGTTATGCTCATGCCTTTCCCCTTGATTTTTTCTTCCCCCCCTGACAGCACGCTTTTTTCTAATTTTTGGTGAACCATTACAGATTTCATCCAACTTTCTTCGTTCACAAGCGCACTCTTCAATTTTTTTTTGCTGACTCCTTTCGCTCTTCGAAAAACGAGCCTCTGTTTTGCGGCATCTTTTTATTCCGGGACCCCCCAATGGATAGTTTTCGGCCTAACCTGCCGTCGTTCGCCCTTCTCGTGCCCCCCCTCCCTTGCCTTCTGTCGTAGAACTCGTTGCTCTGGTTTTTTTTGAATACCTTCTTCGCTGTGACCCTGCAACTTCTCCAATCCCCCTGATCCGAATAGTACTAAACCCTGAAAAGCTTATCCATTCTTTTTTTCGCCCTCATCTTCCTGACCTTCAATCGGTACATCAACCATCTCGGCTCAATTGACTTTGATTGCTTTCTGTGCGACCGTGAGTGACAATTTTATTCCTTAATGTTTTCTTGCAACTTGCTAAGCTTTGGTGAACCCGTCGGTTTTCACTGCACACTGCCTCACCCGAGAGTCCCCGGGCATCCAAAAGCTTCGCTTTAAAGAACCTGTGGGGGGGGTGTTTCGCAAGGTGTCTTGAACTTCTTTAGGGTTCCGGGGGTAGCAGGGGCTCTTCCTATTCGCATATGGGGCAGGAACACTGGGCATCTGCGAAGAATTCCCGGAAATAACCTTTTTCGGCGGCCCAGAGCACAGACACAATTAGAACAGTGAGGACTCGGTTTTTCGCGCCTTTGAGGATATTTAAAAATTGTCTTCGCTCCTTGCAGTTTCTTTGCCCGTGATTACGGCAGACTTTCCCCCTCCTTTGGGTTTTTTGATTGGGATTAGTAAATAGGGTTACTTGCTTTTTCCTCCCGAAGCCCCCAGAACTAGCGGAATTCTTTTGTGCCTAGAGGAAGGATTGAAATTCAACCCCCCCATATCCCCCCCCCCGCACTGTCAAGTGCGAGGGTTCGGTTTTTTTTGGTTGCTTAACCATTTTTCCGTGAAGAAGTACATCATTTTAGAAACTCTGTCAGTTATTCGCGAAGAGCCTCCAAGCTTCCCTTTCTACGTCGGACTTTTTGATTGCAGTGTTGCTCCCTTTACTAGTGACTCCTTGAATTTTTAGTTCAGTTTGCAACCTTAGCGCTGGGTGGTCCCTCTTGGGATGCCCTGCACTCCAGAATTGGGCGCTGCTCCTATTGAGGTGCCCACGCCTTTTCACAACGTATGTGCCTTGAGTCTAGTCCCTGTTCCAGGGTAGATTCCCCCCTCTTAGAATTCTTGAGTCGCACCCTTGTGTCCCAAGCCTGCTTCAAGCGTGCACCTTCTTTTTTTTTTTTTTTTTTGAATGCAACCGCCCAACCTCCACTAGCCGGTCCTTTCCGATATTTTTTGTTCGCGTCAACGAGCCTCGTTTTTTTGAACACCATCGGACTTTCAAACCCTCTTTTTGCACTCCTGTTCTTGCCACAGATACTTCTCGACCGACCGATTAGTCTGGGAAGCAGCTTCTTGCCGCTTTGCTCGATTGTTCACTGGGTGCTTTTCATCGGAACATAGTGTCCTCGCGCTTTCGTTGTACACTTTACTCGTAAACCCGTCGGTCGGGTTTCTTGACCCAGAAACTCAACGACGCTACCAACGCCCCACAATCCTTTTCCATACTTTCACCCTCTCGTCGCCATATCTTCTTCAAATTCCTTCCCCTCGATATTGCCACCGCATTATCCTTCCCGGGCCACCTTGAAAGCCATGTAGTAGCTGGCGTGAGTTCCGGATAGCTCATGCTAAGTTCTTTCCTTTTTTAGAGACCCCAATGTATCTCGTGAGTGACATCCACGCGAGGCCAAGTTGTGTTTTTTTTTTCCAGTTTATCTCAGCCCCCCCCGTTTCTTTTTGCATACTTCCGGGGTACCTCTCAAAGACTCTGTCGCGTGTCGTTAACATTTCTCGGTCGTTAGAGCTACTCTTTCGCGATATCGGTTCTTTCCTTTTCCACCCCTTCAGTTGGCTACCTTCACTTACGCTTCAAATCGTCGTTGTCGTTCTCCTGATCTTTTTCTTTTTCTGACTTTTTCCCAGTTATGGAAGGGTAATTTATGGCGTTATATACACTGTCACGAATTCTCGTTTCGGTTTGTCTTTTACTTCGGCCTCCCTTCCCCCATCTCCTCGTACCTGGCAACGGGTTAGGATTTCTATTGTGCTTCTTGTTTACCCCAGTTAGATTCGTGTTTTTTCAGCGGAAGGTCCCACAAAATAAATCCGAAGCTAGATGACTTTTTGAATTTCCCAGCTGCCTCATATCTTGCTTTTTTTTGTCAACATAGTTTTTATTTCACCGGGAGAATGACTGAATAGCGGCTGAATGTTGACGCAGAGAGTTAATCACGTGTTTAAGTCCTGGCCACCTGTGTATCTAATTATTTCTGACATAGCTTCGCTTGAGTCGTGTTGATTTTGTAGATCCCGTTCCTAAATCTTGACCTCTTAGTAGATCGCCCCCCCGTTATGCGTTCATACTTTGTTCTAGGGCTGCTTTTACCACTTGACTGGAGTCAATCCCCTCTTTTAGTTTTCCTTTTTCCACGAGCTTGGCAGGGCGAGCCCCCTGAATGTGAACAGTTTTGGCTGGGCTTGCTTTTACTTTTTGTTTGCAATCCGTTGGCAAAGATCACTGTTGCACTTCTCCGTCTCTTTTTGCCAATTGCTCTCTTGTTTTTTTTTTGGCTTCTCCCTTAGACCATGTTGACCGAACGAACGGTTGCCGACGCCTTCCCTCCCCCTCTTTGTGGTCGAGATGTTTGGTCGCCCTCTTATATCCTCGGCATCCGAAATGGTCCTGGGATTTTCCTCTCCAAAAGCTATTGGAGAATCTGTGAGGGAGTTACCCGTTTCTAGCCTGTGCTCCTTTTGATAGTTTGCTCGACGATTCCGCAAGCAAGCACACCAAAAGCCCAACCGGAGTAACCCCCTAGGGGTTTTTTGCATCGGATCACATTTACCACTTGCATTTATGACACTTATATTTATCTAAAACTCCAGTATCGTGACCCACCTCCGCCCTCGGCCTGCCTAAGAGGGGGTGGTCTTGTCCCCTCTTGTGAATCTTTTGACCCCATTGTGCACAATGGCGCTCTCATCCCTACATTTTCGCTAACCAGTATTTCCACCGATGAGGGCCTTTTCCCGCCGCGCCGGTGGTCCAATGACTCCTTTGGACGCTCATCTGCCATTTCAACGATTTCAGTTCCTCCCTCCCCGCTGAAACATTCAGCCCCCCCTTTGTTTTACCTGGAACCCACGATCGGGCATATTCACCTTATCTGTTTTTGGTTGCCTAGCAAAGCCCGAACTCCCCCCCTGTTTAAAGATAGGTAAAACTCCCCCCGACAAGAAGTTTTTTTTCTCCGCCCCCCCTTGTAGCTGGGCTTTGTAAGAGACGGGGCTTGGGGCCGGAGTCGGCTGTCGGTCCCCTTCTTGTGCGACTGTCGAAATTCCGAAAGGAACAAACACAAGCCAAAGGATCCTGTTAAATGCTGACGAGGCGTATAGATTCCTTCTAGGTGCTCCGAGTTCCCGATCCCAAACCCGCCAACGCTCATGAGCCCCTCCAAATTAAAGGGTCTATCGCCCCCCATCTGGTTTTGTACCCCCTTTCGGCTTCCGGACGAGCCCTATTCGTCGTCAAACCGAGGGCAACCTTTCCCGTTTCCCAGATAGTCCCTAGCCCGGTGATTTTTGCTTTTTCTTTTTTCAGAATGAACTCCACGTGGCTTCTTTAGACGCCTATGTCGTCCGTTTCAATACCTAAACAACCGGTCTCCTCAGGATATCTTCAATCACGAATATTTAACCTACCCCACTTCTATTGATCACACCGAACTACCCTACTCCCTGCAATGTAGCTTTTGAAGCAGCTTTAGCCCGAGGCCAGGACTTCGCCCCCGTTCTACATGGTTTTGCAAAGCTTTTGGTGCAAGGGCAAATAGAGTAGGGAGTTACCTTGCTTTGGCCTACGAAATACTGTGACGGTCCCTCTTTTCCGAGTTTTCCCTTTCAGTTGTTTTTGCAACCGAAAATTAAGGACGTTCTTTTTCCCGAAGTCTATCCCTCGGGATTTGTTATGTCGTTTTTTGTCTTGACGGCCCTTTGTTTCACGCCGAGAGGCCGCTTATTGAATCTTTGACTTTTTTTGGATGCAACCTTTCCGCTAGTGGTGGCTTTTTGCGTCTTTTCACACCTACCCCCGGAAAATAGCCTCCCCCCGGGGTTTCCCCAAGATTAGGTCCGGTCTTTTTTTCCCCATCGTCTGTGAACGATACGTCCGGGTGGCTGCACCCCTTGGGGAAGTGCCCTCTTGTTCAGGATTATTTCGCGGCTCTTAAGTCACTATCACACTTTTTTCGGTTAGTTAGTTGAAGTTTTTTTTTTCAGCTCTTTGCGCCCACCTTTTGCAGGGCTTATTTCGTATCCCCCTTCTATCTTTTTTCGGTAGCACGCCCCCTTGCATACCTCTCTTCATCCGTCGTGGTAGATGACCTCCCCCCACAAACGGCCCATACCTTACGTTTGCACTTGTACTTCCCATTTTCTGCAGTGCATCCCCCCCTCTTGACCGGCCCTCTTTCTGACGTGTTTTTTTTTCGGCATCAATGCAACCCCCCCTTGCATCGGGAAAAGTTTTTCAATGCTCAAGTTGCCCATTCCAGTCGGGTTCTACGTTTGGCCTCCTTTTTTTTTTGCCGAAATCGGCTTGTTCTTCTTACCGTTTTTAATTGCGGCTATAGTTTTCGGTCAATCCTCACAACATTTTCAGCTCCCTTGCAAGACACGCGATTCCCCTTTTAATTCTGGCGCCAGTTCGGGATGTGTGACTTGAATTCCCCTCGAGCCAGTACCTGACACTATTTTCACCATTCTAACCATCTGAATTTATTAGATCTCCAGATTCCGTCCTCCCCGACCCCCAGTTCCCCCTCAATACGTCCCTTGCCCTCACCATTGAGACAAGTTTTTCCCTCCTGAGGCCAAATACTTCAAGGCGGGCCCCAGAGTTTCTCTATTTTCCCTTGCGCTTTTCCTGTCCCCTGTCGGTTCTGCTGGTTTGCTTGAAGCCGAATGAGCAATCTTCAAGTCTTAAAGCCATCTGTGGACCCCGGCTGGTTCCCCTGCCCCTTTTCTTCCTTTTCCTGCCCCCCCCCCTCCTTCCCACGGCCGGCACTTCATCAAGCATCTCTCTCTCGGTTTTTTGAGAGCCTTTGTTTTCTTTTTACATTTGTTATCGTGCAGTCCGTGGCGAGTGGCCAGGGCCACGCACTAGTCTTTTTTTAATCCAGCCACAGTTTCTTCCTCCGGACGAATGTCACATTTTCTTCCCTTCTCATTTTTTCACAGAGCACAATCGAAACTTCGCTTTAGAAGGCGGCGGCGCCGTATATCTTGCCCCTTCACTTCTTTCTCTCCTCTGAGTCTTCTTTTGATGTGTCTTCCTTTCCCTTCAAGAGATGCAAGTTGGTCGTTGAATGTATCTTCCTGATGTGCTCCTTTGTTACCACCCGTTCTTCGCAGTGTTCTCTTCTAGCTAATTGTTGTCCATGCCCCCACCACTCCAGAGCCCCGAACTGTTCTCCAACTGAATTCAAGGTTACTTTTTCATTTTTTTTTTGCCTTTTCTCGTTACCGACCTACTCCCCATTTCCCCTCTTTTCCTAAAGACGTACCCAAATGGCTGCCGCCAGACAGCTGTCGTGCTTCGAGCCCAACGTTTTGCTTTTTTTTCCCATGGAAGTGCGCCTTGTTCCGGTGTTTTTTCTTTGAACAATTTCTCTCGAGCAATCCCTGTGAACATTTTCGCCCCCCCAAGCCAACTTCCAGCGCTGCGGTTCAGTTTTCCTGCCCCCAAGCAATGCTACCCCTTGTTCCCAGTTCATTCAAATGCAGAGGAGGTTGCAAGGATTTGATTTGCGTATCTCCACGTATGTGATTTTTGAAACTCGCCCCTGCAATGGTTCTTGCGTCCCAGGCATATAACTTGATGTCTTTTCCCCCTCCCCTTGATCCTCCACATTGTAAAACTAAATTGCGTTGCGGGATGTGAATGTGTTGTTTTTGTGTTCAAATGCTTTCCCCCCAAACGAAACTCCGTCCCCCCCCCCTTTTTCTTACCTTTGTATATTTGCACTTCAAACGGGAGCCGCGCCCCATTCGAATCCCGACTTACCGGATGTCCCAAAAGACCCCTACTTATCTCGCGATGTTCCCCGTTCTCCCTGCCCTCATTCCTTCGACCCGTGGTCGTTATTTTGCTTTTTGTATGCAGTTGTCGCAGTGTTTTTCCCCTCCCCTGAAACTTACACAGTCCTTTTTTCGAGTTCTTCCTTCGGAAACTTCCCCCCTGCCCCCCCCAGGCGATTCCGGGCCCCCACGCTCCGCGTTTTGCACGGCACTAATAATTTTTTTTGCCCCCACTCTGTCCCCGCCTTTGATGACTTCTTTTTGTCTATTGCAACGGCAAATCCCCCTCCCGGCTGACCCAGGCCTTCTCATCTAAAGGTCTTATCTTCCGGCTCCCCACTCTTTCCTCTTTCACGCACATTTTTCCGCGATGACGGCTTGGGTATGTTGGGCCATCGTTGAGTTCTTACTTTTTACTTCGTTTGAATTTTGCCCCTGAGGACTTTTTTTTTTTTTTTCTTCTCCCAAACGTGATCCGAAGGGCTCGAACCGGTCTCAATTCCATCCCTGCCCTCTGATTGACCCCCATTTCGCGAGTTTAGAGCGTAGTTTCGCCCTGCATGGCGGTTACGTTCCGAGCTAGGGAGTAGGGTAATTCTGATTCCCACCCAGGACGCCGTTTTTTTCCCTTTTCCTTAGTGGCTCCCCTTCCCCTTTTTCTTTGTTCTTCTCCCTGAACTTTAAGCACTTCTAAGGTCAATTATTGGACTTCCCCAGCTGTCCCCCCAACTACGGTTCCGAAAGCATGTTCTGAGTTGTTCTTCTTTCGAGGACGTTTTTCCCCCCGCTCTGCCGAACTCAAACCCCCCCCCAGCCCTGCACCGACGTTTCGAACCACCCGCCCGCCCTGGGGGTGAGTCCTATCAGATGGCGAGGTTGTGTTCAGTTTAAAAACCAGGCGCCGCGGGGGGAACGGAGAGGGGAGTGGAAATGGACGTCTTCCCCGTACGCACCCCGCGCCGAAGAGAGGCTAGGGGTTTCGGGCATGCCTGGTCGCTTCTCCCGTAAGTTGTCCAAAGGGTTTGCTCGAGTGTATTTCCTGTTGATTCCACGAATATGACATCTGTTTGTATCTGTTGAATAGCAGTAGTCTTGAATGTCTTTTATTCCCCCCCGGTTTTTTTTCACACCAGCTGGTTTTTTCAGGAGAATTTACGAGATTTCTGGGCCTTTTTTTTTTTCGCGAGCGTTGGTCCATCCTCCTTCCGATCTACTGCCTTTTTATCTTTTCCCCCTCTTTCCCAATGAGTCTCGACACACCGTTTGCGCTCCTCTGGGCTCTTGATGAGGTTCCACTCTTTGTGTCCTCCCCCATCTCGGGATCTGGTCCCAGCCCGGTGATGTGAATCTCTTGCCCCCACCTGCCTATTTTTCCAAGGGTTTGCTGTTTTTGTTTTTCCCCCTTATGAAGCCTCTCGTTTTTGTCCCCCAATCACTTTCGCCCCCTCTTAACCCCTTTCGCACTCCCCTCAAGATTCCTTTGGCCATCCCATCTGCCTTATTGATTTGTTCCTTTTTGAGGTTCGGCGAATACCTTCACCATTTCCCTTATAAACACATCTCTTTCTCCCCTCCCCCC
>Ga0179593_1714881_pt1 | contig 10789 bp, 17 predicted proteins | sample CZODoug2_1_08_16_FD_185931 | JGI IMG/M metagenome (GOLD analysis project Ga0179593, IMG submission 185931) | Vadose zone soil fungal communities from Angelo Coast Range Reserve, California, USA - CZODoug2_1_08_16fungal (PacBio error correction) | ecosystem: Environmental > Terrestrial > Soil >... | reverse complement strand
TTTTCCCCGTTCCCTTGATAGCTGCTTGCAGCAGCGTTGTCTGATATTTTTCTTAGCTCTTTGAAGGTGGAACAAGACAACGGTTTTAAGTTTTTCCTCTGTGGCGAGACGCAATTTCGTTCATTTTTTTTTGGAATGAACCTCCCCCAACATGGGAAGCTGGCCTTCCTCCTTTTCCTTTAAGATTTTTCGGCTTTTCCCTCTTCCGCCCGGAGCTCGCGCCGCGTGGGTTTCGCGGCCTCCGGCGCGGGAGGGGACGCTTTTCGGCTTGAACCCGGTCCGAAGCACAACGCATGCCATAAACCCCTCTGATCTGGAATCCAATTTCCGCCCCCCTCAATCGTCTTGGATTTCACCACACCCCCTACTTCCTTCTTTGGTTTTTCGTTGGGGCGGAACACCCCCCGTTGCCCGTGAGCCAGCCGGTTCCCATGCGCAGCGCGCCATGAACAAAGTCTTTCACTTCCTCTTCTGACTCCTCCCCTCCTTCGCTTACTTTCCCCTGCCAATAAGCCTGCATCCGTACGTCCCTCCCCTTCCCCCTTGGTGGCGGGCGTCCTCGCTTTTTTCCACCTGGAGGTTTTTTTTCGGCCATCTTTTTTTCCTTCGGTTCAATAACCCCTCTCGTTGTTCTTTTCTTTCCCTCCCCCAATTTGCTTCCCGTCTATCGATGGTGGGGATCCCCCCCCGTGAGGGTTTCCCTATCTTTTTTCCTTTGGAACATTGTGCGAGTCAGCTTTCCCCGGTTCCTCCTCTTTCCAAAAATTTTGCTTCCCACTCTTTTTTCCCCGGTTTTTCAGGCGCACAGGGATATAGTGCTATTTTACCTTCTCTCTTCCCCGGTTGAAAGGTTCTTCCCCTTTTGGTCTAGTGTCCCCCTTGTATGTACCCCCGAGCTGGGCTGATGGTGGCTCTGTTTCGGGTCATCTCCAGACTCGGATTCGGTCCCTCCCCTCCGGGCGCGTCATGCATATTTGGGCTCCTATCCTCCAGCCCTGGAGCCCCCCTTCCCCTACCCTGTCCGATTTGCCGTCCCCGGTCGCGTTGCCTCGGGTTTTCAGGCGGAGACCCCCACTCCTTCCCCCCCCCGGCTTCCTGGGCCTTTCCGCCGTTCGGCATCTTCCTACGTGTGGTTGGCCTTGGCCCCCCCGGGGTCTACGAGGGGGGCTGTTCACCCCCCCTTCCGTTTCTTTGCCTCTTGGGCGCGCCTTGGCTCGTCCCTTGATATGCAGCGCTGTGGTCTGCTTGTTGTTGTGTGTGTTGTTGGGTTGGGTGTCGGAGGTTTTTTTTTCATGCAGATCAGAATTTTTATTTTATTTTTTTCATTAATGCAGACGCCTGTTTCCCCGATCTTCCCTTCCCCCGGTGAAGTCTTACTTTGATGTACATATTCAGAGCCAATCGCCGGGCTATGCTTCGATAAATCAAGCACTGCTCTTTGTGATCCCGCTTTCCGAAAGTGTTGATGTACCCTTTTTTTGCGCTCTGACTTTTTCGTCACGTCCTTTTCACTCTGGATTGTTTTCTCAAATTTCCCGAAATTGGACCTTCATCCTCTCCCGTGAACCCTGTGACTTGTTCAGCTGGCTTTCCGCTGTAGGGCGGGGTATGACCCCCCCTCCCCTTTGGCAACCCCGGGCGCATGGCCCCCCTTCTGGCGATTTCTTTTTTTTTTCCCTTGTGGCGGATTGCCCGTCAGGCTTGAAATTTCAGATCGCGACCCCTCTTTGGTTCGACTTCCGCCCCGCGCTATAACGCTCGCGCTGTTTCTCCCCAGACCCTTCTGCAAGAACATAGTGACTGAGTTCCTCCCTTTTATTTTCGCTTATGTGCGGGCTGGCTTTGTAGTGTTTTTCGTACGGTTGCGTCCTTTTCACTTTTTGCCCCCTTTTTCCTGAGAGGTCTCCACAACCGTTTAGCCTTCCCTTTCTCAAATTCTTTACGGTAAAGCTAACCGGGCCCCCCAATTCTGCCTTCCATCGTTCAATGGCTTTTTCAGGGGGTGTTTGCGTTTGCTTAAGTCATGATGGAATCTTGCTTTTACTTTTCATGCTTTTACATGAGGCTAGCTCCTTTTGAACGTTTTCCACGTGGCATGGAAACCCATGCGCCCGTCCTCGCAGTTACTCCCTCCTTCCCGTTTCCGTCAAATTCTCGTACCTCCTTCGGCGACCCATCTTCACCTCTTTTTCGTAAGGTGCCCTCTGTCCACCTTTTCCGGCTGAGTTCTGACGCCTCTTGGCCACCGCCACCAGCATTGCTGGCGTCTCAGGGATAGCTCCCCTCGGCCCCTCCTTCCGGAGCTGCTCCTTTCCTCCCTGAAGCATCAATCATACCTTTTCCCCCCTCCTCTTCGGCGCATGATCCGACGCAGTGTTCCCTCATGCACGAGCCCCTTGTCTAAAGCCCGTGCCGCCACCCCTGTCCACCCTTCCTCCTCTCCCCCCGGTTTTGTTACCTCTCCTTTGGTTCACCCCTTCTTCTTCATAACCTTGTCTGCGTTGTGAGTTTCAACTGTCGCTGATCGTCATTTCTGAAACTAAAGATCTGGCCCTAGCCATATTTTCCCCACTCCCCATTCCTCCCAGCTGGCGACCAGGGACCTTTCTTCACCCTCTTTTAAACTCTATCCTATCTCCAGTTTTTTTTGTCCCTGAAAAAAGATGGGTAATTGTAGTCTTTCCCTTTTAATCCTGTAAATCCCTTGAGGTTTTTCACCTGATGCCGATCTTTCTTTGGCACCTTCCCTCCCCTTCTTTTCCCGCGACAGGACTCAACCCCCCTCCCTTTATTCAAAAGTTTCATCCCTTTTTTGAAGAAACTCAGGACAAAAAACTGCCCTGTTTTTCCGGGTTTTTTCCATGGTGTTGTGCACGGGGTTCCGCTTATTTTGCTTCGGTCTACAACGTGGGTTTCGCTGGGATCAGGCTCGCGCGGCGGCCCATTTTTGATTTGACGGCTCTCAAGGTAACATGACTACTTCGGTGCTCTTCCCCTATGCCCCGCGCGAATCCATGCCCCCCCCCCGGAATCTGACTTTCCGGCCTTTGATTTCTTTTTTGTCAGCCTTTTTCCCTGTTCCAATACGTCATGTCCACTTGACTACAGTCCCCCCAATTTCGGTTTTTTTTGACTTTTCTCGCCGAGCTTACGCACCGGGCTCCAGTTGTACGATTGCCCCCTCTTCCGGCTTTTTTTCTCATGTTACCCATCACTAATTCACTGAGTCCCTCCACCTCTTTTTTTCTTTGGAGGACAAGCATTTCGTCCTCCCTGAAATTGGACAGCGCGTCGGACTCCTCCCCCCCTCCCCCCCACAAAAGACCATTGAAGCGACCTTAGGCCGACTTTTCTATGACTTTCCGGGTAGATTTATACCCCCCATCGTTATTTTTTGATGATTCCACTGTGATTAAGGTCCTTTTCCGTTTCCTCCAATAGTTACCATGATTAGCAGGCCGGCGCAACACGCACTTTACCTGTTTTCCCACCTTCGTCCTCCTGATTGCAACCACGTTCCGGGAACCGCGTGTCCTCCCTTGCGAACTCCAGCGTCGCACCCTCCGGCGTTATCGCGCGGATCGCGTGTTTATACAGCCCTTACTCTTTCCCTTTTCTTCCCTCCCCTGATTGGGAACCCATTTCTGATTTTGCACTTTTTTTACAACGTGCCTCTTTGCCATTTCGTAATTCCTGCTTCCCGTGACTTGTGCCCTTGTCATTTCCCCCAAGTCCCCGCTACGCTCAAAAAAACAGTCCTCATTCCCCCCAGGATTTAACGGAGATCCTTTTCTTTCCCGGTCCTCATTTGCCTCCCAAGATTTCCAATCCAAACTTTCCACAGCGCTCCGACATCACGCAAACTTTTCTCAACACAATTTTGGAAGTCCCCCCCCCTTCTTTTGCGTTCTTCCTCCCTGGGAAGATATCCCGGACCATGGGCGCTTTCCTATCCGACTGAAAAACCTCGATTCTCACTACCCCCTCCCGTAAATCGCTCCACAAACCCTTTTTCCCCCCCCTCTCCTTTTTTTTCCAAACTCGTCAGGTTTCCCCCCTACACACCTACAGCTTTGAACTTTTCAAGGAACTAGCAGTGTACATGGCCAACCCCAACCCAATGGTCACCTTTCGTTGCTTTCCGCCGCTTTCAACCATATTCTCTCCCCTCTTAGGAAGATTTTCCCAGTTGATCCTTCCACCCCCGACCAACTCCCAGCGTTGCAATCCCATTTGGTACGCAATTCCTATTAGCTTTGAAAAATGTGCCCCCTAGTACTCAAGTACTTTCCCCCCCTCCCCGGCATCCCCCCCCCTTTCTTTTTACGGGTTTTTGTTCCTTACCCCCTCTTTCGTGATGTTTGCCACCTATCGTGCGACAGAGAACGTTCTCCCCAAAGCCCTGGTATTAACCTTGCACCCTTGCCTTTTCCCGCCCTCTGGAAGTTCTAATTTTCCCCCTTCTCTTTCGGTGATAGCGCTCCCCTGGTCAGAGTCCCCTTTTTGTACTTTTCTTGTGATGCGCTTGGCCCTGCTCCGTATTGTTTGCCACCCCCCCTGAAAAAACCACCAATTTTTCCCCCCCCCTTTTTCCGTGGTGACCCCCCCCCCGACGGAGGGAACTTTCTGTTAGTAGAGTTTTACATATTTTTGCCTGGTTTTCCTTCGGCAACGTTTCTTTACAAGCCGCGACGTTTACGCAGCTCCTGCGTCCGCTCCCCCCCAGAGGCGCCCCTTGGTGTGCTGCGAGGCATTTCCTCCGCTGCATCAGTCTTAATCCTCTTTTTCGTGCACCGTAGCTCCCCCCTGGCCCCGCCTTCGCTTTCTTTTAGAGAGTTTCGTCGCCACCCGGGAAGACCAGTTCTTTTTTTTCCCCCCTCCCCCCCTATTACCGAGCACAGAGACTCACGCGGATGATCTCAACCTCTTTCTCGTCTCTTCAGTTCTGTTATTATTTGGGCCCTCTTCATCCGTTTTGTGTGAGAGATCTGGGGCCCCTCCTCATACCTTTTTTTTCTCCCGCTAGCTCCTTTCTTTTGAGATCATCTCCGATTCCTTTTTCCAGCTATTTGAGTGAGTTCAAGACCAAGCTTCTTTTCCTTTTTAAGTCAGTGTCGGCCTGCCTTCAACGATGCTTGCACTTGTGGGACTTGCACAATCAACCCTTTTTAATTTGCGACGTGCGGTCGCTTTGGCCTGTGCGGGCTTTATGATTGTGCGGCCTTCTCCCCCCCTTTTTTCCCAAAGGCTCATCGGCCTTTTGTACGTAGGTTTTTTGATCGTCCCTTTTTGACCGTTTCCTTTTAAGGGCCAAGCCCCCCCCCCCCCCCCCCCCCCCCCCCTTCCACGGAGCCGGATTTTTTACCGCCTTCTCTTTCCCCCGACGGTTCATTCCATCCGTATTGATCTCCCCAACGCAAACCTTTCTTTGTTTTTTTTCGTTGGTGAGGAACCCCCCTTGACCGTTTTTTCCCTTTTTTCCCTCGCAGCTCCCCTTCCCCCCAAAGCTTCACCCTTTTTTTTTTCTTTTCCCCAAAGGGTTCCTCTCTATTCCCCCCCCCTTTTTTTTCCCCACCCCACAACAAACCTCGGGAGCCGCGGGACTTCCCTCCCTTTTTGCGGGAGGACTCCCTCTTTTGACCCCTTTTTTCGTTTTCATCCCTCTCCTTTTGTGCGGTTGTTTCTGATGGTGCAAAACCCCTCCTTCTCTAGGACCGGACATACCCACGGGCTTCCCGGACCCTTTATATGGTTGAGTTTCCCTTTTTTTGAGCCCTCTAGTACTTTCTATTGGAGGGACCCGCTTGAATAGTGAATTTGCTCAGGTCCCCCTTGAGTTCCACCGCTGGCGGTTCTCTCCAGGAAAATAGTAAGCAGCTCTTTTTATTCATCGTTTCTTTGGTTGAAAGCGGGCCTTCCCTTGCCCCTTTCGGCGCCCCCTGTGTACAGTGTTGGTTCGTTGGTCCCCTCAATCATTTGGAGTTAATTGCCACATTTCCTTCTTCCTCCGCCAATGCCGTTCCTCCTTGGGGATTCTTGCGTTGGTGGTTGACTCTCTTTTCCTCAGAGAAGCTTTTGTCCCCTTTTTTCTTGGTCCCATGATTTTTAGATCTTCCATTTTCCTTTTTTTTCTCTTCCCCCATACAGCCCCCCAGTGATGTCAACCCTTGTGATTTTTTTTTTCTTGACAGTTTGATTGGGTCCAATGAGTCCCGGACAGTGAAATTCTCTCCAGTGACCTTTTTCTGAAGCATGTTAGATGGTCATCTGTTTTTTCTTTTTTTTTTTTTTCTTCCAGAACGCTGAAAATGTCCCCCCCCCTTCACGTAACTTTTAATCCTTGCCCCTTCGCTCGCGCGGAGACGTTTTTTTTTTCCCTAGCAGCTTTTCTCCTCGAGCTTTATCTCTCTACATTCGTTTCCTCCCCCCTTTCCCCCCCCCTCTTCCCTTCTCGCGCTCCCCTTTCTTCTTTTTTCGCAGACTTGCGTTTTTCTCCTTCCGCGTTTCCCGCCATGTTTTTCCCCATCGCGCTTGCTGTTCTTTTCTGTGCGTGGTTCGCCGGTCTTCAAAGCTTTCCCTTCCCTTGTTGGGAGCGTCACCCCCTTGCTGAGCATGACTCCGCAAATCGTGACCTTCACGCTGGTATCCCCCCTTTCCCGGGACCTTCCACTCAAGTCTCCCTTCCTATTGGATTTGAAGGGATTCGGCTTCCTCAACTTTTCTTCTTGGAATATTGTTCCGGGAATGTTCTATCCCTGTAATGTCGATTTTTCCCCCTAGTAGGAACCAGGTGAACGTTGGAAATCGTTTTTATTTCCCCCCTGCCGCCTTGCCCGGTTCTTTTTTTCTCAGACCCCTCGGAATCTCCCCATATGTAACATGAGTCCGCGCTTCCTTCTTTCCCTCCCCGATTGTGGCCGGTCAGTCCGTGCTTCCCCTCTTTAAAAGGATTCTCTCCTCCTTTTTGTCCTCACCACCCCGTCTGCGGAGGCATTTATTTTCATTTTCATTGACGATTCTCCTGCCGCAGCCCTCAGGAGCTGCCGCCCGTTTGCCTTTCTAGATCCCTTCTTTGAACTGTTCCTCTCTGCGAGTTTTTTCGCATGATACTCCCCCCTCGCACCACCTTGCTCCGACAACAAGCGCGGACCTCTCCCTCGCCCCCCCGCGAAAAAAGTTCAGCACCCCTGGTTTTTTCCTCTCTTCACGAGCGGCAGTTCTTGTTTCAAAACTTCGTGTCTCCCCTCTCGTAGATCTTTGCTTTGGGTTGACCCGAACTAAATAGCCCTCTTCCCCAACTGCTGCTTGATGTTCCAGGGCGCCCCGGGACTCACCCTCTTCCCCCCATCTTTTCACTTATTTTACCCCTCCTTTTGTGTTGACTATATCTTTTTAAAAATTCCCTTTTTTTACTCCGGGTTAGTTCCTCCCTGCTAATCCTACCCCCGCAGGTGTGCCAATATGGCTTTTTACTTCAAAAGTCTTTAGTTGGCCCACCAGGCCCCGCCTCTCTTCCGTGTAAACCTCAAGACGTCACATGAGCCGATCGTGAATCCACTTATCCCCCCCAACCAAGCACCACCCCCCCCCCCCTGTGACGTTCTTAAGGTTTGTCGATTGGTTTGGCGCCGGGCCCCTCCTTCTTATTGATTCCATTAACACTTTCCCGGGCCTGGTTCAGGCCGCGCCTCCCCTTTCCGAGTTCCACTTTCGATTTACTTCCTGATTGTCACGGTCGACGCCTTCTCCTCCTCACCCCAGTCTGCCTATCTCTCTTTGCTGCAGCGACATCCTTGCAGGTGGAAAATTCTCTGCTTTCCCTCTTTCAACATTTTAAGCTTTCCTTGAGACCTTCCCCGTGGCTATGTTTCTGCGAGCCTTTTCCTCAGTTCTGATTTTAGAGGGAAGCGGTCCGTTTAGCTTCAAAGCCTGATGTGGCGCCTCCCCTCCCCCCTTTTTTTTAAACCTGTTCACTTTGTCCTGCACCTTCTTTTTTTGGAAAAATCTGTTTTCAGGTCTCTTAACCCCCCCCTTCCCCCCCCGAGAAGATTCCAATCCGCCTTTTCTCCTTCCCCTTGAAGCGCCCCCTCCCCCCCCATTGAAGTCTGAATCTTTTTGTTGGATGGACAGGGGTAGCTTTACCAGCGTGTCATTCCGAAGATCCTCCTCTCAGTCGGTGGTGCTCCTCTCTCCTCACCTCTCCCTTTTGATTGACGCAGTTAGGCGAACGCACCCCCTATCGCCCATCCACCTCTGTGACAACAATTGGACCTCCCTCCCAAATTAGGTCTTTTGACCCCCCTCCTTCTTTCACCAGGGAATTAGCGCGGCCGGGGGTAGAGGAACCCCGTTGGTTTCGTCCAGACTTTTCGCGCTCTTTTCAAATTCGCCTGCTCTGGACCCATCTTTTCTTTTTACTTTTAATAATACCACATTCGCCTACTCGCATTTTAACGCAATTACGGCTCACTTTCACTTTGTTTCACGTTCTTTTTTCATAACAAGTTTTTCCCCCCTCCCATCGGAAAGTTTTCCGATTCCCCCTTCTCCAACCTTTCTTTTCACTTCGATAATAATTTCCAGATACAACAACCCCCCCCAAAAAAGACCTCCACTCCCCTTCCGTTTACTTCCATTGCCCTTTCCCCACCTCCCCTATTTCTGGTAGCATCTGGTTCCTCCTTTTCTCCCCGAACCTTTTTCTTTTTTTTTCGGCGGGCGATCGACCCGATGACAAACCCGGCTTTCTCCCCTGTTTCTCGTCCAACAATGCCACTATGCCATCTCTTCCCCCTTCAGTCAGGCATCCCCCCAATCTCCCAATGTTTGAAGAGACCTTCCGTTATCGGCCCTTCACGACCAAAAACCCCCGTAGGTTGCCGTGGCGCTCCTTCAGTTCATTAACCATCGCGCTACCTAACCCTGTTTGCGCTTCAAATGAGCAACGCTAGTTCTCCATTTTGTTTTCGCACCTTCACTCTCGTTTTTCCCCTCCCTTAGTAAAGGAACGGTCCCCGCCCTTCCCTTCCCGTTACTCTTTTCAATTCAAGGGGTATGGGTTTCCCTAACCCCGATATAGTGAGTTCCTTTCCCCCCCTTTTTTTAAAAGAGAGAAAGTGGCCCCCCCTTTCCTAGACTTAAAGTGGCCCCCCAAGGGTTCCCTCCTCACTTGTGCTTAATTTCCCTACTTGTAAAAGGAGTCTTAAGGCCTTCAGCGCGCACCCTTTCCTACACTGCCCCGCCTTTTTGTCTTTGCATGCGATTTTCTCTTCCCTGTCTTCTAAAGGGCCTTTTCCTCACCCCCTGAATTCTTTTTCGTGGTTTTGACAGACGGATGCTGCCGTCTTAGTCAGAGTTGCGTTTAACTTAGTTTTTTTTTTTTGCATGAGTCTTTCGGACACGGTTCTCTGCACGCCTCTCGTCTTGTTTCCGTAATGAGTAAGTTTCCCCCCAAGACCCTATTTCTCCTATGCGGAGTATTTCGCTCCTCTGAAAAATCAGACTACCCGCTTCTCCGGCACCCATCTGCCCCTGTTCGTCACCTTCCTCCGATTGCTTTCTTTCTTTTTTTCTTTTCCCTCCATTCGCCACCAACCTAACGTCATCCATTTTATTTCGCAAATTCAAAGAATTTCCGGAGCATCTAATCAATCGACGGATAGCCGCTTCCTCCTCTTGTCCGTGGATCAAGCTTTCCTGATTCCCCACTTTTGTTAAAATGTAACCCTCCCCCAACAGTAGCCGGGGCCATCTCCTCTTTCTCTCCTCTTTTTCGAGAGTCTTTAGTAATAACAAATTTGAGCTGAGATGCTCGCATCGCGGCCCCTTTTCCTTTCCTCCTGTAGTGATCGCTTCTGATCCTTTTCTCCCACAACTGTTTTTTCGTTGGGTTCGAAGATCGCAATTTCCCCCCCCCTCCCCTTTACAGTCTCGGCTTCTTGTTGGACTAACACTTAATCGAAGGTGTCTTTTCTCTAGTGACGGTTACCTTGACTGATTGAGCAAGGCCTTTTCGCCCACAACCAGCTTTTATCCCCTTCTGGAGTATGTGAGTTAGTTCTTTTTGTCCTTTATGATTGAGGTCTTCAAAACACCCCCCCCCAAAGTGTCCTTAAAACGCCTGTCCCCTCCCCCCCCTTGTCCCTGCTGGTGCCGCAAACTCGACTTAACGACTGCCTTTCCTTCTTTTTTAACCCCAACCAACTTTTTTTTAGGAACCCCTTTCTTTCTCCCGCAGGGAAGACTTGCGAAGAAAAGAGTATACAAAGACCCTCCCGTTTTCCTCGCCTCCCCCTTTTTGGCCATGTTTCTTTCTCATCGGACCTTCGCGGGATCCGTTCCCTCCCCGGTTTAAATAAGAGAAAAGGGTTAGTTCCGACCTTGCTTTGGCCACTTTTGAATCCCTTTTCTCTTTTTTGTGATCAAGGTATAGGTCACTTGGTGAAATAAAACAACTTCCCCTGAGCTGATCCTCTTCCCTTTCAATCCCCCCTTCTTACAGGACCCCTATATTTTTTTTCTTTTGCCACAGTCCCCGTACTTATTTTTCCCTGTCTGACAAGAGTAAGTCCCCCCAGAAGATCCCCCAAATTTCTTGCCGCTTTCCCGTGCTACAGGTTGTCAGGACAAGTAACCCTTTACGATATTTCAAGCGTGTACAGAGTAAACGGCAACTGGGAGTTGGGTGGTTGCCCCCCCCGGGCGCCATGTTCCGCAGTGTCCACTGGGGTGGGTGGCTTTTCCCGTTTGTTGGTTTCGTTTTCATGCCGCTTTCACTAGTTCTTGAACA
>Ga0179593_1522251_pt1 | contig 10789 bp, 16 predicted proteins | sample CZODoug2_1_08_16_FD_185931 | JGI IMG/M metagenome (GOLD analysis project Ga0179593, IMG submission 185931) | Vadose zone soil fungal communities from Angelo Coast Range Reserve, California, USA - CZODoug2_1_08_16fungal (PacBio error correction) | ecosystem: Environmental > Terrestrial > Soil >... | reverse complement strand
ACCCCCTCCACCCCCCCAAATTTTCCTCCCCCCCAACTTCCTAAATGGTGTTTCGTTTAAGAGAAATCCAACCCCCTTTCACCACATGGGCAGGTCCCCAAACCGGATGCAGTCCTGATTGATGTCCTGTACTTTTTTCTTACCTTCACAATTTACGGACCCTCCACCACCCCCTCTCTCGAACTATGACGCACCTCCTGAGTGATGTTTTCTTATTTCTCTGCCCCCCCCCCCCCCCATTAACACAAATCCCCCACTAAATCATTCATGTCGAGCCCCCCCAAAAATCGCGTCTTTCGGTCCCTCCCACACGCCTCAACCCGGCCCCTCAAGAACCCCCTCGCCCCCCCGAAAAGTGGGGAATGATCTCACTCCGCGCATCCTCGAATCATTTTTGACAACCTCTCATCCATTTCCGACCGATTTAAAATCCTCCCGTAGTTCCCTATTTGCACCCAGTCCATCTCCTTTTTAACGTCTATCACCATCGTCAAAAGAAGGAATAAAGGACTCCATGGATCCAAACCTACGCTTCTCCCATCCCCTACTCCCCCCAACTTGCCCTCCGACACCCAAGTAGCCTGTTCCCGTGCGGCAAAGTACCTCCTTCGGAATCCCCCTCAGTCTCCTCATTCACAAGATCCATTCCTCCTTCTAATGAACGTAGCACCGTATCCTCCCCGAAGTAGGCCTTTCTCTTTCAAGACTTGCACTAGCAATCCAAACTCCCCCACGAATTAATTTACTGTGTAGGGCTGTCTTCTGATATTTTCATTTTTTTCTCTCCCATGCTCTCTTTATTTTCGACTTTTTTGGCCGAGCTAGTGGAGCAGGGTCCATAATGCACAAACCCCTTAGCAATCACTGGCCGTTCCTCATTTTTACCCTATACTATGATTTGATAACCCCGTGTCTCTTTGTATCTCCCCCCCCCCTCGCACACACAAAACTCCCACCCTCGTCTAAGGCCCCAATCCTTTTTTCTCAGACGCTGTTAACTCTCTTTGCAAACTTAAAAACAAATCTCCCGGCATCGCCTCCCGGCAAACCAGCCCCGAAGAAATCATCACCCCGGCCCCTCCCCACTAAAGGATAGTCAACGTTAGGTCCCACCCCCTCCCCTCCGACAAAGCACACTATTTCACAGACGACCACCCAGCCATTCACAAATAATCTATCTCCAAAAACAACCAGGATTTTTACCCAATCTCCAGATCCCACTCACACAAAACAGTCGTACCTAGGAACTTCCCCAGAGAGCGTCTCATCCCTTGTCACCAGCGCTTCCCTACCTAATCAACCCAACGTGCTCCCCTCCTAGTCCCAAAAAAATACACCAACTCGTTCCAAAAAAAACCTTTCAAACTAGGCGGAAGACCCCCAGACCCCATCGACCTTTTCCTACGATCCCCCCCTTCCTCCTCACCCCCTACTGACGTACGCCGACATCCCCCGAAAATCCGCCCCCGAAGACGACCCCCCCCCCCCCCCTGGTACAGCAAGGATCTCGGTACTCCCCCGCCAAATCCCTGTCCAATCCGTAGCTTCCTGTTTCCTCCCCCACCTCCAACTGCTCCCCCCCCCTTCCCCCCTTCTTCGACTTCCCTCCCGTTCCCTAACCACCGAATGCCAGCTAAAACATCTTTTCCCCGAACCCCTGAACTCGATCTGTGCACAATTCTTCTCTAATACCTCAACCACTCGTTTCCTTTCTCTCCCTGGGAAGGCGCCTTACCCGGCCTTTTCTCCCATGAGGGGCCATGGAAACCCAATACACCGTCCTTCGGTGGATTCTCCGCATACTCTACAGCGTCTCTCCCTTTTCTCGTCTGGTCATTGGATTTATTAACACCCCCTCCCCATCGCTTCCCTCATTCCCTTTTTATGCCCACACCTCCCGCGCAATAATTGCCTTTTGAATTCGCTCTTCCGACCCCCGGCGGCTCCCGAATCCGCTCCCCTTCAAGCACACTGGAATCACCCCCCCCCCCTGCCCATCTCTGCCCCTCCTTCCTCCTCCTCATTTTGAGTGTTGCTGATCTCTTTGTGCACATTCCTGAGCAGGGTCTTAGAGGAGTTTTTCCTGAGCTTATGGTTTATGAGGGTGCTTCATCAGTTAAGTGCTTTCAGTTGACGATTCTCGGTGGATTGTTGGGGAAGTGTCCTGGACCATAACCCACAGTGTTGAATTCTTTTTTTTTTGAGTGTGTTCACATTCAGGACCGGACCTCTTCTCTAACGTGTCGCTGAGCATCTTCTATCCGAAGTCCTGGTGGATGGTTGCCAGGTCCTTCCTCCGGTCGGGATGACGGAAATAGTAAGGTCCCCTAAATTGGGAGTTGGGAGGACTCTGGTTTCGTGGTTTGTGTTTTCGGGACAAGGAGCACTGCGTTTGTTTTGGGGCGCGGCTACGGATTTGCATGCGCGGGGTATGATTCGTTTTTCCGATCCTGTACGGATGGCACTCAGGATGTACCTTTCGTGGTGTTGATGGGGGAGATGTTGATTTTGGCTCCGGATGGTTAGTTCGTCTTTGCCGGTTTTTCCCGTTCGAGGCCGAGGGGTTTCTGGACGCGTTTGATTTTTTTTCCTCCTCTTCCTACGATTGAAAATGCGGCTGATTTTGGCTTGTTGCTTTTGTGACTTACCCCTTTTTTGGGCGTCTTCGTGGAGGTTGCTTTTCCGGGGGGAGTTGTAAAGAGGTGCCATTAGTAGAGGGTTTTTTTTCCGCCCTTTTCGGGCGAATGTGCGTTGGATTTGGCCCTGAGTTGCCCCTGAGGTATTTTTGTTTCGACAACCCCGTCTTTGGTTTGTTTTTTGCTTCGCCGCGTTGTGAGGAGGAGGATACTTTTTAGGATTGCCAGCCTGTCGCATCGAGACGGCCAACGGGATAGTTCTGATATGGGTCCGATGAGTGTCTATTGACTTCGGTTCTCCTCTTCCGTTTGGTCGTAGGTCCTTTTGTTTTTTTTTGTTGGGGCTGATGGCTTGACATGACGGTGATCGGTTCCCCCGGGGTAGTGTACGGATGTTTGTTCCGCTTTCCCCCCCTTTGTTGGACTCATGTTCCTTTTTATTTCTCCGGCTTCTTTTTCTGATTCTTCGATTTCTGTCCCGATGCCGCGGATCCCCGAGGATTTTTGGAGTCTTGTGATGCTGCGACGGGGTCCCCCTCCTAGCCCCTTCACAGTAACAGGCTGCGGGTCTTCTCCCTCTCGTTTCCCTCATTTGGTGGATGGTCGGAAGGGGGATTTGAACCGACCCCCACGGACCACGCAGACTTGAATCTTACTAAAGATTCGGGGTCAGCGCAGGTTGCCATTGGGTTTGCAGTTCTTTCCACGGTCCCTGGCGCCTGTGGCCCCTCTTCCTTAACCCCACCCCCATTTCTTTGGAAAATGTCGCTCGGTTTATGTCCGGAAAAAGTTTCCCTTCAAAAGTCCTTTTTGTAAACTTACCCCCCCTCCCCCCCCGTAACTTGCGGGGCTTTTTTTTTTTCTCCGTCCTTTTTTGTGCAGATGAAGCCTACTTCGGGTTTAAGATACGCGTACTTGACCTTAGACTTTTATCTCCTTTTTATATTGTCATTGAGTTCTTCCGGATTTTTATTAGCGTTGTCATTTGCAGCAAGACGTATACCTTATCGGTTTTGTAGGGGGGAAGTTGGTTCTTCTTCTTGTTTTCCTGTGTACGGTCTGTGTTAGTAGAGTTACTCGATGTTTGAGGCTTGTCTTTTGTCGTGGTGAGACTTCCCACCGGTGACGAGATGGACGGCGGGGTCCCCTTTATGTTGATCCTCGGGCCTTCGGCCCCTTTTCTGGTGGGATCCTTCCCGTTTGTACATGACTTTTAGGATGACGCGTGTTTGAGGCGAATTCCCGTTCTCGAAGGTTGGTGCCCTGGGTTCGGCGGAGTTTCGCGTTTCGCCGGAAGAGTCCACTCCTCTGGTGTCTGTGAAGACTCCTTTACATGAAGGGATTTTCAAAGGCCTTTTTTTCCAGAAATTGGGTTTCGCCTACTTTAATGAACGCAGAGGCGCTTTAGAAGCTCTCAGAGGTTTCCCCAAATGGGTGCCGATCTGGTTGAGGGCTATCCAAATTCCATCGCTTGTTTTTACAATCGGTTGTTTCTGATTCACAGGTTAGTTGGGGACAAAGGGGGTTTTTTCTTTTTCCCTGCCCACACAGACATGTATAGACTGCCTTTTGCCATTATTACTGGAACCCTGTATTTCCCTGCCCCACTTCTAATTCTTTCCCTCCTTCAGTTTGCGAAGGCTCTTGGGGTTACACCCCGTAAACCGCGTCTCTCAAGTTACCGGTGTTGTTCAACGCGCCATCCCCCCCCTGTCACAACCCTAAAATGGATGTTCCCCAGACCCCCCCCCCCCCGTGGAGCCGGCTAATGGTATGTACTTTTTGTCCAAATATCGGTCTGCCACCCTCTATGCGTCCTTCTGTCTATGCGCCCTTTCTCCCTTCTGCCCAATTAACACCACCACCAAATCAGGTTAAAACTATCACCCTCCTAATACACGCGTCGCTTCCGTGCTTTGACCTCTTCCCCTCCGCGACCACCCCCTTCCCCCCCGAACCACCCTTCCTGCGACTGGGCCCCTGGCGCGTTCGTCAATTCAAGTTTAATGGACACCGCCCGAATCCAAACCTCGACGTCGATCAAAACTCGGCGACGCCACTTAATGAAACCATGGACACTTTCACCGTCTTCCCAGTAAGCACCTCCCAAAACTTCCCCCCCCCTTTCTCTTCCTGACACTAGACATACCTCCACACTCGCGGTCGCCCCGACCCTAATAAGTCCACCCACGGTCTAGCCCCTTCCCCCTTATCCTTTACTTGCTTTGCCCGTCAGCGAATTCGCCCTAAGGCCTCTAGAAGAGCCCCAAAATCGCGAGAGTTCTCTTGCAGTAACCGATCCCACGCCACCGAAGTAGGCTGTCCCTCTAAACGAGGCTCGCCGTCGAAAAAACCCCCCTCCCATAATTCCGGTTTAGGGTCTTTTTCCCCCTCTTCTTTTTGCCTTTTTTATTTTTGAGGGCCTGTAATTCTCTGACGGTTTATGGCGTTGGCCTTTTTTTTTCCCTGTGGAAATCTGCCCAACCCAGTCGTTTTGCAATAAAAGCGATACCCTGTCTTTTTCTTACCCTGCCTCTTATCTGCTCCTTTTTCTCCCGCATCGAATCCACCCAAATCACCCATCTGTAAAATATCTGTCTAAGGCGATTTCCCCTTTTCGAGGTTATACTCTTCTTCCTCACCAACCAAAAAATCCCGCCTTCCGGCCTTTTTTTGCCCCTCCTCCTCAAAGCCGAAGCCCCCCCCCTACGGCGGTCCAACAAAAAACGGCCAGAAACTCCCCAACCGATCCCGACACCGACCCAGATTCCGGCACCGGCCCACGACATCACAAGCCCCCTCCCCCCTCACAAACAACGGACTTACCACGTTCAGCGATCCTTATCACCGTATACTCCTCGGCCCTCCCCACCTTTTTATCCGTTACGTCCTCTATCATTTCCGGTCCTCATCCGCACCCCACGCCATACCAAACCATCACAAAAGCCGGTTTCCCTGTCAAACCCCCCTAACCGGCCGCCCATTGATGTCAAACTCCCTCGCATCCGATCCCTGTACCATCACCTCTCTGGATCCCCTCCTTTTTAACTCCCCGCCAATCCTCCTCCACGAAGTACCCCAACCTTTGCCTTCCCCAAGTCACACTGCTGACTTCACTGCACCCCGCCCCCTTTTTTCTGCTTCCTCGAAACATACACGCGTCATTCACCTCGTCCCGTATCCCCGGGCCAATTCGCTCCCTCGAAGTAGCCCAGCTCAAACATCTCAAATTTCACAATAGTCATACTGAGCCTCCTTAGATGGCGCGACTGTCCCCCCCCCCCGGTCTTTCTTTCCAACCCCAATTTGAAGTTGTCTGCCTCTTTAGACCGGAGTGTGATGTCCATGGCAAAGAAGCAAACCCCTCCCTGTCTTATCGGCGCTCTCGTTGTATCCGTAAGTACTTCCTTTCATCGCACAACCCCCACTCGCGACAATCATCCCCTTTTCCCTTTTTACGCCCCCCCCCCCAACAACGCCTCCTAATAGTCCTCTGTTTGAACTCGAAATTCCCCCCCCCCCCCCCCCCCACCTCCCCCCCCAACCACGTAATCGGAATAACCCTCGCACACATCCCCCCCTGCCCTTAAGAATCCGAGCTATCCATGGCTATTGGTGCCCCAGCTCTCTGTTACCCCAGTTTGTTGAGATCTCGGTGAAGATTATCTTCCCTTTGAGACTTCTTGTGATATTAGCGGCTGTCTTTTCAGTGGATACTGTCTGTGATCGTGATTCCCTGATTAAGATTGACGATGAGATAGTTTTTTACTCTGTGCTTTGTTGGGGAAGATCTCTTTTTTTAAAAATCCAGCCCCCGTTGAAGATTTTCTCGTGGGTATGGGGGTTTTTCCCTCTTAACAGGAAGAGTCCTTAGCCGCGAGCGATTTGATCGCCTCCCCCTCCCTCCCTAATATGAAAGGTGATTGGTTCTTCCCCCCTCCACTAACGTCTGGGAGGACTTCCAGAGTAACAATTGGTTGGGACAGGGCAGAAGAGTTTTTTTTTCTGACCGTTTGCGCCTCTTCCAAATTGAGGCCCGTATTTGCCACCTGACGAGCTTTTCGGCCTGTCGGCCGCGCCCTGTTTTTGCGATTCGCTGCCACCGACCCCCGATGTGCCGTTTCGCGGCGCTTTGATTTGGTGCTCCCTCCGCTGCGGGCACCCCTCCACCGCTCTTTTACGTTCACTCGGGCAGTTGGTGTACGACCTCCCCTAACCGTCCCCACATCCCGCCATACTACCCGTAGATTCGAGCACCCAACGAAACCCACCCTTATTCCTCGTCAGCTGTTTCTCCGGTATCCCTATGCCCTGATACATCTTCAGTCCCACGGGGGGGTCGCCTGGTCTTCACCCGCCGCGAGTGAGGTCCAGGAATCTTGCTATAGAGGCGTTCCAGCAGGCGAGCTACGGAGCCGTCTACTTCGTGACGGTTCGTTGGGGGAATACTCCCCCTCCCTCTCTGGGTGGAGGACGTCATAGGTTAGAGGATTATTTGCGGGCGGTGGCGGGGTTTGAATTGGGGTTGTTGGTGTGGGGGGGTGTTTTTTTTTAGGTGCCTTCTGAGACTAATTGTAGGATCCTTCATTTGAACTCTTTTTTTGTTTTTTTCTTGGATAGATGTTTGAGCTGGTTCCCCTAGATATGGGATGATTCATCCCTTCCGTAGAGAATAGGTTTGGGAAGATATGGGACACTTGTTTCCTTTCCTTTCGGTCATGGAATAAGGATTGTCTATCTTCTTTTTCTTTTTGAGCATTCCTTCTATTTTTACTTCATCGTTTGGTTTGCGTCTTTAGTTTTTCCGGATTGCGGGGTTTTCGTGCTTTCCTTCCTTTTTCGAGGGTGATGTGTTTCCTTTGCTTTCCCTTTCTTATTGATTTGTCCGCGTTTATTTTGACGATTTGGACGTTTGAGAACTGATTTGTTGTTTTTTTCCCTTTTTTTTTCTTCTTCTTCGCCTCTCTTTCTTCCCCCTGGATACGCGCTCGGGTTTTTCCGATCTCTTTCTCTTTTTTTCGGCCGCATCTTTTTTAAACGTAGCATTTTTTTGGGCGCCTTCTCTAGGTGTGCGTTGGGTTTTTTTTTTGACTTCCCCTTTGACGGTTTTCTTCCCCCTGTTTGTCGGGAATTTTTTCTCTTTACGAGGCTTCGGTTTTGAATAGGCTATGGCTGATTTCTTCGTTTCTTTTTAGGTTCGGCGCGCCTTTTTTCTTCGATGGCATTTTTGGGATTTGTTTCATGGGGTTTGGGCCCCAGCGCCAGTGAAGCAACTTCTTCCCGGGTATAAAGGATATTTTATATGTGGGGGGCGGTCCTTGTCTGACCGCTACCCTTTTTTCCCCCTTTCCCCCCCTTCTCAGAGTCTTCAGGGAAGTTTTAAATTCTTTTTTCTATCCTTTCTTTCGGGTGGATTATACCCGGGTACCATCCCCCCTTCCTGGAACCGACTACACCCTAGTCGACCCTTTTCTTTTTTTCCCCAGCCGCTCCGTTTAGGATGTATTGAAAAAGGCACCCCCAAGCAGGATTTTAGTGAAAAAACTGAACTCCAGGTTTAAATTAGTGAGGGGGGATTTTTTGAGCCCGGTAGAGCAGGCTTTGCCCCGCTTTGAGACTACTTTCTTTGGGTTGTTGGAAGGCCTCCAGCCTCTTGCTCTTTTTGTCATGCTCTTCAGGTTTCTCTTTTTGTTTCTCTTGTGGAGTCCAGGCACGGATGTGCTCTTTCGTGGTTTTCTTTTTGGTCGACTGGAATTTTTTTTTTCCTTTCGTCGATGGCCTTCTTTTTCGTCTTTGTCTGGCGAAGAGTTGCGAGATGGACGGAGGGCGCTTTTCTTCTTTTATCTCTTAGAGCGTTGCTTGTCGGCTCATGCTTCTTCCCCCCTCTTCTGGCGGGTGAGGCGAATTTTTTTCTTCCTGGTTTCTGGATTTGGCTTTCCGGCCTGGCCTTTCGCCGGCCGACCGCGCTTTCTTTTTCTCCGAGGACACTGATTTATTTTCACCTATGGTCACGTCCACCCAGTATAAATGCTGTGGTTTCCCTTTTTGCAGACCAGAGTCCTTCCCCGCCTGAGAACATACGCCATTTGTTTCTGAAGTAGGTTTTCACCGCGTTCGATTTTTCCTTACCCCTCCCTAATCCGTTCCGTTTTCCCCAATCTTTTGTTTTAATCCCTTCTGTTTGTTTGACAAAGGTTGTGGACAGTTGCCGGGCCAACCCACTAGACTGATTTTTGCTGCCCTACTACCCGGTTTCCCCCCCCCCCAATCTCGATCTAATACTCCTCTTGGTTTTTCTCTCTTTTTCGGGACCCCTTTTCCAGTAAGCATCCCTCCCCCCCTCCAGTTTCATTTCCCCTTTTTCCGTCAAGCGACCATACCACCCTGGTTTCCCCCTCCTTTGGCCCCTCAACCACCCCCCTCTGGTCGCTCTTTTTTTTGTCTATAAGTAACAACTATGTCCCCTTTTAACACACTTCTTCAACCTTCTTTTGCCTCCTCTCTAAGTACCTCGCTTGCCCACACCACCCTTTCCCCAATCCTGGTCCTCTTCATTGCCCCTCTTCTCCTAAAATAGCTTCTATCTGAATTTTTCCCCAACGGCCACCTCCAGAAAATTTCCCCAAAGGTCCCTCGCCTCAACCCCCCCTCCCCAGTCCTCGCATACTCGTACGTCTGGACCAAGCCTATAAGAAAATCCTCTCTCCCCCCGAGACGGGTGACCTTCTCAACTCAAGTAATCTTACTCGTCCTTCTCCCCAAGCCCTCAAACGTCTCATCGGCCCTACCTTCTAGCTTCTCCTCAACCTATCTCCCCCGGCCCCTTTTCAAACCAAAGCCTTTTTTTCCGTCAGCGCCTTAGAATAAAGCATATACGAGTCAAGGAAAATCCTCCTCTCCCTGAAATTCTTCCCCTCCCCTTTTTCTAGTTCCTCTCTGAAACGCTTCCATCCTTTACAAACCTAAAAACGAAACACAATTGTAGGGGAGTTTTACGTTCTTCTTTTCCGGTTACGAAAGGTCGCTCCCTCGATTTTTATATTCTCATTTTTTGGCGATTCTTTTTCTGAGTGGCCGTGGACAATCCTACCTTTTATCAACGGCGCTACCCTGAACCCTGCCTCTTCTGCATGATTCCGTTTTGTCGTTCTCCCCCGCCTTTCGCATCCAACCTCCTAAAAGAATATGTAATGACCCTCCTCTTTCACTGATCGGTCCTCTTTCTTTTTCAACACGCCTCCCAACCCCTCCCTACGCTGCTGCTCCCCAGCCGCCTCAAGAACACCGGAATTTAGTCACCCCCGGCCTCAACGCAACTCGGAAACCCTGCCTCTCTTTTTTTTTACCCCCAGAACCCCTCTCCCCCCTTCCGCATCCAATCAAGCCATCAGCCATGCTCCACCCAAGGCCTACGTTACACCGATCCTTCCCCTTTGCCGACACCAACCCTGCACCTTCTAAGAGCGCTTCCTTCCCGTTTTTTTAGCTGCCAGCGCATCCCATTCCCTCACCCCAGGCCCCCACTCACCCAAAGCCGGTTCTCAGCCCCCCCCCCCAAATACAATAGTCTCTCAATCATTGGCTCCCCTTGAAAATCCTCTCAAGTCTAACGCTCCGTGCCCCTTTTTTAGAGTGGTCAACACCTCCCCCTCCCAACCTTTTCGCCTTTCCCCCCTCCCTCCCCTCCCCCCCCACCTGGTATGGAAGTTCCACGATCGTATCCCCGCAACCGCCCCCCTAGTACATTCCTTTTTCCTCAAAACGAGTCAAAGATCCTCGTCTACAGTTTTCCCCTTCCGCCCCCCCCATCCCTCTCGAGCCCCCCTTCTTCCCCATTTCCCCCATCCCACCACTCGTCTGGACTCGACATTCTCTCAGCAAGGCGGGACCCGCCACCCTTGCCTTCCCTCTTCTTCCCGAACCCGTCTTGACAACCCAATCCCCCCGTTCCTGTCTTCATCTTTCACAGAGTCTCTGACTTTTTTCGCTTGAACACACCCCCCCCTCGCTACCAAATCATTTCCCACCTTTTCTGTTTCCCCAACCACCAAATCCATAATCGAGTTCCGATATTAGTTCCCCCCTTCAATCGGGTTCGCCCCGTAAATCCGCTACACCTCCTTTTTTTTCCCTGTTTCCCATTCCTCTGTCCT
>Ga0179593_1487014_pt1 | contig 10789 bp, 8 predicted proteins | sample CZODoug2_1_08_16_FD_185931 | JGI IMG/M metagenome (GOLD analysis project Ga0179593, IMG submission 185931) | Vadose zone soil fungal communities from Angelo Coast Range Reserve, California, USA - CZODoug2_1_08_16fungal (PacBio error correction) | ecosystem: Environmental > Terrestrial > Soil >... | reverse complement strand
GCTTTTTGCTGGCAGGAAACCCGGCGTTCAGTGGAGGACACGTGATCTGCTTCTCCCCACCGTTCTTTCCTTCTTCCTTTTGTTTGGGTCTGTATGTGTCACTTTGGAAAGGTTTGTCGGGTTTTTGTGGTCCTGCTCTTTCCCCCCTCTCTCTCCCTTACCCCGGAGTCTTCCCCTTCTGGAAACTTTTTGTTTTTTTTTTCGGCAGACCGTAAGGTCTTTTCGAGCTGGCCTTTTTGTGTTAATCTTTTGTCCTTTTTTAACCCCTTGAGGAAGTTTCACCTCCCTTTTTTTCCCTTTGGGACTTTTTGGACACGAGTCGATGGGTTCTGGGGTGATCAAGTGTGTTTTGACCTCTTGCAGGTGTGTTTTTCCCCTCTCTGTCCCCCTTTAGCCGTGTGTTGCCCTGGGCTTGCTTGCCCCCCTTTGTTTGATTTCCTTCATCCTGTCAAGGACGCGTTGAGAGCTGGACAATCTTTTGGACCTTTGAAGGTCCCACTTTTTTACTTGCTTCCGTGACTAAGCCTCCCGTTTTCGTCCATCCTCCTAGGGTTTAATTTCATTCCTAACTGTGAACTTCCTTTTGAGCTTTTTCCAGGCCGGTTGGTTCTTCCTCCTCTCCCTTTCCCCCCCGGCCTATTCGTTAGGTTTGGCTTTTTTGGTTTCCCCACAGTCTTTTCTTTTTTTTTGCCCGGTTTTAGTGGCGGCGTTTTTTCAGTTTCGTATCCCCCTTGGTACGATTTTCGCAGCAGCCCCCCGTTTCCCTTTCTTTCCCTGTTGCCGTTCATTTTTGTTTCACTGGGAGGGTTTACCCCCTTCTTTTCCATATGTTTTCGTACGAATTGCAAGTTGTTCGATTTTCTTCGTTTTTTTTGTCCTGGTTTTAACGTGACCTGCCTCCGTTCCTTACGTCGGAAGTTGTTTTTTTCCATTTTTCCTGACGTTTTTTTCAGGCCTCCGCCCACTTTACCACTTTTTTTTGCCCCCTTTCATGATTGAATTCCCGATTCTGTAGTTGTTGTGAGGCTGTTCTTCCCTTTTTTTCCTCTTTTTTTCTTTTCTTTCCGTCCTGGTGGACTGGGAGTCTAGTCTCCCGTCCTTCGGTCTTGTGGGCCTTCCCCCCAATGCCGGCGCATGATTAGAAGAACTTCCAACAGCCGTTCCGGTTTCTTTTTCCCCCCTCCGTTTTCATGGTGCCCAAGGTGTTTCAACTTTTTGTGGAGTTTCCCCCGTAGGCCATTTTTGGGCCCCCCCTACTTTTGTTCTACAAGTCGGCCGCAGGAACTGCTTCTTATGACTTTTGCGTGATGTGGGCTTCCTTTCCGTTTTTCTCCGTCTCGAAGTTTTGGGTGTCCTCTGAACTGCCCCCTTTCACACTGCCCCCTTTTTTAGTTAGAGTTTTAAACCGGGTCCAGCAAAATCTCGACCGCCTCTTGGGGGACCCGTCCCTGGTATCTTTTTTCCTCTTGGACCTTTCCCCCCGTGCACTGCCCATTGGTTCATTTAGGCGACGTAACCAGATCACTCTTTTTGTTTTTTGCTTGGGGTTGATGGTTCCCTCCTTTCGTGGCTAAACGCCCCTGTGACCCAGTCTCCTCCCTTCGTATCGTTTCCTCCCTTTGGGTTCTTTATCTTTCCGCACCTTTTTTTTATCAACGGGCATCCCTCCTTGGTCCTTTCCCCCTTCACTGGGACGTGTTCTATCCATTTTTTTCCTTTTCCCCCTCCCTTGATATTTAAACGATCTGAGGTTTTTCCCGGACTATGATATCCAGTTTCTTTCCCCCCTTAACCCACTTCCTGGGTTCGTACCAGGTCGCCTTTCCGTTCGCACGAAACAGTGATAGTTGAGGGGCCAGGCCAAAAACAGGTGTTCCCTTGCTTTCCTCTCCTCTTTTCCAATCTTTTTTCGGACGCCTGTGCCTATTTTTTCCCCCATCTTTCAGGTGGTGAATTTGTCAACTCCTGGTCCTGTCCCCCCTTCCTGTGTGCCAGGGCATCCTTTTTCCCTGCTTTCTCCCGTTCGCTTCCCCCCGACAAGTTTTTACTTTGATGATGTTGTCCGAGTACAAAGCCACTGGCTTTGTTCTTTTATTTTTAGTGCCCTCATCTCACAACCGTTTTTGATGATGTCAATCCTCCCTTTCCTCTCTTCCTGTAGTATTCACCCAGTTTTGCGTTCGTCGGGTGGGAATGTCTTGTAGCCTTTTTGAATTGGTGCTTTCCAATATTCCACTCAAGTGTTCCCCTTCCTTCCCCTCGGGTGTACTGACCCGTGTCGGACCATCGAAATGGCCCCCTGTGTCTTCACGTGTTTTTCACAATGTGTTTTGTACTTTGGGTCAAGTGCGGGTAGCACAGGGCGTGCACTTATCCCCTTTTCCTCCTAGGTTTCCACAACGGGTTTTTTTCTTAGCCCTTTGCCCGTCCGGGTCCCCCGGACGTTTTATGGGAGGAACTGACTAACTGTCCTTCCTGTTTTGCCTATGAGGAACATGTGCTGTCTCCGCTCCCCTTTTTTCATGCCCCCCACAAGTCTGGGTTGGTTTTTTTTCGCACCTGGCGTCCCCCCTGTCTTCTACACCCTTCAACACAACCCAGATTACAGCGGCGTGTTTTTTTGCTTTAGGATTTTTTCCCTTTTTTCCCCCCGCTTCCCCCTGAGTTTCCGTTTTGCCCGGTTTTTTCATCGTCTTTCGTCCCCGCGCTCGATGAGGTTACCTCAAGATTTTCCGTGGTATAGCACACCGTTTTGGTTACGTACGAACGGTATTACCGCTTTTCTCCGTTTGACCCTTCCCTTGTGTGCCGTTACCCCCCCCTTTCGTTTTTTTTTTCTGTACGCATTTGAGGAGCCCCCCAATAGGCGGGTTTGGCCGGTCGATTATCTTAACCACACAGCCTTGAGGTTTCCCTTTGCCTCTCTGAATTTTTAGTTTTTTTCTCTTTTCACTCTCGCCTTTCTATAAGTTTTTTTGGCTGGGGTACGTGACACTTTACTTCGTTTTTTTTGATGACCCCCCAGGCGTCATTTTGCCCCTCCTCTTGCCGATTCTGATTCTCTTTTAATTTCCCTCCTTTTTTTTTTTGAGTATGATTTATAGTTCCCCGCTGGTGGGGACCCACTTTTTCCTCCTTTTTCTGGTCCGGTGCGTCTTTTTGGAATCAAAGTTGACGGAACCCGCAAAGGCTCTGTAGTTCAGCTGATCTTGTCGTCAGTGATTTTGCAAGTCCGTTTGACCACCGAATTTTTTTGGTCGTTTTTTGATTTTCCTCAAGGACGCCTAGGTCTCCCCTTTGCACTGCGGTGCCATCCAAAGTCATTCACTTTTCCCACCTCAACGGTGCCCTCCCACCTTATCTAAAAGGATTTGATCCTTCCCGTGCCCCGTTTCCAAGTGGGATATGGGCCGATTTTCATTTCTCATGCACAATTCTTCCCTGACCCTCTCCGAATTTTTACCATTTTTCTTTCGGGTGTTTTTGTTTTTTTTTTCCCCCCCTGCCTGGTCGTGTCAGACGCCAAGCCGACGCGCGGTGCTTAACTTTTCTTTTTTTTTTGGTTTAGGGCGGGTCCTGATCCTTTCCTCAATATTGTCGCTCCCTTGTTGTGTTGGGGATTGAAGTTCTTCCCTTTTTTCGGCTCTTCTTTCCCTACTGAGAAGGAAGTTTTTTTTTTGTTCCGGTTCCTAACCTTACTCCCCAGGCCCCCCGTTCCGTCAGGTTTTTTGGGTCTTTTGCTGCGGTCTTTGTCCACATTTTTTCCCCTAGGATTTTTTTCCTGTTTTTCGGCGGGCTCCTTCTAGGACCCTTTTTGCCCTGTCCGGGGCCCCTTCTTGCCCCCTTCCTCTCACTGGCTTTTTTTTTGAAGACTGGGTCTTTCTTCGGCCTCCAGTCCCTTTTTTTAGGTTTGGAAGGAGAAGCACGCAGATTCGTTGCTTTGCACCCAAACTCCCCACCGAGGGTCTTCTTCCGTCCTTCTCTTCCTTCCCTCCAGTCGCGCAGAGATTTTTGCATTTTTTTGGTTCTTTTATGTTTGAAGGATGGTGGTGGCAGCTTAACCATAACATTTGAACGTGGCCTTGTGCCTCTCAAGTTTTTGTTCCCCCGCCCCTTTACTTTCCCCCATGGCTCTTTTTTCTTGGAGTCAAGCGGTAACAATTACTGGGATGAATTATTGTGCTTGGCCCCGGCTTCTTACTTGCCCTGTTTCCCTTCCACAACAACTTGTTTTTCAAAATTTTGACCCGGCGCGATCTGGACAACAGGCGTCTCGGGGGAAATGTTTCTTACACAGGTTTGGTTCTTTTTTCTTAGACGCCAACTCCCTGCCACGTTGTGGTTCTTCTTTGATTAAAGGCTCTGCCACTTCTGCCAGGTTAGTTAGTGTGTTTTTTCCCCTTCGATCAATTCAATTTCAGGTGCCTTTGGAGGTGGTTACCGTTGCTACGAGGGTCCAGTACCTTTCCAGCTGTGATGACCAAACCCGCGATTCGGCGTCTTTGAACGTTTACATGAAGTGATTGTGTGTGCCGTCTTGTCATAGAATTTCTGGTGTGGGGTTACACCGGTTCTCTCTTCCGGGTCAGTGGTTCGGAGTTTATTTCTTCCTCCCTGGTTTTCCGTGGGTGAAGGGCTGTTGTACCACGTAACCCCACATCTTGATATGGTCTGACCCCTGTTCTTTTTCTTTTTGGAGGCATGGCTTTTTCTCCTTTCCCGCTGTGATACCGGTTTTTCGTGGGCACCCTGTCCATGCTTGAGGGGTTCGATGTCTGGTTTTCTGTGTATTCAGTTGATCGTTTTTCGTACGCTCCAATGGGGGACCTTACTTTTCATTATCCTCGTCTCCCCAAAATTCCACCAGCGATCCTTCGTGCCTTCCCAAGCCCCTTTCCCACCGACTTTTTGAGTGTACACTTTTTGCAGTTTAGCTTCCTTTCCCCCCCCGAACGTCCCAGTTCAGCACCTTTTCGGTGGGCCCTTATACTTTTCTTCCTCAGGTCTTGGCACCCCCTTGTACACACTGTGATTGGGTTTTCAAAGTGTTTTTACCCTGCCGGATTCCTTTTCAACTTTTTTTCCTTTAGCGCAGAACTCGCTTTCCTTTTTTGTTTGTCCCCTTCACCTTTTTCCTCGCCTCCGTTACGGTAAGTTCGGAGCTCGCTTCCTTCCCAGTTGGCCCCAGTTTTTTTGACATCCCCCCTCCCCCCCCCCTCCGGCCGTTCGGGGATTTTTCAGCGATAGCCGGGTTTTGAGGGGAGGGAGTCTTGCTTTTTGATTGTTTTCCATTGGACCGTGGGCCCCCTTCCCTTTTTTTCCCTTTCCCATTTTTCAGTGAGGTCATCTTTTTTTCCTAAATTAAATATACTCCTTTGTCCAATTCGTGCCTTTCTTTTCTTATTTCATGAAGCCTTTTTCCCACAGTCCCGTCCTATACTGCCTACTTTTTTCCTTACCTTTTCTCCTTTTTTTTTCCCTTTTCCGTGTGTGTCTTCTTTTAATTAACCCCGCATCCTCCTTATACCTTTTTTCCCAGGGAGGGTTGCAGCCCTGTACTTTTCCGTTGGGTGAAGGATATTATGTATCTTTCCACCTTCCCTTCCCAGGGCTCTTTTGCCGGTGTGGTAACCTGGACCTCAGTCGATTACTTCTCCCCTGTTTGTTTTGAGGTATGGCAAGCACAAGGCTTTGTCTTTTTCTGATTCCGGCAGCAACCCGTTGTTTAACGTCCAGGGCCACGTTTGCGTTAAATATGCGCGTTAATTTCACTGTTCTGTTTGACCCGTTTTGGGGGCAGGTCCCTCCGATGTCCCACGTTCTCTTCTTCCCCGTTTGCCCCGTTCGGTCACGAAGGAGTTTTCGACCCTCCCTTTATTCACCGTTCCCCTCCCAGGCCTCTAGTCCCCTCTTTTGCACCTTTTACCAATTTGTGTCTGGGACTGTTCGGGGGAAGCGCACACACGGTTTTTTTTGTCCCCCCGCCGCTTCCCCCCCCCCACTGGCCCCTGTGCTCCCCGACGTTCTTTTGTTTGAAACGTATCACTCCCCCCCCCCCATATAGTTGGGCTCAAGAGAAGTTTAGCATGTTGGGCGTTTTTTTTTTTAGAGGGCCCCAGGGGGTGTCCCCTTGTTTTCACTTTTTCCCTCCCAGCGCGTGAGTATGGAGTTCTTGTGTTGGGCTGCTGGTATCCACAGCGTGGTTTTAGTGGACCCTTTCCGTTGAGGCACGTCCAGACGCGGGTGTTTTTTTTTCCCCCTGTACGGACTTATCAGCTGCTTTGGGTTTCCCCCCCCTTGTTACGTTTTAAGATGTTAGGTTTTTACCTGCCGTGGTTGCTTTGCTGCCAAAGGTCAATTTTTTGAAACCTAGGTCGTTTTTATTTCCCCTTGTCCATCCAGGTTTTTTCCCCTCCTTTCTCCACTGTTCTACTTCCAATCTGGTCTGCGGTCGTTTTGTACAGTTAGGTGGACCCTTTTTTATTTTGAAGTCATTCCCCTCCCCCCCTTTTTCTTAAGACTGCGGTTCCCACTTTATTTCACAGTAAGGCTCCTCATTTCCGTACATTTTCCCCACTCAGGAGGAACGTGGCCGCCAAGTTTGTCCCTTTTGATGTTTTGCTTTCTGCTTAACCTTCTGTTTGGCCTCGTTTGCGCCCCCACCTGTATTTCCCCTGTCCCCTTTTTTTAATTTTTCAGGAAAGGAAGAGACGTTTTTCCAAATCCCTTCGTTTTTTTGGCTTACTCCCTTGCAGTTTCTTTTCCGTCCTTTTCTTGGCTGACATCCCGCGCAGCTTTGAGGTTTGCAAAGTTAATTTCTTCTCTCTTCCCTCCCACCTCTTGCACCTTTCCCCTGGACAGTTCTGAGACATTATGCTCATGAGGTTTCGCCCCGTCCTGTTCTCCTCCCCTTTCTTCTCAAACAAATACCGTTTTTAAAGGTGCCAGTTGAGTTTCCCTTCCTTCCCGGTGCCCTTTTTAGACTCGCCTTTGGGGAGCGCGGTAGGGTTTTTCACCATTTGGTTCATCCGGGGCATTTTTCCCTTTCTTTTTCCTTTCCCCCCTGTTCCGGTTCTATAGGGTCCCCCAATTGTTGGGAGGATATCTCTTTAATAATCTCCGTTTTTTGTGTTTTTTTTTCGAGAGATCCGCCGCAATTTCCCTGTCTCCCCTTCTTACGCCATCAATTTGCCCTTGTTCCCGCGCCGCTTTTACAGGATTCTTGACCCCCTTTGGCTGCTGGATTTTCTTTTCCTCTGTGTCCGTTGACTAACGGGGAACTTCAAAGGTTGGTAGCGTGGTTAGTGCTTCCTGGGTTTGTCGACCCCCCCTTGCCTCGTTTCCTTGCTTTCCCCCTTTCTGTCTGAATTGCAGGCGGGGGCCGGGACTTTGGTTTTGCCTTACCTTTTTCCTACCCTATTCTTTCTCACTTTGTTAGGTGTCAGGTTTTCTGCCTTGTGGGACGCAAGCTGTTATTTTGATTTTTGGCTTTTGGGACCACTTCCTTTCTCTTTTCAAACTTTTCCCGGGCTTTTTTTTTTATGACCGAGAAGGGCCCTGCATCGCAGGTTTCTTTTTTCCACCCTCCAGGTTTGTACCCCTGTGGATTCCCGGGCGTACCGCGGTAGTCTTTAAGTCCTTGATGTGGCCTTCTGATTCCTTTTTTTCCAGCTGTTTGTCCTCCAGGCGTCCAGATGCTCTTCCCCTGGGGTGCCTCCCCACCCTCTTTCCCCCTTACTGAGTTCAGACAAGAAAGGAAAGGCGGGGACCGAACACATTGAGGTTTCTTTACATTTTGCTGGACCCTGGTCCCTGTGCCCCGTCCCCTTGGTCCAGTTCTTCCTTTCATTGGGGCTCGGGTTTCTTAGGTGGTGGTTTTTTCCCCAGAATTTTCCCTTCCGGGCAGCAAAAAGTGCCGCAGTTCACGGCCTCCCGGGTGGTCCCGGTCGTGTTTTCCCTTTCTTCCCGGTCTACGGGGTCTTTGCGTTCCCCCCTTTATCGTCCCGCGACTTTCCGGCTCGGGTAGTTTTTCTAAAAGTGTCCGACGGGTGTTTTTGGCTTCCGCGGATTTTCTCTTGAATTTTGGCTCCTGGTTGCTTTTCTTGAACTATCTTTTTTGGTCACGTCCGGACCGATACATTCTGTGAGCTGAATTTTTTTTTCTTTGTAACACTCCGTTATTTGTCCCGCGCGGAAGGGGACCCCGCCCGGGTTCGGTTGCCCTTTTTTTCTTCCCTTTTCCCGTATTCTTTTTCGTGTTGCGGACTGATAGTGTTTCTGCGAAGACGGCGGTGGCCAATACTGGTAAATGGATTCGGTTTTACCGCCGTTTGTGTTGCAGGTCAGTTTCCCCTGGTCCCCCTGCTTTCCTTCCTGTCATTCTTCCCGGGCACAGCGCTGGATTCTCCTGTTGGAGGTTCCCCACTGCTTGACCGGGTGTTAAGGGAATGAAGCCGAAGGGTTGCCGGGTTTGCAGACTCCAGGCAGAGTGATGCTTCCCCAAGCCTTCCTTTTTGCAACTCCCGGACTGCATGAGTAATTGCCGGTATCTTCTTTCGAACTTTCCCTGGCCATTTTCGACCAGGGAAAGGAGTTTTTTCCCAACTGCCGTTTCGGTGCCCCCCCCTTCGTTTCTCGTTCATTCCTGTAGACCCACCGGGTAGCGTGGTTTCCCCTTTCATTTCGTTCCGCGTTTTGCTAAGGTCGGGCGGACGGCCGGGCCCCTTTTTTCATCTGTCTTCTTTCCACGTCCACTCTACTCCCCCCTTTTTCCTCTTCTGGTGGTTTTTCCAGTGACAGCCGTACTGACCCCGTCTTTGACCCGTTTGACTTTTCTTCCCGTTCATGTCCGTTTCCTAACTATAAAAGGATCTTTATATCGCTTTCTCTGATCTCTTGCGGCTGTTGGCTTTGGTTTTTACCAGATTTCGTTCTATCTCCCAGGTGTTTATAGACTTTGTACCGGCTTTTTTATTAGCCTCTCAGTCTTGGCCCGTTTCTTGTGCAGGGGTCCCCCTGCCAGCCCGGCGATTCCTTAGCGAAGCTGTCCAACCGCCTGGCCCCCTTTTCGTTTCCATATGGTTGACAACGGTGGTTTTCAACCTTTGGGTTTTTTTTTTCCCCTGGTTTGCCAACACCCTCCCAAGGTGCTGCTCACGTCTTGTGTTAAGTGTTTTTTTTTGACCCCCCCTGCTCCTAAATGCCTGGTTCCCTTTCTGCTGTTACGCTTTTTAGTATTTTAGGGTTGGGCAGATTCGGACATGGGGGTTTTGTTTTTTGACCACCTTCCTCCGTTTGTTTTTTTTCGCCACCTTCCTTTTCACCTTACCCGCCTTCGTTCCCATTTTTTCTAATATTGGGTGTTTTTTTTAACCACGCCCACGGTATTTCGGGCATAGTTGAATTCCCCCCGGATTCCTCCCCCCCCCCTGGGCGCCATTCCGGACCAATCAATCTGGTTCCGTTTCTCCAACCGGACCCTCCCCCCCCTCTACCCCCCCTCTTCGCTTTCTTCGCCGAGTCCTTTTCGGTGAACCCCGCGATCCCGTGATCCTCTGTCAGGTCCCCAATATGCGCGCTCCTCCTGCTTTTCGTTCCTTTTCCCCTAGTAGTATCGGTACCCGCGCAAAGACAGTGCCCCCTTATTCCTGGTTGGCCCCCCTTTTTTCCTTAAACACCCTTTGTTTCGAATTTTTTGTGGGAATTTCCATCCCACTTTTTGTTGCCTCGCTATTCCCGTTTCCCCCCCCCCCCCCTTTGTTCAACGGCCTCCGTACCGATTGCCTAGTGCGCTGTCTATTTTCTCCCTCTTTTTTTTAGAACCTCCAGTGCAGTGTAGGTGAGCATCAGACCTTCCCTTTATTCTTGCGATGACGCCCCTCCACGATACCTTGTGAATCTCTGTTTCCTATCGTTCACATCCCTATTTAGTGTTTCCTTCCCAGACCTTCCGATTTCTACTCTTTCGCCATCTTGCCTGGAGTTGCTTTTAGTGATCCTTGGGTTGTGACGGTGCAATGGTGTAGTTTTGCACTGTGCTCCCCCCCTAACTTCAAGGTCGGACAGAGGTCTGTTGGTGCAGTTGACACCAGGACACTTGCGGCCCTGGAGGGCGGTAATTTTGAAACTTGACATTTGTGACTTCCCTCCCCCTCCCGCTTACGTCCTTTGACCTGGGGGGGCAAAGGGTCCTTCTTTCCTTGCGCTTGGGACCCGGCTTGCTTTTCCGTTGTTTTGCCCATCACGGTTTTCACTTGATGTTTGAGCGCGACGTTCCCCTCTCCCTTGTCCCCAAAAGGTCCCTGGAGCCCGGCTCGGCACTCCCCTAACCAACCCTTTTTTCCCCTACGCGGGTTAGGTGCTGGACCCTCCCCCTGCGGTCTTGTTTGAGAACCGGGTGAGCTTTTTTTTATCTTGGACTTTTTTGTCTTTTCGCGAGGGTCTTTTTTATTTGCAAGTTTCGTTTTAAAGAACGAGGGCCGGTTCCGGAGTCCACCGCCTGGGGACCAGGCCGACCCAACGGATCCCCTTTTTGGTGCGGACCTTTCATCTGTTTTAAAGCCCCCTTTTTTGGTGATGGGCCCCTTTGTGCGGGACTAGCGGGTGGTTTCTCATTTTTCTCCCGACCCCGCCCTTTTTTTCACGTGTTTCCACCAACTTTGCGTCCCCTACGCGGGGAAGCAACGTTTGCTTCACCCCTGGCCCCCTTTTTCGGTGTCCGTGTAACCTTACCCTTCCCTTTCCGGGCGGACCTCCTTTTGTTGTCAAGGTAGAGTGCGTTCCCTACTCG
>Ga0179593_1480379_pt1 | contig 10789 bp, 16 predicted proteins | sample CZODoug2_1_08_16_FD_185931 | JGI IMG/M metagenome (GOLD analysis project Ga0179593, IMG submission 185931) | Vadose zone soil fungal communities from Angelo Coast Range Reserve, California, USA - CZODoug2_1_08_16fungal (PacBio error correction) | ecosystem: Environmental > Terrestrial > Soil >... | reverse complement strand
TTGCTTTGTGGCCACTCTTCCTTTTTTGGCGTGAAGTTCAATCCCCCTCTCTCCTTTTTCCCTGCGGCAAACGGCAGCCGAAGGTTTTTGCTCTGTCCCCCCTTCTCCCTCCCCTCGGCATCCCTTCAGTTTTTTTTGATTTTTGGTTTTTTTCTTGCTTCTTTTTTCCTTTGGGCTGTCTTGTTGCTCGCGCCCTTTTCCCCCCCCGGTTGGGCCTCGGCGAGTGCTCAACTGTGAAATGCTTTTTTTTTCTTTGCCTCTTGCGTTACCACTCTCCCGATGGTTCGTTCTTGGCTTTTCTGCCTTGTGGTAAGTAGGTTCCTTTTCTGTCCCTTCAGTTTTTTGGTTTTTGCTTTTATTTCAAGTTGATTCAAGCCTCTCTCCCTTTGAGTGTTGTTTTTTTTTTCTAGTTCCCTTGTCCTTTTGATCTACGTCCCATCCTCGGATCTTTTTTTTTCTTTCTCGTTTTTTCCCCCTGCTCGGTTGACTTTGTGGGGGAACCTCCAGAAACCCTCTTGGTTCGTTGCCCCGTCCCCCTTTCGTGTCAACCGTTTCCTTCATCCTCCCCTTTTTCTACCTCCCACTGTTCCCCACCCTTTTTTTTGGGCGAAAAAACGTGAGTGGAAGAACCTCTTCTTTTTGTTCTCCTTTTTTTCCTTGGGCTTTAGGGTTTTTCAAAGGGTCCCGTTCTCTACCAGGGTCCCCCCCCTCATCCACCACCTTTTTTCTGTCTTGACCTGGAGGTACTTTCATTGCGCTTCCTTTCCAGGTCCACAACCGTCGCCTTTTTTTGTTTTGCTTTTTTAGCATTTTCTGTTAGGAGCCTTGTCTCTCTTTTCAGGCCCCCATTTTCTCGGTTGTGCCCTGTTTTGATTTAGGTCAACCTTTTTCTTTGGTGCTTTAATGCTGAATGACCCCCCCTCCTTTTTCCCCACCTTCCGCACTCGCTTCCCATTTTCTTTTAACCCCTCGGTTCGAATTCCCCTGTTTTTCCCTTTCTTGGTTTTCAAAACAACTTCCCCACCCCTGTTTTTCCATGTCGCCAGTCCACCTTTTACCTCCTTTTGGGTGAACCACAAAACTCGCCTCAGTTTCCTCTTTTTTCTTGTAGTTTTCTTTTTGGTCCGGGTTAAAAGGTTTTTAATCAACCACCCCCTTTTCCTTCTCCCCCCTTCCGACCTGCGCGCACGGCCGCTCCTCCTCAGCCTTTGTCAACACGCTTGGACTCTCCACCCACTTTTCTCCCGTACCCTTCGTGGTAACTTTTTCGATGGTCCTTTCCCTCTTTCCAAGTTCGGTTTTTCTTGAAAACTTTCGGACACCCCCCCTTTGTTACACACACCCCTCCCCGTCTGTGAATTGGGTCAGAGTTCATTTCTCTTTTTTTCCTAAGTTTTTTTCTGTCATTCCTCCTTGTCACTTGGGACCCACGTCTCCAAATATTGCCCCCCAATGCCTTCCCCCCCCGGAATTCTTCTGGAGAATGTCCCTTTGCTTTTCCTCGTAATTTGACTTTTCCCCCCCTTTCCCCTACCTATGCTTTCCGCCCTGTTTCGAGAACACTTGTCTTCGTAGTGCGAGTTTTTTAATTTTCCTTTCTCCCCCTCGCCCTCCCCCCTTTTAAGCGTTACTTTATTATGCACATCTCAATCCCTTGAAAACTGTCCAGTTTCATGGCCCAAGTGAGTTGGTTTGTTCCCTTGTGTACCCCCTCTGGTCCTCCCCATCAAGCAGTCGAAACAATTCTTTTGTTTTTGCCTCGTTTTCGATAAAGTTTCCTTGTGTTGCTCCCCCCGTATTTAATTCTTTCCCTGGTACCCCCTGTACCCCCCCTAAGAGGTTACCCGCAAAGTGTTGTCACTCCTCCCTCGGATTCAACCAACTTCCAATCAAAAAAGGTAATGGTTGGTGCCCCCGTTTCTACTTTTCTCCCCCTCTCATTTTCAATATCAAACTTCTTTTTTTTCCATGGTCCGCTTTTTCCCGTGTCGTCTTTTCGCTGTCCCACCGCTTAACCCCCTCCCGGTTTTGCACTTGGTTCAGCCCACGCTAACGTAAAGTTTCCCCCTTCCCCCCCACGTTTCCTGTCCCCCACCCTCGGTTTTTTTTTTTGGCCGGTCTCCATTGATTTCCCCCGTCTTTCCACCGTTCCAAAACCCCCACACAATTTCCTTTGTTTTTTTTGGAACCTTAGCCCCCCCGATCAAAGTGCCCCATCCTTTTGGTTCCAGCCCCTTTTTGATGCACGCGAGGTCGGACGCGTCCTACTTTTTCCCTCCCCAAATTTTAGTCCGATTGACCCCCCTTTTTGGAAGTGCGTTCCACAGCCCCAACCACAGGGGGTCCCAACGGCTGCGGTGGGCAGCGGATTTTTCCCCTTCCTCTTCTTTGACTTATTGTCAGGTTGCCCCCAGGTTCGTTTCGCCCCCACCAAAAGGTTGGTTCCCCCAAGTGTCCCTTTTCGTTGTATGACCTTTGTTTTGCATTTCAGGTCCCTTGCTTCATCTTCCCGTTTGTAGGAGGATGGCTTGAACCTTTTCAACGCAAGTTGTGCCCGGGATGGGTCTTCCCCAGTTGTACATTTTCTCAGTAACTTCGGTAGAACTTTCCCAAGGGAAGTTTTGTTTTTTTTTTTTGTTCCGTTTCGTTTTTTAACTTTTTTTTTGGTTCCCCTTTTTCTACCTGTGAGAACTTTTCCCCCCCCTGGTCCCTTTCTTCAGGAATAGAACTTCCATGAAACGGTAAAGTTGAGCTTTTCTGTTTCCTTGCTTGGGTTCGGTTGTAAACAGGTGATCACACGGTACCCTGACGGAGTGTCCCCCATTGGTCGTTAGTGTCGCGGGTAGAGTTGGGTCTCCCTTTATATCTTATTTGAGGACCAGTTCTTTCTTCCTCACTCTTGCTTTCTTTTTTTTTTTTTTTTTTCACACGATTTCCCACCATTTATATTTTTTCGTTCCTTCCTCCCCTTTCCCAGAATCTTCAAGTTCAAAAGTATTACCCCCTTTTTAGGCCTTCTTTCCCCTTTTGAGATTTTGACCGTTCCCACCCGTCATATTTGGTTCCCCCCTGGCCATCGCCCCTCCCTTGCGTCCTTTTGCAGAAAATTGTCAATTTTTTTCTGTTTTCTCCTTTTTTGTTCAGGTTTGGCCTTTCAGGAATGGCTTCCACCACTCTCCTTTCCCCCCCCCCGACCTTTCCCACACCGGAAATTAAATGATAGTAAGTCCCTCCCCCTTTCAGAATTTCTTGTCTTTTTTTTTTTTTCCCCTCACCGGCCAAAACCCAATCCCCCCCCTCGTATGGTTTTTTTCCCCTTCTGGGTCCGTTTTCCTTTTTCGTTTGACACAAATTTCGCGGTTTTCACTCCCACGTCCCCTTTTTCTCTGAGGCTTTTGGGATTGTTTGAGGACAAAAGATGTACTCGTTTCTAAGTGAAGCTCCCCTTCCCCCTTTGCAACATGCCTCCAAAGAGATGCCACCGGTGAAGTCTTTTCCACACAACACTCTCCCTACGTTGTTGGACCTGTGGGTTCTTGTTTTCCCCCATCAGAGTTTCTTCCCCTTCTTTTTTTTTTTCCATCGTCCCCCATTGTGCAAGGCGGCTCTTTCGGGTTTCGAAAGACGAATTACATATAACCCTTTTTGTCCCCCCTCCCTTCTTCCCCCAGTCCTCCTCCCATTTCTTTCCGGCTTGGGTCAGTGCGTAAGGTCTTTCACCATTACCCCGTCCAAACATACCTGGGATTCCTTTTTTTGGAGGTCCCCCAGGGTCGGACCTTCCAGACTTTCTTTTTCTTTTGCTTTTCTCCCCCCTTTTTTTAATGTTCGAGATTGTGTGATATCTGTTTGGGTCCCAAACCTTTTCCCCTTTTTCCCCCCGTTGCCAGGGCACCTTTTCCTTTTCGCCCATTTTTTTCGTCGTCCCCCCTTTCAAAAAGGACCCTGTTTTTTCTTGCCCTTTTTTCCCCCTTACTTTTTTTCTCTTGGCGCGTCTTCACTTCTGGACTCTTTGCTTTGGAATACTGGCTTTTTTCTTTGTCATTTGTTTTTTTTCGTATCTCTTTTTTTTTTTTCCATGGAAGTTCCCAAATAAATTTGTTTTTCACTGTTACGGTGTGCCCCTGCCCAGGGGCGGCTCCAGTATTCTTGAAAGTTTTTTTCCCCCCCCGGTTTCCCCCCAAATATATGAGCACCCATCTCCACCATGGCCTACATGACGACGACCAATCTTTTGGCATAGTAGAGTCGTTTCTTTTCCCCCCTTGCGGTTTTTCCCTTCCCCACTAACTTTTCCCCCTTTTTCTTTTTTGTTTATTTACCTGTTTCCGGGCTTTAGTTCACTTGCCCCCAACAACAAACTTTCGCCACCGGCTCCCCTATGGGGTAACTAGACACCTTGGTTTTTGTGCAGTCCTTTGACCCCCCCCTTTGCCCTTTTCCCCAAAAGCCCCGATTCCCGTCGGCACCCCCCCTAGGCGAGTTTTGATGGCCTCCTTGCCTTCACTGCCAGGCATGTGACACAGTCGTTTACAGTTAACGTTCGGTCTCTTCCACGCTTTCCTCCCTCCCCCCCAACTTTTTTCCAAGCTCAAATCGGTTCGTCCCACATTTATCTTGGACAAGCCGGTTTCATATGGGCCGTAGTTTTTGTTTGTCCCCCGTTTGACCGTCCCCGTGGTCTTTCTTCTACCCCCAAAGTCGCAGGCGCTTTAGGCGGCCTTTTTTCTGTAGACCCCCCCCCATGCTTTTCTTTCACCCGCTTTTTTTTTTTCACGGTCTTTGTGGTATTCCTACAGTCCCCAAGTTACCAAAAGATGGTATGTGCGTGAACACCCTTTTTGTACCCCGTCCCCCTTTTTTTTGAACTAGTTTTCCTGGCCCAGTGGGGGACGGCGGGTGGGGTAGTTTGCAAGTTTTTCTACCCTTTTGACGTTTTTATTTTTTCCCCTTGACGTGGTTCCCGTTGCCTTTGAGTTCTCTTTTTTGTTTCCCTCTAGAAGTTCCCCACGCGGTCGTTGCGGCCCGACCCCTGGATTGTCAGATGGTCTTCACCTTTTCTTTCCCAAACTGGGTTTTCTTTTTAGGGGTTTTTTCTGAGTGTTTTTTCCAAAATTTGTAGGCGTGTCCCCCCTTCATGACAGGAACTCTCACTGATTACTTTGGAAAGCCGGACATTGTATGCTTTTTCCACACTTTTTTTTTTTTTAGATACCAGTACCTTCCTTTTTTTTGTCCACCTGGACGTTTGCTTTCACCCTGGGAGTTTTTCCTTTTCCCCCAAAGCCAGTTGTTCTCCCCCCCTCCCAATGCGCCTTTTTTTTTTTCTTCCTACTCCAGTTTCTGGTTCGCCGGGTATTTTCGAAAATGAACGTCAGTCGTTCACGTGCCTTAATAGGCAAGATGGGAGGCGTTCGTCTATAGCCTTCTGTGGTTTTTGTTTTTTTTTCACTCCCTTTTTCCAGGTTCTTTTCCTTCATTGCCATCCCCTGGAAAACCCCCTTTTTTTTTTCTCCCCAGTTTCTCGCTTGCGCCAGGGGAGGGCGGGGTATTTGAGAAATGTTTCCCTTCCCGGTTGGACCCCCCTTTCCCTTTTTTTTTTTCCCTAACCGTTCACGGCCCCCCCCGGACCCTTGGCTCTTACCCATTCAAAGGCGTATTTTTTCCATTGTAGAAAGTTTTTTCCCCCCCGGTCCACCTCTTTACTTTTTTCCCTGTTTTCCTAGACCTTTTTTTGGCGGTTCGAGAGTAGTCGATTGTTCCCCCCTTTTCCTCTGGTCTGCCTCGCCGATGGGCTTGTCTGTCGAGTACACCCTTCCCTGTCCTTTGCACAAGTTGATTCTTCCTACCCTTGAGGCCGGCGAGGGTTTGTTCCCCCCCAGCTCTGAGGCGGACCATTGCCAATCGGAACTCTTCCCTAGTGGTTCCCCTTCCCCTGCCGTGATTTTTTACTTTTGGGGGTGTTTTCCAACTGCGTTCATTCCTGTACCCTCATACATGAGAACCACCTTTTTCCCATGACTTCCCACCCCCCTGTTGCATTTTTAATTTTTTTTTTTTTTCCCGTTTCATACCGCGTACAATCATCCCCGGTAGAGTTTTCCCGTCCCGCCCACGGCGAGGGGGGTGCCGGGTCGCATAGAATATTCCTTTTCCCAGTTCCAGTTGGAGTTTGCTCCCCCTCTTCCTTTGGTTTATGGAGACTGTATTTTTGGCGTTCCGTTTTTTTTTGAAATTTTCCCCCGACTCACAGCCGGGTTTTCGTTCCTCAGGTACCACACACCGGGCTCGGGCGCCCCCTTTTTCTTATCCCTCGAGTCAAACCCTTTTACTTTGAACCACGACGGGGTTGTGCCGGGGCGGACACCATTTTTTTCATATTACAAGATTAACCTTATCCCCAATGGATACTTTTTCTCCAACTCCCCTTCTTTATGCGTCGGATTTGAGCTTTCCCATGACCGAACTTACCTTTCCCGAACAACACGCAGTCGGCTTTTTTTGTTCCTTTCTATTCCTAATTTACCCCGCAACCACCCAATGCACGGGCGCTTCTACCAACAATTTTCACCGGCCAACGTCAGGCGCGACCATCTGGGATTCTAAGTGGGGGGGTGAGAGCCTCGTTCTGGGCGAGTTTTTTCCTCTTCCCCCCCTCCCCGAGGGCCCCGGTTTCCCCGGACTTTCTTTCTGACTGTTTTTGTTTTTTTCCAGTGAAGTGCCGCCCCGAAAAAGAGGAAGAACAAAAAAATTAGGGTTGTAACTCCTTTGTCAGGAGAGTAAGGTTCTGGAGCTTCAGGTTCTTTCTCTTGCGGTACACATGATCGTCGGGATTTCCCCCCCGCCAACCCCGTGGAGGTGCGCTTCGGGTTCAGAAGTTTACTTCAGTTTTTGTTTTTTGGACTTTAGGGAGATGGAGTAGACACCCTTTTACAGGTTTTTTTGGGCGGAAACAGATCTTTTTTCCTTGGTGGCCCCCCCTTTGCGACAAGCCAGGGTTACCTGCAACTTTCGTCCTTTTTTTGCCGTTGGTTTTCTGCTCTCTTTTGGTGCGGCCAGTAGACAGAGTCCGATGACATTTTCCTTTTTTGTTTGCCTCTATTTTTCCCCCGTATTCTTTCCTCCAAGAGTCCCCCCCGGGGGTGTCTGCCCCGCGAGCGGAATCCTCTCCAAAGCTCTTTTCCGACTATTGCCCTGGGTTTCCATTTTACGTCCCTGGGTTTTCATGTTTGGGAGGGACCTTCCAGACACTTCCACCCTTCTTCCCTCGGACTTGTTTGAGTGGTTGTTTCGATCGGTTGAATAGTCTCAGTCTGGGGAGGTTCATCCCAGAACGATCCTCTTTTTTCCCTTTCTAGAGATTGGTCATTAATCTGTTCACAAACCCCCACAGGGGGGGGGTGCCCTTTTTTTTTCTTCAAAGAACCAAATGAGTGTTGCCACCCTAGTTTTCCCGTTAAAAAGCCAGTCAGTCCTACTTTGATACCTCCCCAATTGTTACCCCCCCGAGGCTGTTTGCGAAACTTGAGGAAAGAGAATATTTTTGCTTTTTTTCCCTCCCCCCCCATTGGGCTACTCTTCGAAACATATGATTCCTGAAGGTCCACCCTCGTCCCTTCCAGTCCTTTAGGCTTCTTCAACGGACCCCCAGGATTTCGTTCCCCGTGTTGTGTGTCGCGTTACGGGTACGCGCGCCTCCCTTGTGTGACCCTTATGTTACCCCGTTTTCATTGAACGTGTTCCCCGATGTATTTTAGCGGAAAGATCATGTACAGCCCCCCCCTTTTGCCACCCCCCCACCCCCAAAATCCAGTCCCCAAGAGGAACTCTTGACCCTAGTTTTTTTTTCCCCTCTAGGTTTTCACGAGATGAAAAACCCCCCGTGCGTCCTGTCTTTTCGCCCGTTGTGGCTTTTTTTCCTGGGGTTTACCCCCCCCGCCTCAATTCCTTTTTCCCTTCCTGATTTGGCGGAACGGGTTTCCCTTGTTGGTGCATGAAAACCCGGCGAATTTGGATCCCCCCCCCCTTTGCCGACAACAGGGGATGACTTTCTCCTGAGAATTTTTTTCCCCCCCAATTGCCTTCGCCCTTTCTCGCCCCCGCGTCACTTCGCCATTTTCAGTGAATTTCCAAGATTTCCAGTTTTTTTTTTTTCCGTTTTGCCCCCAGTTATGGACATTTAACTCCTTCTTTGTTCACGTAAGAGCCCTTGATCGTGTTCCCTCCGGTGTTGTACTGGTTTTATTTCTCGTTTTTTCCGGGAAAGTCCTAACGCTTTCCCATCCCCTTTTTTAAACACTGCGCCCACTTTCGCTCGGGTCGTAGGACCTTAGTTTCCGATTTTCACCTTTTCTTTCCTTCGACCTCTTCCCCCCATAAATCTCGTTCCCCTTTCCTTGCCCCCTCTTGCCCCTTCTTTTCGTGCGGTGGGAACTGGTTCATTTGTTTCCCCCCCCCCCTTCCCTTCCCCTTCCACTCTCCTCAAACCCTGGTCGTCCCTTAGGTTTTTCCGTCCTTTCGAATGGGGTTCCTTCGACTGGCATACCCAGTTCTTTTTTGGAAGAAAAACCTTCCCCCGCACAACCCCCCCCGTTGATTTTTTTCCTCAACGTATGTTTATTCGTTTGGGTTGACATCTAAATGCGCCATTTGGTCCGTCACCGCTACTCCTGCCGGGGGCGTCCGTTCTTCCCGTCATTAAGTGAGGATTTTTTCTTTCAAGAAAGAGAACCCCAAACGTTTATTTAAAATTTAGACTTCACACCCCGATTGGTGTACAACTTTTAGATAAGATCTGATCTCCACTTCCGGTCATCTTTTTCCCGGACCACTTCCTATTCCACCTGGTTTTTCCCCATTCCCCAGCCCGGCACACTTTGGTAACAAACCTACCCCCGCCTCATCGGACCAAACCCCCGTAACCCCCTTTTACTGTGGGCACTATTTAAACCGTTTCAGGTTTACCACGTTTTAATACAAAAACCCCCCCCCTTGCGTGGTTTTTTTTCGATGTACTGGTCCCCCCCCCCCAAACGCCAGACACCTTTTTCCCCCTGCGTTTTTTTCCTCCAGTTGCGCACTCGCGACCCCTGGCAGCCCCCCGTTTACAACTACTCCCTTCCGGCGCTCCCTTCACCAGTTTACCGCCCTGCTCCACCAAGAAGATGACTTTCTTAGGTATTTCTGTCTTTTTTTTTCTCTGCCACGTCGTGCACTTTTTCCTGTTTGCCCATGGTTCCCCTCCTTTTCTGTCAAGTGTCTTGCAGTTGCGTGCCAGCAGACGGCCCATGCTTGCTTTCCACGTCTCCCCCCTCCCCCTCACTAGTGTGATTGCCTACCCTGTAACTTTGCACCTCAATGGCAAATTAACCCACCCCCCTCCCCCTTTCTTTCTTGTTCCCGTTTTTGTTTCAGGTAGCGTCCCTTGTTCCCTTACCTGGTCAGGATGTAGAGTCGTAAGCTTTTTACGTCCTGCGCATTGACGGTTTGCGTGCCCAGGGGGTACCCCCCTGTTTCCCCAACCCTTCTCTGAATTCAGTGCCCATTGTTGTGCCTTTTTCAGGTCCCGCTATCGTTGGTTTCCTAACAACCCATAATTTTACGTTGTGGGCATGGACACGCTTCTCTTTTCCGCTTGGTCTTTTTTCCAACCTTCAAACATGCTTCCCCCCCTTAAGAATTGTAAGTCGCCTTTCCCTTCCAAAACCACGACGAAGCTTTCCTTACGATTTCCCGCGTGGCCGTTGAGACGGGCTTCCCTCCTTTTTCCTTTTCGCTTGGTTACACTGAATTGCCTCTTTCCCGGTTCCGTTCGCCCCTTGTGGCCTTTGCCAGAACCCGGCCAACGGTTTTGCCCCCTTTTTGCCGACGGTGGAGTTGGGAACAGTCCTTGGCAACATTCTCTTCAAGGCCCACCTCTTTTCCCTAAAATTTTGATTCCAGAAGCAAGGCCGGTCTCATCTTTTGAGGGGCCCATTACCCGTTCCGTTCAAAATATCCCTTGGCCGATTTTCCCCCCTCATTAGCACGTACCCCCCCCCCCCGCTTTCAGACGCCAACTGCGTTGAGGCTCCGCCCGTGACAAAAGGATGTACTCGTTTTTTCCCGCCCGAAATCTTTTTTTTGAATTAAGGCCTACACCCCTTCGTTCCCCAACCATCTGGTTAGTTGAGGCCCCCCAACATCTTCTTCTTTTCCTTTTTCCCCCCCCTTTCTCCCCTGTTTGTGTTGTTCTGCTTGTTTCCTCTTCCGATGTGAGGCCCCTTTTTTTTTTCTTTTTTTCATCCGTTCAATGTTGCCCGGCTCCCTTTTTCTTTCGACAAAAAACTTTCCATCTTCTACTTGTCAATAGTTTGGCGGCAGTCCTCTTTGCGTGAAACTCTAGTTGGTTTTCTTTTTCTTGGTCCCCCCTTTTCCCCCCCCCCCGTCCACCAATAACGTTTAATCTTTTGTCTTCGGTAGGGTCAAATTTTTTCCCCCCAGCAAATTGTCTCCTGCTGCTCTCTCCAATTTACGTATTTCTTTGCGTGGGCTGTCCCTTTTGGCTTTTTTGCATCATTTCGGTCACCCTGATTACCTCTCCAAACAGGGCACCCGCCCCCCCGGTTTACATTTACGCCTTTCCCGGGAACAACCAGGTCTGTTTCCTCCCACGCACTGTCTTCTTATCTTCTCCCGGCTTTCCCTGGCGTGGAGAATAACTTGCTCCGCCAGAGTCTATCTTCCCTACTGTTTCACTATCTTCTTCCCGGTTCCCCTGTTCTTGCCCCTCCCCCAGAAGTTGAGTTGG
>Ga0179593_1434396_pt1 | contig 10789 bp, 12 predicted proteins | sample CZODoug2_1_08_16_FD_185931 | JGI IMG/M metagenome (GOLD analysis project Ga0179593, IMG submission 185931) | Vadose zone soil fungal communities from Angelo Coast Range Reserve, California, USA - CZODoug2_1_08_16fungal (PacBio error correction) | ecosystem: Environmental > Terrestrial > Soil >... | reverse complement strand
GACTTCTCTTCCCCAAATCGCGGACCTAGAATCTGGGTACAAAGGACCTTCTTCCTCTGTTTTTGTTTTTGACAACTTTTGATCCTTCCTTTTTCGCCAGAGGCCCTCTCGTTGTACCACTGCTGCCTTCGTTCGCGACAAAGGAATTATTTCTTTTGTTGCTGTCCTGTTTTATTGTCCTTTCTTCCCTACGCATGCAGCATTTTTCGACTTTTTTTTTCCCGGGTTGTACCTTTTCGTCCTTTTTCTCCTTCAGACCACTCTCCGATTTGGTGAAATCTGGGACCTTATGTCCCTCCCCCACCCATGGCATAAAGATGCTCTCTTGATTTTGCGCATTTCTTTTTTAACGATCCTTTCCCCCCCATTCACACTCCTTGAACGCCACCTGTCCTTTCCCTCTCTCCCCCCCCCGTGACGGGTAACCCCCTCTCCTCTCTATCACCATTTCCTTTTGTGAAAGGTTGTGGAGATGTGATTTTTTTTTCTGTGTGCAGCTTTCTTTTTTTTGTAGAGCGGCTCCTTCCTCTGTTTTCTCCCTTCCTTCCGTCCGCATGGATTGTTGACCTCCTGACGCTGTTCCACTCCCCTCCTTTTGGTGGGTAGGCAGTTCTTCACCCCTCAGACCACCCTTTTCTCCCCCCCTCCCTTTTCTTTTAATCATACGCCTCGGAGCGATCTCCTTTCGTGTTTAACGATTTTTCCCACCTTCCCAAGAGCTATTCAATCCCCCCCTCCGCAAAATGACTGCGTATTCCCTTCCTTACTCGGTGCAAGATGATTTCCATCCCCTCCTTTCTTTTCCATTTTGCCTCTTGAGTACCTTCTACTTCTTTTCCCCTCTTCGTTTTCTCTCCAGCCTGGGCCCCTTTTTCCCCTTTCTCTCGCTTTTTTTTAATGAAACCAGTCACCCTTTCTTCCCCTCCCTAGAATCAAGACCCTCGACCACCCAGGCTTGTCCCCGGTCTGGACTCCCCCCCCCCCTCTCGCGCGAACCGCCTACGAACCCATCCTTTTTCCCCTTTTCTCTTCGGCGACCACTAAGGAGGCGACTTCGGATCCTCCCCTCTTTGCAGTTTTCCCCACTTTTAATGATGACTCCCAAGACCCCTCTTCTGACTTCGTGTTCCGGATCTCCTCCTCTTAATATGGTTCTGTCTTCACTTTTCTTTTGCTTTCTTAGAATGGCCGTGGTAGTTTCCTCCAGGTCCCCTTTGGTCGTGGGTCGTTTGCCCATTGTTTCTGTTCGGAAGCTTGAAATATTTCTTTTTACTTTTGTTCACACCCGCTCCCCTTTGCTCAGTGCCGACTTTCCCTCTCTCAGGATTTTAGTGGGGGTCAAATCTAGGTCTCTTCGTTGAGCCGTGATGTATTACTGGTGGACCTCGTCCACTTGTTCAGGTTTTTTCCCTTCCAATCGGCACTTGTGTGGTATCACCCTTCTTCTAAGTTACCTGTTCCAATGCCTTTTTTCTTTCCCCGATAAAACCGAAGCTGATCCTCGTTCCTCCCATCTGTGGGGTCGAGATCTTTTGTCCCCTTCCCGCGGAGCAAGTTTGCCTTTTTTTTCACGTTGCTGCGGCATCTCTTTTGACTCCCCGACCTGCGATAATTTCTTTTTTCTTTTTCCTATTTTTAAGCTCCTTCTCTCTTCTCATGCCTATCGCGTAGCGTTCCGCCTTTTACTCTTATCCCTGTCCCCCTCTTCCCTCCCCCCTTTTGCCCCGCTCTCCTTTAGTCTGCATTTTTTTTTTTTTCCTTCTTTCCTGAGAGGTGAAAAACGCTCTCTCACCTCGCTTGCTAGGCTGTGTGGTGGTTTTTCTGTCAATGGCATATCCCGCTATCATTTCTCTTCCCGTTTTTTTTCGCGTTCCTTCCCTCCCTGACAAGACAACTCTCCCCCCTGATCGAGCAGTTTTCTAGTCCAGTCTAGGCGGGCGCCTCCTTCACTTCTCGGAGAACTGTCGCTGTGTGCCCTTTTTTTTTGTTCTCCTTCAGCCGTTTCGTTGTTCCGACAAGGTATTTCTGTTTGCGATTTGTCGTGCGGTGGACTTATTTATCCCCCCACGATTTTTTCCGCCAGTCACTGAAACAGTCTCCCGCACACTTCGTTTTCTCTGGTTGTTTTGAGCGCGTTCCCCCTCCCCTTCCTCTCGTCTTTTCCACGTAGGCCAGCTCTTTTCCCCCCTTTGATGTCGCTATTGAATGGCTTTTTTCGTTCCTTTACCTCTTTGCCGGGGAGATTTTCGCCTCTTCTTTCCTCCTCTTTCTTTTCCGGGTTGTTCTTCCCCCGCAGCGGTAACTTCTCTTTCCTTCACTTTTCGTTCCTATACGCGATGTCCAAGAGCCCTTCCTCGTTTCCCTGCCAATGTGGGCGGGCGGATTCGTTTGCCTCATGGCGTTGTTTATTTGGTCCCTCCTTCTTGCCCCACTTCCTTGGACAACGTGGTAACCCCCCTTTGTCGGGCCTTGGTCTGCCCACGAACTCTCTGCCTCTTCTTCCTTAAAGTGCTTGTTTGCCACCACCAGTGTGAGACCTTTTTTGTCAAAATGCGAAGACATCCCGTCAGCCGTTTTCTACTTCCCATCACTTATTCTTTCCCCCTTGATTCCAGCCCACTTTCCCCCTGAGTTACCTCTCTCTTTTTACTATCTCCGTTGTTTTTCTTATCTTTTCCAATCATTAGCGAAAACTTTGAGTGACCCCTTTTTTCATTTTTCTTTCCTCTCTGACTATTAAAGATGACTTTGCTTTGTCTTATTTTCCCCCTTCCTTATTTTTCACCCCCCCCTGGGTCCTTAAATCGAGGCTCCTTTTTTTTCCCCCCTCTCTTGCCCAGCGAAACTGACTGTTGTTAACCCGGTGGCCTTTTTTCCTTCTGTAACAGCTGAAGAATTGATTCACTCCTCCTCCCTTCCACATTTGCCGAGAACTCCGTGTCATTAGGTCCTTCCCCCAAGACTTTGCAGCACTTCTCTTTTCCCCTCCTTGTACGTGGCAAGACAACGAGCTTCCCCCCCCTCCCAGAAAGGGAGCGACCCCTTTCCTCCTTTCAGCCCCCAGCGAAAATAGTCTGATATTATTCCCTTCCACTTTTCTCTCAGTTCCTCTTTCCTGTCGCCGTCTTCCTCCTCCCCTTCCCCATTCTAGCCTGCTCCTCGAACAATGCACTCTTTCCCCCCACCCCCCTGATCATTAGCGTAAAGTTTGATGGTGCGCTCGTTTCAGTTAGTTCACCCGTTTGTTCGATTTCCCCCCTATTCTTCCCCCCATCGGCAAACTTTCCTTTTGCACTCTACCCGTCGGCCTTGAGTACCGCCCCTCCCTTTCTCGCCCTCGCCTCTCCGATGACTTCAAAGGTCCTTTTCTCTGCAGGGAAGTGTCAAGTTCGCCTCTCTCCTCACTTTATACTTTCCTCTGGATGCATTTTCGCTAGCCTAGAACGTGACTTTCCACTTATAGTCCTCAGTGCGATGAACGGTCCGCCACACCTATCTTTTTTTTTCTGAGCTAGGGAGTTTTGCTGCATCCCTCTCCTTATCTGCCCCCCTTCCCTCGAATCGAGCTTTTTTCCTCCTTTTGTTGACTCTTTTCCCATTGACATGAGTCCTCTCTTCCATCTCGAGATCTTAGACCCTCGCCTCTGCCCCGAGCGTAACATTATCCCCCCCTTCAGCCCCCTTTCATAGAGTATGAGCGACTTATTTCCCCCCCTCCTCTTCTTTCCGCCTGAAGTTATCATCGTCTCCCCACGGGAAGGACCTTTTCCCTTTCCACAGGACCTCTTTCCCCTCCGAAAAAACCACCCAGACTTTTTGCTCTTTTCCCTTTTTTTTAGCTGTCTCCTCCTTCCTTGTACGCTACTCTTTACTAGAAAAAACTTCCGCTGGGTGTCATAAACCCCGTCCAGATGGACAGCCTGACCCCCAGTCATCATCCCCCTTCCTCCCTTCCCGTATTTCCCTCCCTTCTTCTCCTGTCAACAAGAATTAGAGAGTGTATTTTCTTCTTTCTCATTTTTTAAATAAAGGTCCCCATCTGAGGAAGTCTTCTACTTAACATATTGGAAGCCCTTTACCACCTCCCCCCACCCTCTGCTCCCACGTTCCCATCCTCCTCCACTATCCCACGACTTCGTTACTGGTACCCCACCTCCTGAAGACTCCCCCCGATCCAGGCAGCTTTTCCCCGGCCTCTTTCTTCCTGAGTGCTCCGTTTTTTTCTTTTATCTTCCAGCTATAATTGGGCCATGCCCCCTTGTGTTCCCTTTTTCCTGAATCGCAATCCAGCCGGAGTTTGTCGCCGGCTATCAGAAGGCGACTTTGGCTTTAATTTTTCTCTCGCGCCTAACGTTTTTTAACCCCCTTCTTTTTCATGGTTGTTTCGATAGTTTTATTGAGGCTGCGGTCTAACCTTTGTGAAGCCCCCGGCGGTTGGTTATTTACCACCCCTTATCGAATCCTCCTCTCTCCCCTTTGCAATTTTCCCTTTTCTCCCAGTGAACATGGATTTTCAAGAAAAATGTCCCTCTTTCTCCCGATCGATTGCAAGGTTCCTTCCTGGCTTCTCTTTCCGATACCCGATATTCCCACCTCTCTCTTAAGAGCAAGTCTTTCCTTCCGCGTGTGCAGGAGGTGGTTCTTCCCTTCCTTTCCTGTCTCTTGACTTGTTTCCAACGCGAGCTAAGTTTATATTCCGAGGCCAGGAGATTTTCTGATTCTCCTCATTTTCTTTTTGGTTCAGTTATTATGTTTCCTCCTTCCCCCCCAAACACTATGAGATTTTCACTAAACACTTCGTCTGGTTCAATAAATGCGGCGGGAGGATTAGACAGACTTTCTTCCCCGTTTTTTGTGCACTATACTCTTCCCCTTGACACAATAGCCTTCTGTTCTTTCTTCCCCGTCCGTCCCCCTTTATTATACGGAGACCCTTTCCCGTTCCACTTTTTTTAATCTGCTCCCGGCAGTTGGGAGTTTAATTCTTTGATCTGTGTTTTTTGTTTAAATCAGTGACCCTCGAATGCTCCTCCCCTCTCCTCGTCTTTTGCGAATTTTTTTTCTTCGACCATCTTTTCCCCCCCCCTCTCTCCATCCAATAGGATAAGTTGAGGAATTTTCCTCTTTCCCTCTTTAAACTAGATGTCCAAGATCTTCCAACGTTCGCTTCTGCACCTACCGGTATAATTCCCCTGGACAACACCCTTCTCCCTCACTTTTCTTCTGACCTCATAGAATAAGTTTACTCTTCCTTCCTCCCGTATCACTCTTTTCGAGTACCTGACCAGAATCTCTTAGTGTCCCCTTTCCTTTGTAACGTATGTCCCTAACGATTCCTTTTTTTCTGAAATTTCATCTCCCCTGTTTCCCTTTCCTTTGTTTTTTTGAGGAGCTGCCTTTTTCCCCCCTCCAGTTTGCTGCGCCTCTTTCACACTGTTTCCCCGAAAGAAGTCTCGGTTGTCCGAGTGAGAGTAACTTAGGGGGTCGAAGCCACTATCTCTCTTCTAAATGAGGCTATTTCATGTCTCTCCCCTTCATTTCTCCTCTTTGGTGGAAACTTAGTCTTTCCCGGGTGATCATTCCTTTTCCTTTTCACGCATTCCCCTTCCTATGGGAATACTAGTTTTCGCGGCTATCCTATAAGCCCATTATTCCCCCATCCTTGGATGGTTAAACTCTTTCCAAAGAAGCGGTTTTTTCGCCTCCCCCCTGCATCCGAAAGCCCCTCTGGGCGGGCGCGCTATTCCCCCTTTCTTTATCAAAATTCCAAGGATAACCCTAACCCCCTGAGACCCAAGCGCAGAGTTAAAAATTTTTTCTCGGTTACAACATTGTATATACGACCCCCCCCTGGGGCAGTCAACGGCTCTTCTCGGATAGGTTCATTTTTTTTTCCCGAGTCTTCTTTCTTCGTTTACGGCTCTTTGGATAGCCCCGCCCCGCGCCCCCGAATGGAGCACCCGAAGCCGCTTTTTCCCCCTTCCCTTATAGGTTTGGGATGAAGCTGTACACCAGAATACACCCCACATGGGCCGCAAGCGTCGAGCTAATTCCATCCCCTCAGCAAGGAGCTCCTAAAGACTTTCTCCTTTTTTCCCTCTTTTAAAATGCCCTCTTTTTTCCTTTACTTCCCCCACTCATTCCCCACAGCTGGCTTTCATTGCGCGTCCTCTACTGTAGTGGCCCTCTGTAGTACCCAGCTCCTTCTCCTCCCTCCCCATTGCAACCTCTTCCTCTTTTCTATATAACAGTTTTTTCACCCCCCCCCCTTCAACGGTCTCTCAAGCTTGCACCGGTGAGCTCTGCTTAGATATAGTTTTGGGGGTCAGCTTCTTCCCCTTACCCCCCTCCATTTTTCTCCCTTTACTCCGTCCCAACCCAGGAAATCCCTTGGGGTCCCTTGTCGCCGGATTCGCAGATCAGCTAACTCCTCCTTGCCCCAGGCCCTTTTATTCTATTAACCTTCTGACCACTAAGGCGGACCCGAGTTCTCCCTTCAAAGGACAGGTTAAACCCAGAAAATCCTTTTTCCCCTCTAGACCCACAAGCACTTTCTCTTTCCGAGAGATAGCCGAGCCTGCCGTATTGTCTAAGGTTGTGTTGATAGTTTTCGTTTCGTGTGACGAGGAAAGGGTCTGAGTTCTTCCTCCTTTGTGTTGGGCCCCTCCGTCAATTCTGGTCTTTTTTCTACTTCCAGATGGCAGTTGCCGGATCCTTATGGACACTTATTCCCCTGTCCTTTCCTTTTTTCTCCCGTTTTTCCGTCTCTGGAATCTTTTCGCCCTTCTTTTCACTGGGTGGAAACAGTCCCTTTCTTCATCTTTTTATGAACAGATTGTGTTTTCAGCTTCACCTTAGCGCTCCCATTCTTTTGGATGTCCACCACTCCCCCCTCCTGATCCTCTGAAGAACCTTTTAACTCTGTTTTTGTTTTTAGCGATAGTAATGTGGGTACCCCCACCTTTGATACTGTCAAGTTTTGAGAGATGGAACGCTTTTATGCTTCCGTCCTCGATGGTGACCTTTCTTTCTTTTCCATGTTTTTTCTTGCTGGTGATGTCAGCTTGTTTCAAATCCGTAGGGCCAATGTCGTAAGGCTGACTCTCGCTTCTTTCACGAGCTGTTATCAATGTTTTCCCCCTCCAGGCCCCTTTTTCCCCTCTCTCAGGGCTTCTCTTTGTGCGTCTTTCGTCGGGCTCTTTCCCCCGCCCTACGCTTCATAGCGCGATAGGTTTTGTTTCTTCCGGGTTCCGGTCTTAAATATAGTGCACTTGAGATAATTCTCCCCTCCCTTCAAAGTCCAACTCCCCTTCATCCGAGCCTTCTCGCATCTCGTAGGCGCGTTTTCACTTCACTTACTGAGGACAAGTACGCTTCCCTTTCATATGCCCCTCCTTATATTCTGGAGCTTGATTTTTTCCTTTTTCCCCCTATGTCTCGTCAGTAGTCCTTTTTCCCCTCCCCTTTTTGGATTTTTCGCCTTCTGGGATCCCCTTTACTAAAGAACTGTTTCACGAACCACCGTCTCTCACGCCCCCCTGTACGACAGCCTTTTTTCCCTCCTTTCCTCTTATCTTCTAGTCTCCTTTTTCCTTATTCCCGAGTCATTAGTCAGCGGCTATTTCTCGTTCGGCTGCTGCCTTGTATTGATAGGGAATTCAACTTCTTTTCCCTCGATGTTCGATCTTTTGTGCGAATGATAGGTCTATCTTTTCTTAATATCTTTGATTGTAACCCGTCTCTTTTCACCCCTTTGCTAGCGGTTTTTGCCAGGTTTCTTTTTCGATCCTCGATGCATTTTCTTAATGTCGCGGGAAATTTTGCGGGCGGGAACTTCATCCATTTCGGAAGGATTTTGGTTTTTTTTACCCCTCTTCCCCCGAACTCTGCCCCCGGTTAACCCCCCCAATCTTCCGGGCAGAAGGGCCCTTTTTTAGACCGCACTATCGCTCTTTTTTCTTGGGCCATTTTTTGAAACCCTTTCTTTTGAAGGTTTTTTCCCCCTCTCCTTCATCTTTGTCTTTCCCTCCTGTCCGATGAATAGTAAAGCTGCATAAGCTCTTCATAACGTTTTTCGAGAATGTGTTAATCTCTCTCTTTTCCTCCCTTTTTTGGGTGTCTAGACCCTTAAACTCAAATTTCCCCCTTTTCCCTTCTTGGGCTTCCCCCCTTTTTGAATATTAATATCCCCCCTTCCCCCTTTTTTTTTCTCGCTTTTACCCGCGTTTCTCCACATCATTGGTTCCAAATCTTTTTTTCGCCTCGAGGCGATCGTCCATCCCCCCGCCCTTCTGCCGAAATCTTTTTGGTAAACGGTTCAGCGTTTCCTTTCCCCCGCTTTCCGTCCTTATGACCCCACCCTTTGCCGCGAACAGGCGGGCTGTCCTGAAATCTCTTCTCGCACTCCTGCCAGCACCCCCAAACAGCGAGCACGGTTACAAGTTTTCTATTCTTGCCACGACCCACTTCATACGAAAGGAGCGCACGACCGCTCATTACCTCCCTTCACATCGAGAGATTCTTTCCATTCCTCTCCCTCCATTCCTGCTTACCTGAGAAAATGAGCCTCTGTCGCCTACTTGCAAGTATAGTGCTCCTAGAAAGGCCCCCCCTCCCTTTCACACCAGGTCAGCATTGTAACCACCGGGGCTTTTGTGGTTTTTTTTTTTTTTTTTGTGGGTGGGTCTCTTTTTTTTGAGGGGTGCAGTTACGCTAAACTCGAAACTTCCAAGACTTCGAAAATAGGCACCATTTTCCCTTGGTCCCTGAACTATCAAAGGATGAGTGACTCCGAAAACCCCTTCCCCCCCCCTCTCACCCTGACTCTCCTCTTCTTAACAGCTCCGGCTCCTGCTTCGTGCAGTTCCTCTACCGCCTCCTCTGTTCGAAACTGAGCCTCCGGTCGATCTTATTCGTCGTGTAAGTCCCAGTTGAATCTCCTTCCCTTTCTCTCCCTTTATTCAGTGCGATGCCCTTTTTCCCAGCCCAACCGAGAGACGCTGTTTTGACTCGGGCGTGTGAGAGTCCCCCTGACCGCGAGATTAGCCACATGCCTCCCCCGCTGGAGTTGCCACCCTCCCCTTTTTTTGTAATGCGTTCCCTTCCCCTGTTATTACTCTCTCTTTCACTCGAGGCTCTATCTTCTCTTCTTCATCGGTCTTTAAGCGTACAAATCCGACCAGCAGACATTCATCTCTTAGTTTCCCCCTTCCCCCCCCCCCCAGTCTCTCCTACAGACCTCCTCTTCCAGCGCGCCAATTTCAGGCGACTTCCGTTGACCCACAGGACTCTAGTCTACCAAACACATATTTTTTTTCTCCCCTTTCTTTATGCTGGTAATCCCATCTTAAAAGGTAATAGTCAGTCTTTTCGCGACAAAATGAAGATTGTCTCCACAAAAAAATCTGTAAGAGCTCGTTTCCACCCCCCTTCCTCCTCCTTGCTAACTTCTCGTTTTTTTGGTGCCGCTCTTGAAAACTGATAAACCCCACCTCAATCTTCGGCATTTTCGGCTGTTTCCCTTCTTTCACGGCCGCTGGGACTTTAGAATGATCCCCCCCCCTCCTCTTTACACATCACACAAGTCTGCTTACCCCCCCTCCAATTTTCCGTTCAGAACATATCCACGGACATTCACTTTCCCCCATCCCGGAAGAAGTCCCCTTTACTCGTCCTTCTCGAGTCTGCCCGATCTTTTTTCTTTTTTCTAGGCCATATCTTTTTGTTACACTTTGTTCCCTGTGTCGGAATAGACCTTAATCCTTACGTGGTAGCATTGAATATCCTTGGAATGGGTATTGATCCGTTCCGCGTTCCTTCCTTCTCTTCCCTTTGTGACCCTGACTTTCTCTTCTGATGCAGCTTTTCGTAAGATGGTTACGCGGGGCCCCACCGTATCTCAGACTCTAAAACACAGGCTTCCCCGTACACTTTTTCACAGTCTTTACTTTTCCAACTTTCTCATAGGTCCCTCCTCGTGCAATGGTTTCGGAGAACGGATGAGAATCTATTCTTACCCCCCCCCCCCCCCCCTAGGCTCTGGCGCGTACAATATATCCCCGCGTTCCCTTAGTTGGGATATTTCGATCATTTTGTCAATAGTTACCCGCGCGCCTTTCCTTATACTTTTCCCTTCTCCCCGGCTGGCTTATTATTAGTTCCCGCTTTCTTTTTCTTTCCCTTTTCTTTTCTGTTTTACCGCCCGGCTACCCCAACGAGCTATCCCTTCGTTGAACAGCGGCGGGTCACCTCCAATGCGGCTGGCGGCTTGCATAGCCATCTTGTGCTCACAGTACCCCCCTCCGGGCCCCCACTGCACCTCCCCTCCCCCTCCCTCGAAGTTCAAGAGTCCCGTTTTACCTTTCCTTCCATGGTGTTCCCTTGCACTTTTTCTTCGGCGCGGCCGGACTTCTGTTAGATGTGAGCCTGTTTGAACTTTCTTTCATCCGTACCTCTAAGGAGACTACCTATTCTTTTTTATGAGCATGGTGGCTGGCTCCCACCCTTCCTTCCTCTGATTTCCATCAACTCGGTTCAACTTGTCTTCCCATCGTTCGTCCCTTCGACACCTCGATTTCACACGTCCGTGGCAAATGAGGCTGTATTCGCTCTCTCCCCCCGGTCTTCTTTCCGCCAAATTTTCCCCCCTCCGCCAGGGTTAGAGGCACATCTGCCTCCGTTTACCTATCCTTCCGTCGGTCTCCCAATCCATTCGCGAACCTCGTCCCCCAACTCCTTCCCCTTTTTTTCGCTTTTACCCCTCTGCCCTCCTTTTTTATCCATTCATTAC
>Ga0179593_1344674_pt1 | contig 10789 bp, 17 predicted proteins | sample CZODoug2_1_08_16_FD_185931 | JGI IMG/M metagenome (GOLD analysis project Ga0179593, IMG submission 185931) | Vadose zone soil fungal communities from Angelo Coast Range Reserve, California, USA - CZODoug2_1_08_16fungal (PacBio error correction) | ecosystem: Environmental > Terrestrial > Soil >... | reverse complement strand
CTCTTCCCAGTTTAATTTTAGCCATTGCAGTCCTTTTTTTCTTCTTGTAAGTAGGATCCTCCCCGGTTCTTTTTTTTTTTCGATACGATTTGGACTTGGTCACTTTGTGCCCAGGGATGCTTCTATTCCATCTCTCCGCGCCTCCCCTGTTATCTTTGGGCTTCGTCTGTTCCTGTAAAAAATTATTTCCTTCTACTTCCATTTCTTTTTTAGTCTTTCACTCCTACTCCTGGAGGAAGGACCCCATCTCCCTAGTTCATTATTTCCATCTCCCCCGTTTACGCCCTTTCAGAAAAGGCTTTGATCTCTTCCCTGCCCCAAGCTTTACTTTTTTTCTTTCCAAGCTATGCTTGTTTTTTTTTTTTTTCCTCTTTTCCTTTTTGCCCAGCGCTCGGATTTCCCCGGAGTATGTTTTTTCTTTGAGAAGAAGCTTTCCATCCCTCCTCTCCTTTTTTAGTCCCACCCCTAGATTCTGTGTGTTTCCGAACACCCCATAGTCTCTCCCAAACCCCCCACCTCCAGCAATTCCCCGCTGGGTCCTTAAATAGACCTCTCCAGAGGATTAACCGGCTCTTCCACCATTCTTCAACCCAGTCGCTCCCCTCTGGTCTTGTGGCCGGAGCCATTGGCCGCCTGTGTTTCACCTCCCCCAACCCCACGGCCCCCGTGACGCAGAACTACCTTCCTCCCCCGCGATTCGTCGGAAACGTAATCTCCCCAGCGTTTCCCCCAAGTTATTCCCTCCCCCACTATCTCTGTTCGTCACCCATCTAAACATATATTAATTTTTTTTTTCTTCTAACGCCCTAGCAGAGTTTTCTTTTATTTATCCACCCCCCCTTGAGTATTTTTTCCCTTAGTTTCAGTATCCCCTTGTCCCTCTCTTTTGTCTCTTTAGCCAGTTTCCAGTCGACGAGTAGCCTGTGTGACCTTCTTAACTGCTTCCTTTTTACCTCTTTATAGGACAAGATCTATATTGACTTTCCCATTATGTTTGCTTTATGTTTGTAGCGGCCGCTCTCCCTGTTGTGTTGTGGTTTTGTTCATTTTGGTTTTCCTGTTTTTCTACAGCCTATAGCTTTTTGTGCGTTTTCAGTCTTGTCCTAGAAGGGGATCCGTTGCTGTCGAGTTTTGCCCCTTTTTGTTCTTCCGTCCACGCCCCTCCTTCCTCTTTCTTTTTTTTCCTCCACAGATTTTGCAAGGACCCGCTTTTCCTTTCTTCCCCCCCCCGCTACCTTTCTTTTCCACCTTCATCTTACTCACAGTATCACAGCTCCCCTTCTTCCCTCAACATTGGATCTACTTTGTCTTTAAACTTGGTCCTCCCCCTTTTTGAGATATTTTTTTTCTTTTGCCTCTGCCTTCCTCACCCCTAGACCGGATTCTTGACCGACCCCCCCTATGGTTTTTTTCCCCTCTCCGCACGATCTTATCAACCATTTCTATGGGTCTTTTCCTCCCTTCTTTTATAGTTCTTTTCCCTCTTACAGCTTTATCAAGAACTTGTTTGAATTTCTTCTCCACCTTGTTCCCCCTGTCCAGTATATTCTGGACCCCCCTTCCCGTTGTCCTTTCTGTCCCTTAATCCCGATTTGATTTGACTGCTAGTTGGTTCCTTGTGCATGTTCTCCCTTCGTTTTCTCTTCGACCCCGCCGAGTCCTCCCCTGTCCCCCTGTAACGAGTTTTCGACTTTGCCTCCGAAACACCCTCATGGGATGTGCCTTGGCTTGTCTTTCCCCCCTCCTTATTGCTTTTTGTTTTTTTGTTCGTTTATTCTCTGGAACTTGGCCTCCGTATCCCTTCACCATCCTCACGATTTCCCGTCCTTTTTGTTGGCGTCCACCCCTTCTGCTTCTGGCTTTACTCTTTCTTTTTTTTTTGCGTGCCTTATGTACCCCCATGTTTAATGGACTCCCTTTTCCCTTTTTCCCTTTTCCCCGGGTTTTTTTTTCTCTGTATAGTTCGAAAGGTTCCCGTCTTGTTTTTCCCCCTGATTTTTCTTTTTTTTTTTGGTCCGCGACGGCATTCTTACTTCCCTCTTTCCCTTCGGGCCCCCCCCTCCCTTTGATTCCGACCCTCTCCCCTTTAGATGTGTTTGCTTTTTCTATTTTGTTCTTCCTTCTCTGGTTTTTTTTGTCCTACGTATCTTTACCGCGTGCCCTTTTTCCTTAAAAAATCCCCCTGTCTTTCCTCCCTTTCCCCGCCATTTTCGATTCCCGGGAATTGGTAATTTTTTTTTCAATTATATTTTCCCGTTTTCCTTTTGGTTCGAAAGGATCTCCCCTTTTGGAGATTGTTTTTTTCTTCTCCTCCCTATCCTTCAGACCCCCCTTTTTATCCCCTTGCGAACGTGATCGCTTGAACCGATGATCGAATTTTCTCTACTCCTTTTGTTATGTCCTGCCGCCCCGCGTTAGGTTGCTCTCCTTCATTTTTATATTTCATGTCCTTCCTTCCCCGATTTTCATTCCGTATCCCCCCTCCCCTAAGATTGTTTACTTTTTGTTCCCTTCTCCCCTGCGGTTGCAAAGTTTTGCTTTGTTGAGGAAAACTCCTTTCCACTCCCCTTTTTTCACTCCTCCTATGGGATCGACCCCCATTGTTACCCTGTCTACCGGAGGTTCCTCTTTTCGCTTTTTTGCTACTTTCCTACCTTTTTTTTTTCGCCTGTCCTGCCAGGCTTCTTTCTCTCAACACCAACCTTGAATTTGTTATGACCCTTTGCTGTTATTTGCGAATTTCTTCCCCTCTTGCCCCGCAGCCCCGTTTGATTAGCGCTTCTTTTATTGAACCATACTCTTGTATCCTCCTCTACATTTTGTTTCTTTTCTGTGTTTCATTTTCATGAACGTTGGTTCCCCCCCCCCCTGGTTTTTTCCTTTTTTCTCTTTCAGTGTTTCCCCCAAAAGCCTATTCTATTCCCCCCATTTCGATTCGGTACGCCCTATTTATTTTAGGTCCGGTTGCCGTTGCATTCTGCTCGCTTTTCGTTCCGAGCTTGTCTTTTCCTTCCCTTTGAAGACTCTTTACTAGGATGCTTTTCTTTTTCCCCTTGTAATTCCTCCTGTTCTTGTTGTTCTCAGTTTGCCTTTAGCGGACTTTATTCCAGTAGCCTTCTATCAGACCCCGTGTCAAGATCTAGATGCTGCTTTTTGGTACTCCCCATCCTAAAAATCCCAGACTTCTCCTCTCTCACTCCTTTTCTTTTTTAGCGCGGCTGTGTTTTTGCTTGATATCCCCCCCCTGTTACTAGAAGTCTAGCTCTTATGTCCTATCCAGTTTTTTTCCCCCCGTGTAAACAAATACAACCTCTTTTTCAAAAGTGAGTTATTTCCTTTTCCTGCCCTCCCCCTTTTATGGGGCTCCTGACTCCCATCCCTCTTCTCCTCCTTTGAGGCCTTTTTAGCCCCATCCTTTTGCCACTAAGTTTTTCCATCATCCCTTTTTTTCGGTAGGATAAAAGTAGACCCGACTCCCGCCACAGGAGGTCCCCCCCCTTCCCCCCCCCCTTTTCTCCATTTATTACCCTTTGGGTCTTTACTTTCGACCCTCATGTGTTTTTTGTCCCCCTATCCCCGTCCCCTCCCCTACAGCGTGCCTTTCCTCCTACTACACTCAGGGCTAAGCTTTTCTTTTTTCTACACTCCGGGATAGTTCATATGCCCCCCGTTTTTCCCGGTTGCCTTTTGCCCCCCTTTGCTGCTCTCCTTGGCCCTCTCACTTCTTATCAGAAATCGACCCCCCCCCCATTCCTGCTTTGTCTTTGAAGGTCAGCAGTGCCCCCTTTGCCAAAGGAGGTTTGCCTCCTAAGACTCCATTTTCCCCCCCTCTTCCATTGTGTCGAAACCGTTTTCTGCTTTCCAGATCCGTTTTCTTTTGTTGTTTAGTTCGCTCGAATGCTTTTGGGCAGGGGTTGTCTATTTAAGGTTTTTTTTCCCTGCCCTCTTCCCCCTTATTAAACAGTGCCTTTTTAATAGTCTTGGGATTACCTAGTCTTTTCTCATCTTCTTTTTTTTTTCTCTCCATCTTAATTCATTTATTTTGTATCGCCTTTCCCCCTCAAGTCTTTTCCCCTTCCTATCCGGTTTTTTGGTTCTTGTTTTTTTTCGATTTTTTTTCTTTTTTTTAATTCCATTTTTACTCATGGGATGTTTCTAATTCCCCTTTTTCCCCTACCTTTTACCTCTCCTTAATTTCCCTCCTTTTCTTGCTCGGTTCTTTTTCTGTTCCATGTCCAAAGTGTCTGTTTTATAGGTATCTGTGTCCCACCTTGTTTCTCCGCTGTGGACCGTGCCTTCCTCTTTCAAGGACCTTTCTTTTTTTTTTTTTTTCCGTTCCTTTCTTTTTGTCCCCTTGCGCGTTTTTTTTTTCCTTTTCTTTTTTCCCTACCCCTTCGTTGTTACAGAGTAACCAATACCTGCTTTTCGCTCCCGTTCTGGGATCACGGTCCCCCGACCCTCCCCCATCCCCTTTTTCGTGGAGTTTCCCATACCACCTCTTGTCTAGAGTACTTTTTCTCCCCCTTTGGGAACACAGGCCCCCTCCTTCGAGAGCCATCCCTCAACCCCGTTTATAATTTTTCCCCCCCATTTGAGTGGAAGTCCTTAACACGGAAGAGAGCCTCCTCCTCTATCTTCGGCTCTTGTTCCTCTAGATAGAGTCCCGGTTTCTTAGTCTATGCGGAAGCCCTCATCCTTCTCTTTTTTACCTTCCTTTGGAGAGATGACAGTTCTTGCATGGTATTTTAGTGTAAGTGTCCGCGCTCATGATCATTTCGTCTCGATTCGCTGATTTTTCTCTCTTTTTTTCTATTTTCTTCCGGTAAGCATATGTTTGGTGGGTGTGTTTGATTGGTCCCTTTTCCATTTCCTTACTTCATGGGCTGCTTGAACTTCTATCTGGTCCACGTCGTCTTTTGTTTAAGTTCTTCCACAGCCGTTCATGCCCTGGTCGAGGAGTATTCTTCTGATTTTTCCCTTCCCTTGTTTTGCTTCTTCGGAGGTCCCTCACTGCTTGATGTCATCTTCTTTCCGACATGCCCCCCGATAGTGTTCCCTGGTCATTCCCTCTTTTGAATTCTCTTGCAAAGGTACCTTCCACCCTTTTCTTGCAGCGTGGATCAAGGTTATTTTTGTGAGTGTGGAACAATGATACGCGGACCTTGTTACCGTTCTCTATTCCTTTCCATGTTTACCTGCCTGCTTTGTTATCTCTGACTTCCTCTGTCTACTTTCGCTGCATAGATAATAAGGGAGTGATGTCCGGAAGGTCGTTTGTGACGTGGTTCTTTCTGGTCCTGTTTATTCTCATTTACGTGTCACTTCCGCACGGTGTCTGTTAATACGCGTTGGTGACTTCCTTTTTCTGTTTGTGCATCGTCCGTCAAGTATTCGCCGAGTTCTACGTACTTCTTCGAGTGGGTCGAGACTCGTGGATTGCTGGCAGTGTGTAACGTGTAATGCGCGTTCTTCCCTGTGTGTCCCACCTTTTCTTACACCAGAAATGTCTTCACTTGGGGGCTCTTTGTCTAGGTGATCTTTTTCCTTCCTTTGTTTGTCTTAAGAAGTCGACCCTACCCGGTTGCACCTTTTTTTATTTAGGTAGTCATGTGTGTGTGCTTGCTCATCGGGATGGGTGTAATGTGAATCCATGTACGTCTCTCCAAGTCTCGAGCAAGTTTTTTCGCCTACTTTCTCTCTCTGATTAGTATGCGTAGTATACCACCTTGACACCGCTTGTTATCCCTTGTTCTTCTCAGGTATTTCAGCTTCGTTCTTAAAACCCGTCGCCCACTTGCCTGATCTGTAGCGAATGGGTATGGTGGTCTTAATTCCCTGTTCTTTTCTATTTCCTTGCTTTACCTTTGTCCTCCTATTCCTGAGTGTCATTATTTTTCCCCTAGCTGAAGCTCATATGTCCACATGCACTGCGATGTTCTCAGTTGTGCATACATTCCTTGATTTTTTTTTTTTTTTGTCGGTACTTGTTTCTGTACTCTGACGGGTTGAGTCGCAGCGGGTCATGCACCTTTTTTGTCCTTCAGTCCCTTTCCACCCTTTCCTCGGCTTTATGTCCTCACATTTTCTTGTTGTCTCATTCGCAAACTTTAATTCACCGTGGTCTTCGGTCTTACCTATCTTTTTTGGCCTCCTTTAATGGCCCCCCCCTTGTTCTACTGTTCTTGGTCGCCCCCTACTTTGATGTTCTCTGCCCGCTTTTTCCAGATCTCTTCTTTTCCTCCTTGCTTGTTTTTTCCCCCTTCTTTTGCGCCCCGAGTTCCTTGGACTCCTACCCCCCTTCGGGGGTGTTCCCTCGCTTCCTTTTTTCTTCTGCTTTCCCCCCCTTTTTTCTTTCCCCTTCCCTTTCCCCCCCTTCCTTTGTCATTTGCCCCTCTTTGGATCCCCCCTTTCCATTTAAAAATGATTTTCCCCCTTTCCCTTTCGTTTTTTCTTTCCTTTCGTTTTTTTTTGGCATTCCAGTCCTCTATTGACTTCTTCTTCTCTACGTTGATGGATTCTTTAGTTTCTGACGCGGCGCCCTTATACCCCCCCCATTGGCCCACTTCCTGTTCCCGGCTTTTTTTTTTTTTTTTCTAGATCATTCATACTCCGCCTTCTTTAATTTTTTTTCGCTCCCCCCCGAATAGTGCTTTAAACTTTGATCCGCCCCCTTTTGATATTTCCCTAAGGTCCTCCTTTTGAGGGCCTATTTTTTTTTATGCCCCCAGTTTCCCTAACGTCCACCCCCCATTTCACGCCTGTTCTTCCCACGTGATGGTAAATCTAGTGCCTTCGCTTTCGTTTTCTGTTGTCCCTTCCATTTATTTTTATTTTCTTTCCTATTTTTTTTCCCTTTTCGGATTTCCTTTCTCTTTTTTTTTTCCCTTTTTCCCCACCGGGGTTTTTTTCTTTTTTTGTACGGGGAGACATTTTTGTGTTGTTTTTTTTGATACCCTTCCCTTTTTTCTTCCTAGTACTTACTTCCTCCCCCTTCCTATGCCGTATCCACGTCCAACTCGTCGGCTTTCTTTCAGCTCGTTGTTAATGTTCTTAGTTTCTACCATTTCTTCACTGGTAGAAATTTACCGGACGCCTATATTTCCCTCCCGACCCTTTTTCCCTCCCGGGCTTTTACCCAATTTTCTTTCTTTTCCGTTCCCCCTATCCCTCATAGTCCGAAGTTTCAGCCGTGCCTTTTCCTCTTGGCCTTACTTTTTTTCTTCCGTTGTTATGTCCGCCCCTTTGGGAGCGGTTTCAGTTTTGCTTCCGTGCCCGTTGGTCTTTATTTCCATTATTTCCTTTTTGATTTTTAGGGAGTTTTTCCCTAAGTCCCTCCTACCCTTTGCCCGTCCTTTATTTTTCCCGCATCCTCCAGTCCTTATTTCCTTGGGGTTTCCCCTTTTTTTTTTTCCCCCCTCAAGATGCTTCTTTTCTTGTCACCTGAAGCCCCTCTCCTAGTGTTGGGAGTTCTTTTAATTCTGCCTTTTTCCCTGCCCTCAAGTTTTTTGCTCCTCGATCTTGTCATACTACCTTTTTCCTCTGCCCTCTTTCTCTCTATACCCGGTACTGAAAGCCTTCTTTCACTATTGTTTTTTTTTTTTTTTTTTTTCCTCGTCAATTTTGTCGAAACGTTCTCCATTCAAAGCGTTTTACTTTCCCTCCCTCTTATTGGTCACTCTCCCTAATTCAGAGTATAACCTGCAACACTCCGGCAACTTCTTCAGGAATTCGCCGCTTGTTTTTTCCTTCTCCCCTTCGATCACGCACCCAGGAGTTTTTTTTTTCCTTCCTTTTTTATTTGTCTTTCTTCTTAATACGGTCCTGCCTGTTGCACTTTCGTCTCGTTTTGTTTTCCTATTTGGGATTTTCTTAGTGAGTTTTGTTTCATGCTTCTGCCTATTTCTTTTCTGTTTCTGCATCCTCCCCCCCTCTTTATGTGCACCACCCCCTATTACGGTTTTATATTTGGATTACTAGGTCCCCCTTGTCTCCTCCAAGGGATGGGGCTCCCCTCTTTCCACGACTGCCTCCCCTCCCTTTAGTCTTGCTTAATCTCTTTTTACCGTTGTTGCTTATGAATCCAGATGTTTTTTTTTCCCCTGTTTTTTTGCTTTTTCTTTCTAAGCTTATTTTGCTGTCCTTTATTTTGGTACCAGATATTTCGCCCCTTGATCCCCTTTCTTTTTTTCCTTTCACCTCCTTACTTTTGCGTTTAACGAAAGGCCCTTCGGCCTTTATCTTTTCAGGTTTCGCTCACGAAATTGAACTCCCCACCCTCCCTCACCGTCCCCACTAGATATGTTCTCTCCTGCGTTTAATTTTTTTACTTTTCACCTTTCCGAGCGAAGGCCTTTTCAGGCAGAGCCAAGCTATCCGTTTTCCCACTCTTTCTATACCACAATTTTCCCTTTCTTGTGTCAAATTTTTGCTTTCCTTTCCACCCTCCCCCCCTTGATGTGGTACTTAACCCCCTTCCTTTTCCCTTCCCCCTCTATACATGCTGCCCCAGATTATTCCGTATTTCGGAACACCCCCCCCTACCCATTTAGTCTTTTATTTCCTACCTCGTTCTCTCCCCAACTGGCCATTTCCCCCACTTGGATTTGTTCTGAAAGCCCTACACTGATTTCCCCCCCCCCTTTCAACCCCTTTTTCCAGGTTCCTTCTTTTTTTTTTCCCTCCCCTTTCCTCTGGACCCCACACCTCCTTCCTTTGGAGTTCGCCCAGTGTCCTTGCATCCGTTCTTTTTCTTTCTTTCTCGACCCCCTACTTTTTTTTAGCTTTTCCCTTTCCTAAGGCCTTTTGTTCCATCCCCTTCTTTCCCTTTGCGTTTTTTTTTCAGTTTTCCCTACCAGCCCAATTTAGACCGCTCTTCCCCCCCCCTTGCTTAGCCTCTACACTTAGGCAGTCTCCTTCCAAAGGCCCCCCCTTCTTCCCCCTCCCGCGGTTTTCCCTGACAGGCTGTTCTTTTCAATTTTTTTTTTTTCACCCTTCTTTTTTACTGCCCTATCCTTCTTTCCCTTTTTGGAGCCTTTTTTTTTTTTTTCCCCTACGCCCAGCGGTAGTTACCCGGGTCTTTTTGATATTTCTTTTTGCTTGGGTCCCACCTCACGCACCCAGCTTATTCCTCCTCCGCTTATGGTTTTTAGTCTCTTTCAGCCATTTGCCCCGTTTTTCTTTTCCCCTTTTCTTCCCCCTTTTCCCCCCCCCTTCCTTTTTGGTTATCCGCTGTCCACCCTTTTTTTGTTTTCTGCCCCGGCTTTCTAAGATCCCCTTTAGCCTTGCTCCTCCAATTTTAAATTTCCAAATTTCCCTTCTTCCCCAGACAACCCCCTATTTTGTACCTTTAACCTCATTCTTTATACCCCTCCGAATTTTTTTTCACTGCAAACTGATTTTTTTTGTTTATATGAGCGGTTTTTTTTCCCAAAGCCGTCTTTGGCCTTCCTCCTGCTTTTTTTTTTTAGGTCAAAGCTTTCTTTGCTATTCACCCGTATTTTTTTTTTTCTCCAACTTTCCCCCTCCGCCACTCTTTGGCCCCCTTCTTCTCTCCCCGATCCCTAATTGCCTTTTTCTTTTTTCTTTAAATGAGTCTTTTCCTTTCGTTTAAGTCCCCCCCACGACCCCGTTTCGATTTGGCTGTATTAGAGGAACCCCTACCTTTTTTTCTTCGTTTTTTCTCCCTGGACCGCCTTCTTCCCACGCCTTTTGTCTCCCGAGGTTTTTAAAGGACTTTGCTGCCCCCCCCCCTTATTCTTTTACCTTTTTTTTCTTCCTTCCACAGTACTGACTTTTTCCTTTCGTTTTAACTTTTTTCCTTACCTTTTTTCCCCGGATTTTAACACGTCCAAGCCTTTCCCGTCTCCCTTTTTTATGTTTCCCTTTCTTTTTTTTTTCCCCTTTTTCACCCCTCACCTCTTTTTTCCGATTTGAGTCGCTCAGTAATGGCCCGTAATTTCCCAATGAGCTATCCCTTTTTCTGGGCTTTTTTTTGTTTTTCTTTTTTTTTTCCCCGGAACACGTCCCCGAAATAAGGACCCCTTTCACGATTCTTTCTTCTTCCTCACATGCTAGCTTTCTCTCGAGGATTTCCCCTTCTGTCCAACCTTCCCCCTTTGTTTTTATAGCCCTTTTTTTTTTTTTTTCTTTGTTTCGGAGTCTCCTTCTTCCCCGTGCAAGGGACCCCCCCCCGATTCTCTTTTTTTTGCGACGCGATTATGAGTTTTGATGACTCAAACCCACATTTCTTTTTTTTATATCTCCCCCTTTTTTTTAACAACGTCCCCCCTCTTTTTTCTGTTTTCCCTTTTTCGGCCGCCCATTTCTTTTTTTTTTACTTCTTGCGACCAACACCCCCCCCCCTTTTTTGATGTTTTTGTTTTTTTTTTCTTCCTACAGATGTAACTCCTTTTTATCGGACGTGACGACTGATAGCCTTTATTGGTCATGAACTTCATGGGTCACCCCCCCCTGTTTTCTGTTATTTGCCCCCCCTGCTATTTTCTGCCCGTCCACCAGTCAGACCGTTTCATTTCACTGTTGCACGCTTCTTATCTCTTTCGTTGTGATTTCGCTAGTTGTCCCCACTAGATTTTGATCCCTCTATTATGTCTCGTGCTCTTGTCTTTCTCATAAAGACCACTTCCCCCCCACCGTCGCCGAGGGAGGCATTTTCACGCCCTTTTCTTTCACTCGGTCGTTGTATTCCTTGTAGACACGTACCCTTTTCTAGAATTTTTTTTCCCGTATCCGATACTCCTCGAAACCGTATATGTTGTCCCGATACTGA
>Ga0179593_1325811_pt1 | contig 10789 bp, 13 predicted proteins | sample CZODoug2_1_08_16_FD_185931 | JGI IMG/M metagenome (GOLD analysis project Ga0179593, IMG submission 185931) | Vadose zone soil fungal communities from Angelo Coast Range Reserve, California, USA - CZODoug2_1_08_16fungal (PacBio error correction) | ecosystem: Environmental > Terrestrial > Soil >... | reverse complement strand
GGGTGTGATGGTCCCCCCCACCCCTCACGAGGTTTTTTTTTTTCTTGACAAGCTCCCTTTCCCCTATTTTTTTACATGGCCCGTTGTACTCCCTTTCCTTCCGCAGTCCTCAGCGGTTCTCTGTGACCGGATGCCGGCTTCACCCATGCGCCTTTTCCCTTTTTATAACTTTTTGTTGTGACCCCCTATGAGTATCTCCCGCGGCACATGATGCTCTCTTCTGCCCCTCCTCTGGCCCAATGGTTCACTTTCCTGTAGAGCCGGTTCACTTTTGGGGGTAGATTCCTCTCCCTACCACCTCTCCCGCCCCTGTAAGTCTCCTTTTTAAGTTGCTGTCCCTTTTCTCCCGTTGTACTTGCCTTCCCTTTCGAAGAATTGATATGACCACTGTTTTCTTTTTTGCGTCGTGTCCAGAAGACAAGCTTTTTCGTAAAGTTTCTGTCCTCTTCCCTCTTACTTCCTTTTCTCCCCTTTCCTCCATTGAAGTCGACTCTTCTGGTCAATCCTCTTGGTTTTCACCTTCTTCCTCCACAAGGAGTGAAGGTTCCACCCAATTCTTATGAAAACGACTCCATGCACAACCAGTCCTGTCTCGACGCTGAAATTCCCCCTATTCTCCTTTTTCCCCCCTTTCCCCAAAGGTTGCCTCCCTTTCCATACATGTATTTCCGAACGGTTGCTCTCTGAGGAGTCGCCAAGCTCTCCAATTTTTTTCTCCTTTCGCTCTCTCCGCCCCTCTCCAGCCGTCGGGAGTGACCTCCTGTACTTGACCTTTCGTTTGGCCTTGCTTCTCCACCTTCCCATCGCTTTTTATACTTGCGCGCCCCTTTCTACTTTGCCTTTACCCTCTTTCTTTCTGGCATGTGTAGTTCCCCACCTCGCTTGAGTGATGCTCAGGTTTCCAACCCTATAGCATTTTCGGTGGTTCGTAACCCTGACCCTGTCCGTGCTACCTTAAAGAGGGTGTCCTGCAGCTAAGGTCTGCGTTCTCTGGTTCAGAGGGAGCTCCCCAATGTTTTCGGCTCCGTCACCCCCTCTCCCCCGGCATTGAGCCTTACTTGCTGAAGCACACGTGTTTTCTTTCAAATCTTAAAACGGGTTCACGCTATGGGATACATTTTGGTGCTTCCCCCGATACCAACCACGGGTGGTTGCGATTTTCGTATGTAGCTTTCTATCTCCTAACCACTTTTTCTTCGTCTCTCTGGCCCATTGAGCTTCAATTTCCCTCCTTCCATTTGTCGTCCGGCTTAATCCAATAATTAATCACTTTCCTCTCCTAATACTTCTCTATGTAAGTCTGATTCCCTCTCTATCCTTCTGGTTTTCTATTCCCGATATTTTCTTTTCTTGCTCTGAATCCTCCTTGAAACCCCTTTTCTGACCCGTATTCCTTCAGCCCCCCCTTCCAACCGGCTTTATTCTACCTACCAAACTCGGCGGACCTGTCTCCAGACTAATATTAGATTGTTCTAGTAAAGAGATCTCTCCTACTTTTAATAACAGGGTCCCGAAAGGTCCGTTTTCGGGCTTCTTTTAGTTTTCTTCCCCTGCCCAGTTGTATTCCCTGACCCAAAAAACCTGCACCCTTTCTCCCCCCGTGCCTGCTCTCTATTTAGGCTGATAGTCTTTTTTCTGGAACTTCAAGTCCTGCCCCCTCCATTCATCGTCGTTTCCCTCCTTCTGCCAAGCCCCTTTTTTTGCAGCGAGGGATGCCTCTTGCTCCTCATTATAAGCGTTCCTTTCTTCGTGCTACTTCCCTATTAAGAAGAAGGCACTAACCCCTGACTCTCCCCTGCCCCCTGTTGTCAGACGGAGTCTTCGTATGTTTGCCCCCTCTCCAAATAGTCAGTCGACCACCTTCCCCCCTCAATCGTTCCGGCTTCCTACCACACCGTCTTCACTCAACAACCTAGCCCCGGCACCAGCAGGTTCTGCCGCCCTCCCTCTCTTTTTTTCCCTCGTCGCGGTCGTCATTTTTACTTTCTTTTATTTGCATCCAGCTTTTTCTCTTCGACCTTTCTTCTTCCTCTACCACGTTGTTTTGCTCATCTTTTGCCCACCCCTGACTTCAAACCATGCTTCCCGCCATGCCACCAGACCTGTTCTTTCCCTACCCCCTCGCTGCATGAAGCACCGGTTTCCTCCTTTTTTTCTTAACAAATAAAAGTGTTTTGCGGAAGTTTGTCCTCTCTGGAAGGTTCCTAGGACCATTCAGAGGGAATCCTAACTTCTTCCCCTCGCGGCCTCTTTTTTCCTGACCTTACTTTTTTAGTCACGACTTTTCTCCTATGATTCGCGCCCTTCACCCCCTTCCCCTTCTTTATGCAGTTCTGAATGATTTACCCTCTTCTCCCAAATTCCCCCTTCTTCCTCATCCCCCACGGTCCACCATTTGATTCTTTTGTGACTATCCTCAAGGAAGACCGGCTCTCCCCCACACTAACTGCTCCATTTTGGTCTCCGTTCTTTGTTTGTTTCTTCGATTCCCTTTTCCGTCCTTCCTCGTTTGACCTTTCCCCCCCATCCCGATATTGCTAGGCGTTCTTTCCCTCCTCCTCTGACGATGATTCCCCCCCCTCTTGAGAAAGTCTCAAGATTTCTTTTACTGACCCAGTCACCTGGCCTGGTTCGGGTAATTCGCATTTTCCTCCCTAACTAGGATGTTTGAATAGGCCCTCGTGAAATTCCCCCAAATCCACCTCTCATCCTGTAGGACAACTTCCCCTCCTTCCCTTTCTCCGAGAAGGTACCCCCCTCTCTTTGTCTAGCTTCTCTCCCCTCCCGTGAGGAAGCTTCTCCTCCTGTAGAACAATTACCCTTCCCTCCAAAATTACATGAATCCCCCCAATTTAACTAGCCCCGTATCCCCCCTCCACTACGCCTGCCCCCTCTCTTCCCCCCGTGAACGCGCCCCTCATATCCTCCCCCTGTTGGTCTCTGTCGAACAACCCTGGAACACTCCTTACCAGTTCTTTTTTCCTGTTCTCTCTTTTGCCAAGTATCAAGTCTTCTTTTATACTTGGCCCTGCTCCGCCATGTTCTCTGTTGATGACCATTTAGCCTTTAGAAAGACGATAGCTGCTGACTACCCCGCTTCCTATTCCCTCTTGATCTTTCCTCCCCCTCCCACCCCAAATTATCGTTGGAGGCAGCCTCCTCTGATATCCAGCACATCCCGCTTGTCTTTCCAAGGACCTGAACATAGTCGGTGTTGTTAATCCAAACGTATCTTTCCTATCCGTCGCCCTCTTTCCCCCCCCTTGGGTCAAGCTATGACCACCGGCTTTCCCAAAGTACATTTGTCTTAGCAATCGAGATGAGTCTGCGGGTACCGTTGCCATTCCATATCAGGTCGTATCCTGCTCTACGAAATTGCCCCGATGCCTTTGCCCATATAGTTCTTTTTTCCCCCAAACCTCCTATCCCCATCGCCTAAGTTCAGGCCCGTTTCCTCCCGGCCTTTTTCCAGAGTCGTGGCCCCCTCCTTTCCAGTCTTCTCTACTCTCTTTTTTTTTGTAAGAGAATATCCTCCTTTGGGACACTCTGTCTTGAGCTTTCCCTCCAGCAGGGATGGTTTGCCTCAATCCCTGGTGCAGTAATATTAAACTTCCTACTTTTTCTCCTCCTGGATCAATTTTTCCGTACCTTTTCATTACGAGATCTTCTTTGGCCTCTTTGGGCCCTTCCAAGTGACCCCTCTTTCGCCGCCCTCCCCTTCCTCTGCACCTCAAACCCAGTCTCTAACGTAGCCCACCCCCCTTTCCTCCGTCAAAAAAATGGGGATTTTTCACCCCACACCTCTCGCACATTAAACCCTCCTTCCAAAACGGGAGCATTCTTCGTTTGATCAAGTCTCACCCCTTACTGCTCTCCATCGTTGCAGCTTCGCATGAAGCTGTTCTCATCACGGCTAAGATATGCTCTGTTCGACCCCTTCCCCACAACCTATTTCATCTCACACTTTTTCCCCACAACTTTTTTCCTTGGAAGGTCTCTCCATACATTTGCTTCGACCGTTATGCTCAGTTTAAGACCGCCTGGACTCAAAATACCTTGAAAGTGATATTCCCCAGCTACAGCAGGAGACCCATCTTGAGTTGTGGGGGAAAGAGAAACAATATTCCCGTTCCTTCAAACCTTCGCTTACTTCTTGCCCCTCTAGCGTCCCGGCTCCTTTTCTAAAAGGTTAATAACTCTTGTTTTCCGATTTATCAGCGCTCTAGACCCCTTCATTCACCCCCAACCCCACCTCTTTTACGGCCCTTCCCTCCTTCCCCCATTTGACACTGCGAAAAGATCCCTATCTCCCCCTGCTTATTCTTTCCCTGACGTGATGCTCGGCATGGATGTGGTCCTGGAGTTCTCCCTCACCCTCGTATCGTTTTTGTCCCTCGTTGCTTCTCTCCGCGCTGCTCATCATCCTTTTTTTTTCGATATTCTTCACTTTTTACTTTGTCGCCATAGCGCCGGCCCCCTCTCATTTAGTCTGCAAGGATCCTTACCTCGTCTTCAATACGCCTGGTAACGAAATTTTTTCTTTCCCACACCCCAATGAGTTTTCCCCTTCTTTTGACTTCCGCTCCCTTTCGATGATGTAACATGTGCTTCAGCACCATTTTTTCGAACTTATTTGAGAGTTTTTTAGGATGCAGGTCTGCAAACTGTCCTTCATTGGGATTCTTTCCTGTTATTTCCTCCCACCTTTAGACTCTTCCCCCCTTTCGTCCCACCTAGTTTCGTCCCTTCTCCACACCTCCACTTTCTTTTTCCTCACTACTGTAGAGAGCACTTTGTGGTTCCCTTCTCTCTATGCTAACTTCTCCTGCAGTTCCTTACCCGGGTTTTCCTTTCGAATCTTTTTATGAGCTCCCTTTTTGACTATTCTTTTCCTTCCTCCGCCCACTTTGGCTGGACTCGTTTTCTGAGCAGAATGAGTCACTTCGGGAGACCCTTCTTCCTGAAGAGATCGTCGACTCCTCCCCCACTATTCGAATTTATCCTGACGAGGATTGGATTCCAAATTCCCATTCCCCTGCCGCCCCCCTTTTTCACCACTGGCTTCTGGAAAGTTTTCCCCCCTGGCACCACTTCTAGATGCTCTGACCCCTCTTTGTACGCCTATCGGCGGTTCCCCCTAAAACCTTGTGAAGAACCTTTTGCCCCATTTTCTTCCTTTTTTTCCTCGACGGTCTCTTGATTACCATCCTCCTACATGCCTAATACCTCTTCCCTCTTCTCCGTCTTTCCCCCCCCCCCCCCTCCTTCCCCTTCGGGAGAACCTGAATACCCCTTGGTTGAGCTAAGATCTTTCACACCAGTCCCTTGGTCTCGGAAAGCGGCTCTGCTTCCGTGTCTTCCTCTCCCCCCTGCTGTTGCCTTCCTTCCCTTTTTTTTCAGCTCGTGGCTCCATTAGCTTCGGATGCTGTTTTTCACGCCCGCGCTGTTGCCTCACTCTGTTGGAATATCCTCAGCTTTTTCGGCTACGAGTCCCGCTTCTTGAACTTTTGTTGCTAGTTCAGTCTCAAGCCTGCAGGGTATCCTTTTTCCCTCGCTCCCCCCTCCTCCCACCTTGTTTACGTCGTAGGTGGTTTTTCCTTCTGATCACAAAAAACTGGTTTTTCTTTCGTCGATCTTTTCTCTCTAACCGAGTTCTCCCTTAGTTCGAAATTTCTCCTTGCGCCTTAACTTCTCCTTGGCTGCGCCTTGTTTTCCCATTTAACCTTTTCCTGGGGGCGCCTCTCAACCGGAGCTCTTTTCCGTCCTGATAGTGAAGAGCGTTCGCGTTTCTCTCTTGCCGAATGGTGGTATGTTCCTACTTCCCCCTCTTCTCCTAGACTCTCCCCCCGAACCCAGCGGTCCTGCAACTCCCCCCCACCTTTTCCCCCTTTTTCTCTCTGATCATAGATCGCGTCTTTCTTTAAAGCCCCTTTCCTCATTCCTTAAGACACCTTTGTAGAAAGTTTAGAGTCTTTCGCTTCTTCCACTTTCCCGTTCAGCTTTGCCCCCCCCCCCCCCCCAAACACTTTTTTTGTGAAACCCCCCCAAAAAAAACCTCCACCCCCGTGTCTCCTGATGCTTAGTTAGGTCTTCTGCTTTGTTATGCAATAAGTATATCTTAAAAATCCCCCCCTTCCCCACTACGACATGATCTCCCCCCTCCCTCCTTTTGCCATCCGAGATTCCTTCTATTTGCCTGCCTCATCTTCAGCTTTTCTTGGTCCGGGATTCATCCAATAGGTCTGCTCCCCCTCTCCCTTTTTCTCTCCCAGAATAAGGTCACAACTGGAGTAAGACAGTGGTCGAGTTTTTTTTTCACTGTTCACATATTACTCCTTTCCTCCCCTATGTCAATGTCTCTCCCCCTTTGTACTCCCCCATCTCTCCCCCAGAATTTAGGAGTAATGAGCTTGAGGGCTTACCCCTCTGCTTTTTATCATGGGAGCTTTCCTCTATTGATGCTGATATCTTCTCTTCCTTCTTGTTTCGTCTTCTTCCTTCATTACTCCCAAAAATTGCCACATCTAACTGTCTCGCGCGTAGCCCCTAATAGCCCTTCCTCATAACTCGGTTTTTTTGGTTTTCGTACCCCCCAGGTTGGATCTTTTTCCGACGTACTCTTCCTGGTCCTCCTCTTCCAGCTTCTTTCAATTCCCACCCGACCCCCATCCCCCTCCCTCTGGCTTACGACGTCTTTCCCCTCCTGCTTTCTTGCCCCAGGCTATTTCAGGCTTGGTATTACATATGCCTGCAGACTTCCCCCTTTAACTCGTTTCTTCTTTGTCCCAGCTAGATCCATCTTCCAACCCACTCTTCCCACCCCCGGCCAAATACGTATTTTGAATTTGGTTCGAGATTTCTCAATTACTCCCTGGATATCAATTCCCCCTTTCACTTCTTTGCCCCGTTCATTTTGTGGCTGTCCGCTTCCACTCCTTCCCGGAAGGAAGCAGACCGCGACCTTTTACCGCCCCCCTCGACCTTTCTTCCTGATCTGATATAGCGTCTCCTCCCGTCCCCCCCTCTTCTCCTCCTTGCCTCTAACGAGGTTCCCTCCACGATCTTTTTTCCCTTGGTTCCGTGCAGGGTATAGAGACTCTTGACAAGAATCTTTGCCAGGAAGTCTTCCAAATTCCCCATCCCTCCTTGAACGGCCCCCCTTCCACCTCCTTTTGATAGCTGCGCAGGTTCCCCGCTATCCATGGTATGCTCCTCTTTCTCACTCTGACTTTCACGATTCGAAAAGTAACCCCTTACCCCCCCAATACATCAGTCCCCATTAAGCGCACCTTTACTCCTGCTTCCTCAGAACGCATCTCTGTCTTCAAGAACGAGAAAGTCCTGCCTCCCCACAAAGTTTTTTTCCTTCCTTCCTCCTCACCGCCTTTCTCACCCTGTATAAACCCTTTCCCGCGAATGGGCCGTTCTCCCGTTTTTCTTCACTAGACTGGCTGATTGGATCCCTTTAGGCAATACCCTCTCTTCTTGTCTCATTTCTCCTCTCCCCCTCTCTCGCCTTGAGATGATGAAGTTCCCCCATCGTGTATTATTATCCCAAGATCTTCTCTTCCTCCACCAGCCTCTCCCTATAGCGGAGCATCCGCGTTGAGCTTTCCCCGCCCCCCCCCCCACCTCCTGTGGAGAACTCCCTTTGAACAGTACCTCGACAGGAGGGGTTTCTCTCAATTTCTTCTTCTCTTGTTTTATCCCTGAGCCTATCTTTCCCTGTTGACCCTTCTCCTTCCTCCTTTTCAATTAATTACTTCATTTCCCCCCCCTTTTGCATGCCTGTTTCAGGGGACGTTACTATTGGCTCCCTCCTTTCCCGTTCAATCTCCTGTTTCTCCCTATGAGATATGATTCCCCCCCCCCCGCTTCTCTTTCATCGCCCCTTCCTGCTTCCCAACTTCGGCCCCTTTCCCTGATCGTTTCCTCCTGATAGTTTCTGACGAGTTCTTCTTCTCGTCATCCTACATCGCGTTTTTCCCACGCGGTCCTTACGTCCTTCCCATTTATTTTAGCCCGCTGGCCTTTTTTTGAAGTCCTCCGTTTCCCCTTCCCTTCCTCTGCAAGCGACTCTTCGTCAGCCCCTACTTTTTCCTCTTCTTTCTCGGACGCTATGTGCTTTCCCTACTTCTCTTTCCCCTGTGCTTGTTTCATTCTGTAGAGCTCTTCTCCAGTCCGTCAGGACACAGTTTTCAATTTTTCCAACGTCCCCAGTCTTACAAAAAGGTATCTAACCCCCCCTTTGTTGTCCTTTCCCCTTCTGGTCGCCACCCCTTTCATTCCGGTGGTTTCTATTCCCGTCCATCCCCCCCCTTGCCCTTGCAACATGTCAGTGACTGCCTTTCTCTCCATGAGTGCTGCGTACAGATTTCGCTTTTCCTCTAGCTCCAAATATTTTTCTATATTCCCCCCGTTCCCCCCCTAGCATTTTGCGCCTTCTGCTTTAGACGCGCAACCCCGTCTTCCCCTCCTGATCCGATTTTTTCAACGACGTTCCGTAAAGCGCCCCTTCTCCCCCGGTTCCCCCCTTTCTTTCTCCCTTCGTAACCCTCGTGAGTGCTTTCCATCGCCCACCACAATTCTCCAGTTTATTAATTGGTCCCCAGTTCTGCTAGACTCTTCCCATCTTCCTTCCATGAGTGATGTTGATCCCGTCCTCTTCTTTTCTTCACGCCCTTCCTTCCCGGCGGCTCCCGTAGGAACGCCCCCTATCTTCTTCTTCCTTCACCTCTGCCCAGGACCCGCCAGCCTCAAAGCACCCGTCCCATCTCTCCTTTATGTTTAGAATTACTTGTCGGCTTGAATTTTTTTTCCCGGTGTTGGGAGTTTTCCCCCCTCTTGGGTTTCCTGGCTTGATCCTTTCTCTCTGGTCGTACTGAATCTCTCTCCTTTTTTTCCATAAGAGAAGGTCAACGTCATTTTTTTACTCCAGGAGCAGTACCGCCTTCTGCCCCTAATGGTACCCTGAAATTTTGGCGCCACAAAACCCAATAAAGTTTATAAGTTCTTCCCCGACCATGGTGTAACCTTTCCTTTTCTTTTTCTCACTGACCACTTTCCTCCCTCGCTGTCCCCGTCCTCTCTTTGCTTCTCTTTGCGCGCCCCTGCGAATTGGCTTTTCCATGGAAACACTATTTCTTGACCTTCCCTTGCCCATCTGCCGCATGGAGCGCCTTGCATTTCTGACTGAACTTGCAGGCCTTTATCCTCTCTTCCTTTTTTTTTGTTATCGAAAAGCAGTCCATCTGTTTCCTTTCCTCCTTTTTCCCTTCTCATTTTGTTTGTAACTGCCTGACCGTTTCGTCTCAATTCTTCCCCCCCTGTGCTTCCCTTTTCTCGCGAGAACAGAGAGACAGGTTCCTTCTCTCCTCCTCTCTCGTCTCCTTCCCCTGTCCCCCCTGGCGGAAATCTACCGTCCTCCCCGCTGCGTTTCCATCCTCCGTGTTACCTGCTAACGGCAACCTTGTTACACACATCCGGCTGAGGTTACACCCTCTTTTGCACAAAAGAGTCGCGCTGACAGTCACCCCGATTATCCCCCTTTCTTGTCCCATGCCTCTTTTCCCCCTTCTTCTGATACGGTTTTTTTTCTCGTAGTCTTAACACTTTCTGCTCCTCCCAGATCTCCGTCATTTTCGCGGCCCCCCTGTCCCATGCCTCCTCGCGATTTTCCCTTTTTACGCCTAATTTCCCCCTTTGGTCCTTCTTTTCACCCCTTCCCATCTCTGTCTCGGATACCTTTCTCAGACAGTGGCTAACATCCGTCCTTTTTTTCCCTTCCCCCCCCTCTATCATTTCTCCAGCGAGTTTGCTGCCCCCATCTTTCATTGAGGATGTCTGGGCCCCCATACCTCTCTTTACCCCCCCTTTTTGTTCACTTAATCTTTTTCCCTGGTTACTTTCTTCTTTCTGAATGGTTCGTGGAGCCAGGCCAGTTCCCCTCCCTTTCCCTTCTCCCAACGCGATTACCCACTCGAGAACCCGTTTTTTTTCGCGTAGGGTCCCCGTGCGGGGCCCTTCCCCCATCCCACCCCCTTTTTTTGATCGTGTAGTTCGAGTGTTCCTAAACCCCTTTTCTTCTTCTGCATATGTGCGATTCCCTTTTTCATTACATGTTGCTTGTCCGGTACGTGCTCCCCAATTGAATCCTCTGCGCCAAAGCCATAAGAGCCTTTGTCTCCTTCCCCCTCTCTATGACCTTCTTTCGTTTTTTCCCCTAAGGTGATGCTGGTTGTATTTCTTCCCTTTTCCCCCACTTTTTTGAGAATGCGCCAGACACCCGGACCCACCCCTGTAAAAGGTCCGGATCCATTTCCCCCCCTCCCTTCCTGCGCCTGATCTCAGTAGTAGCGGAGGGAACTTAACTCTCTCCTCGTACCAGTCTCCCCTTTTCCCCTCATTTCGCGTTAGGATTTTATGATTGTCTTTCCCTCCCCCAATCACGCATACCCCAACCGTTGCTCTCTGATCTTCTTCCTTTTCTCTCCCGTTTCCCCATCCCTCACCTGACCCCCTTCCCCTAGGAGTGACTTCGTATTCCTCGAAGTTTTCCTCTACTCCTTGAAGTTCTTTCTCCCCTCGTCAGGGGAAGTTTTGAGTAATTCAGTCTCAGTTCCCTACCTCCCTCCCTCTTTTCCGAAGAGGAAACGCTAGCCTTTTAGAGTCGTTCTGGTCTTTTTGGCCCTCCCTATGGACCTAGTGATGACCCCCGATAGTAAAGGAACCGATCCCCCCTTTTTTTTCCTCACCCACTCTTCCGCCCCTTCTTTCCTTTATATAGGGT
>Ga0179593_1303652_pt1 | contig 10789 bp, 6 predicted proteins | sample CZODoug2_1_08_16_FD_185931 | JGI IMG/M metagenome (GOLD analysis project Ga0179593, IMG submission 185931) | Vadose zone soil fungal communities from Angelo Coast Range Reserve, California, USA - CZODoug2_1_08_16fungal (PacBio error correction) | ecosystem: Environmental > Terrestrial > Soil >... | reverse complement strand
CCCCCCCTCAGATGAGGTTTCCACACCCCCACGTCTTTCGTCAAAAGTGAGGTTGTAGATATCCTTTCTCTAATTCGTTTGAACAACTATATTTTATTGCTAAATGCGAGGGAGCATACACCCACCCATCCGCCACTGTCTTTTCCCTTTTAGTTTTTCTTAGGTAGTCAGCTCTTTGCTTCTCGCCCGGAGGAACCGCCAGACATCAGTCCCTCCCCTTACCAACATTTCAAAGGGTTTCGTTTGCATTTGAGGTTATAACCGCGTGAGGTGAAGTTAGGCTTCACATCGATGGCACAATATTCCCCTTGGTGCTTTGCGCTACTTTGTTTCTCTCTCAACTTTCTTATTACACGCGTCGTCCCTTTCTACCCCGGATGCACTGGCCCCTGTCCCCCTATTTGAAGAATCTGACCTTATTAAAGTTTCGATGCTCTTCCAAGGTTGTGCCCTTCACCGCCTGCCTGCGCTTCTTTAGCCAGGCCTCTAGCCCTTTTCAAGGCTTCCCGATTTTGCCCCGTGTTTCCCTACCATCATGCAACCGCCGGGTGTCCATTTTATTTTACGTCCCTCTGCCGTGCTAGAGATACCTTTGATATTCTTTTCCGCTACCCAGATGTTGCCCGAATTGTCTTCAGCTGTTTCTCCCCCCATGATAATTGCGCTTTTTCTGTGAGGCATTTGCTCCGTTTTATCCCGCGACCAGGTTAATCCCAATAAGTGGTTCAGCTTTTCTCCCTCACCTGCTTGGAAGTCTAAACCTTTTTGGGACCCTCCCCCCTCTTCCTTGGCTGATTTATGGCCCCTTTGCCGAACAGAGCCGTGCAACCCTGATGTCCTCGAGTCTTTCTGACCTCGTGCTTCCCCTTTGCGTTTCTTATTAACTAGAACCCCCAGACCGATTCCCCTTTTACGTTTGAAAGGAATATGTTCCCCACGGGGCCGCGCACCTTCAGTTCCCAACCCTCCGGTCTGATGATCATGATTTTTAATTTTTCTCTCAGAGCCTTCCCTGAGGCCCCCTCTGCATCATCCCCTCGCCCCCCCCCCCCCCCCCCCAAACCGCCCGCCCCCCCCAATCCACCCCTTTCGGATCCCTGTGTCCTCGCTCTTTAGGAGTATGTAGCCGGAGTCGACGTTCTTCCTAATTTAACCTGCCTCGCTTCGGCGACGCCTGAGCTCTAGTTCCACATCATCCCGTTCCTAGCGTAATAACACCGTCCTCCCCCCCCGCGCACAGAAGGTCCATTCCCCCCTCTCCCCTTCTAATGTCCTTCCTTCATAAGAAGCTATCAGTCTGAGACTTATCCTTCTCCCCCCCCCAATTCCCTTTTTCTTCCACCTCTATTCTGTAGCTTTCTGTGGATCGATAATGTCCCTTTTCTCCAAGCATTTCTTGGGTCCGTTTGGAGATAGGTCCACTGGGAACACACACCACAGGACTCTAGGGATTTTTGGGGCCTGTTTGGCGCTTCCCTAGGATCGCTCTCTTTTCCGGTTAATCAATAGTCGTGAAATTCTCCTTTCCATCCTTTTCAAGGCCCAGACCCGCATTGCGCCGATATCAGGTTTTTTTGCCTATTTCCCCAAATTTAGGCCCCGGTCGTCCTCCCTCCCCTCCAACAAGAACAATCTTTCACAGTCTTGTTCTTTCTAGGGATTCGACAGCCGCTCTTTAGAACCCTCCCTTGATGGCTTCCTCCCAACGTCTGCCCTGGACACCAACCTCTTTCCCAGGAACGTGGTTCCTCCACTATCTTCAAGACCGCGCGTTTTCGATTTGCAATAGCCGAGCACGCAGCATCAGTCCTGAAGTACTCATGGCCCTCGATTGCATGACCCTTCTTTCCCATTCCGTTCTACACTCTCATTAGATCCGTGTCTTTTCTGATTTTCGCAACTCCCCCCTGTCCCATGCCCACTCCCTCCTGACCATAGTCTTTCCGCCATCTTTCTCCTGGCTGGATTTTTGAGCCGACTTCTCCACGTGACCTCTTCCCTATGCCCCCCTCGGTTCTTCTCCTCTGACCCCCACCAACGTCTCGCAACCAGGTCACAAGTTTCTCTCATTTTGATAAATCGTCGGTGTGCTCCATACCCTTACTCTCCGTTAGAGATCCTGGTTCCTGAGCTGTGACAATAAGACCTACGTGCACTCCCTACTAGCTTCTTTTCCTCCCTCCCAAGTTCGGTTTTTTTTTTAGAGATCTTGATTCCAGTTCAGGAAGGAATCTTCTCCATATACCCATCCCAAGTATATGCCGACCCCTCTAAGGGTCTGTTGAACCATCGATTTAGTTGACCCGAGTCTCGCCCTTTACCCTTTTTGTGCCCCTCCAAGTTGGTTCAGAAGTGTGTTGAGCTCTTCCCAATAGTTTTTTCGTGCGCACTGAACTTCTGAAACCCAAATACTATCCCGACCCCTGATGGCCTTGTGTTTATGTGCCTTCCCTTGCTGGCAAGAGAGTCTGCCGGAATGGGTCAATTCAGGGTATTCTTTTCCCCTCTACATCTTTTTATGACCCTCGCGGCCCCATTTTTTTTGCAGAGCTCTTATGATCTGTTGCTGCTTGATCCTCCCGCCACGACACATGACCGGGTCGGTAGAAGTTTTTCTCGTGACACTTTCCCCCTAACTCCTTTGTTTTTTCCTTTGAAAAGATATTGCACGAGCCCCTTCCTTGAGTTCATCTCAAAAGTCCGCAGATTTCCTATTTACGATAAGTAGAAAAAGGACAGTTCAGTGTTTTATTGTCGGTTGTACCTTCGGAAACTTCTCGTACCCTTCCTTTGAACCAGTCCCCACGATCTCTAGGCGAATATCGATAACCTGTCATTGGTGATTTGACACGCTCTCTCCCTAGCTTCCGTTGGATAAACCCTCGAAACCCTTTCCCCGGAAAGGACAAGCGGTCAACCCATGAACCAGCAACCCCCCCAGATTCAGTTGTCTGTTTTAATTTTCCCCTAGCGCCCCACAACATGATGGGAGGTATCCTAAACCCGGACCTTCAATTCAAACGGACTTCCCCCCTTGGATGACGATTTGTCCTGCTTTTCATTCCTTGAGCACTCCTGATTTCTCGGTGGAGTATTTTCTCCGGGATCCTGCCTAATGATTTTCCCCCTTCCTTTTTAGCTTCCTCGGATGCTGCTCTATTTTGAAAAAACTGTGCTGTTGTTCTCCGCCCTACTTGGGGAGTGCCAGTCATAACCTCATCGGATTAGTTACTACATTGAGCCTCACAATATTCCCTCGCTTCCTCCCCCATTAATAACCTAAAAATAGGACCCTTGGATTGTCCCTCCCGATTAGATTACCGGTGACATGGCTTGGAGTTCGTCAGCTTCTTGACTTTCTTGGCGATGCTCCGCCGAGGTGAGTGTTTTCCATCAGGCAGGAGAGTGGGAAAACTCCCTTTAAACCGGACATGTGCGGCGCTCTTTCTAGGCACGCCTTCCTCCACGTACTCTAGCACGCGACCTTCGATTTCTAGATGACCCAAGACCCCTTTATTTTTCCCTGCACAGTTCAGAACCTAGCACGGATATGAATTCCTGTTCCGAGCTCTCTTACAGCCCACCGTACCGACAGTATTTCGTCCGTAGACGTGTCGGTAGAAAACCTTCTCCCAGTATAACAGAAACTCTCTCAGGCCGGTTAGCTCTTGTATGCTGTGCCCCCCCCAGCTGGGCTTTCGAGAATCCCGTTATCTTTAGTCCCTATATTTGCCTCAGAATTTCCCCACTTAGGGGGGTTTAATGGTTTATTTATTTTCGCAGCACTTTTCGATAGGCACAGTCTCGAGCCTCTTCCGGGCTACTTTAAGCAGGTCCTCGTTTTCGTTGGCAACCCACCCTTTTTCATCTGCTCTTTTCTTCCACCCTCTTCCCTTCAAGGCGGGCTCCGGAGGTGTTGTCCCCTTATCTTGGTCTTGGATTCCCTTCCCTTCTGGGCATACTGACCGTTCGCAGAAACCCCCCGCTTTCCCCTCCAGCGTGACATGACCTCCTTGCACAGCGAATTCATCCATCTGTTTTGGTATAAAGGCACAATGAAGACGACCGCCCCGGTATGACCCCCGTTTTACGGAGTCTTGCTTGACCTTTTTTCGCTCCCTGTAAGACCAACAGACACAGGGGCGGAGTCCCAGGTCGCACCCCGGCAGCGGATGTCCGTGTTTCTCTAAGTCTAAGTGCCCTTCCTTCCTCCCACACCTTTAGACCCGACGTCCCGCATCTTTGATACGACGTCCACAGCAGCTTCGTGTGCTTGTAGCACATTTCCGTAGGTATGTTTTCTCTCAGACGGTTGACTCCCTCTTCTTTTTTTTTTACTCCCGGTTGTTGTTGTACGGACTTTACGCGATAACCCTCTTCTGTTTTGGATTAACCCCCCCCCCCCTTTTTCATTCTTCCACCCCCTTCTGTGTCTTCCCCTAGATTCCTTCTGCGAAAACTCCTAGGTTTTATTGTGATAGCTGCGTCCCAGCTCTGGCCCCCCCGTAAATTCCTTCCCTTGTGACAGTTTATTTTCTTCCCATGAGATCCTCCCACGAGACTTGAGTTCTTCTTGTATTCCGGCTCTCACAGTACAAACTCAGACATAAACCTTTTCCAATTTTTTTGTCGTCCGTGACCATTCAGTTAGTCCCCCTCATATTAAGTTTCCGCGTACTCATCCCCTGTGTCGACCTGGATGATTGTTTCGCGTGGTTCTTAGTACCAATGGATGATGCAACCCCCGCTTTTTTCTCACTCCTCCCTTAGCAATTTTTATTACCTGGTTCCGCTACCGCGGCATGAAGTCCCCCTTTGGAACTGTAGAGCAGAGGGACCCCCTTTTTTTTTGTTTTCCCCCTGCAATTAGATTCAGAAGACCAGGTCAGCGAGCCTCATTACGATTCTAAGAAGTTTTTGCTTTCCCCGCCCTCTTAAACCAAGACTTATGTGTACCTGACTTGAGTCCCTAGCGAGGCCTACATCCCCCGGATGATCAGACAGCATCTTTTCTTCAGATCGACCCCACGTCCCTTCCTCCACGTTCATCGGTTTCTTCCCCGGTGTTCCTCACCTAGCACTCGCCCATTAGGCTTGCTCCAGCTGATTTTAGAATTGTGCGTGACCTACTCCCCTCGTCCCCGTAGCTTTTTCTTGAACTTGCACAATCTGAGTTTCATCTCACAATCTTTGTAGCGTGGCCTTGATGCCTCCTTGCTGCTGCCACATGACCCCGTGACAACACGGATCCATGCTACCGTAAGCTGTTTTAGGCATATGGTTTTTTTCCCGGTTCCGCCCAAGCTTTTCCACTGAATACTCAGCTTTTCCGCGACGTTCCTCGAGATCTTCAGTCTCGCCCGTCATCCCAGACAGAAGTAAGTCCCTTGACGGCTTTGATTGACCCTCCCCTTCTCCCCCTCACTCTAGACAATTGGGCTTGATTTATGGCTGACTACGAGTTATACTTGATTCTGTAGTTGCGGTCGATTTCCCCTTCTTTAATATCAGTCGGACAAACATTCCCCGCTGCTACGCTCTGGCCACCCCCCAATCTTCAATCTATTACCCCCTCCTTATCCGTGCCACCCACTCCTGTTACCCTTTCAGGTTCGGTGATCTTTCTTTAGCCTTCAAGAATCCCCTTCTTTTTAATCACTTCCCTCCCTTGACCCCTTCCCTGACTTTTTAGTAGTCCGTTCTTTCTGTGGCGCGATCCACGCTGATACGACGCGCAGCAATTTCGATGGCCCCCATGGTGACCCCCAAGCCCTTTCCGGGGTCTTTCTTGTCCGTTGCCCCCCTCCTTTTTCACTTCCGGGGCTTGTGCGGCCTTTCTTTGCCCCAAAAGGGACGCGCCTCCCCCTTTTTAACAGAACAACCGGCATGTGCTCATCCTTAGTATGTCTTCTTTTTGAGCTGAGTGCCCGTTATTCCCCCTTTTGGGGCGTATTTCCTCTTCGTTCAAAAACCGAACAACACCCCCCACTTCTTGCCTTTTCTCGGGCCCTCAGAAATCTTTTTAGAACGCTTCTTGAAGATTCAAACTTTTTCTTTCCCCTGCCCCCCCAACCCTTTGAGGAAAAGTGGAGCGACCCCTAGGCGCAGATCACGCTCATTCCGGTGGTACGTTCTGCTTTGCTGCAACCCCCCCCCCCCCCACCCCCACCCCCCCCCCCCCCCCCCCCCCCCCCCCCCCAACCCCAACAACCCCCCCCAAACCCCCCCTGGCTAAAGCTTTAGACATTCCGCGTCTTTTGTAAGCCCCCCTCCTTACCAGTATAATCAAATCCCGCCCCCAAGAGTAAAGCCCTTTCTTGTGATGACTCAACTGCTTCGTGCCACCAGTCATAATCTGAATCCTTTCCCCTTTATGCATTTCTATGTTCTTTTTGCGACGCGGGCTTTCCTTCTAAATATCGTACTAGCTTCCATACCGTCTCTGCCCAACGGCAGCCAAACCGGACTTCTAGTCTCCCTTTTGATCACGTGTAGTTTCACATAAATCCCGGAAGAGTCTTATAGAGACTGGTAAATGTTAGCTGTAGGAGCCCTGCCGGTACGCGAGGCCCTACTCTTTCTCCGTTTTGTTGAGCGATTGAGGCCATTTCTCCCCCCCCCGTGGCCATCAGGGGATCAGAATCTCCCCCCCCCCCAGCTTACTCCCCCTCCGTCATTTGATTATTCCCCCCTCCCTTACCGCCCTTACAAGTTTAGACGAAGCTCTCTCTAATTTGAGCCGTGTTTTTTCCCAATCGTGCTTGGGCCCCGAAGGCGACGTAAGTTTTTCCAGCAGCAACCGGCTGCACCATCTCCGGACACGCCTCCTCATGCCGTGACCTACAGTCTTTTTTTCTTTGGGCGACTGTTTTTACGGTGCTTCCCTCCTCACCTCAGTAATTGGAATTTCGGGCTTTGTTCCGATGAGGATAGCACTTCCCAGAGACCATAGTCCCCCCCTTGATCTGATTTTCTCTGGAATGTTCTCATTAAGCTAGCCAGATGGTGTCAGACCCTAAAGTGATGCTTTCTCTGTTTTTTTTGAGTGTTTCGTCTTCAGTTTTTTTAGAACGCGGTGGGTCTCTTGTGGAACAGAGATGTTTGTGGGGAGCAGTCGCACTCGGCGCGCAAATTATCTATCCCACAGGCTGCCGAACTCTTTTTGTGTCTGTGGGGTCGGCGAGGACTTCCTCCGTACCTCTGTGCTCCAGTTGATCGGAGAAAGTCTTTTTCGTCCTGATATACCCCCCCCATATGGTGCTTTGGGAACCTCTAGCCAGAGATTTTTCAGAGGCATTAACCATCCCGCTTCTGCTGCCAGAAAGGTCAGTCCAGTAAGTTTTCCCTCAGCCGGAACGAACAAACCTCCTCGATCCCGTTAGTTTTTCCATTTCCCGATTTCCAACGACGCCGGCTCTACCCGGGATTCGGCCACAGAACTACCCTATCCCTTCATGGTCACCGGAATTGTCTTAAGGGTCCTTCCCAGTTTGGTGGTTCTGGTTTTTGAGTCCGCACTGAATTTTCCGGTTAGAGTCTCGTGATTGTTGAATCGATGGCCATTTAGTTTTTTCAGAGCGTCCATCATGTACCTGAAGTCTACGATTGGAATAGTACTCCCGGCGCTCAGGATCCACCCCCCTTTCTGACCTTCCCCCCGCGCCTCCCCTTTTTCAGAAACCCTGTTTTCTCGCTTTGAAGTTTTCAGGGTCTCAGCCAGTTTCCGGGTTTCAGTTTGCTTTTTTGATGAAGAGCGCTGTCTCCCCTCTCGTTTTTCCTGGACCGCAGCCGAAAAAAAAAAGAGTTTTTGTATCCTAGGAACAATTCCTCCCACCCCCATGATCTTATGTTTGCCGGTGGGCAGCTTGGAACCCGTCACCCCTTTCAAATACACTTCTCCGTACCTCCGAGAATCTTTTTGCTCCTGCCCACGGATTTTTCATGTCCAGACCCGCCCCCTAGCGGTTTGTTTCTTCCTCACGCTTGTTGCTCTGCTAACATCTTCCCCGCCCGCTTTCTGTCGCGTGGAGATTTTCTAAACCTGTATTTTCCCCTACGTGACAGTCCCGTGGTTAGCGCGTTTTTTTTTTCGCCCGCAGTCTGCTTTAACGCTCCCTGTTTTCCCGCGGCCTCTGCCGATCTTCCGGTAAACCAGTCTCCTTTGTCAGAATCAGAACGTTTTTTGCTTGTATGCATTTTTCTCGCTGCCGGGCTAAGCGCAGTTTTTGGGCGGGCAAACCCTTGAGCTCACCTACCAGCAAGAAAGTTTTTTTTTTTTTTCTCGGTTTGTACCATGTGCAATCCTTTTCATTTTCTTTTTATCTCAGTCCGACACTATCGCTGAGCCATGTGCCACTTCTTTGCATCTCCGGTAAGCGCTACTTTCGTTTTTTTAGCGGCACCGCTCTATCTTCACCCAGGTAGCTTTAGGAACCCAGTGGTCTTTTCCCCGGTGAGGTTTTTGCAGTTCGACCGCGACATTCCATTACACAGCGTATTCCCTGGAACGACTGACAACTTTTCAGCTTTTTCTTCTTAGGTGCTCACCGATTTCTTGACGAGATTTGTCCCCCAGCAGTCCGTCCGCGCTTCTAAGGATACCCCCCCCCCGTTTCCTTTTGATTTTCTTTGGTGTGGTCTCGGCGTTTTTCGCTGATCATTATTTACTACTTTTTGTTTTTTTTTAGTTGAGATATACTTCTCCCCTCCCGCCCGCATCCGCCTGGTTTCTCCCCCACCCAATTTTATCCCGGCAAATTTCCTTCCGGCAGGCTTCGACACGCTTCTTGTGTTCTTCTAATGCTCTACTGCTTTTCATCGGAATACCCCCCTCAAAGCTTAGGAATGTAGCCCTTGAAGTTACTTTTCTGTGCGTCTGCGTACAGGGATCTGCCGCCGTCCCTCCGAAATCACTCCCCCACTGGTTCTCCCCTGTTACAGTTTGATAACCCTCCTCGGAAGTTCTCCCTCCCCCCCTTACGGACAATCTTTCACCTTTCTGCGGTGCGACCTGGGTTTCCTTGTCCCCCCCCTTGAGATAGGGGTCCCCATCCCACAGATTAACGTTTTCACCTTTGTCGCGTATAACGCCAGTCCGATCTCACAACTGGTTTCTCTAGAGTTTCCCTGGTGCCCCGTAGGAGTCGATTCCTTAGTCGTAACCCCTCTCCAATATCCTCACTTTTTGCTCAGCGAACTTCCTCGGAGCTGTGTATACGCCAAAAGGATCGGAGAACACGGATGAAGGTTTGCGCCCTACCGCCCCGAGTGGAACTCTTTTTATAACTCGATAAAAGGGTTTCCCTTTCTTAGCCGCGTTTAGTTGATGTCCTTGCTGTCCCCCTTTCTCATCTTCCCGTCCGAAGCCCCCACTCCTCTTTTTCTCCCCCCTTTTCCTCTTTCCCCTCTCTCCCCCTACTCCCGGTTGGAATCCGCTTCCCCCTTGTTATTTCTGGCCTTTTCGCCCACATAGCGTTGGTTTGCAGCCCACACATGTGGACTGTAAGGGCCGGCTCTTGTGAGTTGAGGAAGGAGGTCCTGTGAGCACAAGTCCTTAACCCCCTGCCCATGCCTCCTACACGTTCTTTTTAGCTTTGACCGAAGGTGTGCCTGCGCCCCCGCGAAGTTCCGTCCCCCCTGAATCTTCATCTGTGCAGGTAATCTCATCCACGCGTCCATCCCCCCCGCTCATTGCCATTCCCTTTTTCTCCTCTTGAGCCCTCTAGCCTTTATTTTTAAAAATTGGGGGTCTGCGACGGTGATCGATTCTCCCTTCTTCTCTGGCACTTTTTGAAATCTGTTCTTCGCAACTCGCCTTCTGCACTGCCCAGACGTCTTTCGCCCGGCCCCATTCATCCATTATATCTCCACCTCCCGACGCATCACCGCGTTAGGGACAATGTAAGTTCTTGCCCCTGCGAATCTCCTTTGCTTCCAGAATCCACGTTATGGCATTTCTTTCATTGGACCCCCTCTTTTTTTCCCCCCTTATTCTTCTATTCTACACTTGACAGCAGTGTGGTTGTTCTGTCGTGAAACTTGTACCCCCCAAAGTGATTTTTCTTTTCCTCCTTTGGCTTGGTCGTCTTTTTACCTTTCCCCTCCTGGTTTTCTCTCTCTTCTGAAGACCTGAGGCATTGGGAGGCCCAGACTCACAACCTGCATCCCCTAGCATATGGTCTCTTGTCCTTAGCCTCTTTATTCCTTCACAAGATGTACCCTTTTAATTACGAACCCACTACCACCAATGATTCTACAAGTTCCTTTTAGGTTCGCAACCTCGGCCCGATCCTATTCTTTGGTCCTCATGTTGTTTTCTTAACGCCCCCAATCTATGGTTCACCCTTTACACAAAGGAACCTCTCCCCAGGGCACGTCCAAAGTGTCCCTTTCCAGATGCGTTTTCTTTTTTCCCTTTGAGCGATTCCTTGTAGCTAGCCATTTGGCTCTCCAAGATTTTAAGTCCTTCACCTAGCGTCGATCCATCTTCCTCGAGGGTCCGGCCCCGGTGACTTATCTCCTACCAAGCCGAAGCCGGCTTGATCCTTAGTCTAAGCTCTTCCCCATGTCAAGCCCCTCCCCTGACCATATTAGGTTCATATGTTTTCAGATTTTTTGCCAGCGCCCTTCTCTTTACGTCCTCGTCCCTCGCTTCACCTTCTTTCCCCAACCTTGAGCTAAACCTTGGGTTTGAAAATGCGCCCCCCCCACAGGTGATTCCCAAGTCCGTCGGATTTTCCAACCCTGCTTAGGTAGACTTAAGGTATCTTTACTCATCCTCTACGCCCCT
>Ga0179593_1273939_pt1 | contig 10789 bp, 19 predicted proteins | sample CZODoug2_1_08_16_FD_185931 | JGI IMG/M metagenome (GOLD analysis project Ga0179593, IMG submission 185931) | Vadose zone soil fungal communities from Angelo Coast Range Reserve, California, USA - CZODoug2_1_08_16fungal (PacBio error correction) | ecosystem: Environmental > Terrestrial > Soil >... | reverse complement strand
GTAAAACGTTCCGTGCTTTTTTCCTCCTGGTTTTCCCCCCAAAAGGAGCCCTTTATGCTTACCCCTGACCCATTCACTACTTTTGATAAACCAGATGCGTTTCGGGGTGTCGGCGCAATCCTAGTTAATTCCTAAAAAGATTTTTTCGCCGTTCCCTGGTCTCATTGCCTGTCGTACATCCAGAAAAGAATCTGATCCCCCCCCGTGGTTGTTTTATTGGACGCCGAATTTGCCTTTTGACTATTGCCCCACCCACCTTCTCCCTCCCCTTATGATATTTTGTAGGATCGGGTTTTGTTGCCCCAGGTCACCCCCCCCCTGTAAAGACCACTTCTATTTTTAATTATATCTTTTTTTCAATTTAGGATTGAGGCATTTTTTCCCTCACTCCCCTGAGTCTTTCACTCGGAGGTCGTGACCGTGGTGTGGTCCAGACGTCATTCAGCGCATTCTTAAGGTTGTTAACGAGTCGTTTGTTGAATTGGGCATTTTGAGTTAACTTCCCCGATGCCTCCAATTCTTTTCCCTTCCCTCGCTCCAAAATTGGTTGCCGCCCATCGTTCGCATTTAACTGGGCGTTGTTTTTTTTTTTTTTTTTTTTTCTTTTTTTTTTTTTGTTTTTTCGTCCTTTTTTCCAGTTTTTTGCTCCTCTTTCTTTGAAACCCGATAGTTGAATTTTGTCATCGTGGTGTTTTCTATGAAGCACCTCTTTTTCCTCCTTCCCGGCAGTCGCCGAGGCCCCTTTGCCCCTTACCCCCTCTGATTCATTTCCTATTTTGCTTCGTCGCCAGGGTAGAAAATCCAGTTCAGTGGTCCACGTCCCAAGCCGCGTTTTCCCGAAACTTTTTCCCTTTCCGTCTTTTTATCCCTCGGTCCGTTCAGCGGAAAACAACCCAATTTATTCTTGACGATGGGAAGTCCACCGGTTCCGGCCCACCAGCGATTCCCTTCATCGCATGGCCCCGCCCTCTTAATCCTAACTTGCTAAGAATTATTAGTCACCCCCCCCCCGTTTTATAGTTGCGGTTTGGTTTGATAAAACTCGCCCAATCTTCAGACCGTTTATGTGAAATTTTCCCCCCTTATGCCCTGCAAGCAGCGGACGTCCCCACGGTTTTCATTGTTTCGGTCTTCTTCATTCCGCATCCACCACTCTTTTCTTTCCGAAAGTCTGAGTTTGTCACTCCCAAGATGTTTTCCCCTCCCTAATTCCAAGATGGACCCAACCATTTTTGCGAGTTTCATTCGTTGCAAACTCTACTCCCCCTCCCCCCGTGACCCCCCAGTTCTCCTCCCCCCAAACCCTTGGGGCCCAGCCCCCTGAAATTGTTGATCTTTTGTTTCCTTTTCCATTAGGTGCCCTGTTCTTGGGAGTTGTTTCCCGCGCAACTTTCCAGAAGCTAGATATGGCTACCGTCGTTATGACCCCCAGCCAGAAGACTTCGTCACTTCACCCGCAACAGTAGCTACTCCAAGTAAAGTTTTGAGTATCCGTTTAACCCCGGGGATATTGTCGCTGCCCTTTTTTTTCTTCGCAAGAAATCGGGACTCTGTGAATCCCGAATGCTTCAAACTTTAATCAGTCGCGTTGTCCAACTCCCCAAGTTAAGAACTGATTCTTCTCCCCACCAGACACGTTAACGTTATTTCTTCGTTGGTTTCCCCCCCCCCCCCCCCTAGCATAGTTTAAGATGACTCCGGTCATGGACAAAACCATGTCCCGAATCTTTCCCTTTCCTTCTGCTCTCCCGGAGTTGGCCCTTTCTCCCCCCCGACCCCCCACGCGAGCAACTTGCCAAAGAAGCGCTTGTTCCACCTCAATAAAGAAGTCCCTTTATCTTTTTCCTAAGGATTCTGCTTCTAACACAATTAATTTTCCCCCCTTTTGCACTGCACTGATTTGTCCCCCCCTGCAGCTTTTGCTCTGTGAAGTCCACACTGAAAACGTATACTGGATGGACCCTCATTCGTTGAGGATTGAGTCCCTTCGTTAGGTTCCGCGAGCGTAGAACCCCCCAAATTTTCTTCTCTTGCCTTCGTTCTTTCCCTTTACTGTCTTCTTTTGTTTAACACAACTCGATACTTATGGATGGTCGTTCTTTTCGAGTCCCCTCTCTGCTTTCTTTCTCAGCTGCGTGAACTTTGGAATCGCTGTTTTTTTTGACCCGTGAACTCATCCCCCCAACCCCTCCGTCACGGCTCCGTTTTCTAGAAGTTCTACGCTCCACTTTTTCCACAGGAACTCCCGCCCCCCTTAGCCCGCACCAAATTTTGTTTTTCGTCTGGAAGCTATCTTTCCTGCCGGAAATTCGCAACCCAATGAATACCCTTCCCGCAACCTTTTCCGTTTTCCTTTCTTAAATTTACTTTCAGATTTAGGTCCTGAATCTCGCTTCCTCATCCACGATTGCCACGCGAAACATTCCTCCCTCCTCCCTCCTGTTGGCCGGTTTTGCGGAATCGCACACCTTGCTTTTCTTGGTCATAAAGAAAATGTGAGGTTCCGGACCTCACTCCCTTTTTTACTCTCCTAGCTTTCTTGAAGGTCCTTTTTTTCTATTCTAGTTTTTCCCTCAGCCTTTTTTCGTCTTACTGCTCACCAAGACCACAAGTATTTTTGCAGTTTTTGGGATCGCCCAGCAGGCAACGAATGATAACCCTGGGATTTTACGTGAGCGGTTGTTTTTTGCTCAGTTTTCCCCCCCCAGATTTCGCTAAGTTCTTGAAATTTTTCCATTAGGCGACCCCCAGTGCCCCTACGGCTTTTTCTGCCTGTTTCTAACATGTGTACCTTCTTTTTCGAGGGGTTTTTCAACTTGAGATGAGGTTGGAGTGCATCTTTAAGCATGTGTTTCCCTCCTTTTTTCACGAGTCTTGCGATCCCCCTTTTTTTTTCACACGCCCTAGCGTCCGAAAGAAGATGCCCCCCCGTGACGCGTGGTTCCTACTAAGGTTGGCCTTCTTGGTCAACGTTTTTCCTTGTTCTAATCTCCTCCTTTATCCTGCTCTTGATGGTGTGTGGTTTGTTTCTGGGGACTTCGCTTCATACTTTTTAACTTCCGTTTTTGAAAGTCTCAATTTTTTACCTTTTTCAAGTGGCACGGAAGAAGTGTGCCTAGGGTTTACTTTTTTCCCTTCCGGAGCTTGGTTCCCCCCCCGACTTGGTCCCTATCGTGAACGCGTGGACAGTATGATTGATTTTCGTGTCTTTGAACCCTTACCGATTTATTTTCTTGATTGTGTTTCACCTCTTTTAAGAAACCTTGCCCACGCTTGCGGAAATCCTCAGAGTCCCTTATCCGCCCGGCTTTTATTTCTATTGCGATGATAAAAAAATAAACCACCACCCCCCCCCCCGCAACTGTTTGAAACACTCTCCCCCACCCTCCGCTCCCCCTTGAAACAATCATTCCCCTTCACTAATTATTTCATTATTTTCCTCTTCTTGTTCAAAATTCTTGATATGATCGACACTCACCATAGTTCCTTCCCCCCTGCTTCTGTTTTCTCCTGGCCTGAACACAGTAACAAATCTCCAGTTTCCCTTCCCCGTGTTTTCCCCCCCCCCCCTTCCCCCCCTTCTCTTACCGCAACTACTCTCTTCCTCCCTTTGTTGTGAGAGATATAGTTCTTGATCCTTTTAAGAAGAATTTTAAAGAGATGTTGGAGATTGTTGTGTGTTCCACCTGCTGACTTCTGTGATCTTTTCTTTACTTCCCCCTTTTCTTTTGCGACGTATATCCAGACTTTTTTCTCAACAGCGTTACTCCATTTCACCTATAAAGTCGAATCCTTTCCCCCGTTGATTGTAGGGAAGTGTTTTTCTTCTCTTTCGTTTTTCTCTAGTTCAGTTTCTATTTTTTTTCCTTTATTGGTATTGGTTTATATGTCTGGCAGGCCCCACCTTTTCCCCTTTAGACAAGTCCCCGAAGAATGCGAAGTTTTCCTCCCTTCTTGTCCCCCCCTCCCTTTTCGAACCACATTCTTCAACCCCCAGACAATTACCCCCCCCCCCCCCGTCCCCTTATTCTAGCCCTTCAAAATCATTATCTTTAAACTGTACCTCCGTCGCTGTGACAGGTAGGTTTTCCCTTTTTTCTTGATTCCATGTCCCCCTATTATTCCCATGCAACTTTCCCCGTCCACCTGATACTGCCTCCTTTTAAGTCTACTCGACTTTGCACCCTGACCACCCCCAGTCCCCTAAGATCAGTTCCCGTCTTCTGATTTTTTCAGACCCCCCTCCTTCTTTGTTAGCGCTCCCCGTTCTGACCTACCTCCCTTCCCATTGTCATCGTACTTATTGAAGTACTCCCTTTTTTTTTCCCCCTTTAGTTCCTGTTTGAGCGCGATTTTTCTTTTCGCTTCTTCCCCCCCTTTCGGCAACGAGGTTACAGCTGACATCCACACTTCAAGTCTGACTTTCTTCCCCCTCCCTGATCCTCCCCTTACACCTTTTTCACGATGCGGACCCGCTTTTCCTGGGATTTCGATTGCCGAGATTGAAAGCCCTGGTTCCTCTAAGTCGTTTAATTATCCCACGCCTCTTTCTAAACACCATTCCCGTTGCTAAGTTCGTTTGGGCTTTTTGCCTGCCACTTGAACCCGTGCCCTTGCTTTTAGCTTGCACCTCCCCTTCGTTCACTCAACCTTTCCTAAGTCCTTACCTCGTTCCTTTAACACAATCTCCGGATCTCCTGCCCCAGACCCCCAAAATGTTCTGGAATCATTAGACGCACGGTTTCTCCGCTACCTTAACAAACATCAACTTTTCAGGGTCTCTTCTCCCTGTTTCTATTCGTTCGTGCCATTCACTTCATTGAGGAGATCACCTCCTGCACTACATTTTACAATTCAACAAGTTCTTCCCTCAAAATCCCCCCTCCGATATTCCTTCTTATCTGCTTCATTAAGCAGTCCTGATTAGAGTCCCGCCTCCCCCAACAAACTTTCTTTACCTCGATGCTCTTTCACTGAGCTGTCTCCTTTTTCATTCCTCAACGTGGCTTTTTCTCCCAGTATGTACCTTCTTTTTTTTCCCCCCAAAGCGCTCCTGTACCCAAGCACCCTCTATCCGATACTTTGCCCTACCCATCCTCCTCCCCCCAATCCCGCCTTTCTCGTAAGCCTCTTATCCCTGAAACCTCCTACGTCCATGATCCCCCCTTTTTCCTACTTTAAATTTTCGAACCCCGACTATCATCAACTCTGCTTTTTCCACTTTTTCCTGTTTTTCTGGAATCAGGCTTTTCAGCGCCTTTTGACCCCCTATTAGTCAGTTCCCCTCTTTGTTCTGTGCCCCTTCATGGTGACGAGCAAGAATCCTAGTCTTTCTATACTTTTTTTTGGTTTCTTTTTTTTGAAAAGTCCTTTTCGTTTTCTCAATCTTTGTCTTTTTGTGCTCTTTTGCCTGCTGAGAATCACTTTTTTGAACGTTTTTTTTGTTTTGGCAGTTTTTTTTAGATCCTCCCGGAGCCTCAGGGTCCTGCCTCGTTCCCCTTGACCTCCTCCCGGTAAAGGGCGGTCTTTTAACCTTTCCTAACCCTTTTTGCGTCTTCTCTTGATTCCCTTTCTCTTATAATTTTAGTAGCTTTTCCCTGGATTCCTAATGTCGTGGAGACCTCCATCCTTTTCTTTTCCATGACCCACATCACAGACACCTTTGAGGACCGTCAATTCTGGGCGTCTGACGGCCCCTCGTTAAGTGCCGGTTCCCGGATTTCTTAGTTCCCTAAGACTCTCTACCCACATTCCTTTCCCTTTATAGTGACTAGGGTTAGTTCAACCCTGTTCCACTGTGCCAAGCCTGTTTTCTTTCAGCCCCCCTAACGGGAATTTTTCCCAAAATGTTTTTTTTTTATCTTGCCGGGGGTCGTCCATAGTCCGGTATTCTCCTTTTGGCTTACCGGTACCTCTCCCACCCTTTTTAAGTTCTTCGTCGAAAAACAATTTGCTTTGGATTTGTTCAAAAAAACACTGCCTTTCCCCTCCCTCAGCTTATAGTGAATACCCCCTAACGACCCCCACCCCGTTCGAAATTGAAACTTCCATCTTCAGTAGTAATAATTTGTTTTCCACTAGGCACCTCACTTTTTGAAGGCTTTATGTTCCTGTTTGTCCACCAAACCCACCCACCCCGACCTCCTTTCTTTTCCCTTTGGCCCGAAGACCTGACGCATTTAAGCTCTAAGATTAGTTTGTCATACGTCTCACACCACATCCGATTCTGTCTTTAAAGTGCTGAGCTCTTTACAATCGTCCCTCCCTAACTTTTTTTTTCTGAATATGAATCCCCCCCTCCCCCTTTAAACGTTCCAATTTATGATAAGGCCTCCCTTTTTACCCCCCCCGTCCGATTTCTGGAGTCCCCCACGGGGAAGCCCTCCTCATATTCGAGGTAAAGCATTGATTTCCCCCAATTTTCCCCCCTTCTCATGCCACTCTTCTTATAATGTACTGATTCGGGCTTTTTTTTTTTTTTTTTTGCACATTCCCCCTCCCCCCCCTACTGGGCCCACTTTCCCCTAGGCCCCCCCTAAAAATCCTTTCAACTCCTCCCCAAGTCAACCCCTGAAGCAACGTTTTCGGCCTATCTTTGGGGTCGGCCACCCCCACCCTTTTGGAGCTCTTTTCCCCTTTGACCAAAACATGAGTGTTTCCCCCATTCTTTTCCTTTTCCCCATAAGTGCCTTACAAACTTCAAAAGCTTCCCTCACCCAAGGAATCTAGAGTTTGTTTCATCCTCTTGACCCTCTTTGAAACTTTGGTTTCCCAGACATCATTCCCTCCCCCAGAACTAGTTCCATGACTCTTCCACTGAACCAGTCTTCCCTGCCCCTCAAGATCCCTCCCTCTTCTTCCCGTGGAGTGAGTGGGTTGACCCAACACCAAAGAAGCATCCCACTTTCTCAGATTTTGTACCTAGTTTTTACCGCAGCACCCCCAACCCCTCTTCACCTTCGGACCCAAGTACCCCCACCCCCCCCGCAATTTCTTTTCTCCCCTCGCAGAATTGAACCCGCTCATGGCGCCCGCGTTTATTCACTCACTCCCTGTGACAACCCCCCTTCCTCCCCCTTTATTTAGCTGGAACGTTTTTCTTTCTTTGGTAATCCTGACGCGCTTTATGTGTTTGCCTTTATGAATTTACCTCCCGTCCCGTTTACATCTTATTCTTTCCATCCTCAGTTTTGTTTTCGGTCGAGACACCCATTTGCCCGTTTTTTTTCCCATTTACTCACCGGGCCAAACAAATCACCCTTAGATTTCGTTCCCCCCCCCATAAACCCTCCGCTTAAAATAAGCGTCTTTCCCTTTTTTTAATTTGCATGACCTCTTTCAAGCTTCTTTTTCTTAGTATTTTTTTCTTACTTGCTTTTCGTCGTGATTTTTTCCCGACTTCTCTTCCATGAATCTTTGGTGGTAGTGAAGCTTTGAATTTGATTGTGTTTTTGCGCTTTCCCCAAACTCACCTTTCTTTTTAAGCAATCTGAGGTTGTTTCTTCTTTTTTTTTGTTTCCCCTGTCCCCCCCATTCCCAATCCAACGTAGGAAGGTCGTTAATCTTATCTTGTCGTTTTCTTTGGGGTGACCCTTTTCCCTTCCGCAACGCGTTCTGCATCCGGATTTTTTGGAACCACGTGTTCTATTTTCAAAGGATTTTCAGGCGATTTTGTTTTTAAAGAGCTGTTTTTTTCTTTTGTCCTTTTACTCCGTTTCCCTATTTTTTTTTTGAGGGGACCCCAACTTACTTTCCCCTGTTGTATCCCTGCCAAGAGCCTCCCAATTGCCGTTATCGTTTTTGCATGGAAAGGAGGTTCCCTGGATTGTCCCGTTTCCCTTTGATGGTTTACTGTGATTTTTTTCTGTGCGGTCTTCAATGTGGTCTCTGGGTTGCTGTTTCAGCTTTGCAGTCTGACTCACAGGACTTGGTTCCCTCAGCAGGCCCATTTAAACAGTTTTCCACTCCAGCGCATGTCCCTTGCGCGTTACCATTCGGAGTCCATTGAGTCCACCCTTTTAATTTTTTCGTTTTTTAAATGAATTTCTTCGAACCTTCTTTTCAGTTACTTCTGGCTATTTTACTTTTTTTACAGTACTAACCCCCCCCAAAACCTTCTTCTTGCCCATGTGGACAAGGTTCCCGCCCCCCACGAGATTTCCGATGCATGGTCTGTGCAGACTAGTATGCCGACCTACGTCTCTCCTTCAATTACTTGAGTTATATGTTTCTGTTTTGGTTTACCCACTTCTTCCATGCCTTCTTTTTGTGAATTTCCCTTTTTAACCACGGCTGAACTTCCTCAGAGGAGATTGTCCCTCTTTCAGCTGCATTGGTTTTCGCTGAATTCTCTGACCGCGTGTGCTGACTCTCTGTTTTTTTCCCCTCAACGAAACTTTTTTAACGACGTCCGTTTAAAATTGTTGTATCTTCCTGAGTGCCTGAACCACCGATCCCCATCAATGAATACCACATTCGCTCCCAACCCCACTCTTTGTTGGCCCGCACTCCCCGGCTGATTTTTCTAACCCAGCCTTTCCCGTCGCCATTTTTTTAAGTGAACCCCGCTCATCATAAGATCTTTTTTTCTATCTTGAGACCCTTCTTTCCTGACTTCCAATTACAGAAGTCCCCTTTTACATTACCCCTACCCTTAGCCTCCTTTGACAATTCCAGTTTTATAAAGCAACAGTCCCTTTTCTTCTACGATCGATGTATGTCCTTTGCCACTGTCCCTTTTCTAATATTAACATCCTATCACCCCCTCCTTCCATCTTTCGGGAAATCAACAGTTAATCATCCGTGGTTTCACACCTAAAAGCCTTTAATGTATTCTTTTCCACCTGCTCCTTTTCCATTCGAACCTTGATCCCCTTTTGCCCGAAACCCATGTACCCGTTCCAGCCTCCTTTCCCCCCGTTCTCTCCTCTTGCTCGCTGATTTTTGAGGGGAGGGAACCTTATCCCACCCCTTACATACTTCATCCACACTTCCTCCATCTCCGTTTCCCCTCTCCGCCCCTTCTATAGATTTTTTTCCTTAAATTCTTTCTGCATCACAATTCATTTTTCCATTTGAAACATTGTGTCCCAATTGCCCCTTTTGATGCCTGTCAAATTTTAACCAAGAACACATCGTCCCCCGGCGATGGTTTCCCCCCATTTTCGAGTTGATTGAGAAAGTAGCAGGTTTCCTAAACTCGAGCTCCCAGCCCCATTCAACTTTTTCATTGACCCTTTCGGCCTAATTTGGCTTTGGTGGTCCATCTCTAAACGATTCTGAGATTTTTAGATGATTTCTGATCCCTTCCTTTTGCGTAGATGGCCCCTTTTTTTCAATTGCATTTTCATACGATTTTTTGTGGTTTCCCTCTCCCATGACCTTTCCATGTGCCAGCCTTTTGGAGCCGGCGATTCCAGTCACTCGCATGAAATTCCGCATTAACCTTCCTCACCCTTTTTTTCGCACCGTGTCTCCGTCCTCCGCTCTTTCCGGAAACCTTCTTCAAATAATAATTCCCAACCCCCATAGCACTGATTTTCTTGCATCTTTTTCGATGCCTCTTTTCGGGCGAATCATCGTAGACCTTTCCCCTGCTGCCCGCGAAACCATGTGCTGCCCGGCCCCCGGTTTCTGATGTTGTTTTAGCGGATATTCCACACATTCCGCGGATGCAGGATTCCTGCATGGGCTGTTTGTTTCGGGTTCAGGAAAGCCTCGTATCTTTTTTCAGTTTTTCCCCTGTGACTCTCGTTGCATTCCCGAAGTGTGTCTTCAAGCCAACACTTCCCTAGGTTTGCCCTTGGCAGGCGCGAGTCCAGCTTTCAAAATTCACTGTTTTTTTCAAACCCGGGTGGGCCCATGTTCCGCTTTTCGGAGGTGCTTTTTTTGCAAAACTTCTTTGGTCACTTTTGCTGTTGCCATCGTCACGTATCCCGATCCAGGATCCGAGTTTTAGACTTTCGGGTCAAGGTGTCCGGACTTGGATTTCGCACTGTTCCCTTCGATCTTTTTTGAGTGTGCAGCGTTTACCGCGGTTTCCCGCCCTGTTTTTTTCCTTACGTTAAGCGCCCCTGTGTCCATGGAAAGGGTTTTTGAGGTCGTTCCCGACTCGAGGACCAGTTTTTTTTTTCGGGATTCTGAAGCCTTGGTATAGCGCCGGCCCTTTCAACCCTAGGGAATTTGCTGGCCTCCTTTGAAGCGTGGGATGGTGGCTGGTTTTTAAGGGGGCTCTCGATACTTAAAGTAATTGAACGTTAAGTGTTGCCCCTTGGCAATTCCTTTCCGCATTATGTATTGTTTTTCCCGCCTGGCAAGGCCGGCGGAGATTTTCCCCCACCCTCCATGGTACCCCCCCCCCCCCCCCCTCTTGAGGGAACCATTTTGTACCGAGATGATGACCCGGCAATCCGTTACCCATCTATTTTTTTTCTGTCTGTGTGCATCTTGTGAACAGAAACCGCTTCGCAAAGAATTTTCCTTTTTCAATGGCAGTGCTCCTTTTTCCTCGTGTTTGCTCCCTCCCCTTATCAAAACACTAACCAACACAAGAACCCTAACACCCCTAGACACTTTCCCAAATTTCTCCAACCTCCGCTAACCCTTACCGGCCAATACATCCCCCGTTAAGTTCTCTTCCATTCCCTGTATCGCTGCTAAAACGTTTATATCCGATCTCAACATGCACCCTTTCTTTCATGTCCCGCTCCAATCTTCATGGCGACCATTCCCACAATATACCTTCGCCCATCTCTATAGGTCACTTTTTCCCCCTTTTTTTCCGCAAACT
>Ga0179593_1634636_pt1 | contig 10790 bp, 8 predicted proteins | sample CZODoug2_1_08_16_FD_185931 | JGI IMG/M metagenome (GOLD analysis project Ga0179593, IMG submission 185931) | Vadose zone soil fungal communities from Angelo Coast Range Reserve, California, USA - CZODoug2_1_08_16fungal (PacBio error correction) | ecosystem: Environmental > Terrestrial > Soil >... | reverse complement strand
TTCCTGTGAGAGCTTGAGGGTGGTTCAGCATTACTCTATTCTTTTCTCTAAACCCTCCCTTGGGTCGCCTTTTGCTGACCTTCACGGCAGGAATTATCCTCTTCTTCACATTTGAGCGCGGCCCCTCATTCCGTTTTTTTTCCCCTTTAGTCGGTGCACTTTTGCGTGGGGCACTGAGCCATTTTTGCCATCTTCCTCCTTCCTATCTGCCCAGCAAAGGTTCCCTACCGTTGAGTTTCGCACTATGAAGACACCCCCCCACAAGTCCGTAGTGAACCATTTCTTTGTCCTGGATCAGAAGGGGCCTCTTTTCTGGTATTTTTGAGACTGAAGTCCTGTGTGTTTCGCCGTAGGATTTACCTTTCTATTGAGTACACATTATATATAAAGGGCGAATCCACTTTGCCGTATTCTTAAGTTGACCGAGTCTGGGTTCTGCAGGAAAACCAGGCCTGCTTGCACCCTTTTTCCAACTTCGTTGTCCTCTTCCTTTGCAAGTCTGTTTTAACACGAACCCCATCCCAATTACTTGAGTAGTCTTGAGGCTACCCTTCTCCTTCATTACCCTTGTTCCGGCGCCTTGGATGGATGACTTAAATCGCTTCCACGCCGATGACGATTCTTCTTTGACCCACCCATGCCCTCCAGCGTCTAAGTGCGTCGCGACTTCCTTGATATTTAGGCATGGTTATGGAAGAATACACCAGATATTTACCTTTGAGGCGAGACTCCTGTGGTCTGATTTATAGGGAGATAGTCCGAAATACCTTTGATGACCCTGGTCCTCCTAGCCTTCCCTGTCCCCTTAGAGACCCCCCTAATGACGGGTAAGGACGGTGTGGGGTTACTGTCTCCCAACTCGCTCGTCTTCTGCATTTTCCCCAATTAAGATGGTTGGCCGGACCAAGTGTTATTTATGGAGCGGTCGAGGTAGCCCGTCGTCTCCCAGATGTGCAAGGACGTTCCGCAATACTGTTGTGGGCCGTCGGAGATCCAAGGAGATTCGGAGTGAAAGTTTTTTTTTCAACCTGCAGGACCTGTACATCTTTTTTTTCCTTGATGAGAGACAGTAGTTCCCAAATAAGACTTTAGATTGAAGCCATTTCGCAGGTCCACTCCCTATGCGCCCCCATCCCCTGGCGAGGATTAACAGAATCAGGAGTTGAACCAATAACCCCTGTTCGAGTAGAGCGGAGGCTCCAGAGGCCATCGTGTGTTAGTGCGTCCTAATGTCCCCCTGGAGACTCGTCCCTTCGTACAGAAATGCCGATCTTTTTTAATGACATTCTCCTCGGGATACGGACGATAATCGGCCTTGAAACCGAGAGTCCCCCCCGATCTGAACTGCGGGAACCCAGCAGACTCAAGAACTTTGAAGTGTGAAGTCGATATCCCCCTTTTTAGTCCGCGAATTTAAGAAAGGGTCAGTTATACTCCCTGATTTCTCGATTCCCTCCTCCATATGGTTGGGTTCGAGGGTTGCTCGAATTTTAAGTCCGGCGTGCGTCAGATTAACTCGTACTGACCCCCCCCCCCAAGGAGTAACGGTGGAAAATAATCTTGTTCCCCAACTACGCCTCTCAGAGCGCTTTTTCTTCAACCCGGTTCCTGCCCGGACCACCCCCTCTTATTTACTGGAAGCACTGTTACTCCCCTTCGCAGACCCCTTGACCCCGGGTGGAAGCACCAACCTAGGTTCAAAACGAGGGGTAGGTGGGCCCCCTTTCCTCTCTGGGTGAACCAAACCTTTAAACACTCAAGTACACAAATCTACGAGTGACCCCTTTATGGTGTGGCATCTCCTTAATCGGACGAAGGCTTGCATTGTCATCGGGCTGGCCAGTTTTGCCATCGGCGCTTCTGAAAGAGCAACGTCAACAATTGAGGCTCTTTTGTCTTGACAGCCCCCCATTTCCTACCCTCTCTTCCTCTTTAATTCCTCGACCAAAAAAAACGCCTTCGACCGACCTTTCTTTTTCGCAAGACCTTTTGCCCCGAGGAGGCCATTTCCGGAAAAGCTTCCCAACTGGTCCCCCCCACCCCACATTGTACCGTCCTTAATTTTTCGTAGAGTACACACTTTTAACCCCTTACAAATGGGAGATCCTCCCTCTGGTTTCAGTGCCCCCCGAAGAGGACCGGCGAATTTGGATGTTCCAAGACAGCCTTTCTGGGTTTCTCAGACCTCTGCTCGTTGAGACTAGAAGGGCACATCCCCCTGATCCCCTGCGACTCCTTACTCACCCCACGCTCAGAAAGTAACGCCGCCAGTCCCCCCCCACCCCTCCCCCAAACCCCCCTCGGATGTTTCCCCGGACGGAAAAAGTTCTTTATCTTCCCCCTGCTATCGCTAATGCCCCCCTTTCCCTCAAGTAGGGGAATCTTCAAAGGTTGATGAACGTTTCCATAATCTCACCCCACCGAATACAGGTCATTATTATCGCCGTTTGCTGCCAGCATACTTTTTCTTCACATTCCTTATGAGAAGGGCGACCCACTAGTCCCCCCTTTCCCGTCAACCTTGGCCCATTCGTCTAATCCTTCTTCTCCATGATAGATGGTCCCATGTGCCTTCTGTCATTGGTCTGGCGCTTGGCAGTTTGCTTCCAAGCGGCGTATCTCTATCGGGAACCGATATTGGTCAAACGATGACGCTCCCATTCCTGGTTTCCTCCCCTCTTTTTTCAATAATCCTACTGTTTTGTTGTCCTTAGTTGAAAGAGAAGCTCTACTTGCATATTTTAATACTCTATTACAGATCCAACTTCCTCCTTGTTGAGAATGCGTAAGTTTTTTCAGACTCCCCTCACAGAAGATTACTTTCAGTGAATGTTCATGAGAAGATTTTGAGCTTCGTTCGAATACTGAACTCGCGCCTTCTCCCTTTCGGGAGAGTTTCGTTTGCCAGAGTGAACTTCGAACCTCGTTTCCTTTATGGTTTTCCCTGTCGAGCAGCGAAATTTATCTTGTCACATTCCTTTTTGTGCTGACTCGTTCAGGATGGGATAAGCCTTTGGTCCCTTTTTGTCCTTCGTGTGTGTATTCTTATGATAGGGTCTTTCCACTGATCCTCTCCCCTTTGACTCCTTTGTCCTTGTGCCGATCAGTCTCCCGAGGTTCCAGGGGTGGAAACCCCTCCTTCGCATCTTCTTTTCCGTCTTGGAGCAAAGTCTTCCCCTTCCTCCCGATCTCCCTGCTGTGGACTCTGGTGATCACGCTAATTTCAGACTTTCAGGTGCGGTTATTTCCTTTCGTTTTTTGCTGGAACTTAAGAGCATTTTATAGGCCGACCGGTTTCCTTCACCATAATTGCCTCCTGGGTCTGGCCTTTTTGGCTAGAGAAGGACCATTTTCTTTCCCTGACTTGAATACCAGACCCTTTCGGAGGGATGTGGTCTCTTTGCTTGGGAATATTCTGGTGCCCCTTCATCACTGTTTAACCTGGGAATACCCCCCTCCTGACTAGACAAAACTGGGTCACTCCCCTTATACCCTTGGGACTTTTGTGACTTTGGGTCTTTTCCATCACACATAAGCTCTGCGGAGAGGACAACATTCAACAAACGCTCCTGAACTCCTTGAGGACCTGAAAAAAAGGTGCCGATTATGCAGTGCGCGAACACTTTGCGTCTTCATAAACGAGGGTGAGTGCCCATATACTTTACGCACTTTGGAAGTATAGACTCCAGCCTTTTCTCTATCAGGTCTCCATTCAAACAGTTTGAATTCTCCACCTTTAGGTAATATCTGCCATAGAAACAGTGTCAGCGTAGTGAACTCGCCCCCCACTGAGGAGCAAGAAAGGTTCAGGAGTAACGGCCCCAGGCACTCTACCCTCCTTTGGGTAGAGTACCAGATAGAGAGCCCCTGACCTGCCCTGTTTGGATCGCTTTTGGTTCTACTGCAGACCGTGGGTCTTGGAGCCAGACGATCTTCCGATTTCTTCAAGAGAGTTTGTTAAGAGGAGCCTAGAAGCTGTGCCGAGAGATAATGTCTTCCTAAACCCAGACCGTCGATTTCTCACTCTTCTGCGGAAAGATTTCTTTGGCTGACCCCCGACTTTGTGCAGGATTGTGCCTTTCCATCTCTAAGGCGAGCCCGCACCGGTTTACTTGGGTATTTTCACTCCGTCGGTGACCGCCGCGCCCCGGTTGCTGGTCCTCCAAGCCTGATGACATCGGGTTCGTCTCTCCGCCGTTCTTGGTTCGATTGAACCAGTGGAGGTCTTCATAATCCGAGTTGATCCTTGCTCATCTGTCCTTGACTCCTTTTCTTTCTCTGGCTGGTTGGACGTTCAAAAGATGGGATCATCCTCGTTTACTGATAAGACTGGGTCCGCTTTCCCCCTCGAACGCCTTCGAGCAGAAATGTGAAGTGAGCCGATGTTAGGTTACAGAGGTGTTTTGACCCTGTCAGACCTAAGACTATCTCTGATGCTTCACTCCCCCACGTGCAAAAGATTCCCCAAACCTACGCCAGTGGGAGTGAACCTTAGGGTTTCTGGTCTTGAGGAACCTCGGCTCTGAATGGACCCCAAGGGTTTCATAAGATTTTTTCAAGTTCCCCGCCAGGAAAACCCCGAAAAACGGTAGTTCTCCCCATTGCGACATACTTGTATTCTTCCGGTTCCGAACTTAAATCCCGATAGAAAGAATCAATAGCGAACGGCCAGAAGTTTTTATTCTGTGGTCCTAGAGTGTACAGGGGTGTCACCATTCATTTGTGACCGTACCCACCCCGGCGTACCTTCCCCGCCCCCCTCTCTGAAGCCATTGTCTCTGGTGCCCAAAGGAATAGAGTCTTGTTCTCTTGCGCCCACTCATCCCCTTCTGGAGATGTTAATTTAGCCGAACACCGCCGCGTAGTCCCTCAGCTCTGGCACGTACCGAGGGAAGGAGAGCTTGTGCGGCCACGCAAGACAGCCTACAGCCAAACCCACTGCCAGGCTTTGAATCTAGAATACCCCTTCTACGTCCTTTTACCTTCGTTCCTTATGTCCCACTGCCCGGTAAGACTAAGTCGGACCCGTGGGAAAGGGCCAACTTTCCAAAGGACCGCCACTGCCGGTTTGCTTCCCCTTAACCGGGTTCAGCCGAGACAACTGACCGTCAGTCCCAGGGCGTGTTTCACAAAGTCACCCCTTTCTCCCCCCCGGCGATTACAGTATCCCTGCTTCCCCCGGCATCCCCCTCATCCCCAGTTCAATGTGACCTCCATTCCTTCCCGTTACGAGAGGTGAACTTACGACCCGTTTCTCCTTCTTGGAGCGACCGGCAAGATCTTTAGTACCCCCCCTCTTCAAGTCGTCAATTTCATCCCCAAATCTATATATTCCCTCCTCCCGTTTTTTTTTTTTTCCTCTATCCCATTACCGGCCCCTAAGTCAGTTTGGGGTACATTCATACGAGGTTGACCCCCCCCCAACTCGCCTTGAAGATTACTTTTAATCTCGTCACAGCCTTCCTATGCTTCTTCAAATTGTCACCCTTCACTCGATGGTAATCAACTGCTTTTTAAGGTCGTAGAAGAATTGTCTTTTGACTTTTATCTTTCGGGTTACCCCCCAAAGGAGTAACTGTATGCCCCGATTTTCCTGCTAAGAAAATGTTAGTACAAAATAGTTACTTTTCATTTTACTTTTTTTGGTCAGATTAACGGTTAATCCCCCCAAATACTTGTGGTTCTGTTGACGGGAGTTGCTTCATATTGCTTATTTAAGTGATCCGACGTTGTCGTTATGGATCGGGTGTCGAGGATTCTTTTCTAAGTGTCTAACGTCCCACTCTACTTTTCGTGGGAACAGATGCTGTTTTTTCCCCCAAGACGAGCGGTATTCCCTCAGATGTTTCTTCTGGAACATACCTTCGACCTTTATTTTAAGTCGACGTTCCAATAGGAAGATTTTCCCTTCCTTTTGGTAAAATATGGTTCTTGACCCGGCTAATACTACTGGATGCTTGTGACCCGTCCTCCATTCAGGCTCCTCCCCCCCCCTTTCCCCTCCTCGGGCTCCGCAAACCCCCCCCAAAGAAGTGCTTTCTGCTATGTCTTCCCGTGTAGATCGCGTCCCTTGTGAAATGTTTTTTCTCCTTGAAACTAACGATTACCTCGGAGATGTAGAGTTTATGGCTTGTCGCCTGAGTTGACCCTGCCAGTCCCTTTCCTGGACACCTGGAACAATGAAAAATCCGGGTACCGACCTTGTTCTCGCGTTGTGGGAAGTAGTTCCCGTTTGGCGGAATCGGTGAAAGAGTCCAACCTTTTTTTTCCTACTAGGTGTATAAAAGCCCCACAACCCTTTTCCCAGAGAGCTTAGCGGTAGGCCTTGAAGTGCCTCCTACCAAGCTTTTTAGGCCTTCCCCTGCAGCATTCCTTTCCTTCTTCTGAGACCTTTCTAGGAGTACATTACCTATGCTGAAGTCCACTGCCCCTTTGACTCTACTCGCCTCCCCCCCCCCTTGTAAGCAGGCGTAACAAAGGTTAGCCCTACTTGAATTTCTCATTCACTTCCCTCTGCATCACCCTTTCATTGCCTCAGCCGGTTCTCCCTAGTCTGGTCAACAGACTATCCGAGGGTCTTCGATCCTGACAGTATTACGCTGGTGCCTCTATGCATCGTCCATTTTCTAAGCTTCCCTTTTTTTATCTATTTCCTAATAAGTGTTGTGCCTTTGACCTTTTTCTGGCAAGTCCACCTAGTCTTAGCCCTCTTCTCTACTCTGTCTTCGGGAGGCAACCCGAAACTGCCGCGTTTTGTGTCCTCCCTTCCTCACATCTCCCTCCTAGCAAAAGCCTTTTTCCGGTGTACTAGACGTCTAGCCACTCCTCTTCTTTTTTGCCTCTATTGCCTTTTCGACCCCAGTGTAGAAGACTGCGGGCAGGACTCCTTCGGACCCGGTTGTCCTGGTATCTCCACTTGGAAATTTTCCTGGTCAAGGACCGTCTCTGCGCCCTCTTTCATTCTTGATATAGGAATCCTCTTGGACAGGAGAATGTGTTTTTTTCCTTCTCGACCGCTCTGAGAAAACCGTGGCCCCTTTTCCTGTCTAAACAGAGGTTTTTTTCAAAAAACGGGTTTCGTCAGTCTCACTCCCCCGAGCCGTGGATTGAACATCCACTTCACCCCGTATCCCAACCTCTCCCCCGTTCGGAAAGTTTTAGAATCGGCGCTTCATTCCCCCCCTTGGCTCGTTTCCCTTGAAGGCTTCTACCATCACACCCCTTCTTGCGATCCCCTTTTTCTACGCTAATTGTCTCTCTATACCATAAGTTTCACTACCTCTTCTCAAGTCCTAACTCGAAGCACTTTGCCTCCCCCCCTTTCGATTTTGGCCCCGACTCATAGAGTGGAGGAGATCCTTTGTCCCATGTTTTTCGCCCCCCAGCCCGGCCCCCCTCAATTAGGACTCAAGTATCAATATAGTTGACCCCACCTTCATTTTTGCTGACCGTCTCTTGGTACGATAATCCACCACAGCTTGGTTAAAGACGCACTCCTATTTTGCTCTCAATTCACCATCGAACTATTCCCTGAAATCGAAGGACAACCACACATGATTTGTCTTTGATCGTTTATTAAGAACCTCCTCCATTCAAATCCGCCAGAACGAGACAACCCCCCCGATTCCGGAACTGAAGAGACCCCTACGTTTCTCCCGTCCCCCTCCACCCTGCTTAGCTACCAGCCCCAGAGTAAAAATTAACATATTTACACGTGTTCTTCCTGCAGCTCCCCCCACCCCCTTCCCCATGAAATAGTGTGATCGACCGTTTTCAATCCTACTTCAGGACTGATTTTGCAGTGAACCCGGGTAAGCCTCTCCCCCCTCAGCGTTAGACCCGAAAGATTATCTCCCATGAAATCCCCCGAAGCGGTCAATGTTCCCCTTTTCTAAGGCGTGGATCGGGGGGAATTGAGCCCTTGAGAAGTCATTCTTTGGATAGTCAAATCTGGAGCCCCACCCTCTTCTTCCTCCAAACAAGGTTCTATATCTTTCCTTTCTCCTAGAAGTGTGTGAGAGATCTTGCCTTCTATCTCATCTGTTTTTAGTCAATGAATATGTTTCCTCAACTCTCTTGCCACTTGGCTAATCCCCTTGAGGAGAGGAAACCCAGCCCTCCTTAATTCTAGAGAGCCACTTTTTACCCCATTTTCTGCTTACTTTCGGTGAATGGTTTAACGTTCCCCGGGGATTGGTAAGGAATCCTTTTTTCCATGAGTCTCCGTGAGAATTTGGACTCCCCTTGTTTTAGATAAGTCCAGGGAATGGCGGGGTGAGCTTACCAGGTTCATCCCACCCGGGATCCCAACCCGGAAGTGGAGTTTACGATGATCCGAGCCATTTCGGTTGAAGACAGAGTAGTCAGGAAGTGAATAGTTTGTGGTTTCTTCACTGGGCCGATTCTTAGTAAAGACAATCGTGCCTTCCTCTTCCCCTTCATGCTTCATTCTCCATCCTTGGTTTTTTGGAGCCAGGGCGTTCTGCTTCCCATAACTCAGAGGCCTTCATATTTTTAGTTGCGGACCCTAGCACTAAGTATTGCCATTTTTTTCCCCTCTTTCCTGGATACCTTTCTTCCTCCTCCTCCTTTAGGTAGGGGTCCCTTGTTTTTTTTCCATTTGGAGCAATCATTTGAAGAAGACCTTTTTTTTTTTTCTTACCCCCCCCCAGCAGGTTCCTTTTTTCCCTCGGGACTTATCGAGAAATGTGATGGAAGGGAATCCTAAACCGATTCCTTGTCAATTTCTGAGCCGCGGTACGCGGAAGGCTCAGTAGTCCAATGCATCCCGCTCCCCTGTTGTCCCGTACGCTCTCCCTTTTCGGGAACCACTAATGAGCCGACTCGCCCCGTTTTTTTTTATCGTGTTCCCCTTTGTCTTTGCAAGCCCCCACGCTGTTTTAGTGCTCTTTTCCCAACTCTGTTACCTACAGCACTGTGTTCTACCTTACACACTTGGGTCGTCCTCTTCGTCCCCCCTTGGCGCGCCCCCAGAGCAAAGGTCTTCTTTCTTTTAAACTCTGGGTTTCGGACATCACGGTGCAGAATGGTCCGTTTTCGCAGCCATCTCCGGTCCCCCCCCTGGCCCTATGCTAGGCCTCAGATTTTTAAGAACCGGTAGAAGGAGTTCCCTCCCCCCCCCTATTTGAGGATTCTCCTCCTTTTCTTACCGAAGGTCCCTATTTTTTTTTTTCCCCCAAAGAATGGCGAGATGATTTATAAGTATCTCTGCTTCCGCAAATGACTTTTACCACTTGGTTTCTGCGCAGATGATGCGTACTTCCTACTTCCTCTTGGTTTTTTCGTTAGGGCGAAAGAAGGAGATCCGTCCTTCCTCAGAGGGGCATCCACAGGATTCATCGGGGACCTCCCTATTCCCTAATTGGGTTGTGCGAGAGAGGGCATCCACTCTTATTATCCAGAGCGCGAGTTGGGGAAAAAACCACAGGCACTATGTTGACTACAATAGAAGCCGACATAAGACCCAGGTAAGTTTTCATGGTTATAACCCTAGTCCCCAGACTAGGTGTGTGAGTAAGAATTCGAGACCTTCTTCCCGGTTCGTCCCGCTCCATCCTATTGGTAGTCATTTATCAGGAGAGAAACGGTCTAAGTAAATTTTTCCCCCGTTCACTTCCGATTATGTGAAGGGAAATTCAGCCGGATTTTCTTTCCGTCAATTAAACCCTGGCTTCTTTCCCTAGCCCGGCGAAGGGTATGGAATACTTTTCGATTCCTCTACCCCGCAATCTTCCCTCTCCCCCCTTTTGGGCATAGCCACTATATTCTTTGGTTGTACTACGAGCGTTTTAGCTTTTCGTTTAAAATCCAACCCTAGTTTTGCTTGTCCCATGCCAAGATCAAAGACTCAGGTCGATTGACCCTTGAGGGTCGGCTGGGCAGAAAGGGATTTCTACCCGTCACTTTAGAAGGAAAAAGGCCGTCCCACGGATTCCTTGACCCTATGAGCACCCCCGGATATAGAACCCCCTTTGTGCAGATCCTCGTAATAGAGAGGGTTATTCTTCATTTGCCGAGGAAAGACACCCGTAAGAGACCTCCCCCGTGAATCCCTCGCCGAAAAGGTACGAACGGGTGTCAAGTATGAATAGTCCCGTTACCCCCTTCCCGCGCCTTCGATTTCACCGGTCCTCCAACCCTGGCTCAGAAATCTTTTTTTTCTTAGAACATCTTTTGACCCCCCTGCATGGATTTCTTTAGCTTTCATTTTTAAGATTTCCCTCTACTGGAGAAGTTGGATGTTACGACAGTTTTTTCTACATGGGTTTTTCTCCTCGAAAAAGAGCATATTTGAATTCCCAACCCCAACCCCTGTATTCCGATCGACACTTTCCTCGGCTTGAAGCCCGGACAAGAACGCAGGCAACCAGAGAAAACCCACAAAGTAGCCTTTTTCAAAGAGTTTGACCAGTACGGCTGTATCGGCCAGCCCCGAGTGAGAGAATTCTCGTCCGCAACACCGGTTTGGAACTCTTCCCGTGGCTTCATTGCACGAGGCACCCCACGGGCAAAGAGCCGATTTGTGTTGCTCGAACCGGATGCCTGCTCTCATTTTTTTTTTTGAAGAATTGCAATTGTTTGCCACATCCCGCTCACGTCCCCCTTTCCAGTAGTCGCCCGACCTTACCCTCAACCCTCCGAAGACCTTCGGTCCATTTTGAGCAGGAGGATAGTCCAGCGGAAGGCCTTAACAAGGGCCCGCCTTATTTGTCTCCTCCTTCACTCGGTCGACCAAATAAGCCGCCCCCCCCCTCTTTCCAGGAATGGTA
>Ga0179593_1619079_pt1 | contig 10790 bp, 7 predicted proteins | sample CZODoug2_1_08_16_FD_185931 | JGI IMG/M metagenome (GOLD analysis project Ga0179593, IMG submission 185931) | Vadose zone soil fungal communities from Angelo Coast Range Reserve, California, USA - CZODoug2_1_08_16fungal (PacBio error correction) | ecosystem: Environmental > Terrestrial > Soil >... | reverse complement strand
GGGAGTACCCCCCCCTTACTGCGGAAAGCCAACCCTAGTTGCAACGGACGCTGAACGCAGGCGACTGGGTTCTGTCCCCCCCCCCTTTCAAGTCTTGATATTCGCAACTGTGGCCCTGCTCGTCCCACTCGCCTGAACTCCAGGCAACCTTTATTCGCTCGAGGGACGAACTATGGAGAAACTCCTGACCCTTCGCCCGACCGATTATGCACCCTGAACGAAACCCCTTCTCACCTGTGCTTTCACCTTTCGCTCTCCCCTGCCGCGTGCCTCCATTTCTACCCTTCGCCCGGGAGTGTTCCTGACTGCACGGAGACCCCACCCCGCGGCTGTCTCTTAGTTTCCTCGTCGACCCGGAACGCTTTATACAGACTCCAAGAGGAAACCTCCCTCGCTATACTCCTTACCACTGATTAAAATTGTGAATCCGATCGGAGGTTCTTCATGGACCAGGAAACCTAGAGGCGCGATAGATGGGAAAACTTTTCCCCTGTAAACCCCCGGCCCCAAGTTAACCCCCCCTATTCTCCCTGGCACTTACTGTTCGTTAGGGTTTACGTACAACCGGGCAAGGGAGAAGTACCCGGAAAATCCCCAATAAGAAGCTTGCCCCCCTGAAGCCATCGCAACGCAGCAAAGAGTTGCCTCGAACGCTAATCCCACCCCCCACGTTTTTCCTCAATCCGACCTCTGCGATCGCCCGACAGACATGCAAAGGATTCACGAAACAACCAAGAGACTGCTTGTGTGGACGTGTTTAAACGCTGTATCACCCATGGGTTTAGATGACACTAAGAGAGTACCCCAGCCAAACACCCAATAACGTTTAGAAACTCCCAGGAGATTAATCCAAGCCCCTATCATCCCCGGCTGTTTAACGTTTACCTTTTCCCCGCTTCAAAGTTCTCCTGCTCCCGGTTCGTTTTCTACTAGTCGCTTGTTGGTGGCTTTTAACGGGTGGATGATCCCCTTATGGGTGACCCTTCTCCCAGCCGTACCTTGCATGGAGGTTTTTCCTGGCCCGATAGCGTAGAGTACTTTCTGCTCCTGTATGTGAACCTTGTGGTACTTTACTTCAGTGACGTTTGATTTCCCCCCTGCTATGATAGGTAGCTTTGGTGATTCAGTGTGCCTTTGAACTTATTGTCGATTGAAGATGGTGGTGCGGGCCCCTCCGATATACGCATGACAATGCCCGATTCGTTTTCGTTGAAAGTTTCAGGCATGAATGTGCGACGAAGCAAGAGGTTCTTTTTCACGGTTGGGTTGTCGAGTACTGCGGGTTTTTGCGGTTAACCGTGATGTAGGGTGTTATTGGGATGCTCACTATTCCAGGGCACATCTGCCGCTTTGCATCTCCATGGCCCCCCCGGTTGGCTTCTGCTCCCGGATAGGTGGGAACCCCCCTACGGTTCCGGTTTTTCCCTCTAATATTCGTGTTACCCCTGAAGTTTCATGAAGAGGCCTTGTTTGCCACTACGCTATCTCCTCCTTTTCTGTGTGCCAGGTGAGGAGTGTGACCGGGAGAGTTCGCTTCAAATGGAAAAGAACCCGGAGTGAAGAAAATTAACAGTGTGAACATTTACAAGTCACCATTCCCTCTCCCAGTTTGACTTGTACCTGCAAATGGATCTCTCTGCGACCCGTGGAACCAACCCTCAGTGGCACTGGAACCCGTTCTCATAGAGATGGCCTGCTTTTCACCCCCCCTAGACCTTGCAACTACCCAGAGAAGTCCCCCACTCTGAAGCCTGATTTATTCCCGAATGTGGAACGATCCATTCAAAAGACTTAGCATGGGCCAAAAGGACAACCCATCCCCCCCGCTTTTCCGTCGATCATTCACAACGGTCCCCTGATGCTAATCGCGAGGAAATCTCTTTTCCCAAAGTTTTTCCTTGCTTATCATTCGTTGGATGTTGACACAACCTGGCCTGTCCTTTGCCCCCTTTTGCCTGCTCCCATTCATTTGGTGTAGTTATTTAATAACAAATAACAGCAACCTTGGTACAAATCTGGATTTTCAAAGAAGTGCCAGCGCCCGGTCGTCCATTTTTCCATGTATCTTTTTCACCACAGTTTCGCCCTTGATTTTTATTTCGTGTTGACTGTCTCAGTGGTCCGTCGAAAAAGCCTCCCATTGCTACCACAACACCCCCAGAGCCTAGGAACGTGTAGGTCCCTTTTTTATGTGTCGACGCGAATTGTGCTTACCCCTTTTTCGTAGCACTATTTCCGTTTCGAAAATTGATACCGGGTGATCATCCTGGAGAAATGCCTCGCTGTGACCTCGGGCAAATCTTTTCTTGCTCTTCAGGGCCAGTCAGTATCGTTATCGACTTTACACGTTCTATTCTGTCACGATTCGGCAGTGCCTTCCTGCGTCGTGTTTGCATTTCTCTTCTTCGCTCTTAGCTTGCTTTTGTAGTTCTTCCCCTTATTTCATTATTCGCTCCATTTTGACGTTTAGTATGCCTGTTGAAAACAGTTCGTGCACCAACTTTTTTTATACCCCTTCCCCAAATGTTTCAACGAGCCCCCGCTTGAGATTTTCGGTTTCAGGGGACTCTCATCAACTTTTCGTCTATTTTCGATCTCTGTCCTCCTCATTTTGTTTTGTGTGCTACAGCTAGCACCGCGCGACCCCCGTTTGAGTCTCTCAGGCCCACCACCGCAGCAGCACCTTTTTTTCAACCCGGTGACTGCCGCCCCCCCCTTTTTGGTTTGCCTGTTCTTTCCTTCTCGTCACTTTTCTATTTTTATCCTTGAAGCTATTCACGCCCCGCCTCATGTGCCATTTTTTTTCAAGCCCGTCGCATACTGTGAGCAGTGTTCTGTGCCCTCTCTCCGGACCCCCCCCGGCCCTCCGACGTGCCACTTGTCTTCCTACGGGCCCTCTGACGATTGGTGTGACCCCTTTGAACGCCCCCAAATTCCAAGCCCTCTGGCTCCAGGGCTTTTTGGCTCCTCCACTCGCCCCTCCTTCCCTTTTAACATCCGGGGTTTCGCCCTCGTTCTCGCGTGAGCTCGTCCCACCTGGATTCAAATACCCGGTGAGAGAGCTCTGAGTCTGTTCGGAACCGCTCTTCTCCCGCTGTCAGGCTCCTGGCTTTGATCACTAGCCCGAAATCCGGAGTCTTTTGTTTCCCGGGGTACCCCTTCTCTGTACCACCTGATGGGATTCTTTTCTTGCGGGACCCCTTGTAGGTCCTTGTAATGGCTTAGTTTTCTTTACACAATAACTATCCCCAAGCCGAAGAGCAGGGAAGTGCCTCCTGAAATTTTGCACCGTCAATTTAGATGCACAAAAATTTTTTCACCGGTTCAGAGAATCCCCCGTAGAATGAAATACGATGGATGTTCCCCTTTCTTCCGTCTGGGAGTGGGTTTTCCGGTACCAACTTGCTCGGTTGTACTCTTCTCCCCCTGTTTGCATTTCGAGACCCGGGGTCCTTCACTTTTTGTTACAAGGTCTCTTCTTTTTGCCAGGATGTGGTCGATCTTTGACCACTTCAGGGGCCTGAGTGGTTCGATGTGTCCACCGTTCGGCCATTGGGGTGTAGTTGACATGGCAAGTTTTAACCTGGTCTCCGGTGCTCCGGTGCGATCGATTGACTTTAAACTCTTCTCAATGCCTTTCTTTTTTCCCTCCTTTTATTTCTTTGTCCCCTTAGTTTTTTTGGCACTACTCACGTAACCAACGATCCTTGGCTGGGGTGACAGGCCCCACCCCTTTCCTGCGATCGGGAATTGAAAGAAGAGTGAGCTTTTCCCCGGTCCTTGTCCCAGCGGGTGTATGACTGCTCGGCCAGCCACTGGTTTACGGAAAGCTCCAACTCAGTTCTCTCCGTTCTCAACCCCCCAGCAGAAAGCCCGTTTACAGAACCCCCAAGCCGACGTCTCGCTCAGGTCTTCGGCAGAGTTCGCGCCACGTTCACGGCAGGTCCGCGCCCGATAAGGTCATCGGCAGATCTTTCCACATGACCGATAGTACTAGCCCTCGTTGTAACTCCTAACCTGCCGAGGACGCACGTCTAATCTTTCTTTTATAACCCCTCATGCCACCCGGACGTACGGTTGTTCAGCAGTTTTTAACACCTTATCCCTCCTCTTTATCGGCAAGCCATCCGGCTTTCCTTTGACTTCTTCTCGAGGCCGTTTCTCCTCCTTCAGTAACTTCCCTTAACCGTAAGCCCGAACGGACCGGTTGCGTATATTTCCCTTGAAATTCCTTCCCTTCGACCTTTCCCTGTTGCCAACTCTTTTTGAGTTTTCCCAAAAGTTTTCCATTTGTCGGTTTCTTTTCAGGGAACTGGGGCGTCCCCCCTTTTTTTGGTGCATCTGTTGAGAGCCTGTCAGCTCCCAGGTTTTCGATTTTTTTTTTTTTTTTTTCGCTTCTCTCTTGATTTAGCAGGGCCTTGGGGGATCCTCGTTTTTTTTAGAGTCTCTATTTTGATGGTATAGTCCCCCTTTCTCAGCTGGCTGATGTTGCTTTGGCGTGGTGTTGCCAGCGGGTTTTTTCTTTTTTTCCTCCATTTTCTTGTTTTTCGCAATTCCCATTTTTCGTGTCCTTGAACGCATCGCATTTACGCGCCCTTTCGTTCCCAGTTCGTGAGTAGAGACCGACGCCCTTTTTCCCTCCCTCCGGCCCGCGGCGATGAGCCCAGTGGAACCTTCTTCCCATCATTTGATTTTCCTCTGTGACAGGGGTCGGAAGCTGCGGCGGGTTAATTCTGACAGAGTTTTTTCAGGGGCGAGGAAACCCGACGGGCCCCCCCTCTTCGTTTTTCCCTTTGTCATTCCTGGAAAAAAAGTCAAGTTTTCCAGTCTCTCCTTTCTCTCTCCTTCTCACGTCGTTACTCGGTCTCGCGTTTCTTTGCCTTTTTGAAACCCTTCTTCCGGCACAGGTAGTTTATAAAGTTCCGGCCTAGGAAGAAGGTTGTATATCGGTGAGAGGGAGCGTCCAGATATAGTCACGAGCGTCCCTATACCCCCTACTTTCCTTCTTTTTTCAGCGTACCCTTGTCGTAATGGAGGGCCTGCGCCGTCGGTAACCCTTTACCCCCGCCTCTAAAAGTCTGACCCCCCCCCTCTCAACGTTACGCTGCCAGGCGAGTTTCTCCTTCCTTGCCATGACCCAGACGCCCGCGAGTGCGTAAGTCAACCGGCGGCGAAAGTTTGGTAGGCGATCAATCCCCCCCAAGCAATAAAGACATCACAGCATCACCCGGCTCACCCAGGCTGCCCACTCAACCCTTGAAGGCCTTTGATACCCGTCCTGATTCGCGGAATGCACGGTTATGCAGCGCAGCCCTTACTGGACCTTCCATCTCCCACCCACAGTGCACCTGCAAGAGGGCCTGTCCTATATTCAATTAAGTTTTGTTGATATATCTTCTTTCAAGAGGACGGGGTAATTTGAGGTTCCTTACCGGAAGGGCCTTTATTGGCTGCTCTATGGAGAAAGAAGCTTGGTCCCCCTCTGTGTGATCGGCGGTAGCGATCCTGCAGTTGAATGTTGGGCCTTGGCTGTCCCTTTGCTCTTGTTGCCTTCCTTGTCCGGGGATGGGGCCTTTTTTTTACCTTCAATGCATGAGGGGCTATTCTGCCTCCGCCCCCCCAGGTGCCATGTTTTAAGGCCTTTTCTAGATGGGATGTGGCTGGTCAGACTCCTGGTGCCTCAGGAGTAATTTGAATCGGTTGCTGCGGGGGGTCCCCTGTTATTTACTCCTTCTGGGCCGGGGATTACCGTCTTGTCCTTCCATTTCGGCCGATCTTCCGTTTTGACCTCAGGCCTGAGACGGCGGGTCCTCTTTGACTCCCTTCATGTGTTAGTCCTCCCTCGCCCTCGCAGGCATATTCAGATAGATGGCCCCCCCTCCGAGGAACCTGCATGCCTTCCTTTGACACCTTCCGTCGAGTACCTATGAAGAAATTCATACGTTTATTCTTCCTCCACGAGACATGACTAGCATGTTTTTTTCGGACAAGGCGCCCCAGGGCCGTGTTCCTGTTTTTTAAACAAGACGACGCGTTCCTTACCGCTTTCAGCCCAGACACAGTTTCATTTTCCCTCACGCAGAACCGAGACATCGTCAGGAATAATAACAATTCCACAAATTGCCATTCCATCCTATCCCCCTTTAAGTCTTGTGAATGCCTCCTCATCTCTCTCCGTCTTTCGAAACGTAATAGACTACTACCTTTTTCCCCCCTTCCGCACTTGGTCCATCGCTTGCGAGGCGCTCCTCCCCCCCCCCGGGAACTTCCCTGGGAGCGGGTGAACCGATTGGCGCCCCCCGAACGGCACATCCCCATCTCCGGCTTGACCGCTTTAATAAAAGAAAACTTTTACTCCCCCTGCGCCGTACGCCGCACTCACCGGCCCTTCCGTTCCCTTCTCTTCCTCTTTTTGTAAACGATATCCACTGAGCGAACGAGATTTTTTCCACCAGTAACCCCCCCCCCCCAGTATGGTCTTTTTCAGTCCCCCCGTTATCTCTCCCCCCGCCAGACACGTCTAGCCCCCCCCCTTTTTCACCGTCTCACGCTTGTTGGCCCTTCTGCAAGTCTCAGGCTTCGGTTAACCGGATCGAAATATATCCCCCTGTGGTTTTTTTTCCTTGACATTTTTGTTCTCCCCCTTTGCGTTTATGGGGAGAGTCGTCGTCTACTCTCCTCCTACGGCAAGACGAGTTTTTTTTCTGATTCCCTTTCGTTCAGCTAATGCTGTCGCTTTTTGGGGGAACCTCCAGTGCAGTGTGGCGACATTTCTGATATCTCTTTTTCTTCCCTGCTGGCGGCGTGCCGGCGGCACGTTGATTTACACGACGAGGTTGGGACAGAATTTTCATGTCCTTTTTCCTCAGTCCTCTTCCGCATGGAAGGCGAGGTCCCGGTCAGGGGGTTCGGGACCATGGCAGGACCTGAAAACTGTTGCACGTTGGTACAGACTGGGCGACCCGTATTTTTTTTTTATTAGCGGTTAAGTTTAGGTTCCCCCCCTTCCTGGAGTTAGAGATCGCTGCACTGGGGAACTGCTATGTGAAAGTGCGTAAGTGTCTCTTTTAGTCAAAGATATTCCCGCAGCCCCCGCTTTTACACCTGTTCTCCGTCACTCTTCCCGGTCCTCATTCTCTTCGATGAAAACGTGCTTTGGCAGGGACCCGCGTCCATCTTTTGTGACTCGTGAGTCGGTGCCATTCTCTAGGCTCAGGCAAATATTTAACCCCACCGCTCTTTGGCCAACTAAAATTATTACCCCCCCTCAAGTAACCTAGATTTCTCACTCCTTCAAAGAGCCCCCCCTCTCGCCTGGCCAGGTCAAAACAGTTTTTCTTTCAACAGGTGGCCACTAGCGATGCCTTTCCCAAATTCGACCATTTATGTCCTTTGGTAACACTTTTCGACGCCTTCTTTTCTCTCCTCCCCCAGGTAAAAAGCCCTCTACGCTTCTACTTGGCGGTTCTCAAGGCCCTTTAACGCACGTTAAGCCCATCTCTTTTGGAAAACTAAGCGAGCACCCCGCTGCCCTTTTTGCACCCAGTGATTTTCTTTTTGCCTTCAGGCCGACCAGGACCTTCTCCCTTCTTTGTTGATCTAGTTCCAGTAACACTACCTAGTTCCCCCCCCCTTCACGGATATTCCCCGCAAGAAGCTCTCCCCTTCGGTCTCGGACCCCCGCTGGTATTTGTACCCCCTCTCGCCCTCAACGATATGAGAGTGGAGTTTTCCGACTTCTCTTTTCAAGATCTCCGAGCGCGGTCCACCCCACTCTTTTCTCAGTAAGTGGTAGTTTCCCCTTCTCCTTTTTTTTAGCTTTCTGATGAATGGCGACGACCAGTCCCCCCCTGGAAATTTCTCTTTCTCGGGGGGAATGGTTAGCTCCTTTTCCCCCCCGCGATTTTGAGCAGATTTGCTTCGCCTTTAGTATTCGTTCTTCTCCACTTTGTGAACTTTCTATATCTCGACGTGAGGTGGCCGGTCATTTGATCCCTCTCTGGAGCTGTGATGCGAGCAGAAGTTTTGTCATCCTTATTTTCTCCCCCTCTCAAGCATTTCCCTCTTTCAACACTTTCGATTTGCCTTTTAGAACAGGGGCCTGTGGCCAACTACGTTCTTTTTTCTCGGTCAACTCAAACCGCATGCTCTGGTAGTTTTCTTTTTGGTATTTTCGCCGTTGGCGATCTCTCTCCCCTTCTTTTTTTTTTTGAGGATTTTCCAGACACTTTCCCCCCGACCGTACCCTTTCGTGCTCGCATTCACCTCCCCTGCCAGCTAATGCGGTTTTCTCAGTAACCGTTTGTTACTCTTTTTTTCCCTTTTTTTTATGCACCCTGCAGACCGTCAACTATATATTTTTTTGGACTCATAATTTCTATCCGCCACGGCCTCCTCCAAACTTTTTCGATTCCACGAGCTACTCCCTCCTTCCGGAGGCACCTCATGACGAGCAGCTCGCCCTGGTCCGAATCTTTTCCCTTTTCCTGCTAATCTATTCAGCAACTGATGCGTCCTTCCATCTTCGCAGCACGCTTTCTCCTCGGGTCTATGGCTCTCCCATTCCCTCGCTCTGGCCCACATATCGGGTTTCTCACTCTTTCAGGTAGACCCCTTGAGAAAGTGACCTAACTCCTTTTCCTTTGCGGGTGACCGCGCTGAGATTCTTTCCTTGACCCTCCCACGTTCACAACTTAGTCCCCTCATCGTTCCTTCCTTCCCTCTGCTGAAAAGCTTAGGTACTGGGACCGTGACCGTCTTCCTTTGCCTGAGGAAGGATTGTCCCCTGTCCCTGCCAGGGCCACAAATATCCACTTTCCGGATGCGCTGGAAGGGTCCTTTTCTGGTTTTCAAGAGATGCCCAAAGTCCCTTAACTCTGAGAGTGTCCGCAGTCTTGCCCTAGGTGTTACTTTCTTCGTTTGAGGTTTTTCCCTGTTCCTCAGCGAAGGCGGTTAGTATTTTTCAATTTTCCTTAGCCTTCCCTGCCCCCCTTTTCACCGAACGATGCATAGTGCCATTTATGTTCTTTATTTCCCTTCTCATCGCGAGGATGCCCCACCTTGTGCCAGGCCACTCCTTGTAACCTTGGAAAGGCAGATCTCGGTTATCCTGTTTAGGATCGTTGATTTTTCCTTCGTTGGCCACTGTTTTTTCTTTTTCCAGTTTTGTTGAACGTTGAAGCCTGCCTACTATTGGCCCCCACCGTGGGACCCATATGAGGCTCGGTGTTGGCCCCTTCCCTTTTCATGTGCTGAGAGGTCCTTCCCCACGATTTTTAGTCGGCCTCGACCTCCTTTGGGCCTTCGCGGACACGCGAACCCATGGGCCGGCCCGCTGGAACTCTCCTTTCTTTGGGGGTAGTTGAGCCGCCATGTTTTCTTTTTTTTTTTTTTTTTTTTTTTTTTTTTTTTTTTTTTTTTTTTTGTCCTACCAAGCACATAACCACAAAAACCACGCGACCCTACATGGTCCCGGGCCGCGAGGTGAGGAATGGTTAACAGCACCACTCAGTTACTGCATTCTTTGACGTCACCTCCTAATAGTACTTCTGCTCGGGCAGTTCCCCACCCCGCACGCCGCTTTTTTTCCTCCCAGTCCCGCCGCTTCTCGCCTGTTCACCCTTTCAACTCACCCTTGGTCATGCTTACTCAAGGTGCGACATCATACCTCTTTACCACACTTACGGATCCCCCCCCCCCTTGGATTATTGGCGTCGACGGACTCTACCGCCGTTCAGTATATCCCCCCCCCCCCCAAACGGCAGGAAAGTTCCTGAGCGGTGCCTACTTGCCTGAGAACTTCCTGCTAACCCCTTTCTTTGACCAACTTCCCCCCCAGAGTTGTATCCCTTTTGGCTGTTCTTAGATAAATGGAGTGTGATTTTTGTTATTGTGAGAGCCTGTCTTTTTCAAACTTTACCCAGCGCGCGGAGCTGTTAGGATCCCATTTTTATTTTGCCTTCCCTAGAGCTGTGATGTTATTAGAGTTAGACTCTTCTTCGCTTTGATGGAGTCGGTTGGTTCCAGTTTAGTTGCAACTCGGGCTGTTAGACCTGTTCCCCTTTTTTACTTTTTCAATGCATCCTCGCCAGTACGAGCCTTCTCCGGTTCACCATGTAGTCTTATGCAGTCAGGGAGGGGTCCCCTGGCTCCTTTCGATGAGGATGAAATTTCCCCCCCCCTCTCATTCAGCTAGCCCTATCCACATTGAGTAGTAGGACGCTGCGACCTGGCTTAGGAACGTTTGCCTTTTTTTCCGTCAACGGCAGTCCAGGCCCCCTGTTTTTTCAGGGTTTCCCACCCCCCCCCCAAAAACCTGGAAACCTAGTTTTCTTTGTCCGTTCCGAGAGCCGAGGGTCCCTTTCCGAACGTTATCGTTTCATAGGTCTAGACCCTTTTTTTTCCTTGATGACGATCCTTTTTTCTCGCGTTCGGAAATCGCTTTTTCCTCGAATCCTCTCGGGAGTGCTCCACACAAAGTGGAGGAACTCGTCCACACATTACGACCCTCATTGATACCGACTTCTTCCGCTCGCTGTAATTAATGTCAAGTCAGCCTTAGTGTCAAAGCAGGAACACGCTTAATTATCCTGTAAAAGACACCTTCTATCATTCTTTTTTTCTCCTGCTACTTCTTACGCCTCCCTGCCGATTGGCCGTTTTTCCTTCGGGCTCGCGGTTCCTTAATCCTTTCAATCCTTGGAAGGCTTCCCGAAAAGAAATCTCCCCCCCCTCCCCGTCCCATCACGGCTAACGACAGCAATTTTTTCACCCCCCCCCTCCTGCCAAGG
>Ga0179593_1546831_pt1 | contig 10790 bp, 13 predicted proteins | sample CZODoug2_1_08_16_FD_185931 | JGI IMG/M metagenome (GOLD analysis project Ga0179593, IMG submission 185931) | Vadose zone soil fungal communities from Angelo Coast Range Reserve, California, USA - CZODoug2_1_08_16fungal (PacBio error correction) | ecosystem: Environmental > Terrestrial > Soil >... | reverse complement strand
CTTCCCTTCCTTTCTCGTTCAGATGAAAAAGATCCCGATCATTCCCGTCCGGGGAGATCCAGATTTCGTGGGGTCCCTTTCCCGACCCCCTATTCCTCCCCCCCCACTCCCTTTGAGATCAGTGAGATCATTGCCGCATTGATCTTTTTCGTCATGACCACATTACTTTTTTCGTTGATTGTCATCGCCAGCCTTTTTTTTTCGTCCTTCGGTGTTCCTGATTCTTGGGGTCCGTGATCGATGCTTCTCTTGCACCATACCACAGCAGTGGTTCCCCCCCCCCCCTCTCGGCGATAGGTCCGCGGGACCCCCTTTTTAAACTTTGAACGAAGCTTTGTTTTTCCTGTACGCGGCATCCCCCTCCCAATCGGTGTTAGTTATTTCAACTGGTTCCAAAAAACTTTACCCGGCTCTTAGGATCCCGTTCCGTTCGATCCTTTATATAGCGCCACAGTCGGCGTTCCCTATCGTCATCGGTATTGCTTTTTTCTCAAATGAGACTTGAATCTTTGCCTGGCCCCTTTGGTCTTGTCCCCTTGACCGGTGTAGCAGATTAATGAAACCCCCCATTGAGTTTTCAACTAGTAGCCCCAGCGACTGGAAGCTGCCTTCTTATCATCTAAAAGTTGGAACTGTACTTCTGGGCTTTATGAGCCCAAGCCTTGCCCAGTGTCATCGAAATCAGGGTACCCCTTCCTGGTGAAGGTTGAGAAGTAGGGAGTGAATTGTGGTTTCCCCCCTTTTTCGCAGATGAAAGGAACTCCCCCCCCCCCCCATTCCCCCTCATATTTTTTTCTGTTACGAACGTCCCGTGTTCTTTCCCCCAAAGAAGGTCCTTTCCAGTCGTTCTTGTTCATTGAAAAAAAAGCTTGGTTGTTCCTTCCTTCCTTCCAGTTTCGGAAGTATCTTTTTTCTTTGTTTTCAGGTGCAACAAACCTATCCGTCGTTTGTGAAGACGCCCAGTTTCCCCCTGCCGAGCTGCTCGAGTTTTTCTGCTCTTCCCCCCCCACAATCTTTTCGGAAAGTCGCCCGATTTCCCTTCCCAGCTGCTTGAGGCAATCCCAGTAGAGTTCGTTTCCTTACCACCAGCCCCCCCGGGTGTCTTGTGGTTTTTTTGTTTCCACTCGGACCCCAGAGAACGTATTTGGCTGAGTGGCAGTCGTCTATTAACCTATTTGCGGGTATTTTTTCTCTTTTTGATCAGGCTTCCCCCCCTCGAAGTTTTGCGGGGACGCATTAGACGCGAGTTTTCTTTTATGGTCCCTTTTTTTGTCCAGCGGACGCTTATCCCGACCCTGCAGGATCGGCTCTGATGTAGGAGTGTACCCCTCTACCGAGTTTCGAGGGAGTAACACTCCTTTTCCTTAATGCAGAAAGCGGCTGAACCGTGAATGTCCCCTTTCCCTGATTTACGACCCTTTGCTCTCCCGGACAGCTTACGGAGGAATTCCCATTGCTGGCCTGCCGCGTCTATATTGCGTTCCTCCCCCCCATTTTCTTGTGAACTTTCGACTCTCTTCTACCCTCCGTTGTTGTTTTTTGAGATTCTTCACAAACGACCCTCTTTCCTTTGCAGCACTAGAACGCGTGATATTCAACGGCCCAGCAAGTGCTGATGTGACCCTCTTTCGTGAGCGTGAAGATTCCCATGTCCTCCCCAGGTTCCCTTTTCCCGGGAAAGGTTTTTCTCCTCTTCCTTATGACGCTTGCGTGTTGTTTCCCCCCGTCCCTTCTTTCGATTACCTCGTCCCTCAGTCCCCGATATTTCTGAAGTAACAATTCAGTCTTTTTTTATGACCTGAAAGAAATGCCATCCCCTTCCCCCGTGCTCGTGCGCTTTTTTTAAGTCTCCCCTCCCCAAATTGTGCGTCACCGGCTCCAGCCGCTCCTCGGACCCCCTCCCCCGTTCCCCCGTCTGAGTGAAGCCTCGTCCCACTTCCAATCTGCCCAAGGGGTCTTTCTCGCCGAGGTTGGTACACCACAAAGTGAACCCGCTCTTGGTTTTGACGAGCAATCATCCGCGAATAGACCCCTCTTCTTGGGATTTTTTTTGGTACGGTTCAATCGCTGCGATTCTCCGATTTTCTTTCTTCCGCCGCAGGCCTATATCAGCTTTTTTTGCGTCTCACCCCGAGGGGTTTGTTTTAACGAAAACCCCGCTGTCACGCTCTTCCCCTTGTAAGTTCCCAATAGGCTCAACTTTGTGGTATCTGCTGAACCACGTCCCGACGACCTGTCTTTTGTCTGTGTACGATAATTCAAAGACCAACACTTTCCCCCTTCCCTGTGCTTTCGTCGAAATGGACACCAGCCAATCTTACCTGCTACCACCGCGACTTTCCCCTGTTCGGAAAAGGCAGTGGTTCAGTCGTACTTTTTTTGTTCCCCTTTCCCTCTTCATCCCCGAAGACACTACTTTCCTTTCTAGCGACGCTGCTTCCCGCTTAAGACCTCTTTCAAGCGTTGTTGGTCATCGCAAGCGCGGGACCCCCAATCAACGTCTCCCTTCCCCCAGCCCAGAGGAACTCAGGTCTCTCAGCTTCTTTCTCCTGATTGGTGGCTAACTAGCAGTTTCAATTATTCTCTAAGAACGCAGCTGTTTGTTCCGCTCACTTCTTCATTAAGTTTGAGTCCCAGCACGTATTTTCGTCCTTTTTGGGCCCCATTTTACAAAAACAGCCTCCCCCCGTTCCCCCGCAGTACGGTTTAATCGTTGCCCCCGCCTTTAACTGCTTCCTCACATTCCACGTTCAATGTCCCCCGGCCTGACTTTTCCCATCTGTTTTGGTACCACGTTTGTATTTTTTTTTTGTCATCGAGCAGGTTTGTTTAAGCAGCTCGGTCCTATAACCAATTTCTGCTCGCGAGTTTGGCATCCAGAAAAGAGACCCTTTTCTCCCTTTTTCTCCTGCCATTTCGCCCGCACCCTCCCGTCCGATTTTGTTCGCAATCCCCCCTTTCTTTTGAGGGAATCTTTGATGTTCTTTTTCTCTCTGGGGTCTTTCCAGAAGATCTTTCTCGGCAAACCCGGCCTCGGGACCTTTCTTTTCTTCGTTCCTCCCTGACACCGTCCACTGTACCCTATTTACTCTCCCCCTCCGTTGTTTCGCTCAATAAGGTCCAGTTTTCTTGTTTTTTAAGATTTTTTTCCCCCTTATCCGATAAATTGTTGCCCAGAATTTTTTCGTTTGGCTATCGCATCTCGCAGCACCCGATTCAGCCTTGGATGGATTGAATTAGCTTTTTCTTGATCCCCCTTTTGCCCATGACAACCTCTGGGAGATGGTTTTAGTTAGTGCTTTCCTAGCCCCCCCTTCGGTTCTTTAAGTTGGTTTCGAGCCTTCCTGGCAGTGCTCTCATTCCTCTGCCAGAAAACAGGCGTGTTTCCCCACCCCTCCGCCCCGTTAAAGGTGTAACCTTCCACTTTCTTTCACTTTTTGCACGAAAGATTTTTTTTTTTTAAACCCCTTTGTCATCCGGTACTCGTTGCACCTCTTTTTCTGGCTTTCTCCCTTTGATGTCCCCCCCTTCCTCCCTTGCGCTTTCGGAGCAAGTACGCGAAACTATCGAGTACCACCTTCTGAGTTTCCCTACTTTTTTTAGATCGGCACCTCGTTGCCCTCCATTTGCACGCGGAAGAAGCTGTCCTAGTCCCCCCATTTCTCTTTCCTGTGGCAGGGCGCCTTTTTTAGGTGATCCCCGCGCCTCTTGAAACAAAATTGCTTCTTCGTAGCTCTTCGCCGAAGGGCCGCTGCCGCCGATATCACCTCCCAAAACGCTTCTTTGCCTCTTTTTGAGTAAAGTCGGACTTGACCCCTGCGTCCCTGATTCCTCGTGTAGGTCAACTTTTTTTCGGTGTTTCTCATTAGGGCGGGTTTTGTCAGTTTTCGACCTTGCAGTCATCCCCTTTTTTGCCCCGGTTTAAAAACGATATGGGTGGCTTCTTTTCGCAGGAAAGAAATCCCTTCGTGCTTCGTTTTCCTCAGACCCCCGGGGTCGCGCTCTCGGCCGGTTTGCGCGTAAGCTCATCTGTGAGGTTTAAAAAAAAACGCCTTCCGCGGGCGCCAGTACCTTTCGCCATCTTCTTCCCCTCGCTTTCGTTCCGACTTTCCAACAGCCACCCTCTTTTCTCTAGAGTCGCGCGATCCGCCGACTTGCAATCCAAGATTTCCTCTCGGCTTTTTCTCGTCCTATTTGCGCGGGTTCTTTTTTGGTCGTGCCAATTTTCGAGCGAACGTTCTTGACCCCTCTTGGCGAGGGCTGTTAACCTCTTTGAGGTCCCCTTTGTAGCTGTTAGAGGATCCAAGCTTTGTGCCTTGGCTTTGATCTTAACTTAGCTCGACCTCTCGGCGCATTCGCTTATTTTTTCTGGTCGCACACGTAATTGCAACTAAACGCCTCGCGTTCCTTTTGCGATTTCTGCCTTCGACCACTCCATTCTGCCCCTTGGCGGTCCTTCAAAACCATCCGTCGTCGTACCAGCCCCCTTTTTCCCGGGGAAAAACGTGTGCACGCTTATCACCTTAATGCTGAACTTCCTTACCGATGTTTCTTCGTTCTGCCGCACGTCTTTTTCGAGCCGTTGAAGATTTTTCTCTATATGCTTCCGGCACCCCATTGTTTTGGAATTGCGACCTCGGGTAAATCCCATTTTTTGTTTTTTCTGATATATTCTGCCTTCGAAATCTGACGATTGTTTCGGACGCCTCCTAACCCTTTTTCACTTCTAGCCCTCTTTTTAATTAGATATATTGCCGCTTGTAATGTCCATTCCAGGCATTCACCTTTCGGGCACAAGTCTTTTTTCCCCCCTCCGCTTGATGCATCTCCTCCGGGAGTGTTTTGTGTGCCCTCCCCACCCTCTATGATGTTGTCAACCCTTATCGAAGGCACCCTCGTCATGTGCGGGGTAGTCCGATTTCCCCACGTCCTTTTTTCCACTGACAAGATCCATCCAGAGACGCTCCCTCTTCTCTCCCTCCTACTCCCCGCCCATTATTATGTTCGGACATGTTGCGTCCTCTCCCGAGCGGACAAGTCCCGTTTAAAGTGTGACCAAGCGATCCTCCACTCCCTTTTCCCCGACTTTGTCTCGCAGACGACCCACCCGTTAACACAGACATGTGCTGGTGTGACGAGTTCCCCCCACCTCCATTTCATCGCAACTCTTGGGGCTCTCGCAGCTATGGGTGACGGTCCCTTCTCGTCGACTGCGATCCGCTTTTTTATGTTCGATAAGGAACGGCCCAGCGCTCTTGTCGGAATGGACTGGTCGTTTCCTCCCAAAAGATTTCGGGCCCTTGTTGAAAACACCCCACTCTTCGCTACTCGCCCACCGTTTGGCAATTCTGCAAGAAAACGGTTGGAGAGTAACGCCCCACCGACTTCCCCCCTTTTTCCGAGCATCGGCCCAGACCCACCAATATCTCGTACTTGGTGCTGTTCACTCGGCGCCCCTTCACCTGCATTTCCACGTCAAACAGGACACCCGATCGTGCCCCCTCCCCTTATTCTCGGCATTCTTCCATTTGTATCTTTGGCGCTTTCTGACCGGGTAAACGCACCTCAAGTTACAAGCCTTCAGGCTTATGATAGCTTCGCGCGGACGCCGTATTCAGTCTTTACAACTGTGGGTCCTTGCGCGCGGGACTCCACAGCCAGACACAACGAGAAGAAGTTTATTAAGTTGATTGCTCATGCGAATCGTTTAACTTTCCAGAGTTACACGTTCACTTCCCCCCCTCTTCCCCTCCCTACTTGTTCAGATACTAGCTCCTTCTCTGGTGAACGACTCCATTGGGAAATCCCTGAGTGACAGAACGCCCGCTGTCACTCATGCGGTCCTTCCCTATTTGACAAGCCGAGACACGCTTTCTTTCTTTAAGCGGTCAATTATTGGAAAGATGGCCAGAGGTTTTTGACCCATTCTTTTATTTCTTAGACCTGCCTATCCTCCCGTCGCCCCCCCACCTTTTCTTCCTGCTCGACGCTGCTCTTCCCCCTTGCGAGACCCTGAAATCCTTTGCAGGGATTCAACATGGAGAACAACTGTCGATTATGGGATTCCCCCCTCCAAAGAGCTTTTCTTCCTCTGTTCTTTTCTGTTCTTCCGACCTTTTTTTTTAGTTTCCCCTTAGATCCCCGGCCCATTTCCCCCTCTTAGTGTTTCCATCTGACTTTACCCCTCGATATCTCTTTTCACATCCTTGTTGAGTCGATTCAATAAGTCCCATTTTGTGTTTTCGTTCCCTCTTAACCTCCCCCACAACTTTAAGACACACCTTCCAAAGAGACCCCCTTTCTTTTTGTCCTCTCCCTCTGTGGGGAAACTCTCCGCTATACGCCATATCCCGATTGCTTTTGTTTCGTCGCCAGAATAATTCCGCTTTTTCTGTTTTTTGAGAATGCCCCATCTGCGAATGCTCGTTCTTGTATGCCTGTGAGCTTTCTCCCAGGCCGGACCTTTTTTTTTTGCCGAGCTTCTGTCTTGAATCATTCGTTCTGCCAAATAACACCAACTATTTTCCAACCTTTTTCAGCAAGTGACAGCAAGTGCAGTCAGTCTGGAAATGTTCCGTAAGCTTGCTCGGCGTTCAAAACCAAGGATCAATCAGTACTTTCCTCCCGTCATCTGTGGAGGCTTCTTCTTTCCCCAATCGCCGCTTCTCAATTCAATAGTGAGCTGGGTTGTTCTTCTTCCCTCCGCTTTTTCGTTTGACCCCGATCGCTCCCCCCCCTCTGATTTCCTTTGCCTTCTCCGGCCGCTGCTCGTTGCCCTCCTTTTAGTTCAACTCTGAATTTTCGAAAAATGAAGTTTGGTTCGTGGGGTAACGTGTTTTGTTCCTTCCTAAGAGCCGACCACTATCTCCTGAATCTTCGTCGTTTAGCGCTCCCGCCGATATCAAATCTACACGTAAGCTTGTACTTCTGAGCAGAAAGACAATAAGATCACCTTCATTCTTCCTCTGTTCTGTTGCCCCTTCGCGGGCTAGTGACGTTTTGTTTCCAGTCGGGATTCCGGCGATATTCTTGGTCTCCCGTGCAGGATCTTAAGATGTTTGTAGTCGTGTTCAGCAGCCACCTAGAGGGTGGAGACCGAGTCTTTTTGTCTAAGCAAGCGGCCCTCGTGGTTTTCCCCCCACCAATTCTTGCCGTCCGCGTGCCGCGCAGTAAATTAGCCCCTTACGCGTTCCTTTCCTGAGAGTTCCCCTACAGCACCCCCACGTTTAGCTTTCAAGTAGACGAGCGATGAGGCCCCCCCCCCCCCGGCCGGCCCCCAATCCCCAAGTCTTTTCTCTGTCGTGGTTTTTACTAGGCCCCCATCGTGTCTTTTGTTTCGCCCTGCGAGACTGCCCGTCTCTCCAGTCGTCGTTCTTGTCTTGATTCCCTTATGTTTGTCCGGCGTCCCCCAATACGTTTCCTCATAGCTTTTGGGTGATCGTAGCTGCCTCCTAGCCGGAGGAGTTCTCTTTATTGCTATTTCTTTTCCCTTCCTTCCCAATCGCCAAAGAAGATGATACGCTTTCGTCTCTTCTTTAAACCTGATGAATCGAGAACTGCTTTTCTGCGGTTCGTTTTTTTCCCCTCAGTCGTCTACATTCAGCCAGCGTCTCCCACTGAATGCCCTGCCTATTTCCTTCTGGTCTGCAATCAGGCCCTGCCGAGCTTGCCTGCGTGCTGGTAGGCTTTGGAATCGTGTTCTATGCCGCAAAACTTCTTCAGCTGTCTTTTTTGCAATTCCTCTCTCTCTTCCTCTGTTGTGGGTTTTTGAGATCTTTTTTCCCTCCCCATTGGAAAGTAAGGATGTTTTTTCCTGAGCATTCAGCCGATAAACGCTCGCCCAGATTTTTTTTATTTTTATGCAATTCTCCCCGTACATTTTTCTTAAAGTCGTGAATTTTTTTTCATTTTCCGCCGTTGCTTCTTCCTTTACCGTGAAGGCCAAGACTTTTGTCTTTATAAGGTGTAACGACGAAATCTCCCTCCTTCTTTTCTCGTGTAGTTCCCTTTTTTCTGTGTTCTGAATTGAAAGACAGAGTCCCCTCTTCCTTCTCGAGCGCTCACTTTAGATACCTCCCCCTTACTATTGCTTTTCCCGCCCCGAGGGACAAGCCCGGAGAGGTGAAAAAGAATCCTAATCTTTTCAACTCCTTTATTGTTTATATTACTTGGCAACGACACCACGACTGAACCCGGCTTGTATGCTTGGGGGTTACGACACTCCTTTTTTAAAATCTTGGGTTCTTTCCGACGCTCGGGTTTTAACCCCTGTAATCGTCGTCTCCTTTGTGATGCTTCGCTCCCGGACACCCTCGATAGCTCGTTTCTATTCTGGCGTCTTCCACACAACCACTTTTGTTTGTTTTACCTAAAAACAAGTCCGCTCCTTTTCTCCCCGTTGCGTTCAATTCTTCTCTCCGACTCAGACTTTATTTTTCACCAGACCCCCTACCTTCTTTTCCCCCCCCTCTCGACGGTGAAAAGAACCCACCACTTCCGGCCGTATTTGCACTTTTTTTTTTCGTGAACTTAAAAAGCCACTCAACTCCTTTCTCCTCACCCGCGCCCGTTGCCCCTTCACTTATTCTTGAATGATTTCTTTCTGGTTAAACGCGCGTAGATCCCAGAAGTAAGGCCCTCTTGACTTTTATCCTTTTCTTGCACTTTCCGACGAATATGCACTTTCGTCGGTGGGTCAGTCGAGCGGGACTTCACCCAACCTCTCCTCCCTGACCAAGAGAACTGTCTTTTTCCCTTCAGCTTTTTTGTGTCTCCCTGAGGTCCGGTGACGGCTCGGCCTGATACCACGTGTCCGACGCTTTTCAGATTCTCTAAGTACTGAGCCGCACAGCGCCCATTTGATTGGGAACACCCTTCGTCTCGTTTTTTGAAAGAACCGCCCCGCTTGGCCCCGGCGCACTCTCCTCTTTTCACGCGCATGGTCCATTAGTTTCCCCCTCAGGACTGTCAACCCCTTCCTTTCCTTCCGTTTTTTTGGGAAACAAGGCTTTTTATTTGCTTGAGAATCGAATGAGCTCCATTCCCCAAGAAGCTATTGCACCACACCTTTCTTGTTTGTCATCATGAACGAGACCTTTTAATATGTGTGGGTCTCCAGAGACCTGGGATTCAAGGTTCGACGACAAACCTCTGTCTTGAGGAAGGGTGCTGGACAGTTTTCTTAGAGTTTCCCCCACTAAGTTCAACACCTCAGGTTTTTTTGTTTGTATTCGACGCCTTTCAACCCCACCCCCCCCCCCTTATTGTCCTCCTTTCCTTTTTTTCTTCCGTTTGTTGAGAGAGATTCACTCGTCAAGTAGTGTAGTTCCGGGATGACCCCTCATCCTCTTTTTCCCCCTTCCCTTTTGTTCATGTCGGGGTATCCAAGATCTTGGGGCAATCTCCGCCACTATCTCCCCCCCTCCCCCTCTCTTTTTGGATTGGCTTCGCGCCTTTTGAGTGCTGCCAGGTTTTTTTGCCGACACCCTCCCGCTGATTGTAGTTTTATGTTCCTACTCCCCTCATTTGAGCATCACTTGGGTGTGCTTGCCTTTCTTGGTCAGTTTTTAGTATGCTTCTCACAATAACACATGTGGTTCCCCCATGTTCTAGTTCGCCGTTTTACCCCGGTTCCCCACTTTTGACAAAGCTTTTCGCCTCATAACCGGCCTATCCTCTGTGGCGGCTTTCTTCAATCCCTATTTTTCCCCCCCTTTCTTCCTCTTGAGTTTGGTTCCCTCCCCTTTCGATATAGATAGCGTAAAACTGTTCCTCTTGAGTCGATATAACGCTTTTCATCAATGAGCACGCGGAAGCATGCCTTCCGAGAACCCCTTTGTCTTGGCGGTAGAACGGGTTGGGACTGTCCCGCTCTCCGCCCCCCTTTTCTCTACGAGCCCTTCCGTCGAGAGAATGGACTCTCGATATAAATCAAAGTAAGCGGTTGTATTCGAGTTCCATCATCCCTCTGCACCTGATCTCTGCCAATGCATGTCTTTCCTAGCATCCTGGTATTTCTTGTGTTCTTTTTTGAGACGTGCTTTTTCCCGTTCGTCCTATCCATTCTCTGCCGCTCTGGGTTGGTCTTTTCTCCCTTAGGTTCCCCCTTCCGGTAGGAGTAGTTAGTGTGAAGAAGACAGGATTTTGAGCGCACCCTTCCCACGTTGGCTACGTAAGAGTTTCAGCTGTTGTCGGTTTCTCCACACACAGATTGCCTCCTGTGTGAGCCGCCATACCTACCTCCCTAGTTCTCCGTTCGAGAGGAAATAACTTTTTCCAATATTTGAGATGAGTAGTCCTCTCTCTTACCTCCCCCCCGACCTAGCATGGCCAGCCTTTTATTATGTCTGGCTGGGACTTCGTCCACAAGACGCCTCTGTGGGGTCGATATGCGCTCGAATCCAGATTTACTGAAGTGTTTAGTCGGCGTGTTTCCCCTCTTGGCTTCCTTTTGGAGCGGTTCCAGTGCAATAGTTTCGCGTTCTTCTTCATTTGAATTCTGAGCACGGAGGGGCAGTCTTTAGTTGCTTTCTTTCTCAGCACATTCAGATGTGATCGCCTCCACGCATATGCGTTCAACCTTTGTCCTTCGGTTCCCCACCGATCCATTCTCTTCCCATTTTCTGCGGGTCGGCAACACGCTTGTCGTTCAGCAATCGGTGGGCAATTGACGCCCTTGTCCCTCTTTAAGTTCGCATTGAACTGGCAAGCTGAGAGACGCCCCTTGCATGAATGGTCGATCCTGAACCATCGGCGTCTTCTTCTTCGTCCCCTTCCTGCTGCGTTTGTGA
>Ga0179593_1546118_pt1 | contig 10790 bp, 12 predicted proteins | sample CZODoug2_1_08_16_FD_185931 | JGI IMG/M metagenome (GOLD analysis project Ga0179593, IMG submission 185931) | Vadose zone soil fungal communities from Angelo Coast Range Reserve, California, USA - CZODoug2_1_08_16fungal (PacBio error correction) | ecosystem: Environmental > Terrestrial > Soil >... | reverse complement strand
TATTTCATTCCCCTCACTTCGCATGTGGAAAGACCATATGAAGCACATGGTAAAATTCTGCTAGCCGCACACGGTACCGTGGTTTGCCTTCGTGAAACAGTTCCTTGATTGCTCCATCTCTCCCTTTTTTTTTAATGCTCGCCGCCGTCACCGGCCTCTATCTTTACTCTCCCGGCGTGGGCTCCGGCCTCCCCATCCTCTCATGAATGAAGAGGCAGAGATTGCTCCATCTCACCTCGGATTGCTCTCGTTCCACCGCCATAGACCCTCCTCCCCTCTCTCCGGCGGGCTTTCAAAAATCTCCCCTTTCCTCCGGCTGACGTGCCCCTCATGTCTTTTGCGCCATTGACTTTTTCTCCCCTCTCCGAATCGAGACATGACTCCTCCCCTGACCTCAAATATTGCGAGGCAATTCCACTCATTCACCTCCGTTCCATTCCAACAAAGTAACCCGCCTCGATTTTCCCCTCCGTTTCGAGCTTCGAGAACTTTACTTTTCCGAAGCCCTTGCTCCGCTCGTTTTCACACCACCCTCCTCCCCTCTCACGAACGCCTTTTTTTTCCCCTTTCTTGTTAAGGTTAATGTTCACTTCCGTTTCCCTTTGCATGTTTTATTCCTATTTTCTCTCTCCGTTGTTGTGTTCTATCTTTCAAAGACATGCGAAATGGTGAAAATTCGGCTAATTTTTAGTAACACTTACCCCCTCTCTTTCGCCAGCTTGCGCGGCCCCTTTCAGAGAGGGCTGATTGTTCTGTTCCTTACTTCGGTACTTTCCCCCTCCTATGAAAGAAGACCCATTCGTCGATCTCTGTTTTTGGTTGGGACTTGATGGTAGGTTTTGCTTTCCGGAGTTTTTCTTTAGGTTACTCGTAGCATCTCCTTCGGGCTTTCGGAAGCTGGGCTCGCTTTAGCTCTGTCGTCACCCAATTAATGGGTCTTTTCCCTTTTTCAGGCGATTAAAAGTTCCCCCCTTTATCTCTGGGTGTTTGCTTTTAAATGCTTGAAGATTTGCGGCCCGAGTAGCTTCTTATAATGGTTTCGATCTGTTGACAGCGAGTTACTAGCGGTTATGTCTCTGTGCCTCCAGGATATCCTTGGTCTCGTCCTGTCTTTCGGAGCGGTTGTTTTCCTCTTCGTCTTTTTCAAGTCCCCATTTATTCCATGGGATCATTTCTTCGGCCCTTTGGGAAAACTTGCCTGTTTTGCCTCCAGATTGCTTCGTACGTCCGAATTCTCCTTTTATTCCTGGTAAGCTGAAGTACGCGGCCGGGATGACTTTTCCTCAGCCCCCCTTCGCTAGAAACTGATCGGCCTCCCCTGGTATTAGGGAGACCAGCCTTTATCTACTGTGCTCAGTTTAAGCAGGTCCTTCTTTTTCACCACCCTTCGGATTTTTCCCTTCGTAGATTGCCAAAGGCTCGCTTCTGCGGGTTCCTCCCCTTTGAGCGACTTTTCTAACGGGCCCTTTCCTTGACATATAAAACCACATGAGGGTGTCACTTGCTATTTTTTGGTGTTTTATTGCCTAGGCGACGTTTCTTTTCTTTCTTTTTTATCAAATGGCCGGGAGGCCAGGTCCTTTTAGTCCCCCCCCCCCCTCACTGAACGTCTCCTTCTCCTCTTACCCTCTAGTTCTTTAGAGCTGCCGCGGAAGTGAAAGCCGCTTCTCATCTCTGCCGATGTTAGGCTCCTTTTTCTAGACAAATCGTCCTCTTTTCTTGACAATCATCATTTTTTTTCTCCCGTCCTTTCGCTTGACGCAAGTGATAAGGGGAATTTTTCTGGACGCTTTTTCCCCCGCGACTGTTGTTTCCCTTTTTTAGATAAGTTGGTCCGGTCTCCCTTGAATCTGAAGGATGAATTTTCTCTCCCTTTTTTCCTCCGCCAGATCTGTCTTTATATTTTTTCTCCCCCCTGAGTGGTTTATCCTAGATTCCCCCTGTGAACCTGATACTCCCGACAGACTGATTATGCAGCCAAAGTGGTGTTTCGTGCGTTGCATAATGTTTGACCACCCCACGACTCCGGCTTTTTCTGGATTTCGACGCGGAACTGATTTTGCCTTTATTCTCCCCGACCGACTGCGTGCGAACTTCCTTTTGTATCGCTTGGAGATGCTCATGTCCTTGAAGTTCTCACACTGAAGCGATGCCTCTTTTCTTGGCTTCTTTGTTATCTACGTCGTCTTCCATTGTTTGTCGAGGTTTTTCATTTTTGACGTATAACTCCTATGGCAATTCAGCTTTATTTTTCCGAATTTTTTCAGGTATAACGTCTTGGTAGTACTGTCTGCTCTTAAGCCTTTCCCCCAACTTTCTTCTCTCGAGGGCAGCGAACCGCCTGATTGACCCATCCCCCCTTCTTTTCCCAATGCTTCCCCAATTTTTGATCGTAGTTTTCTGACTACTGCTTTCTTCTTGAGCCCTGCTGATGAAAGCTTCCTCTCTTCTCTTTAACGGACCCGCTTCACAACATTTCCCCGAGATGTTGTTGAAGCTTCCCAAGATACCCCCCTGCGTGTACTTCTCGTGTACGCTGCCTCTTTCCCCCCCCCACCGAGAGCTGTCCTTTACCTTCCTTTGTAAGCAGGGCTCATTTGCCCTCCTAGCGTTTCACAAGACTTGAAGACGTTACCTAACTTTTCTTCCAAAGCTCTTCAAACCCCCTGGCGATCCATCATGTTCTCCCTTCCCTTTCGTGTTGTGATGCAAGTATCGCGGCGATGGTGATTCCTTTTCCCCGCCCCTTTCTCCGATAATCTGGCCGTTTCTTCCCTCAAACTTTCCCCCAGGGGTTAAAACTACGCGGGTGATAAAGTTGGATTGCATGAGAATGTTCTCCCCCCCCGATTCCTGACCCTCCCCCATCGGCATCGGCCCGTCCTCCCCCAACTTCCTTTGACTTTCTGCCTTCTTCTGGAAGCTGCTCGGACTTCTCCGTCTTGTTTTAGAGATCTGCCCTTTTGGCGGCGTGCGCCCCTTGGAAATCAAGCGGTCCGATCAGCTTCGGCCGCGATGAGGCCTCCGTGTTACTGCAACATGCGCGATCACTTCTTCTGTAGATTGACTGAAACGCTCGCCGGACTCTTACCCACTGTTCTTTGATTGTAGTTTGATATGCTCTTCTTTCTTTCCCCCATGCGAAGAAACTGCCTCCCAAACCTCCTCTCCCCCCCCTCTTTGTTTTGTTGAGATCTTTCCTTGACTTGGTTCCTTTATTGTAAGCAAGTGAAAAACCTTTTCCAGATCCACCCCCCAATCAACGGCCCAGTGGGTCAAGAGGAGTCGCTGATTCCGTTCCCTCTCCTTCGGATTCTCCTTTCCCCTTTTGTGTCAATGCACTGCGGCGATGTCGATTTCGTATTTCCGCGTTTTGACACCTTCCCTTTTTTCCTCTCTCAGACGACCTCCGCCGCATTCCTATTTTCCTTTCCAGGCGACCGCGCGCAGCTACGATCTTGCATCCGTCCCTCTTGCCATCCCATTTCTCGGTCGTACGACTGCTCCGCCAAAAACCTTTAGATTCTTTTGGGCCTACTATCCCCCCCTCTTCTTGCACCGTCCATACTGTTCCCCCGCCCAATCTTTTTCACCCTCGTGATGTGGGTCGTTACGACGCTTCTTCCCCTTGAACCCCTGGTGAGTTTTCCCTTTGATCATCCCGCCATCTTTTCCCGTGGATCACTTGTCCTCATTTTGCTCCTTGCTCCCATGATGGAAGTTCAAGTTTTCCTAAGCTTTGCCTTCTCCGAGTTTTTTTCCCTTTTTCGTCAATGTTTGTTCAACGCAGGAGCCTTGGCCTTCCCCCGTTGCCCCTTCATGAACGCAGCGCTCGTAACCTGTCAAGATTTGCCCGATTCCCCGCTCAAGCGCGGTTTTTCGGACCGTCTCCAACACTTATTTGATTGGCCAAGTCCTTCCTTTTTCTCTCTCTTGGAATCTTTCATCCCCGGTCTCCTCTCCGGCAGCCCCGTCATTCGGGTTTTCAGTCACCCTCCAAAAACTTTTTTGTGCCTCTTCAAGGAGAAGGCCAAGCTCGCCCCCTATGCGCTCCGTGGATAGGTCCCTCACATTTTGTTTTTCAGCAAATCATTTTTTTTTCTTTTCCTACCTGGATGCTCTTACTCAAGACCGTTCCTTTCCACCCGGCTGAGGGCGTTTAAGCTTTTTTCCTTCCACCGGGCCAATTATCGAGCGCCCTTTATCTTTTCTCTAACCAACGGCGATCGCCTAGAATTCTTTTTAAACCGTCTTCCCCTTTTTGATTTTCCGTCTCTCTCCCCTCGTCCTTCCTAGGAACCGTACGGGACTCGCGGCCCTTTTTATGCTTTGGACACCTATACCCTCTTTTCCCCCTTCTTCTTCCCCGTTGTGGTATCCTTAAGTTAAGCGCCCTGGGGAAAGAAGCTTTTTTCCCCCCCCTGCCGCGTCATTTCGTTCCTCTGACCATTTCAACACGTCATATTTTCCGTCAATCTTGACCCCCTTCTCTATTAGCTTCAAAGTTCCCAAAATGTACACTTTCAGCTTTTTTTCTCCCCTTAAACGAGCTTCTTTTTATCCTTCGCGAGTCCGCCCCCACCCTTTTCCGAGCGCACCGCCTTTTTCGACAAGCGCGAAAGGCGTCGACCCTCATTTCCGTCCTGCCGATGATCGATTTCTGAGCAATCATCCAACATCGGCCCCATCGCTTTTTTCCTACCGCGTCGCAGCTCGAGAGTAATATCGGTTCCACTTATAGTCCCCTTTTCCCTTTCTTCCAATTCCTCCTATTGCTCCGGCTTTTTTGTCCCCCTCACCCTCGTCAACGCCGGAAGTCCCCCAGAACCACATCCTCCCCCTTTTCCCCATCGCGGGCCCCTTCTTTTCAAGGTTTTGAAGATTCCTTCCCCTGCACTTTCCATTGTATTTAACCTCCATCCTCATTCCCACTTGCGTAGTCCCTTCCAGCGACATATACGGATTTTTTTCACCGTGGTTGAAAAGGAGCCCTTTGCCCCCTTTCCCATCTTGGAAGACGGCCCAAGTTTTTTCTTCAGCCCGCCGCGTCATTGCCTGACTCCTTAGTTCCTGAAGGGTTTTCTTCGTCATTACTGGGTCCCTTTCCCTTCCCTTTCCCCTCCTCTAAAGCAAGGCATATCTCATCGTCCGTCTTTTCCCCCTACACCGGGGTTCGCCTCGGACGGATATATTCTCCCCCCCCCTATCCCTCCCTAATGGGCGGCTGGAATTCCCCTTCTTCCGTCCCCCTCCCCTCAATCTGACGTTTTGCCCGACGGCTGCCATGCCTTCGAGGCCTCTCTGACGAATAACCCTTTTTTTTTCCACTGCGGCTTGCCTTTTTTCTCCATCGGGCACAAGCATTTGAACAGTCCTTCTTGGAAGACACAAAATGGCTTAATTTTCTTATCGCTGACCTCTGCGGCATGTGTCTTGACCTTGTTCTCCCGCCCGCCTCTTTTTTTCGTCAGAAAAACCCAAGCCACACTTACCGCGAACCCTCCCTCTCCTTCCCCTCCCATTCCCCCCCCAACGTAATCCGGTTCCCCTCGCTCGAGAAGCGACGAAGGTTTTTATGTTCGTTGCCTCTTTCGCGGTAACCCGCTTCTTCCTTTCTAATCCGCTTTTGTTAAGTCCTTACCCTCGAGCTCTTCTCATTTCTTTATTCTCTTCCCCCCCCTTTTTTGTTGAGATAAAGGACATGCGGCATGGTTTCACCCCGTGAACATGTGCACTTCCCCACGCGCTCCCTCTTCCTTTTCCCCGCGAGAGGAGGCGTTTTTTCCCCTTCAGTTGGGCCTTCTTCCCCCCTTATTGACATAAAAAGTCGAGATTGCTCGTCTTTTCCATTTTTTTACTGGTTTCCTGTTCCGTCGGTTTCTTGTGTTCTTTCCCCTCAAACAGCGATGGCCTTGTTTCTTTGACTCTCTCTGCCGCTTGCCCCCCTCTCTCCATGAGCTCTTTCCTCGCAATCGATTAAGGCCATTTCTTAAGGGGCGTCCGCTTGTCCAAATGACTTTTTCTTTCACCGCGTCTTGGCAAGCCGTCCAATGGTTTCTCTTGCAGCGCGGCTCTTAGGCATATGGCCGACTTATGTGACCCCGAGTGAGCCCACGCCTTTGCTGTCAAGTTTTTTTTCTTCTTCCTCTGAATCGTCGTGCGATTTTTTGTGCTTCAGTTGCCAGGGATTTCGCATGGTGATCCTTTTCACCTCCCGCAATGTACCGAGGAGAACCCCCCGGTTGCGGGGGAAGAAGATTTGTACCTTAACTAGCTTCTTCTGCTTTGGAGATTTTCTTGCAACCTGAATTCGGCGGGGAATGCCCTCAGTCCCGCGAAGTACCTTTTTTTACGGGCCATGGGCTTTCTCCTGTCTTAGGGTCCCACGGGAACGCCTTTTCCCTAAATACTTTCTACTGGTTTCCGCCGTACCCTTAAGGATACGCAAAGGTCCGTAGATCGCTGGCCCCTTTCCCGAATACGCCCTCTTTTTTTTTTTTTTTTTTAGCGTGAATCCATTTTCTGGGCAGCATCTTCAAACACCCCCCCCTTCTTGTTTCTTTGTAGCCCGTGATGTTTCTGGTTTTCTTGAGTTGACGGGGTTTTTTATGAAACTTGCCGGCCAATCCTTTTCTTTCTTAGCAAACGGCACCACACCCTTAGCACTTCATACGGTCTGTGCGGATCCACAGAGACGGCTCTCGAGCTTCCCTTTTTATAGAAGAGAGCCCTGCGTTTGAGTCTCCCTGCCGACTTTTTTTCCAGAGACCAGCGACCAGAACATCAGAGGCTCGATTGCCGCTCGCCCTAGCTTCTCAGATCTTGCTTCTAGCCTCAAACGGGTGCGTTTTTTCTCTTTCGCTTATGGCGGATTTTTTGAAGGTAACCCATTTTTTTCGCTTAGGTCCGGGAATTTCCGTTGACTCTTTCGACTCCCCTGCCTTGATTTGTATTCTAATTACCTGCAGATAGGTCGGTTGTGAGATTGCCTACCTGTGGTTTCGAGAATTAGTAGGCCCCTGGCCCTACTTCTCAGGCACCTTACACCCCCCCTCAAACCAGTCTTCGATATTGTTTAGGTACGCTTTGCATGATTGTACCCACACCCCTCTCTCCGGTCCCGCAGTATTTAAGCATTAAATTTGAATGTTCATCGAACTCCCCAGGCGCACTTCTTGTTTGATTTAGTTGGATCCCCTAAACTGGCCTCCTTTGATTCGCTTTCCCTCCACTTGCGCCAGATTTCTTCGTTTCCCGATGGAGAGGAGAGCCGGTTTCCGTGTATTCCGAGTTTTTTTCGAGTTACTGGCCCCCCTTGTGCCCTTCTGCTTTTTCAAGAGCCTCTCTTCCCCATGATTACCTCCCTCCTTCGGTCTTTCCCAGTTATCTGTTCTTACCAGAGGCCCATTTCTTTCTTTCTTTTCTCAGCCCGGCTAGCCAATTTATGATTTTCCGTCCATGGATCCAAATTTGGATATGATTTTTTTTCGAGACAAGAATCTGATGCATTTTCTTGTCCCTGATTGTTGAAATTACTGTCGAGCAGTAACACTGGTTCCTCTCCACGACCCGAAGAATCTTTGCGATTTTCTCCAAGCTCAAAAGTTGAGCTTGAGTTTTGGGCACTTCCGAGCTCTTCAGCTGGTGACGCGCTTGTAAATTTCTTCTTTTTTCAGTTCAACTTTTCCCTAAATGCTGACGTTCACCACCCCTTTTCCATGCCATCTCTCAAACCAGTCTTGTCTTCATTTTTTTTTTCGAGTTCCTAAGGATTCTGTCTCAGTTCCCTTTCCCCCACGAGGAGAGTTTCCTTTTCCTCGCTCCAGACACCTCACCCCACGAGTTTTATAGCGTCCTTAATATGGCCCCCCTACCACCGGTCACGTCCGGCGTTTGCGGGAACAGGGAGTTTGAAATTCTTCTCCTTTCTTCCTGACATACTTCAACCGTTTCACGTTGAGTTCCCATTCATCTGATTTTCTCACTCACGGCCCTACCCCTGGGTTTTGACCGAATCGTGCACGCTAGTGCGCGGCGGGCATTTGTTTATCAGCCCCTCCTTTTTAGATCCGGTCCTTTTTTTGATGGTATTGCACTTTCCGGACCCGCCCTTTCTTTCCGGAGCTATTCTACCTCCTAAGTCCGATGCCCCATGCCTCCAACAGGATCTCTAGGGAAACATTGAACTAGTGACCTGCCATGATTCTTTTCTTTTCGACGACGGTTTTCCCCCCCGACCTTCCCCCCCCAATTCACTTCGCTCTTTTCCTCTTTTTGTTGAGACTGATAAGTATTTGGAGGCTACCTCTTCTTTTTAAACCTCGTTTTTCGAGTATATCACTAAACAGGCCCCATTTTTTTCCCTAGTGATTCCGGCGTCTTTTCCTCCCTGAGACGAAGTGATCTTTTCATAGTTTTTCGATGTCTGGCTAGTCGTATCAGTGCTTTCTGTGTGGGATTGCGGTTCTGGACCTTTTCCCCTGAACCAGCGTGACTACTCGGCCGCCCTGCTATCCATGGCGGCGTTTCTTCCGGCGAACGCCGCGCAGCTCTCTCGAGTCAATTAGTGCCCTCCCTTGTATTGATTCCTCCCTCGCCTCCCCGTTGGAAATTAGGTCCCGCGAACAAATTCCTTTTTCCCTTGAACAACTCGGATGAGTTTTACCTCTTAACCTTTTCGTCCGATGGCTTACCTTTCACTATTTTTGATTTCTTCGTCTGAGCTTTCCTTTCTGATGCATGCGCCTCCCCCTCCTGCGTGATATCCTCACTCTCTACCATGATGGACTGCCCTTTTGTTTTAAGAGTTGGGACTTTCCGCCTGTGTTGAAGTCGGCCACCTTGTGTTTACTTTTGCAGGGAGATGGTCACCCTCCAGTTTAGTTACCCTCTCCCCCTTGACGCCGCGTTGTTGGTCCCCACGTATCGTCAATTTCGTCTGGTGAAAATCAAGCCTTAATCTTTAGCTTGGAGGCCCTTTCTACATCTTTTCTTCGATTGGGCGCATGGGTTTTCCCTTTTTCCTCTCTCGTTCGTCCTCCCCCTTCCTTAAGTCTTCTATCCCTCCCCTCCTTAGCCTTCTATCCCAACCTTTCCCTAGGAGCCAAGTGCCATTGCGCGCCGCTGAGCCACACTTTCCCTGGGGCCGCTGTTTTTTTTTTTTTCCCTCAACGTGAGCAGTCGTTAGTTCATAGGAAGTCGGTTCGACCTCCCCGGCCGAGGGCGTCCACAGCCGTTCCCTTCCCCCAAAGCCTTACCTCTTTTTTTTTTCCTTTTTCGCCGAAGTTACCCCACCCGCCGTTCCCTCTGTCAGCGAACCCATTAAACGTCGCTTCGGTGATCAGTAAGCCATTCATCGCCAAAACATACCGGTCCCTTCGCGGTCCCGGTTTTCCCCCAGGTCTCCTTTACCCAAGTCTTTTACTTCGTGATCCTGCCTCTCCGGAATCCGTTTTTTCACATGCCAACCGATTATGGACCTGGGAGGATACACTGACCTTTTTTTTTTTTCCGGTCAATGGGTACCCCCTAAAATCTTTCCCCAAAAGTATAGTTCCAACTGATCTTTTTTCTTCATCGCTGTATAGATGTCCAAGCCCGTCCCCCAACTTCTTTAATTCTATTTCTCCCGGAAATCTTCCCCTCCTCCGCGATTGATTTTCCGTCTCGCCAGAACCCCCCCCCACGCGCTTACTGTACTGCCCATTTTTCTTCCATCGGAGCAAGGCGCTACCCCTTGTTTGGCCCCATTTCTCTATAGATTTCGCGGTTATCTCCTCAAAATATTTCCGTCCTCGCTCTCTCTGCGAGACATCTCGTAGACAGTCTTTCGTTGTATGAGATGATACGTTGCTTTTCCCCCACCTGAAGAGATGGTTATCCCTGCCACTTTCCCTGAAAAACATCCTTTAGTCCCCCCCACTTTTCTTGAAAACTCCATCAACCCCCTCAACCACGCTCCCTCGGTCCTGTTTCCCTTTCCTTGAAGCAACCTCTGGCCCATGGTCGACGCTGGAGCCCCCTTCACAAATTGGCTTTTCTAGTCCCCTTCCCAATAGACCTTCTCCCCTTCGCGTAATTTTTTCCCGGGATTCGCCATTATTTTGAGAGAATTTCAAGCCCTTTCTTGGTTCCTAATGTAGTCCTTTTTCCTTAGGATTACATTTGCCCCCGGCCGGCTATTCATCCACACCATCTTCTTTTCATTCCACTGTTGCAATTACTTCTAATTCGTCCTCCTACCTAGCCAAACACAGGCCCAGTGGTTCGCCTCACTTTCCCCGATATGCTAACATGGCCCGAAACCCTGTGGCGTTCCCCCCCCATTCCTCCCCTCTCCCGGCCTTTCCCCTGTCCTCTCCGGCGTGGGACTCTTGGGTTGAATAAGAGCCTTCGCCGCGCTTGGCTCCTACCCCCTTAGAAAGACGGTGTTCCAACCGAAATAGCAAAATCTGACCCTCTCCTCCCTCTGATGGAAATCCAACCTGGCCTTCCCCTTTAAGGCGCGTACCTCGGCGTATTTCTTAATGGTGAGTCAACTCGCCGGAGCCAGCCGATCACCCCCAGCAACGCCAAATATTTTCTGAACGCGGCCCCCCCACTCAAGACGTCCCCTTTTCCCCCCTTCTATATCATCGTCCCTGTGGTCTTTTGAGAAGTTCTCCTTTTTCGGTCATCGGAAGCATCCTTCCAGCTTTCCCCAAGGCACTATGTCAAGCGTACCCGAGTAATAGGTCTCAAGATCTTGGTGCCGTTACATTTCCCCCCGGTGACCTCTTTTTCCCTTGCGC
>Ga0179593_1485608_pt1 | contig 10790 bp, 12 predicted proteins | sample CZODoug2_1_08_16_FD_185931 | JGI IMG/M metagenome (GOLD analysis project Ga0179593, IMG submission 185931) | Vadose zone soil fungal communities from Angelo Coast Range Reserve, California, USA - CZODoug2_1_08_16fungal (PacBio error correction) | ecosystem: Environmental > Terrestrial > Soil >... | reverse complement strand
CCTACTGAGGCCTCTCGCCCTTTCCTTTTACCCTTTTCGATGCCTTTTGTCCCACATATTGCGGGACTTCCAGTATGTCGTAATTGATGGTGAACTCCTTCTTCCCCCTTCTGGGAAAAGGTTTCTCCCGACCTTGATGCTGTGTTAATCGGTTTTGTTTTCGGGTATGCTCTGTTTGACATTCTCGAGAAAACAGGAGTGACTCGCGGCAAAAAATGTAAACCCTCAACAAAACCCCGCAAAATCCCAACGGTCACCCAGCTGCCACTCAAATGATCAACCTAGTTGTGATCGTTCCCCAGCGTCATGGTTTGCCCAGCAGCGTCCTAGTCTGCCAATCCTCCTGAGATTTGAATCCCTGCCCCCGCCCCTCAATATTCCGGCAAAGCCCTTGTACGTATGGTTCTGGTCTAGCCGCTAGTGCCTAGCTTGCATCTTTCGAAAGCTCTTCTCTTTTTTCCAGATACTGCTCTGACGTCGTCTCACTATGCCCCCATTCTTTTCTGGATCGATTAGCGGAGCACTTTACTCGCGATGAGACTGCCTCATACGCGGATTCTTCGTTTGGTCCGGGCGGCGGAACATCTTTCACCACGAGCTGTTTTGACTGTCAGTATATGCCTTCCTTCCGAGCGGGAAGCTTTTTTCCCCCCCGCGGATGAGTGTAGGGTTTTTCTCCTGGCCTTCCGCGTCCTTCGCGATCGGCCCGGGTTGTCTTGGAGTACTCTCGAAGTACTGTTGCCGGTTTGCTTTAACCACCTCGAGAATTTTTTCTCTCCTGCCTTTTTCCTGCCCGTCATCGAACTCGTGATTGTCGGTGAGGAGGCCATTACGATAAGTCTTGAAGTCCCCTCTTTCCCTCGATCTGTTGAGGTGGAGGTTTCGGATTTTCTCTTCTTTTTTTTTGCGGGGTTCCTCCTCTCCTCCTTCCAGTCCTTCTTATGATCGGCATTGTCTTAGTTAGGTTTCGGCGGCGACTCGCCCTTTCAGAACATACGGTTTTCCTTCACACCTTACAGATCGCCGTGCCCATCCCCTCCTCCAGGCGTTTTTACCCTCTTCCGAAGTCTGATCCCCACAAACGCGCTGTTGTGTTAAGAGTCGGCAGCTCTTTAACCTTTTTTTTTCCATACTGAACTTTGCAATGGCTCGTTGTCAGTAAATATGGATTGAACCAACATTTTTTCCGTTCATTTTCTTGATGGGAAATGTCGCTTTTCACTAGTTGGCATTGCCCATCACCAATTTTCCCTCTAACAACTTGTGTCCTGGCTTCTCTTCCCCCCCCCCAATCAATGAGAGCCCCATGTTTTTCTTTTTTCTTCGCGTATGTGCGCCATGTGTTCATCCGTATTCAGTCTGGCGGATTTTTTTTAGATTTACGCGAAGGTTGTGGAGTTCAGTCTCGAGGAATTTGCGTGAACAAAAATCCAGTTTCTTCGAGTTGTGGGGTCTTTGGCTTTTTTCACTCTTTCTCTCTTGCTGATCTTCTGGCCTTTTGTCGACTTTCTTCCAATCCCCATTTCACCCCGGTCACTTTTTGAGATCTAACTGATTGTTCGCGTCCCGTCCCCGGGCTCTTGAGTTTTGTGCGTCCCCATTTTCCGGTGAGAGGTGCCCTGTAGGAAATTTCCTTTGAGTCTCTTTTGCTTGCCTGCAACTCTTCCTCCACGCCGCGCTGTGGATCCGTCAATATCGCGGCTTGGAAGGGTTGAGTGCCGTGATTAGCCCTGTTTCGTTTTTAAATGATGCAATTCCAGAAGTTGGGTCCAGCTGCCTCTCGTTTGGCGTTCCCGTGTTCCTTGGGTGGGTGCCCCGGGTAAAATCGTGGAAGTCTATGCGGAGTGCAAGGACGGCTCCCTCCTTGATCTTGGCGCTTTTTTTTCTTTACAGTCCTTGTCACGTTTTTTATCGAAGCCTTGGGCCACCTGGCAATTCTTTTTTTCATGGGACGGACAATTTCTTACAGGTCAATTTTCAAGATTCCCAGGATACGGATGGTTCGCCTCCGTTTGCTGCTTTATGGGCTTGTCTCCTCTTTCATTCAGTTTTTATATCAGCCCAAGCCGTTCCTGCATCCCTTGAAAATCAGACTGTCCCATCTGACCTTATTAACATTTCGGAAACGCCTACCCCTTTTTGGATTTCCCTGAGGTTCGCCAGTCCCCCCCGACTAGTCCACCCCCCCCTTCTGTTTTCTTTTTTATTTAATATATCTCTCCTCGTGTTGTTTGCTTCCCCCGCCACGACACCCAAGAAGCAGGCTTCTCCATTCTCTGACCACGATGGACGAGAACACTCGTTGCCCAGCTTGAGATTAATTGCCCGTAGAGTGGCAGTACGCTCAGTTGGTTCTCGATCATGACCTTAGGATGACTTGTTACTCTCCTTACCTATCGTCTGAGCAGCTGCCTTCGCTGAGCACCATCGTATCGTAAACAGCGTTTCTCCATTTTTACCTGTTCTCAGTTAAATAAATGTCCTTTTTAAGTCCCTCTCCGGCCATTTACTACCATCGTACTTCGCATCCTTTTCCTACCCTCTCGCCCCCCGATAACCTTAAATAACCTTCCCCCAACGAAGTCGTCGAATCGTTCCAACTGCGCAAACGTAAGAACCTTTCGAGGCAGACATTTAGAAGTGTTCCCCCATTGACTTAGAATTTCCCACGCCATCTCCCTTCATTTAGTTCCCCTGCACTCCATCCCTTTTTTGACGTTTTCTTTTCTTCGATTCCCCGCTTCCCCCCGGCGTGGGAGCATTTTCCGTCATCAAATCCCCTTCATCTTTGTTGCCTTCGTTAAACCCCCGGGCTCACCGACTCCTTTTACCCCTCGTCCCGCGGGAATCTTCTCTCCACCTTTAAATATCTACACAACAACCTCGAGGACTGGTTGCTTTTTTTGACTCCCTCCAAAAGCCATGACCTCTGTCATCATGCAGCCTCTTTTAGACCCCTCCCTTCACTCGACTGAAAAAGTATGGTTTCCCTCCTATCGGATTATTCTCCTGACTATTTCCGGATCTCCCTCTCTCGTGATCATTGATGAATACCGCCCTTGCGCCCGTTCCGGCCCCGCCTTTAAGCCCCCAAAAAGCGGTTGACTCCTTCAACTTTTTCAGCCCCCTTCAACGACTTCCCCTCCCGGGAACTTTAACTCCATTTCCCTGTCCCTCCAGGATTCATAGTACGGCCCAACGACCCTGAGACCAGGTGCCTTTTCTTCTCCTCCCCACGTCTTACTACTAATCGCGTCCGTCCGAGTTTCTGTCTCCTCTGCGTTCCCTCTCAATGAACTGAGCCTACGAGTTTAAGGCACGTTCTCTCTGGAGGCTGTGCTTCGATCGGTCTGGGATCCCCCTCGCGCACTTTTAGAAACTGACGCCCTTTTACCTGTCGAAGGACGCCTGGAGATTCCGGACCGTCCAAAGTCCACCTGCTTGAACCGAACACCGAAAACATCTCTTTCCAACATCCGATTCACCCTTCCTTCGGAGCTTGTCACCGTACAATCACTCCTCCGTGACCGCTTCCACGCATAAAATTATCGATTGTTTTCCCACCCCAAAAGCACACGCTCTTTTGATCGGTACCCACGAAAACGGGGACTCGTAAGGCGTCTCTGAAAAGCCCGAACCTGCTCCACCTCCCCCTCCCTCGCTGGAATGATCCTCGCTTTTTTTTTGAATCTTCCCTGAGAGCATTATCATCATCCCTTGTGTGCCTATCGTTCCCCCCCTATTAATTGGACCCCTCCCCGAAACCGCGTCTGTTCTCCCAGTTACCAACGTTCCCACCCATTTCTTTTTACGCTTTTGATCGATCCGTCTATTGGTTTAGTTTTCGCGCAGGTCATCACGTTCCTCAAGAGCGTCGACGGCGGCAACTTGTCCTCTGTTAAGGGGACTTCCAGTATTGCCTAATTAGTGATGGCCTTGCCGCTTTTTTTTTCCCCCCGTCACTTCTCGGAAGCTCGTGGCCCCCCGACGCGCGCCTTCGCTCATTGACAACGATCCTCCTCGAACCTATCACTCCTGATGGGGCTGATTCCGTATTTATGAGTGGTCTACGTGCCTTCCCCTTCGTGTGGTTGAATTGGTTTGGTCATTTTTTGCTCCCTCGTCTGTTTTTCTCGTCAAAGTTCCGCATTGCATCCACCTTCAGCAGGTGGCTTTTCTTTTTCCCTACGCTCTACCTCGGAAGGTTCCTGCATCCTGGAGTCCGCCTCATGCTGTTTGAAGTGATTTTGATCTCACCGCTTGAACCGCTGTGATTCTGGCCCCAATCTTTTCCCGACCCTTTCTCTTTTCGCATCCTCTTGTTTTTTCTCAGCGATGCAGTCTTTTGCGCGATGAATCGTCCACTCATTTTAGAGCAAGTCGCACCCCCCCCTCCCTTCTCGGATAGTCGGACCCTCCTGGTCTTCTTCTTAAACATGCTGTTGTAACGCTGGCTACGCGAACCCCGTCTGATTGATATTTGAGGGCGAATGGCTTTTCCTTTCGCTCATGTGCGTATTAGAACCTTTATGATCTTGCGCCGGCCCCACCCAACAACATGACCAACATCCCCCCCCCTACCCTTGCCCCCCCGCGCCACCCCCCCCCCCCCCCCCCCCCCCACCCCCCCCCCCCCACCACACCCATTGGAACCCCCTCGGTGATTTTGCTAAATCTGTTGAGGAGGTTATCTTGGCATGAGCTTCGCCTTCTTGGCCCCCGATCCTTCCCCGAGGAACGGGACTATTGTAAGCGGCGATTTGCCTTTCCTTTCCGGTTCCAAGCAGTTCCCCCCTTTCTTTTTGCCGCCTCCAGAGTGCACGGACAATGTTGCCGTTCGCACTCGTTTTTTATGAAGAGATGATGTCTATCGGAAGATGATCACTTCCCCTTCTCTCCCCCACTCGTGTTAGTCCTCATTCGAGCTCCAAATGCCCCCACCCTGAGGCTTGGGTTCCCCCTCTCCTTCATCCGGGTTTGGTTTGACTTTTTGTGAGGAAAAGGTGATGCACTGCTGATGCGCTAGTTTCTCATTTCGAACGTAACTTTCCGAGCGGACTTTTTCATTCCAGCGCGTCTTTTCTGGTGGTGTTTTATTTTTCTCCGCGAATTCGAGACACGGCATTTGCGTTTATGCCCCAAGACCTTTTTCAGGGACTTTTTCCTTCCACACCCTTTTCTCGGTCCTTGAGGGTCCGGACCGTCCAAATGAGGCGATTTAGTTGCTTGACATCGGAAATCTAAGAGTAGGTACCTGACGAAGATGGGTCCCCTGTTTTTTTTTCGATTCCGGCGATGGAATTTTCTTGGTGTCGAGGACCTTCCTCTACTGAGGAAATTTTCTATACTCTCAACAGTTCTCGCTTAGTCTTCGGGCTCTACCTGTACCCCAGACCGCCCCAGCGGTCTTAGATTCCGATCCCTAAGGCAGGCCTCGACGGGTCCGCCTTTCATCGTTTACGCGTTTTCCGAAGTAGAGCTCCCCCTTCCTTTTCGGGTGTTTTCCTCGAGTAGGATTATGAGCGAATCGCTGACTGACACCTCGGTCCCGTAACTATGCTGAAGGTCTCCACCCCTTTGGTAATCAGTCGTTTTGATGGGCCATTCTTTGCCTGTACATTTCCCCAATTTCCAGGCGTTCCCGTTTGTGATGTACTCTTTTTCTCACAACAATTTTCCTTGCGGCGATGTTCTTGTGCGGCCGCTTTGCGTTAATCATCAGGATCCCAACTTTCTTTTTCGGCGTTTCGTAGATTTCTTTGTGAGTGAAAACCATAAGTTTTTTTTTTCTCGTTGGAGTTTTCAGCTCCTTTCTTCCTTGAAATTTTCTGGCTTTTGCGGGTACTTCTTCTCCCCCCCCCTCACTTACTTCAGTGGTTTGTTTGCGACGATGATTGTGTCCTCGGCTCAGGTTTTAGTTCTTCCTGAGACTTGTTTTTTGTTCCTTTCACAGAGCTGAGTTTGATTTTCTTTTCGCTGCTGAATTTGCTCCCACGCCGCGATGCTTGGCCCTTCCCTTCTCGGTCCTTTGAGGTCGAGATCTTGCTCCTTTCGTCGTGAAATGATGCTTTCCCCACTGCCGCTCTGACGGGGTCTGCGACGTAAACTCGCTAGTGGCGTACGTGGCGGCATTCCCGGGTCGCCGTCCTGTTTTCGCTTTAATTTTGATATTGGTTTTTTAACGTTACGGGAGGAGCGTCGCCCGATTGGTAGTAAGCAGTTCCCCTTTGGTTGACTGACCCGTTCCATACTTTTAGTCCCGTTAAGGTCCCCAACGCTCTCCGCCTTTCCAGGCACGCTGGTTCCATCCTTCCCCCCCGCTCATCGATCCTTCTGGCTTGCTATCCATCATCTCAGGTCATCCATTCCCTCCCTCTTCGCAATGCTCAATGACCAAGCCCAACGTCTACTGCCTACACGGCAACGCATTTCAGACGCTGGCGGCGTACGATTTTCTCCCCTTTTTCCCCCCCTCGTTCAATCTCTACACGTCTTCATCCTTCTTTTAGTTTTCTGGTTTCATATATCTTCTTCTCGTGTTGTTTAGTTCCACACAGTTACAACGACCAACAGACGCAGTAAGGCCCTTTTATAACTGTGGACGTCCCCCCCCTCGCAGCCGCTCGGTTGACTTCTTTCCTGTTTCTATATAGTTGTCAGGTCGACTTTGGCAGTATTTTCATGGTTCGTTCTATGTTTATCTTGATGATATCCCTGGAGATGAGTCCAGCTATCTCCCTCTTTTCCTCGGAGCCCCTCTTTGCTCCTTATCATGTTCCAATCAGCAGCTCTTTTTCCTTGCTGGCCTCCTTTCCTCCTATTTTCCCTTCCCTCTTTCGTTGCCCCCTGCTTCCGACAATAGTCTTCCCATCGCTTTTTTGAAACCACCTTCTCCCCGTCCTTAAAGCCCTTACCGGCGGCAACCGCCGTTCCCCCCTTCGCCTCTTCCCCTTTACTACCTTGCGGCGCATTTCTCCTGGGACCCCGTTTCTCTGCGTTAGCCCGCTTCCAAGAAATTGACCTTTATCTCACCCCGGTCACGGTTATCTGATCTTTTTCCAAGCCGTCCGGATTTATTCCATCCCTCCCTCCAGCCCATGCCCCCTTGCTACCTTCCGACTCCACCCTGTTTAACCGACGGACCCCATTCCGTCGCCCCCCGCGAATCTCTCATCCTTTCATCATCTCACACACCCCCTTTCGATTTTGATCAAATTCCCGACACGCCAAACCCTTCACCTCGCTCTTCCCGTCCCCTTCCACTCGTCCCTGAAACTTATGCTTCCTCCGGACTGATCTAATTTCTCCTTCCTGGCATCCGCCGACTGCTTTTATCCTGCTTTCCATACCCTCAATGGGAGAACGCTACCGGTCCCATCACTTTTTTTTGTATGCAACTAGCAAATTTTTTCTTTGGCCGCACTGATGGGAATCTCCCTTACTTTACAGCAAAGCGTCTTTGAAAGCCGAACTCGCTTCACGTTGGCCTGAGTCCATTATTTTAAGGAAACCGTCATCAGAAGCCCAGTGACCCCCCCCTGATTTCGTAAACCCGTCTTACCCTCTCCTTAACTTCTTTTCACGCGGGGATGCTTCCGCTTGACGCGTCACGACCCCGCGTCTTCTCCAAGCACGTGTCTGGTAGGCTGGGCTCGAATATCTCGTTTTTCTCTTGTCTCCCCCCCCTCAGACGCCCTCCTCCTTTTGACGACCTCCCCTCCGGATTTGGACTGTTCTGTCCAGGCCTTGCCCCAATTTCCGTCCCACCCCTCCCAAGGCAAGAGCTCGATCCCTCTTGACCCCCCCCGACCCCCTTTCTGCAACCCAATCGCTCCGACTTCTTAGCGTCATCCATGCTTTTTTACGTACAAGATTCACTCAGTGTCGACTGTCCTCATTCACCTAATTTTCGACCAACACTCCCTTCCCCCCTTGATCCGTAGCTACGGCAACGACTTTCTCTGCGCGATCTTTTTCTTCCGGAGACGACTTCACTCCCACTAACAATTCGCTCTTCCCTTTTTTTAAATTGACGTTCATATTCCGAGCGCCTTTTCATCATTTTTTAACCTCTCCCTTCTCCCCCTATCTTACCTCGGGCACCGTGTCTGTTGCGCAGTTAACCCCGCCACCCTAAATGTAGGATTTCCCCCCTCTCCCCTCACGTGAGCCGGGCGGAGTCCCCTTTAGCTTGCTTCCGCTCCTCGACGCGGCTTTTAACTATCAACATTGCCTTGCAGACGCTCGGCAATACCTTCAAGTCTTTGCCGGACATCTCTGAGTCCCCTCCCCCCCCAAATTTCTCGTTGATGGCCTTAGCTCCCTTTTTCACCCCCTCGCTCCCGATTTGTCGCTCTCTCTTTCACGCATGAGTGGTCTCTTTGAAACCGTGCATTTTTTTTCTTCTGTGTTTGGTAAGCTGTCCGCAGTCTTGGTTTCTCCAATAGAGACTTTCCGCTACGCCCTCTCAACCAGATTCTTAAGACGGTCTGCTCCCCTCTTCCCAGTATCCCACGTCTTCATGTTAACCATCAATCTGAATATCGTCTTCTGGGTGGTTTTCGACGGACAACTCCGTCATTGCTAGCTGCCAATTTTGAACTATGCCCCCTTCCTCCTCCTCTGTTTTTTTTTTCTGAGTGAGTCCCGTCCCCGAACTGCCCCTTCCCTTCCCTTTGCACATTCTGCATTCTTAAGTCCACCACAATCACTTCCCCAGCCTCGCTATGTGCTCCAGTTGATTTCATTTATGTTTTTTATGTAACGCTGCCTTTCGTGGTATTAAGCTCACGACCCCTCAGTTTGATCGGGGAGGTTCGAAGGTGAATCTTCTATCCTTTCGGAGACCCAGCCTTTTTGATACCTGTCCCCGTCACACAATTTCCCCCACACTCAAAACCGTACACCCAAATCGTTGACCCTACGGATGTGCGCGTGACCCCTCTTCTACCTTTGAGGGGCCCTGAGCTGATGCCCCTTTTTTCCCCCATTCATTACAGACCCTTTTTAATCCCCGGGAGCGCAGGCAATCCCCCTACCAAATGCCGTCCTTCTGGGGTACCTTCCTTTCAGTTTCTTTCCCCCTATTGACATGTTGCAGCCTTGGTATTTTCCCCTGATGCACGATGGACTTCTCCGGCGCTAGGGAATAAGCCCTTATAGCCACAATTTTCTTTCTGATCGATTCTCTCTCTCGATTTTCTCCCCCATTGATTAGATTTGGTATTCTCACCCTCATCCTTTTGTTTCGGGTGGTTAGTTATTGGGGGGCTGAGTTCCACTCCGAAATTAGATGTAATATTCATGTTTTGCCCTTCAAGTTCCCTTTTAATGTCCTTCCCGCGATTTGAGGAGAATTTCTGCTCCTTGGCTCGAGGGACCAGTTTTTCTTTCCCTGATTCCCGAAGAAACGTTTTGCTTTTTTGGCTACCAAATCGAAATTTGACCGCGGGTCCGACGGACCACTTACCCGGAGTGCGTTCTTGTAGGTAGGCCTCTGGTCACTCCCCACGTCTGAAGCGCTTCCTGCCCTCGACGTTTTTTCTTTTTCGTTTTTTTCCAAAGATTCGAGCTTGCTAGGGTTCTCTTACTATAAAGATATCCCTTTTCTCTTTTTTTTCATCTCCTGGAAGGCACAGTTTCGAGCGGCTGCTTTTTGGTCCCGGTTTATCCCTAGGTTCGCCTAGACGTGAATTGCACCTTACTCCCGTTTCCTATTTTTGTAAGAGGTTTTCACTTCGAGATTCCCACTCTCCTCCTTTTGTGTTCCCGCTTTTCTACGTGAGTTATCCCCCCTCCTGAATGCACCTGGGATTTCTGATTTTTGCTAGGACTCCCGGGGAAGCATTCTCCACTTTCGGTTTGGGCTATTCCCCGGGTTGATGGGCCTTTTCGTATAGGTGGCGTCCCATCAATTTTCCCTGCCGATTGGTATGGGCTTCGACTCTCCCACCACCCCCCCCCAATGCTCGGAGCTCTTTGGGCGGGCTTTCTCAGGGCTGGTCGTAATCCAGGACACCCCGCGTCGGCTGATTCTCTTGCGTTCTTGTAGATCCGTTCCGGGAGTGCAACATATTTCAGTTCTCTCGTTTGTGCAGTCGGCACTTGGAGATGAATTTTATCCATTCCTTTTTCTTCTCCCCCAAAATCGACAAGTCTCAGTGTTTTCTTAACTGTCTCCGCGGCTTCCGGTTTTTTTTTTGTCGGTCCCATTATAGTAGTGTCCCGTTTTCTCCTATTAACCCAGGTAATGGTGGGCTTTCTCTTTCATTTCTGCCTTCCCCTCTCGTGTGGAGTGTTCTTCTTGCTCAAAGGCTTCCGATGTTTCCTGGCGATCGGTCTCTCCCTTCCGTTCCAAGCTGCTGCTGTTTGTTCCCCGATAAGAGACGTTGGTTGTTCTTAAGTCCTCTGGGTGTGAGGGCATTTCGATCCCTCCCCGGCGTTGCGGCCGGTCTTTTACCTTTTGTTTTTTGCGCTTCTTTGATGCCTCCGTACGATGGTATACTCTTTGGGGCACCAATCGGGGTTGCAGGACCAGGACTTAAATGCAAGAAACCCGCTGTCACCTGATACGGCTGTGTCCCCTTCCCCTTTCGGCGCCCGTTTCCTTTCTCATCTTATTCTTGACTGCTCACCTAATCTCAGCAAGACCCTCCGTTGACCCCTATGACCAATCGACTTACACTCGAAAAACGGGCGGAAACTTAACGTCTCTTATCGTTTTCTTCCAGAGTGTTAGGTTCCACTTCCTAGCTCCCGGAATTACTACTGCGTCGGGCGTATGTGTTTAC
>Ga0179593_1410412_pt1 | contig 10790 bp, 12 predicted proteins | sample CZODoug2_1_08_16_FD_185931 | JGI IMG/M metagenome (GOLD analysis project Ga0179593, IMG submission 185931) | Vadose zone soil fungal communities from Angelo Coast Range Reserve, California, USA - CZODoug2_1_08_16fungal (PacBio error correction) | ecosystem: Environmental > Terrestrial > Soil >... | reverse complement strand
GCACGGCCTCCCTCTCTATAATTTCGTTGGTTTTTCCAGCACCCCCATGACCCCTATTACCTCAATTCCGGTCTTCTTAATGACGATGCCATTTTTTTTCATTTGTTGTAACCATCTTTCTTCCTTCTTTTCATGCCCTTTTTTTTTTTTTTTTCCTTCAGGTGGATGTGCCTGCCCCCTCCCACGTGACCCTGGACAAGCCTGTTCAACTCCTCTTTTGTACCTTGATCCCGACTCGGCTGCCTTTTTCCTTTCCTTTCCCTTTTTTTTTTACTTTTCTCCCCTCCCCTTCCGCAGGCGTCTCGATGCGGATTTGTTTCTGCCCCTTGCTTTGAGGGAAGGTTGCTACACAAGCTCCCCCTACCAAACCCCTTTCTCCATTCCCCCCCTCCTTCCTGAAACGCTGTCTTGTGGCCCCTGGCCTATAATTGTACGCGCCCCGTGACTTTTCCCCCCTTCTTCAAGTATAGGAGAATGGCGGCGTTCTTCCCCTTGAGTTATAATTTTTCACCTCTTACCACCCTCGAAATCCCTGTTTTTTCCCCCCTTTTAAGTTTTTCTTTGGTGCTGCGTCGCCTGAACTCCAAGTTACGGTATTTTTCTTCCCCTAACGGGGCAATTTTTGATTTCTCTTTTTTCACCTTGATGTTTTTTGAGTCAAACATCTCCCCCCTGTCATTTAAAACCCCCCCCCTCAGTTTCTTACCCCACAAACTGATCGTTTCGGTCTGCCCCTCAACTTTTTTAATGCAGCCTGTTGAAGTTCTTCCTCCCCCACCCCGGTTCGGCCGTATTAACCAACCTTGATTCGTTTATCTCCCCCCACCTGGCTACGATCCCTCCCTTTTCCTCTAACGTTTAGAGTCCGACCAATCTCTCCCTGATTTGAACTTCTTTACTCCCCTGCATCACATCGCCTCCATGTCAAGAAAGTGTTTTTGCCCTTCTTACCCAACCTTTGGCTCCCCTTCCCTTGACATGATCCTTTAATTAGTTTTTCCCCTTTTTCCCCCACCACCGCACTTTTTTTGCCTTGGTACCTCCGCCTGTTAAAGCCTTGTTTCACCCTTCTCGTTCTAGTAGATGTAGGCGGCTCTCTTGAATTTTCATTGATAATTTCGTTTTCCCCCTTCGAGCCTGGTTTGGGCGCGACACTTTCCTGGCGGTAAGACTATTCGCGGTAAGCTGGCTGCAAGCTTTGGGTCGCATCACCCGGGTGTCACAGGGCTGGCCCCCACCCCTTTCCGATTCATTTTGCCGTTCACCCAAAGTGCGAAGCTCTGCTCTCCCTTTTTGCGTAACGCCCCGCTACTTTTTTTTTACTGTTGGGCCTTATTTGGCCCGCGTTCGCAGAAATTTTGTTTGAACAGGACGCACTACGTATTTTCACAGGACTTTCCCCCTTTTTGAACTCCCCCGTTGGACTGCTATAATCCCCGTGTCTTCCTGCTTTCATGTACTGAATGTGCTATAACTTTTCTCCCTTGGGTGGAATCGAAGGTCCCCGGTAGTGGTTGTTGACACGGTTCACCAAATTATATTCTTTTTTCTACTCCCCCCAATTTGTTGTTGTGTTGCTCTTCAGGATTTGACCCCCCTCTTATACCCACGACCTGTTTCCCCCCACAAGGGAGGCCACCCCCAAGAGTCTCCTAAGTTTCCTTTTCCCAGGTTTACATCCCAGCCCTTTTAGATCCACTCGTGGATAGAGCGGATTTGTTCCTTTTCCGGGGGACCTTAATGAAACCATGTCGGGGCCGGTTGCCAAAGATTTGCTGGTTTTTTTTTTTTCTTTTTCCAATGTCTTCCTTTCCACAAAAGGGCTTCCCCCCCCCTTTTTTAACCTTCTCCGGGAGTTTCAAGACATTTTTGTAGAAAAAGACGGCGGCCGGTTTTTGGTAAATGTAATCTCAACGTTTGATTTAGGCAATTCCTTCCCCTGTTTTCTTCGTAAACAGCTTGCGCCAAGTTTCCGTTACCCCTCGGTGGGATTTAGGCCGCGCCGTGGTCACTGATAGAGGCTCCTGATACTGTAAATTTAAACCCTGGGGTGCGCGTGGGAACTTCCTGACTCTTCCTTAACTCCGAGGTCGTGAACAGGGCCTTTCCCCCTCTGTTTTTTTACCCAAATGCTGGGGCTGTTTTTTTTCCCTTTTTTTTTGCGGTTGTCATTGCGCTGGTCTTGGCCAAAGTTACGCCAGAAAAATCCACCCCCTCTGCGGTCCTTCCTCTTGCATTTCTGTGATTTCGTTTTCCCGCCATGTCATATTTGGGCTGTCTGGGTTTTCGCGCGTTCCCCCTTTTTTGCTTTTCACATTGACATGTTTAACCAATCGGTTTAGTCCCGGGATGACTGCTTCTGCAAATCCGGCGTTTTTTCCTCCTACCAGTGGAGGATTCGTCCCCTTTTCCTTGACATCCCCTACAACTTCACTTCAGTCCTGGTCCCAAACAACCACCCTTCTTTTGTCCTACAACGAGTTTCTTTTCCTGCCTGTTAGGGCTTGTTCCCCCTCCAAACCTCCCCCCCCCCCCCCTCCCCAACGCTTGAGGTCCCATTTTTTGGTCTTGAAGGGAAAGAAATCCCCCCCCTTCCTCATGTATTTTTTTCTTCGTCAGTCCCCTCCCCCCCCAGACATTACATTCCCTTTGGGGCTTTGTACTTTTCTCTCATGATGTTTCAACCTAAAGTGCCGCACCCCCCCTCCTTCCCCCCTTTTTTTTTTAAGGTCTTTTTCCCTCCACCGTTTTTTTCTACGGTTTTTTTTGATTTGCAATGGTCTTAGTTCCCTTGCAGCGACCTGCCTTTTTTCAGCAGGTTATTGTGACCTGTCGAGTTTGGTTATCATGTTTCGGATCCTTGTTTTTCCTCACCCCCGGGCATTCACGCCGAAAACCCACCATTCGCCTACGTTTCCGGCCGCGCGCGGCCTCATTGTATTCCTGGCCCATGACCGTCCCCCGGATTCATTCTCTCCTTTCCCTTTATAGGGTTCTGGAAAAACCCCCTTCTTTGAGGGAGGGTTCGCTTGCCCCTTCTTAACCAAATTTGCCTTTCAGCGGTCCCTTCCAGAGTTTTTCCCCTTTTCCAAAAATGGCAGCGCCTTCTTCTCCCTTTTTTTTTTTTACTCTGTTGTTGCGCGTCCATGTGTATAGTTCCTTTTGTTTCCGACCCCTCATGATTTCAGTTTTTGGAGTGTTTCCCTTCCTTTTTTGGCACCTACTCCCCCCTCCCCAAACCCGTCTCTCCGTTCCAGGTTAACACTACCCTGGCGATCCCGCCCTACCATGTGGCCTGAAGGTTTCAGTTGCTCACAGGCTTTCACCGGGCTTGCAGGCACGAACTGTTTTTCCTCCCCCATTTACGGCTTTTGCAGAGTTCCACTTTTCTCACGTTTTTAGTTTTTTTTTTCTTAAGGAAGTTACCGCCAAATTTTCCTCCCAATTAGAGCCGTTCCCAGTACGTGCCTTTGGACCTCCACTGAAAAGTCTCTTTCCTGGATTCCGGAGCGTCACGCCTTCTGGATTCCCCTTTACGGGGAAAATCCTTCATGTTTTTTGCCTGGCGCCTTCGAGCGCCGTTTTCTCATTTTATGGGCCAGCCGGCTCCCCAGTCGAACCCCACCCCAAACCCTGCCCCCCCCTTTTCCCGCCTTGGATTTGTATTCACGGATTTCTGGCCATTTCCTTTCCCCAAAACTTTTTTCCCAACCTGTCCCTCTGATCTGTAACTTTTCTTTTTTGTTTCAAAATTGGAAAAAGCTACCCCTGTAGCAATTTTTCCCCCTTTTCGTCCGTCACGAAGGGATTTTTTCCGCGTCTCTTAGTTTTTATACCCCAAATCTCTCTTCCTTTTCCCTTCCTCGTTTTTTTTTGTTTGATCTCCTTTCGTCCCCCCTCATGGTTGATGGAGGAGCTTTCCCCCCCCCTCCCCTTGAGTTTTATAGCCAACCCCAAGCGCCCCGGGCCATTTATACTTATGGTTCATAACATTTTGTCCTTTTCTTCTAGAGATCTTTTTTGCCCCCCCCCCCCCTTTTTGGCAACCCCCCTCGGCCTCATTCCGGAAGAAAATCGCGGACCCTCTCCCCTTTTTTATGTTCGACAGATGTATCCCATCCTCCCTCTACAATTCGAACTTTTTTTCCCTTTGTGCCTGCGGCCACCTCCTTCAGGAAACAGGATTTCTCCCCCCCCCTTCCGGGCTTGATCCCTTCCTTTCTCTCAGTGACAACGCCGGTCGTTCCGTTATGTTCAACCCTTTGGCCGGGATCTCTCTGCTTCTTTTTTTTTTGGGAAGGACGTTTACAAGCACCCCCCCCTTTTTAAGAAGGTTTGTGCCTTTTTCCCCGGCCGGCCAGGTCCGTGAATTTTTCTTTCGCGCAATTTTTTTTTACAAACAGCTTTCATTTCCCGTGACCCATGTGTAGTCCGGGAGCCTTGTAGTAGTGGTTGTTCGGCCCCCCCCCACCGGTGTTGTTTATGATGAGTTCGGTCACGCGCCCATTTTTGCGTTGGCTTTTCCCCCTCCTTACAAATGAATTAACCGTCCACAGATTCAAACGGCGAGACTGAGGCTGCCAGTGCCCAATGGGGTAACTGTTACAGGCGTCTGCACCTGCCGTTGTGAATCTGATATTTTCCGTGCCGAAACCCCCCGCTCCGTGGGTCCCACGCGTTACCCGTACCCTTAGATCCTCCTTCCGTGATGAAGGTATTAGTTTTTTTTTCATGCCATGTTACACACAGCGAATTTCCGTTTCGTCGTCTCCCTCGCCCGATTTTGGGTTCTGGCTTAGGTCCTCTCCGTTTGACCACATCTCTCGATTACAAAACCCACAGCCCGGCTTCCCCCATGGTGTGTTGAAGTCCCTCCCCTTTCCCCAGCGCCTCACCCATGTTCTAAGAGGCCGGGACGTTATCTTTTACGCGGTTCTTCGCACGAGTTCTCAAGGAACTTCTACCCAATCGTCCACCAAGCGAAGTATTGGGTTGGTCGCTGCCAATACCGGAATGGTGGAGGTTCCTCCTTCTTGCTTTCTCGAGTTTTTCCGTTCTTTTTTCGACCAATTTCCCTCCCCCCCCTTGTTACAAAATCCGGGAATTACAACTTATCGTTAGTTTCATGATTTTCTTGTTTATTGTTTCATTCCTCTTTTTGCCTGAAGCCAACCGGTTAGGAACCACCCCGGCGTTCCCCTTTGGGGCTTACGATTCCCCCCTTCCTTTCCTTCACACACGACACACCCCCACCACTATGGTTTTTCTCCGTGCGACTTCTCTCCCTGCAATTCAATGTGGTGACCCATGCTTCCCCAGCCCACATCCCTCAGCCGACAAGTTTGTGAATTTTGCTTTCGGTTCTCGCAATTTTTGTCAAAAGAGCTTTCTTTTCTGCTTTCTCCCTTTTTGCACCGGCCAACATTTTTCCTTTTATTACCTCTGGTTCCATTCTTTTTCTGGGTCAATTTCTTTTTATGTAGATAGCATGTTGGCCTGTGCAGCCTTTCGATGGCCCTTTCCCCAGCTGCCCCCTACACTATTGCCTAGTTTTTTTGCAGAGCGTCCGTTCCTTTTTTCTCCCTACCCTTCAACCAGACTTGTGAAGCTGTGCCGGACTTTTTTTTTGTTTTGCATTCCACTTTTACAGGGTTTTTTTTCCACCATCCACCCCCCCCCCCCCCCCCCCCCCCCCCCTTGACCCCTCCGGTCCATGCGCGTGTTTTTTTTTGTGGCCCCCCCCCACCCACCACCCCCCCCCCCAAAATTGTTTTTCCCCCCCTTTTTTTCCTTGTATGTTCCACCTGCAACTTGCTCTTTCCCCCTGCTCTGCCCCTTATGTGCGTCTTTCCTCTTTCTTATATGTCAAAAGCAGCCCGTCTTTTCCCGAAGAATTTTTTTTTTTTTTTTTTTTCGAAGGCTCCATTTTTACCCCAGTTAGGACCAACTGTCCTGTCATCCACTGCCGTTCTTTCCTGCCACATACCGTGTTTTACCGAGGGCGACATAAAGACAGGCGTCACGACGCCCTTCCCTCGTGAAAAGATCTATCCTCCCCGTGTCGGCTAGTACGTTTCAGAGACGTGAGAGGACTATAGGATTTTCTTTTTCTGCCAGAAAAATGGTCAATAATCTCTTTTTTTCCTAATAGGTAGATAGATTGTTTGTTGGACGGCGTAGAGTCTGAATTTGTACGGCTGCTCCCCCCCCCGACGAAAAATAACCTAACCCTTGCTTTCTCCGGAAGATCCTTCCATTTTTTTCCAATCCAAGGTCATCCGACGGCAACGAGATTGGTCGCAGTTTTCTCTTCTCCTTGAGATGGAAGTTGTGGCTTCTATTAGTTCAGTTAAAGTTGCCCCACTTATCAAGGCCCCCTCCTCATGCGTATATTTCACAATCGTAATTTTCTCGACGCAAGGACAAATGACGCTCGATCCCCAGGACTGAGCAAGGTTTTAGCGAAGGGTAAGTCCCCCCTGCAATTTTTTTTTTTTTTTTTTTTCTCACTGAGAAAAAACATGCAAGCAAGTTTTTTCGCCCCTTGTGCCTAGAGTGATGTCCCCAAGTAGAAGACTTTGCAGCTGAACCCATTTTGTGATGCCCGTCAACGGGCGGAATTCAACAGAATAAGAACTTATGTTCAAATGGTCCTCCCTTCCCTAAATGAGGGGGATTTTTTTTTTGTGCTCGCCTAGCCTCTGCGCCGCAGCGCTCGCTTTAGGAGGGTCCAATTTCTGCAAAGGAAAAGCCGACCGAGCGGGCCCCCGCCCCTCGACACAGGAGGATGAAAAGCGACCCAATTGACCCGGTCAGGTACCCCCCCTGAGGGGGTCTGCTGCCATTTCTTTTCTTCCCCTTCATTATCGTCATGCGCTTGTTAAGAGTTCTCCCCCATGACGTCCCCCCCCCTCCCCACAGAGAGTTACGGTTACAGAGCGGATTTCCAGTTTTTTATTTTTTAATCTCCTATGCACGGTCATATAGGACGCCGCTCTATTAGCAAAAGTAAGAGACCGACAGCTGGGTGTTGGTTCAGGTCTCACTCTACACCCTTTCCTTTTTACTCCCTAAGACGGGAGTTTTAGTTATTTTTTAGTCCTCCGAAAAACGCCTAAGATTTTTTAGTCGGCAGCTAAACGTTTTTTTGCTTCGTCACATCCCGCACGAGGAAGTCCCTTTTTTAACCCACCCTGACTATTTCCCCATTGTCAGAAACTCAACCCCTTCTCCTTTTTATACCAGAATCTTTCTCTAGGGTTTTCAGGCTTTTTTTTTTCCCCATCTGCCAACATTTTCGTACTGAGCACCCCCGACGTCCTTTTTTTCCTTTCGACCCCCGATGTAACTTTCATGAATTCTCGAGGCGTCAATCTTCTTTTTTTTTTTTTTTTCCTTAGGATTTTAAGGAATTTTCTCAGTCTATTGGTCGAAAGAAAAGTTTGCATCCCCCCTGCCCCTTTTTTCCTTTTTCCTATGTAGGTGATAACCCCTTTGAGAGCAGGAAGCCTCCAGCTTAATTTTTTTTTGGCGATGTTTTTTTTTTGTTAGTTGTTTATTTTCCTCAGAAAATGCGTAAGATGAGTTCAAATGGTTCCTTCGAGTTAGGTTTACTTCTGTTTCAGAGTCCCAGTTACGTTCTCCCTCCACAACAAATCGCGATGTTAGATAGAGCGTCTCCGGTCTTTTTTCCTCCCTTACCATGTTTCCCCGACGACCCGCGGACGGTAAGTCAATCTCTCGAGCTCTCTTGTCAAAAGGGTCTAGATGTCAGGTTCTCCTGTATATCAGCCCGCGTCAACAGGAGAAATCCTGAATGACCCCCCTTTTCCTTACAGCCGGGCAGTCCTGGATGACACTTGCCCCCCCTTCCCAGTCGCCTTTTTTCTTTTTCCCCGGGAATCTGGTTTTTTTGTTAGTTTCTTCCTTTGACTCTGATTTTTTTTTTTGGTTTGGCGCCGTTTTTTTTTTTTTTTGTGTTGAGGAAGGTCCTCTCTTCCCCCCCAACCGGCTCGGAAGCAATGCCACAGGCCCCCCCCCTCTTTCCATCATCCTCCCTGTCCGACTGGCGGAATCTTTTTTAACGAGGGTCCGTCTCTGTCTTTTCACGACCTGCTTTTGACCCCCCTGGCCTTTTTTTTCCCCTTTTTTTAAAGGTGCTATTTTAAGAATCCCGGGTTTGTGCTTTTCCCGGTCCGCCACCCAAGGGGAAGACGGCAAGACCTTCCTCCCCCCTCTCGAGGACAATGTACGCTCGAGAACTCTGTGATTTTCTTTTCTCATGGTGACTGAGTTCCTTTTTTTTTCTCTTGTAACTGTTAATCTTTTCCTTAAACAAGGCTTTGATCGTTCTTACACCCCTCCTCGTTGAGTTATCTTTTGACTTCCCCCTTCTTTTTTCCAGAGTGCAAAACCCGGAAGTTGGAGGGCGACTGCTCTTAGTCCGACGAGGAACTTTCAAAGTTGGAACCGAGAAGAGTTATCGCCCCAGCATTCGGATTGGGTTACACTCTTAAAAGTTATCCCCTGGGACAGATGCTTTAAGATAGCGCTAGAGGTGCCTAGTCTCCCTCCACCAAGGTTTTTGGTGTGTGGGTGTTTTTTTTTGCCCATGATATAGCTTCAGCCATTAGATATTGGTTGAGTAAGACTGCACAAACCCCCCTCCCCACCAACCCCCCCCCCCCCCCCCCCCCCCCCCCCCCCCCCCTCCCCCGGCCCCCCCCCCCCCCCCCCTTGTTCTCTGTTTTAGGCGTTTTGTTTGATTTCTCCCTATTTTTCCCCTCATGTCTGAGAGCGGAACTCCTCGAGTCACTACAGATTGTTTTCCCGGGCCCTGGGAGGTCCCTCCGCATCGTTTCCAAACCAACTCTTCACCTTTTTTTTTAGCTCCTAGGGCTATTGCCCAAATTTTTTGCCAGGCCCGGCCTGAATCCCAGTTCCAATCGCTCCCACCCCAAAGGAAGGTGACCTTTTTGGGCGAAATTTTAGTGTTCGTAAGGATTCCCCCCCCCCCATTTCAGTACCTACCTCCCTTTGAGGTCCGTCCCGCAAAATTTCCTTTCGGAACCACAATTCCTTTACGACACCTTGATTAGACCTTCTCGATTTTTTTGCACTGCTTTTCTGCAGTTTTTTTTTTGAAGGACCTCTCAATAGCACTTTGGGAGGGGCCCCTTCCCCGTCCTGTCACCGGAAAACCGGTACCTATAGTTTCTTTAATGTTTTTTTTTTCGTTAAAAACTGTGCTTGTACCGCCCCAAAAACCCTTTTCATCTCACGTTTTGAAATCACTTGATTTGCGTTCCGCCCCCCCTTACTTTTTCGCAGGGTCGTGTTTTGAAGAGCACAAGTGAGTTTTAACCCAGACTGGCACGCCTGGGTTTACCAATTCTGTGCGGGGGTCTCGCCTGAAGGAGCTGGCCTAATGGATTAGAGGATTCGTTTGGTTAATGTGGAAGGTTTTCTTTTGGTCCGTTCCGTGGGCTCCTTCAAGGTTTCTACCTCCCCCCTGGTTTGGAGTGTGTTTTATGATCAACTTACGGTGTATTCCCCAATTTTTATCCTGTTGGGAATTAACCCCCCTTGACCTGTATACCCCATGTTTTTCCCCCTTTTTTTCTGGCCTCATTTCTTTTGTCCCTTGAAGTTTTGTCCTATGATGACCCCTATTTTCTTCCCTTTTCCTGAGCCGCACATTCCAATTCCCCCTTGGGCAGGTCTCCCTTTCCCCTCCGAAACTTGGGGAGGTCTACGCCGCCTACCCATTGTTGCCACCCCCCAGGTCCTTCAAATCGAAACGACCAAATGCTTACTTCTTCACTGCCAACAAGGTGCAAGTCTTTTTGTTTTCCCCACCGCACTTGTGCGGTGTCCTCTTTCTCTTCTATCGATTTCCCCTGAGTTGGAACTGCTCGATCCTTCTGACCTTTACCGTCTTAGATCCCCGGACCCCTACTCTTCTGGTTCACTGCGGGGTTTTCATTTGATTTTCACGTACCTTCCGAGTGGAAAATTTTTCCCTTTACGTTGGTTGAATTTGTTCGAACCATCAACCCCCCCCACCCTTTTCATTCGGTCTGTGCTTCCCCCTGTGGGTGTTTCACCGCTTTTTTTTAGGTGGTATTTACCATTACAAAAACACCTTCTCTGCTTTTCTGGAGATTTCCTGAAGGCACACCATTCCCCCTAACCCAGCTTCTTCTCTGGATTTTTTTGTGTTGTTATGGAACCCTCCCCCCCCCACTTTTTTGCTTTTTTTTTTTCTTCTTCACGTGGGCCCCCCAATACAGGGAATGTTCCCCCCCCCTCTTTTGGGGAAAAAGGCATCCAATTTCTTTCTTTTTTCCTGTTGGGCTTGCAAGGTCCGGGGATTGGCTTCTCGTCCCCAACAATTGTGATTTAATTACACTTTTTTTCCCCAAGAAATCCTCTCCCCCTACGTTCCAACCCAGGGGGTGTTTGTGTTCCTACCTTGGCTTCCCCCCCCCCCCTATGTCCCGGGGTTCCATCCAGTCCCTTTGTTGACCTGTTTTCCCTTTCCCCCATTTTTCTTCGTCTTCCTCTAATGGTGGCATCCCAACCCTTCTAATTAGGGTTATTCCTCCTCCCCTGGACCTTTCTTGCCAGGTACCCCCCCCCCCCCAGGTTTGGCACCCGAGACCCCTTTTTTGCTGTAAACATCTTCCCTGCTTTAAGTTTTTCGTGACACCTTTTTTTTCTTGGCCGATTGGTAAGTAGCCGCCCACTTTCCAGGGACAAAACCTCCTTTCCCCATTCCCCTCGTGAAT
>Ga0179593_1573069_pt1 | contig 10791 bp, 13 predicted proteins | sample CZODoug2_1_08_16_FD_185931 | JGI IMG/M metagenome (GOLD analysis project Ga0179593, IMG submission 185931) | Vadose zone soil fungal communities from Angelo Coast Range Reserve, California, USA - CZODoug2_1_08_16fungal (PacBio error correction) | ecosystem: Environmental > Terrestrial > Soil >... | reverse complement strand
CCCCTCCCTGTTTTCTCACAGCGACAACGCACATTGTAGAGGATTGGCTACTTTTCCTCTTCCTTCCTATCGTTTTGGCGCATTCTTTGATGAATTGTCTCCTTCTCCTAGTTTTTTCTTGGTCGACACGGATTCTCCCCCCCGACACGACGAATATCCCAGGCGAGGACTTTTTCCGAATACTTTCCCCCCCCCTCCACCGCCTTGGGCCCCCTTCTCCACGCTCCCTTCTCTCACTCCCCTTTCGTTTTCTCACTTGGATGGATCGCTAAAGTTGTAGTCGCTTGTACAAGCTTCTCGATACCGTGACCCTTCTCTCCGCCCCTGTTCGTCGCTCCGACCTTAGCGAGATCATATTCATATGATAGTAATGGCCTTTCCTCGTGATTTTGCGATGCCTCACTCCCCTAGCTAAAGCCGATCGATCTTGTTCCAAAAGTATCCGCCCTCGAGGCCATTTTCCCCCCAAGCAATACTGTTCCCTCTTTCCACCTTCCATGCCGCTGGCGAGTTCGGATAGAGGATGGTCCGCGTTTTGAGGACGTGACGCTCTGTCATCCTTGACGTCCATTTCCGGTCGTCTCAAAATGCGGATAATGGCTCTGTGGACCAAAAAGTTCCTTTTAGTCGAAGGACCCTCTCCTATCAAGGCGTCCTTCTGCTTGCTGTCTCCTTTTCACCCGGATTGGATTTGAAGGAATGTTTTTTTCGACGGTCCGTAGGACTTTACCTTCGTTCAGAATTCCCCTTTCTTCTTAGTCCTTTCGGACACTTCCTTTCTATCCCCTTCTCAACCCCTGATCCCGCTCCGAACTAGATATCTGATGCGGTCCGTGCACACGATAGAGCCCTCGCTCGGAGCTCTTATTTGGCGACAGACGTCTTCCCTGTTCGTACCTCTTACATCCCCTTTTTGATTACCTAACTAGCAGGCCATCCGTAGTGTTCTTTCCTCTTCCTCGTTAACAAACTTTTTCTCACAGAGTCCTCATGTGCAGCCCCTATCTTGGTATTTCTCGTGTGCCTGCAGGCGCCCCCAAGAACAAAGGAAGAAAGTGTTTTTTTCCTTCAATTCCCCCCTTTTGCCACCTATTCAATCGCCCTCAGACTTTAGGCTCACTAGAGGTTCAGCTGACGTCTCTTTATCTTCTCCTCTATGAGACAATGGACCCCTTTCTCTCTCAGCTCCTTCAGGCGGTTCTATCCCTCTGCCCTGGAAGGTTTGAGTCAAACCTTCTCTCGCCTCACCCCGAACTTCAGCTGGCCCCCCGCGATCTCGCCCTTCCACGTCTGCAGCTCCTCTTCCCTGCCCCGAACTATGGGCGCTTTCCCCTTTCCACATATTTTTTCCCGCCGGAATGCTTGCTATAAGAAGGTGCCTCCCGAGGTGGTACAGGCGTTTGTGGATTGCCCCCTCAGATACCTTCCCCTCTACCGAGTGTGCTGAGGACTTTCCCGCCCCTTCCTCTTTTTTAGCACGATGCATAAGACAGACTGGTGGAGTCGTCTCTCGCAGAAACAGTCAGCCGCCCAACGCCTTTAGTGTAATTTCTTCGACGTGTTCCGCGTCCAAGCACTGCTTTGATTCTTCGTAAGCTGGGAAGGTCCTTTCCGCGACTCTGGGTTTCCTTCCCCCCCTCCGCGCTTCCCAAATTCTTTTTCGTTTCCTTTGCACCTCCGGTTCGATTTCGTTACGACACGTATATGGAGAAGAGGCCAGCCGTAACCAGAACCTTAGCTTCCCTCCCTTGCGTCCCCCCCAGACCTTCCCTTCTATCTTCTTACCCCCAACCATTCGAGTTCGCAAGCATCGATTGGTCCGGCATCGTGGTTGTAAGTTGCCCCCTCAAATGATACCCTTCGTGCCATCCATCCTTCAGTCGTTTTGGGAAAGGTAGCAAGATCGAAATGGGGCAGGTGTGAGCCTTTCTCTGAGATACCTCGGGCCCCCCCGACCGCACCCTCCCTCTCTGTTCTTACTTTGGGTAACCCAACTAAAAATAGATCAGTGGTGTTCGTCATTTTTAGGAAGTTCTATGTTCTTTTGCAAAGAGCGGGACCTTCTTTCAGCGAACGATTTTTAGCGTGTCCCTCCCCCCCGTTCGCTATCCCCTTTTCTTCTTTTCCTTAGCTACTGGCAGAGATGGAACGACCGTCAGTTCTGCCTCCTCCCGATCTCGTCGATATTCCGTACTCCGATAGTAGCCACGGTCCAGCTCGGTTCCACCTCTCTCCTCTCCCTCCTAAAATTCAGACATTCCCTTCCTCGCCCCTATCCCCCCTTTCTTTTTTCGGGGGTCCGTGGTCAAGACGGATCTCAGACCGCAGGCCACTCAACTTCTCACACAGCACCCAGTTCTCTTTCTCTTTCCCCACCCTTACTAATGCGCTCTTGGTCTGCCCTCTCTTCAGGCAACTGAAACCGATGCCGGGATGCTGTGCGAACTCGAGAATTTTTTGGTGTCAGTAAGGCTGAGTCCTTACGTCTTGGATCACCTTCCTTCCCCTGCGGGCACGCCACCCATAATTGCCCCTTGATACATCGTGTCGAACGAACCTCTCCTCATGTGCTCCCAGCCCTCCGCCTCCTCCCACCCTCTCTGCTCAGATTGGAATTTCGTGTTGGGGCATCCCCGATTCCGCGACCATCGATGGCCCCTCTTTTGACGATTACCCCCCTCTCTCGATCGATCCACCTCTCGTTCTCTTTCTTTCTGAACAACGTTACTCTGTAGGCGCTGACTGTTTCTGACGGCAGCCCACCCCCGTCGGTTTCCTTTCTCGTGGTTAGCGTTGATTTTTCTCTCCCAAATTTCCCTTTGTATGTAGAAAGTGCACACTCGTTTGTTATGGAGGGGAGATGTGTTTTCCCACCCAGAGTTAACCCCCTTTTCTTTCTTTCCCCATCTGCTGCTTTTAGCGTATTTTTCGGCAAACCGCTGATAAATCGCTCAGTTCCATAGTTCGGGCTTGAAGACTGAAACTTTTCTTGGGAGCTCGTGATCCCGACTTTTCTGATACCGAAACTTTGACGAGCATGCGGAGAGGTTGTACTCAAACATTGTAGGCCATTTTCCCTCTCTTTTTGTTGAAAGACATGCTCCCCCCTTCGTACGCGAGCTTCTCTCTATCTTTTTTTTTTCCTACTAGAACCTCGAATTTTCGGTCGTGGTCAAACGGGCTTTCTGACGCTTGGGAATTTTCCGTCTGCCCGAACAAGTTTTTTTGAGGCACCGACCCCTCCAGCCCCTTACCGCTACTGCTGGCCCAGGCTAAATGCTTCGAGCGTTCAAGATCGTTGTTTCCGATCCGCATGCCGTCCTCCCGATTTTCACCTCCTGTGAAATGTCTTCTTATCGGTTATAACGGGTGACCGATGCAAGCTGTCCTCGCAGCAATTTTCTTTTTGCAGCCCTTAGCATCCCCTCATCCCTGCTTCTTTTTTCTCTCATAAATGCCGTCGCTCAACGTGATCTCTGCATGAACACATTCTTTTTTTTCTGTCGACTTTTATTTCAGATTTTTCTCCCACGGTCCTTTACCAGGGTATCGTAGAAGTGATGGTCCAGAGGCAGCCAGAATTTTGGCAGATTTTCGTATTCTTTTCCTTTGGTCATTGCCTTTTTCCAGTTTTTTTTTTTTTTGAATGACCCATTTTGGCTTTGGTGACCATTATGGGCCAGTTGGTCCCACTTATTCGGCATGATGCTTTTCCGCTGACGGCCTCCCCTCTCCCCCCCCCCCCACCCCCCCCCCCCCCCCCGGTGGAACTCTCCTTTTGCACGCGTCCCTTCTACTGCGTTCGGGGGAACACCTCCCCCTTCTTCCCTCTCTTGCGGCGTTTTCTCATTCCGCATGCCGGTCACTTGCGCAACACGGTCGTACGACCGGACCTTTTCACGCGTTTTTTTATGCTACTTTTTACTTAGCTCCCCTTTTTTCGGACACTATGTGATCGTTTCGGTTCACGAAAGTATTGCCCCACGGACCTTTGCTATTCCCCCCATAATGTTTCCCGCCCCCACCGCCGGTCTTAGGCGGAGTGGATGCCCTCAAGTTGACCCAGGCGCATGTGATAGGGCACCCTTTTTGGTTTGTTTTTTTTTTTTTTTGCTTTTCTCAGGAGAGTTCGCACTTTTTATTTTGACGGATCTTTTCGTCTTCGTATGTTCCCTGTCGACTCCTTTGAATCAGATCAGGCAGACTATCTGCGTTTCATCAATGCCCGAGATCTCTTCGAAGTCCTTTTTCTCCTCTTGCGATCTTTCCACCTTCCCCCTATTGTACCTCCCCCATCGTTTACTCGCACATTGAATGATTATGTTTTTCTCTATTAAAGATAGGATCTAAGAGCCAGATCTATGTTGTTGTTTGGAGAGCCTTTTCCATATCCTTTTTTCCCCCCAGTTGCGATATGAATCTTCCCTGCGAAAAACGAAAAATTCGAGTACATATGTGTGGCCTCTTGTCACTGCGGCTCTGAGACCCCTTCCTTCCTCTAAGTCTTCTCAGGCTGTGAAAGACGCATCTGCATCAGGGATATTGGAGCCTTTTCGTCGAACTAGTCCAAGACTCCTCTCTCTGCGTGGCACTTCAAAGACTCTCCCTATCTACTATCTACCCCCGGGGCCCGGTGCCCCCCTTCTGCATGAGGCTTTGCAGTTTTTTTTTAAAGCCGTTTGGGATCCGCGGAAGGCGATGTAGTCTTCGAGTCCTCGTTCTTTAGGTCGATACGGTGTGAACCGTAAGAACGATCCCCTCCGAAGCGGATCGCTTCCCGAGATCGTTGCTGTTGTCAAGGGTGAGCGTATTTGACAGAGGCACGGTTCTCCAATGACAGTTCCGCATGTTTCCTTCCCCTTGCCTGAATGTTTCCTCTTTTTTTCAAGCGTCGCCCGCTTTCATTCGATGGAGGCGTCGACGCCGTTCGGATGTTTGAGAACGCCTTTTTGATGGACTTCTTTCACGAGCCTTTTTTCGTCTCCTGGTCCCCAACATTTTTCAATCTCTTTCTCAGTTTTAACCAAACTTCCCGCCCCTGTGGTGCGAAAAATCTCCGAATACTATTTTCCCCCCGCCGCGGGGGTCGCCGCCCAGGTGAGGTAGTAGGTCCTGTTGGTGAGAGCTGGTTCCCGTAGCAAGGATCTCGCTCGTCAGCTCAAATGTGCTGATAGTCTTGTAGCTTCCGGGCCCTCCCTCCCGATTTGAGGAGCATTTCGATCACGAGCCAGAGGAAATAGATATTGGCCCCGCTCTCCCCCACGCTCTCTTTTGATCCGCTTTTTCCCCGTGACAGTCTGCAGACACTACTAATACATGAGGTGAGGTTTATAGCGGCAGGGGGGCGCCTGTCTTCTCCGGTTTCCCCTCTTGGATTGGAGGCGATCGATTGATGCCAACAACGATATTTTTCCGGCTCGAATACGATGGTCCCCATTAGCATGTCCCTTTTAGTGATTGTGCATTTGCTCCCTCCAACAGACCCGCATTTTCGCGCGAAAAACGGTGCACTGAACATTCACAACAGCAAGTAACCATACCCCGTGACCTTTTGACCGACAGAGGGCTCATAGAGGTTCTGACGGAGACCAGGTCTTCCCTTTTCGCCCCGTGCAATCTCCTTCAGGACCCCTCCCTTTATTTTTCCCTTGCCGATCCCTGGCCTACACTTCCCCACAGACCTCGCCTTTTTTCTACGCCTTTCTTCGAACTCTTCCTTACGACCCAGCAGATCTCGCCAAGGACCAGAGGTAATTGGCCGCACTTATACCATCCCACCTCCCCTTTCTTCTTGAGTTATTATTGTGTGGCCCTCTCTTACATCCCCCGAACGCGCACTATTCGCTTGTATACCCGGTTGTTCCTCTGCGGGTGTTCCTCTCCCTACGATACCTTCTTTACGATTTCGCCCTTTATCGATATTTGTAGCCGACATTGGTAGCTCAGGCCATCAACGCCTACAGGAGATGCTCGCATTAGACGGGCCTGGTTTTTCCTCTTCCTGAAACATCCTTTCTTAGTACTTTCCCTCCCCGCTACGCCAGTTTCCTAGGTCGAGATTAAGTCATCGCGCGGGCTGGGATTAGATTTTCGTTTCCCCATTGCTGGGGGTGGCCGATCTGTGCTTGTAGTTCCTTTCTGTTTGCTTTCTTATGGTTCATGCTCTTCTCTCACTGAAGGTCGACCCTGACACGTATATGGAGAAACCTTCTGCAGCCGTCCCGCCTGAGTCTTGAGTCCCCAAAAGCCCCCTTCCTCGAGACCTCTCTCCTTACGATTTCTCATATCGATTTGGAGTGCTCCCCGCATCGTTGTTGGTAGATTGCAACCTGCAATTGACCAGTGCTCCTCTAGGAGCCTCCCCCTCCTTTGGTGGTGTCCCTTTCCGGGGGGGTTGAGCTTGAGTTGCCTGCTTCCCAGCTTCCTTTTTTTGAAACTAAAATCCAAACCCCCAGAAAATCTTGTATCGAGTTCTTCCCCCCCCATGATCCGTTGCCATTCGTCATTTAGGCACGGTTCGGATCGCTATTGGTTCCCATCTGGGACGGCTCTATTTCTAGGACCCTTTTTTTTTTCCTCTGAGACCCTTTCTTCGCGACCAAGTCCGCTATCTCTCTTTTTTATAGTCTTGTTCATGGAACGACCCGATCAGTGAAGGTTTCACGCTCTCGTTCGATATTACAGCCAGCACGTCCGATCGTGTGGCTTTCATAGCCGCCCCTGAACACCCCTTCTTTTTTTCCCAAAGTCCTCGATAAGATCTCGGCTCTCCCTTTCGCGTTCGTTGTTTCGTGGTCACGACGGACTAAGCTCGGCCCCCGCAAGGCTCACCTTCTACTTGCGGATTTTTTCTACTTACGTCGCATGGGTCTTCCCCCTTTTTTTTCACAACCGGCGGGATGCAATCCACCGATGCTGAACCGAGAATTGGGTTGGTTTCCGTCATCGTATACGCTTTTCGACGGTCGTCCCAAGGGCTTTACTCGGACCTGCCCACTCTGTTTACTCCTTGTTTCATTACGTTAACGACCCTTCATAATCTGAATGTGCCCCTTCGTGCTAGAGCATTGTCTCCCCCAATGATGACGCTGACTCCGTTCGTCCTGCCAGAAAGAGTTCGCGCCGATCTCCCCTCAAAGCACTGTTGACACCTCGTCGCGTTTATCTAACCCCGTTAATGGAGTAGCTGATGTCCTTACTACTTAACAGTAATCCTTCTCTTACGTTTCTTTTATTTCCAGTCATCCTTAGTTGGTCTTCTCCTAATTCTTGACCCCTGTCTTTCTCTAGGATTGTATGCGAAGACCCTTTCCACTCCTTTGCTCGAGGATGCCTTCCTCCATCCCACGACGCTTGCAATTTTAGGCCCTCTTCTCCCTTAGGCCTCTCAAAGCTCTAAATTTCATATGCGTGGTTGTATGAAGCGCTTTTTTTCCCTCTTTTCCGTTTAGGGCCTACTTGCACAGCCTGCCCTAGCCTCCCTTTCCCTGATCGTTTTTCTATGTCGGCGCTGGTTTCCCCCCAACTTGGTAGCTTTCCTTTAGATTCACCGGGGGTTTTTCGACTGCCCCTTTCTCCTTCCTCTCGATTATCCTTATCACGGTCCCGGCAAACTAGAGGAGAATCGGTCTTGAACACGTTCTTTCATTTTCTTTTTCCTGACTTCTGTCCCGTTAGTTCCGCTTCCATAGAGACCTCACTACGCTATGGGTCGGCCTATGTTCCCTGTATCGAGCCGGTCCTCATCGATACGCTTTTACCGCGTCCTGACTATACCTTTTCCGTGACGAACTCTCCTTTTCGTCCGTCTGGTCGACCCAATCGCCCCGACCCTTACGCAGCCCCGAGTTAGTGGCACTTTTCAGATGGAGCCTGGATCGCTCATGCAGTCGTCACGTTCCACTTTCCGGAACATGTAGACCGCGTCCCTATTTAGTGATCCTGCTCAGAATATTTTTTAATCCCGCTCTGTCTCTCTTCTGGGACCCGGCCCGCCGTTTTACTGTATGCCCCGGCGGAATGGCATTCCTTCATCAAGGGGCTTTGGGCAGTGTTGGTAGACACCTTTTTCAGATTTTTGTTGGGTCCCATTTCCCCTTGCTTGATTGTTGGTAATTTCCAGTGACACTATAAGGCGAAAAGCGTCTAAGGACGTTGGCAGAGCACCTTCATCTAGGAACTCGGGAGGATTAATCACATAGACCCGGTCCTAGAGAACTGTTTTCCTGGCGCACAAGGTCGTTCTCCCTACCAGTTCCGAGCATATGCGTTAGGCGACCCTGCCCCGATAGCTCTCGACCGGTCCCCTTAAAGCCCCTTTCCGGGCTAGACAATCCCCTTTTCTATCCAGAAAACGTCTCACTTTTAAGCGGCTCCTCACGGCTTTTAAGTTTTTGATGGCAACGTTCATTGGGAGTAGATTATTTAATTATCTTACGGTAGCAGCTAGGGACGAGGCAGATTTTCCGGTGGTCGAATGCGCCTTTCGCCCTTGAGGCGTACCATCCCATATCATCTCCTCCTGACCAACCCTGGCGCCCTCCTGGCGAGGCATTTAAGCCTCTTTACACTCGTTAGCCCCCCACTTTCCCTCCCATGGGGTTGGAAGACGAATTTCCTTTTTCTCTTAAATCTCAGATCTAACGTTGATCCTCTTTTCTCCTCGTTGTTGTTTGTAGAGTCTCGTCTAGTCAAACGTCTCCGTATCCCAATAATCCATCTGCTTCTCTCCCCACATGGTCGAGTCCTTCCTGATGTACTAACTTGGCGGACCCTTCCTCAAGATGCTCCAATGTTTTCCTCTTCCGTTCTCGATACGTCGCAGGATAGTCTCTTTTCTCAATTGGTTCCCTTTTTCCTCCGACAACGAGATCAACAGACGACCCTCAGGTATCCTCAAACTCGAAAAGAAGGACCGCCCTTCTTTCGATCAACCTGGTGCCCCAAGTTCTCTCTTTTCAAGTGAGGGACCTCCCGATTTCCCGGCTTGACGACTCGCAAAGGATTAGCCAACTTAGTCCTCTTCCCTTTCCTTTTTCTCGAGATAACTCCACCGATTGGGTCTTTCGCCGAAACGAGTTTCTCTCCACAGATCCAGATATCCCTTTACCTCGCACAATGTTTTGTATTCTCTAAGACCGGTTGGCCTGCGGAAGCACAGAAGATCTGGCCCAAGGGATTGGTAAGTCTTCCCATTTCCTCCCGCCTCAAAGACAGGACTGCCTTCTTCGTTCCGAGGTTTTCCCGCGGCGAGGAGCCTCCCTCCGTTTTTCCAAGAATTTCTCTTAAGTGAGTTTATGTCCCCCGCTGATCATTGATTCTTGTCTCTACACTGCACCAGCCCCTTGATTCGCCTTCTCCCCTCCCTCCCCCTCCTGCGCAGATATTCCCCCCCCGTTTGCTGCCGCTTTCGATTTTTCCTGTTGGTCTACCGGTCCGTATTGCCCTATCATCCGTTCGAATCAATGACTTCTCCCGTCTCCCGGGGACAGGTTTTTTTCGCAGTCTGAGGTCCAGAATACTCTTCTCTGCTGCTTCGTGACAACTTTCCTGCGGTCTGAGTTGCTGCGATTTATGCTCCCTTTGGCGCGAGTCCACACCTTTCTCCCACCTACCCGACGCCCTTTTGTATTTGACTCTTCGATCCTCCCGGTTCGTTGCATGCGGATCGAGTGCGCCCCACTCTTTTCCTGTCGAATAGAGTCATAGCGTTCGTGTCGTGCTTCCCAAAACCGCCCAGGACGACCGGTTTCGTCGTGGGCACAACCGGTTGCCGGAACCTCCATTGGATTCATCCCAGTTGACACCTCCCGAGTGTTTTCCTAGACTTTTTTACTCGAGCTCCCTCATGGTAAGGGCACCTGGCATGAGAGAGTTAGCGCCTCCCTTCACACCCTTCTTGACATCTCCTTCCATACCATTACAAACATAACGCTTTCGGTCAGCACCTTTTTTTTTTTCGTTCCTCGATCTTTCAAATTTCTCCAACCTGCCCTTTCAGCTGAGTTTCCCCTTCCTTCAATATGTATGTTCCTTGAGGCAGGTATCCTTTCTGCCCGGAACATTTCCTCTCTCCCCTGAAGGTGCCGATCCCAGTTTTTACTTGATCCCTCACCTCCTCGTTTCTCTTCTTTTCCTGAACTTTTTTACTATAATAAACGACTATTTTTTTTTAGAATTTAGACCGATGAGTTGCTGCTTCGCATCCCCTCTTCGCTCCAATTTTTCAGTAGTTTTCCCGTTCCTATCTTGGCTTCGTACGATTCCAAGCATTCTGGGCTTCATCAATAGTTCAACCATTTCTGTCTTTTCCGTCGGAGACTCCTTAACCCCCCCCTCCTTGTCGCGCTCTCATTTTTGATAGCATCGACCCCTTCGTTCACTTCTGGGCCTTATTACCGAGTTCGTCGAACTTCCCCCCTTGAGGAATCCTCTTAGTTTTTCCAGGCTTTCCCCCTTCACTCCGACGAGACTCCTCCTTCCCCCACCCCCCCAAAATTCTGCGGTTTAGTCCCCTCGATTGAGTGCCTTTTTTGTTTTCTAAAATTCCTTTGCCCCTGCTCGTGCCAGTTCCTTCAAATTTAGTAGAAGCAAGTAACGTCTGGGGGGTCACAGGTTCTCCTATAGAAACTGTTTGTGAGTGCGTTGCTGCGCCCCCTAAATCTTCCAGAAAACTCTCCTTTTTTCTTATCGAGGACTTCGTCTACCCCCAGTGGTTTCCGATTCTTCGGCAGTTATTCTATACCTTTTCCACTCTTTCCGGTTGAGAAGTTCCTATCTTTCGGTCGTTCC
>Ga0179593_1358408_pt1 | contig 10791 bp, 16 predicted proteins | sample CZODoug2_1_08_16_FD_185931 | JGI IMG/M metagenome (GOLD analysis project Ga0179593, IMG submission 185931) | Vadose zone soil fungal communities from Angelo Coast Range Reserve, California, USA - CZODoug2_1_08_16fungal (PacBio error correction) | ecosystem: Environmental > Terrestrial > Soil >... | reverse complement strand
CTCGCACTTCTTCCCAGCTCTTTCCCCACCCTTCGACCCCCAACGTCCCACGTTTATCTCTTTTCTTTCCCAAACACTTTTATGAGGATTTTCACCCAGGGAAGTCCCCCATGGCCTTTTTTCTTTTTCTTCACTACATGCGCCGAATTTGGCGCGACCTGTTGGATTCCTCCGCTGTTTTTTTTCGTTCAAGACTCCGTACGTAAAAAACCTTATACTCCTCAAAACAATGTTGTACCGGTCGAGTGAGACTGCACTCAATCCCCCCCCCCCCTAAGATTCTTGTGTTTTTTTTTTCCATCCCTAAGATTACATGCCGTATCTTTTTTAAGCCGTCCGGACCTTGCTTCTTCTGTCCTCTTCCTACCCCTCAAAAATCGATTTGGTGGGGACATGTGTGCGGATATTCGTGAGAGTTCTTGGTTGGTTGCGTATCCGCCGCATGAGGACACCAGGATGTTCTTTGTATGATATGTCAGTCGCGCCTCCCGCCCGATGCGATTGGCCCGCTTTTCGTTTTGCCCGGTATTGCGCTCTTTTTCCCCCGCAGTTAGGAGCTTCGGTCCCGCCGACGAACCCAGACACAAAGTGACCCTTTTCACCAGTTGCACCAACACCATGTGGCGTTCCATCCATCGCAATACCCTCGTTCTCCTGTTGCCTTCGCCCCAGTTATTGTGTCTACTTCCTTTTTTTAACATTTTTCCGCTGTCGTTGTCTGCTGTCAGTCGAAACAACATCTTTACTCTTCTTCTAATTGCCAGCGACCATACTCCGTTTTTGACCCCCTCCGATAGGTTTCCGTCATTTTTGGCTGAGAGTCCCCCTTCTCCCCGTGAAATTTTCTACACATGAATTCCAGTCCTCATCCCTCCGTGACGTTTGTCCAGGATTTTGTTCGTATCTTCTTCCCCCCCCTGATTGTTTTTCTGGGGCAACCCTTCAGCCGAACAGTTTGTTGTGCAACATTTCCATAGCTCTTCTCTTCTGTAGGGATGAGAATTTTTCGGTTTTTTAGCGTAGCCCGGCCCCCAACTGTCCAGTGTATCGTGACGACTCGTCTTTTTAGTCCACTTGTACTTCCCCCCTTTCTTTTCGTGGGCCGTGGTTATCGTTGCCTCATATTTCAATTTGTTTTGACCCTTTTTTCCTTCGCTAGGGAGTGTTCCCTCTTTCCCTCTCACACTACCCTCCATCCAGTTTGCCGGTGATTTTTGCCGCCTTCTACCGTTTTGTAAATTGTCTCCCTTTGTCAGCTTGATAGGGACATTTCACCATACGTTTTGGGATTGAGGTTTGTTCTTCCTCCCCTTTTTGGTATCCTCTCAAGTTCTGTCCTTTTGAAAGGACCAAGATTGAGTTCCTCCCCCTTCCCTCGCCCCTTCCGCGTTCTGTGGGCTTTTTTTCAGAAACCCTCGGGGAAGTGTGAGTACAGATATAATTATTCCTTTAAGCTGGGGCCACCACTTCTTTATATTTGAGAGTCCTCCGCCGGATCATCTACGACATGGAAGTGTTTCAGTCCTTTTCTTTATTTTACGGGCAATTGGCGTCTTTCTCGTTTGGTGAGGCCGCTCCACTCATACGTCTTTTTCGGACGCAAGCTGTGTTGAACATTGTGGTTAGTTCCCCCGATGTCTGTTTGCTCGCTTGCAGCTTCTTTGCGTCTAATAGGGCATGTTCTGTGTCACTGCCGCACACCTCAATTCGTTTTTGACTGCTCTCTCTTCTTGTGTACCAGAGTTACGAGGTAAACGATACCGCTCATTTTGTGTACCCAAATCTCGTCTCGTTTGTATGCCCCTCCAAGTAATTCGGCGTCTTTTGTCCCCCCCCCTCGAAGTCATTTCTTTATATTGGGACCCCTGCCGCCCCTTTTTCCTTGGACGCTTGTTCGCTTCCCTTTCGTTTTTGCGGTCTGCTTCTTTGCTGTTACCCTCCAACGCCATAATGTCCCTATTCTACTACTCGTGGTTTTTGTTCCACTCTTAACTTTTTATTCCACCAGTCAAAGGGCTTGACCTCTCCTGATTCGTTCGTATTCGAGACGCTCTTCTCTCCCCTATTTAGTGAATTCTCTTTTTTTTTTTTTTTATCACGTTTCTAACCCTCCCTATCTTGATTCTTTCGTTTAATCTGCCAAAAGCTGAATCTTCCACTAGGCCACAGATACTCCATATGTTTTCTTTTCTCTTAACACCAACTTTTATTTTGGGATCGTCTGTCTCCCCTACCGTCACATGAGTCTTTGCATGGCCCAGATCTCCTCAAACTGCCTTTCTATCCCTCTGACTCGTGCACATTTCTTTTTAGCCACAGTCCCGGGGCACGATTTGGGCATTTACCGTTTTCACAACCCACACGATCTCTTTTGTATATTCGTTTTTTTTGTTGGAGCTGACTTTCGCTTATATCTCAACCGGGACCCTCTTTTTTTTTTTTTTCCATTTACAACGAGGAATATCCTTTTTTCCGGGCTCACGGATTTGACCTCGGTATTTTTGACCCTTCCCTCAGTGAATCACAGATTTCCCGTTTTTTCGAATTACTTGGAACTGTACCCCCCCCCAGTTCTGTTGCTCTCTTTGGACACTGATTTTTCCCCTTCGCCATGATTGTGAAGCGCTGATGCTTTTTTTCTTACCCCACGAGTCAATTTCCCCTTTTGAGGTCGGACCTTGATTTCTTTTGGGTCTTTTGTCATCTCTTTCTCGTAATTCTTACTTCAGGAGGTCCTTCTGACCCTTCACATCTCTTCGAAATTCATTTTTGGCTTTCCCGTAACATCCCTTTTTGTGTTGTTCCTTTTTAGTTGACAATCCAACAGACCTTTTGTCCTAATCCTTCCTGACACCAACGTCCCATGTATTTACCCCCCCTCACAAGGTGGAGACGTTACTAGTACCCTCCTCTTTTTAACTTGCGTTCTTTGTGGAACCCATGTGTTTGTTGTTTTTGCAAAAAAGCTGGTGCCTCCCCCCCAGGTTCAGACTGCCCACACGTCCTGGCTTTCCAGATTTTTGCTGCCTTTTAGCATCCATTCATCTTTTTTTGCGATTCTTTGTAACTTCTTGCCGCTTCCCTGCCCGCGTTTTTTTTTTAACCCGTCAACGGTTGCCCTTGGTTTGTTCCACCCCTTTCTTCCTTTCACCTCCCCCTCCGCCGTTACAGTCTCACCAGATTCTGCTCGTGCTGTTCGGATTTTTTTCCTTTTCCCCTTGTCAAGAGCATTGTTTTTCGCCGGGCGTGGTCCCAACAAGTGAAGCGGATGACACTTCTGCTTTCTCTTTAGCCTCCCCTCTTTACTATTTCCCGGTTGACTGTAAAACCGTCCCTGAGCTCGTCGTTTGTTCTTATGTTCCGTTGGCAGTTGCATTTTTCGCGTTCGCAAAGCCTTTCCTGCTATCTTTTTTTGTTTCCGGTTCACAAATGTTCGTTGACAGCTTTTGCAACACACACACCCCAGACTTTCTTGTGTTTGGGACGTGCACTTGCTCCCACTCCTTTTGAACCCACCTCGTCTGGCCCATCGTTGAACTTCCCCAAATCCATAATCCCCTTTCATCAACTGGGGCGAACCCTGGACTCGAAAGCTCCCGAAAAAACCTTTGGCAATTTTCTTCGGTTTTAGTCTTTCTTTCCATTGTGTACCGCCCACCCCCCAACTCCACGGGTCCCGGCCCATTCCTTACACTTTCACAACGTTATTGCCCACTGTCCCTCGGTTTTTTTTTCTTTGACAGCTTTTACAACATGAAAACCTCCCTGTCGAATCAACCCAGCGTACTTTTGCTTTTCTCTACGACATAATTGAGTACTAATTTTTTTTCTTCTTGGCCTTTTTCACCCTCACTTTGACCCGCTTGACCCCTCGTCCCCTTAAAGCCAAGTTTGCAGTAGTATGACACATTGCGCCTTTTTTCACCTTCTTCTTCGGTTTAAGGCTAGCGGTTTTTTTTTTTCCTTCCCTTTCTACCTTACCCGGCCTTCCCCATCGTGTTGTACCTTGTTCCGAGGAATTGACGGATGCTGGTTTGTGCTTTTTTGCTTGTCTCTTGGGAGTCGGCCTGTGATCCTGTGGTTGTTGTGGAAGTCTTCCACTTCTTCTCAACACTCATGTTGCTTTGACGCCAGTCCGTGTTCTGATGTTTTTTTTCAGCCTTGGGGTGAAAGAGTTTTTTGGGAATTGCTTTTACATAGGTTTTGTTCTTTCGATTGTCCCCTAGCACTCTTTTATGATTCTGAAGTGCATTACCCCAAAATGCGTCACCGAAACGATTGCTTGACGCTGCCACCCCTCTCAGAGTTTTTGCCCTACTGACGGAAATATGTTTTCCTTGCGCATTCTTCCCCCCTTCAGCACTGTTTCTGTCCTTCGATAAGTAACTTGTGGTTTTCTGATTTAGTATGCAGTGGACTTGCCTTTAACTTCATGTTTCCTTTACTTCTTCCGTTTTTCTTAGCGTATCTTCACCCTGACCGTGTCCCCAACCTTTTTGGATAATTGTTTCAAAGGTGTATGGTTCCTTTTTCTTTTTTTTCACTTACCTTTTTTGAAAACTCCCCCCCTTTATCGTTCACAAAGTGTTTACGGAGCTTGTTTTCCTTTTCTATTCACCTTCCCTCCGTTCCACCATGAATCACAATGCTCCCCCCCCCCCTTCCCGAGTTACCTTTACTCCCCGCGGTTTTTGTCTTTGAGTCTTTCCCCCTTTTTTTTTTTTCTCATTGTCTCTGCAAAGCCTTGCTTTCTATATGGGTCTCCGTTCGGGCTGGACAATGCATGCCTTGCGTTTTTTTGTGTCTTTCTGATATTGTTTTTTGCCCCCCTGTTGGGGTCGCGTTTCACAGTCCGTGAACTTTTCCCCTCTAGTTCTTAGTTCTTTTTCCCCCTTTGTATTTTATGACTTGATTTTCGGGCGTTTCGCAAGCAGTTACAAAACCCCTTTTTCTATCTTTTGTTAAGAGAATGTCTTTACTCCCGTGCTCCACATCATTCTCAAAGAACCCTTGAACGAGCTAGATTCTAAAGATCTGTTTTTTTCTCGCACACCTTAGCCTTCTTCTCCGCTCGACGACAAGGAAAGTTTTGCAACAGTCTCTCTTATAAGTTATTCATTTCCCCCTGTAGCCTTCCTTCGCTTCTTAAAATGGGTTTTAGAGTTCTTTCTTTGTTTTTCTGCTTTTGCATTTCCTCATGGTTTCCTCCTTTTTCCCATTTTCCCTTCAACAACCACGAGCGTAGTTTTTTTTTTATTTTTGGTGCGTTTGCCACGGGTGGAGGCGTTGCGGATGGATAATGCCAGCAAACCGCGTGAGGTTTAGTCCTTTACAAACTTCCCCTCCATCTTATTTTTTCTTTATCCTGTTTCATCGGCGGTTATGTGTTGGACTCTTCTCCCTTTGCGACTCCCTTTTTCCAGGTTTACACTTTTCCACCTTTTCGGTTTTTTGAGTTTGTTTGGTGGATGGTTTTTTTGCGATGTTCTTTTGGACCCTTCCCCGCGCTCCGTTTTGTTATTGGCCCGGCTTATCACGGAACCTGGTCCCATCCTAGACTACTTCTGTGCTTTTCACGTCCTTACGTGCATTTTTCGTTTCAGTCTCTGACTTATCTTTCCTTTTGGTACCGTTCTCCTGTTCCATATCTCTTTCCCTCCCTTTTTTTTTGTGGATCTTCGTGAGGTACAGTTTTGGGACACTCCCTGAAAGGCCGAGAGCGATTTTCTTCTGACAAACTGAAGAATGACGTTTATTTCCTTTCCCAGTTCCCATCCTACCTTTATTTCCCTTGTCTTCTCGACTGGCCCCCATAAACCTTTTCTATTCCACGTCCGTACGGTCAACTCTGAGTTTACCAAAAGTGGGAAACCCCTTCCTTCAACACCCCCTCGGTTTTTTGCCCTTCAGTGTACCTGTTTGTCCCTCTCTTTTCCCCCCCTACGTTCTCCTCTCACAGCCCTTACCAGAATTCGACCGGTTGTTCGCAGCACCATCTACTGTCTGTGAGTAACTGAATCCTTTTTTCTTTTCTTATGCCAGTTGTGTCTCACCCCCTTTGCCCCCCTAAGACATACCAACCCCCTTTTGATTGTTTCCGGGTACCTTGCCGTGGTTTTTTTTCCCTTTTTTGTTACTTTGCATTTCCAACCCCTCGTCCTTCCAAGGATACCCTTTCTGTACGCGCCATCGCTTCGGATGCCCTTGTGTTCTTGTTTTTTAATTTGTTTGTGCTATTTACCCATACTCCCCCCTGCGCTCTCACCCCTTCTGTCAGTCACATTCCTCCCCCACTTTCCTGACCTTTCCTTGACCTTTTGGTCGAGACCCCCCCTTTTTCAGGGATTTTATTCCCAGGCGGGTATTGGTTCCCACGTGCTTTTTGTCCGAATGGTTGTTCTCCCTGGTGTCCGGGATCGCCAAATGCCGTCCCCGACCTTTTCTGGGGACCCCTTAAATTTGTCCGAGAACACCCAACCCCCGGTCTTGCTCCCCTCCCCCACTTCGTTCCGTAACATTTAGTTACCTGTGCACTCATTTTCTACACCCCCCTTTTTCCCTCACTCTTGGCTTTTTCTTTTATGATCCCCCATAGACCCCTATCCCCCTCATTTTGATGCAGTCCCTTTTCTGGTTTTTACAATTCCCCCTTCCCTTTCTCCGTTCTTGTTCAATTTTTTTTTTCGTTCCTGATTCGGATTGCCTTGTACAGTTGTCTTCGTTTCCTTTAGCCCCGATCCCAGATCCGCCCGTGTGTAAAACGATAGTTTCCCCCTTTTCCTGTAGGACTTTGCCCTGGGACGTACTTTTACTTTCACACCTTTAAAACCCTTTTTTCTTTTTCCTACAACGCGCCATTACCCGCCGCATTTTCAGTTACGCACCTGTCCCTTCTCATCAACTTCTACTCCACCCCCTTCCTGTTTGTTCTCATCTTCCCTTCTTTTTTTCCGATCTGTTTTGACTCTTCGCCGTGAATATTCGTGATTGGTTCGGACATTCAATAGTCGGCGCCTGGTTTTATGAGAACCTTTCTCTTTTACCACTTCTGCCTTCTCGTATATAAACCCCCTCCCCTCCCTCTTTCAGAGTCTGACAGAAACTTTCTTTGGATCCAAACTTTCCGTTTTGTTTTGGCTATAAGTTGTCTTGGCTTCCACACCTTTCGCATCTCCCCCTATTTTCTGATTGATATAGACTTCTTCTCCCTGGGAATTACCACAATCTTTGTTTTTGTTTTTGGTCTGGTTGTGTCTATTCCGGCCTTTGAAATTTTTACTCTTGCCTTTTGCCCCTGTATCGTCCTCGTTGTGATTCCCGTGGTCCCCAGCCTCACCAAGTTGTCCCTTTTCTCTTTTTATCGTTTGTGCACCCATTGCGTCATGCGAAACTTTTTGACTCCCATCCCCCGCAATTCTTTTCTTTTCCCCCCCAGAAGTTCACCCCTGTTGGTTACTACGTTCTGGGGTGTGTCGGGTAGTAAAGTTATTGTCCCTTTTTGCTCCGGGTAGTTCCCCCCCCCTTTTCCTTGGTGTTTCTTTGTTTTCCCCCCAAGTTGGGCATAATCGAACAACTCTCATTTGAGTTTTACGGGACCTTCTCCGCATGTTTCCCCGCCGCCTTTTTTTGGTTCTTGATGCCCCCTAGATTGGTTTCCCCCCCCTTTTTTGCGCGCCTTCAAGCCGCTTTTCGCTTTTTTTTGTTTGCACTATGGACTTGTTCCGTGTGGACCTATCGCCTCCCGCTTTCCCACCGCTGCGCCTTGTCAAAAATACAGCCCCCTATTAGTGACGTTGAAACATTTACGGTCCCTCTTTTTTTGGCACCTTGATTTCTTTTTCCGTTTTGGCAGAATTCCGTCCCTTTTTCTCCCGTGTTACGTTCCTTCCCCCGTAATCGATTCTTTTCCTCACAGTATCGCCGCCCCAGGCCCGCTTTCCCTAGTTTCTTTCATGGTCTTCTCCCTTTTCCGTTGAACTTCTCCGGTTTTTTTTGCATGTCGGTTTCTACACACCGCTGCAAGTTTTTTCCTTTTTGCCACAACCAGAGTTTCCAAAACCCCCCCCCCTCCTCCCCCAAAGGCGTGGATTTTTAAACCTTTGACTCTTCCAACCTTTCTCTGGCCGTGTGGGATATTGCCTTGTTTTTCTTCCTTTCAAGTCTTTTTTTTCTCAAACTGTAGTCTTCCACGCCTTTCCCCCAACGCTTTTTTTCGGTCTGGGAACCTTGTTTTTCTTTCAACAACGGGTGTATTTCTCTGTGCCTTTGTCGTGAATTTTCTGCCCTGTCTCGTTTTTCCTGGCACACTAAGGTCCCCCCCCTGCTTATATTTATTTTCTGAGTTTTTGACGCTTTTTTCCTTAGGCCTGGTTGATGAAATATTCCTCATAAGGACCCCTCAAAGGACGACGCACAAGCATTTAGTACCCCTTTTTGACCGTCTCTTTTTTTTCATACTGATTAGCTCTTCCCTCCCCATGTGCTCCTTTTTCTTCACCAACGGAGATTGACCTTAAGGACTTGGTCTTCCACCTTTCTTAGCCTCCCCGGTGCCAATTGGGAGGCCCCCATGGACCCGGATGTCCTTCCTGTCATATATCACATTATTCTTTGCATTTTTGTCCCTGTCCCTTTGTTTTTCGCGACTCCTTTCGCATTCCCGGCCCCGCAAGCGATCTTATGTTTGCGTAATGCCAATCCTCCTGGGTATCGTTTCCTTAACACAATGTTCCTTAGTCCGTGTTTTTTTGGATGATTTGGTTCCCCGGTACTTGGTTCCGTGACGTTTTCGTGACCCCTCCCCCGCCCGCACCTTTTCCTGCCGCTCATCTCTCGCTGACTGGCGAGGGCTTGGGAAGTTTCCTACGCGATTCCCTCTCTTTGCGGTGACCCGTACCCCAACCGTTACGTCCCCCTCTTTTTGGAGTGTTGGGGGGGTTTTTTGCCCGGCACACGAGCACGACTTCATGTTTTATTCGGCCCTTGGAAACCTGGGAACACACGGTCACACTTGTATTTGCCCCGAGTAGGGGAGATATACCCAATGAATGGTTCTTTGTGACCTTCCCGAGAATTTTTTACCCCCTTTTTCTCGCCCACCCTGCGGCTGCCCACCGTTGATCGCCTATGAATTTTTTTTCTTTCCTTAGGGCGGCAACCCCTCAGCCGAATTTCTGGGCTTTGTTTTCCCCCCCCAAAGAGTCCTTGATTTCCTCAAATTCCTTTCGTATTCTGGTTACCCTCGTTGCTTTCCCCACTTTCCCTCCCTCCCCCACTGAAAAAATGCGAGGCATTCCCGTTTACGACCTTGTTTTTCGGGAATTTTCCCCCCCCATTCGATGACCCTATTTGTTAAATAGAGAACCCCCACACTTTTTTGCCTCTTTAAGTTCCTTTGACGCCGTTTTCCTGATCTGGATTTCTTTTTGCTTAGGTAGGTGGGTTTTTCCCCGCACTCCAACTTTCCTTCATTCATGTCTGTGGATACTAGCAAGGCTTTTCTATGTATTATCTCGTCCCTAGCGGCCATTTGAAAACATGCTGGTTTCCCCCCTAGATTTCCGCCAAGGTTAACTTTCTTCTCCATGATTTTTCCCCTTTCTTCCGCGCGTTTTGCAGGATGCAGTGATTCTCCCCGATGGGTCACTTCCACTTGTTTTTTACCCTTTCCCTTCCTTTGCTTCCAACTGCCTCGTCCCACTGGCGACCCTGGGAGGGCCGGCACCCTTCCCTCCCAAGCCTGGTAATTCCCCCCCCCCCCAGTTTTCGCACTCCTCTCTTCTTTAGGGCACTTTTAAGGTCATGTTACTTCTGAGTGGATTACTCAATTTTGGTTCCCATCCCTACACCCCCCAATTTTTGGCCCGTTTGATGGGAACCGTCTTTTTTTTTAAAAATGCCCGATTCTTCCGTTTTTTTTTCCCTTTTTTGCCTAAACACCCCACGCGCGCGCTTTTTGCCATGGGAGTTTTCCTTTGAGATAAATCTTGCTCTTTTTTTCCGGCCCAAGTTCCCTTTCTTGGATGCATGCATTAACTGCCTAATTACCCCAGTTTCCTCCATCCTTCTCGGTCTCCATATATTTGGTCCTCTCAACTTGCAATGTGGTGTTCGATACACTTTTCGATGGACTTCCACAGCCGACCCCTTTTCCCGTCCTCCCGATCTAGGTGCTTTCCTGAAGCTAGGCGACCTCCGTACGTCATACCCCTTGTGCCCCTTGATTTTAGAGGATGTTTGAAATAACGTAATTCTGCCTTCCGACCTACGCGATTGTGCACGTTCGAACCAAAGTTTCGTTTCCTCCGGCCTTTGACTGACACACTTCGTTACCGATTTGCAGGGAGCATAAAGTCTTGAACTCTTTACAAGAATCATTTCATTGGTGCGAGATTCTTTCACCATGCTTCAAGTATTCCTTCTTTTCGCATCCCCCCCCCACAACTCCTTCTCCCCCCTCCGGTATATTGCAACGCACAATGACCTGATGTTGGCCCTTTCTCTTGCGGAAGGGATCTTCCTTCTTTTTACCACCCTAGGGCTGTTCAAGTGCTTTCTTTCTTTCGGCCTCTTCCGCTTTCATTTCCCTGCTTCCTCCCTTCAGCCCTCCGCTCAAATTCTTGTTTCTGCGAGGTGTCTCTTCGTTACCTCTGCGTGGTCCCCTTTCCCTTACAAGCTTTTTTTCTGTTTCTGCAGGAGTCGAATATCCCAAGCCTTTTTTATTCTTCTCTCCTTCCCTTGCGATTATCTTTTCGTTTTTCCTCTTTTTCCCCGCCTTCCGGGAATTTTTTT
>Ga0179593_1356294_pt1 | contig 10791 bp, 12 predicted proteins | sample CZODoug2_1_08_16_FD_185931 | JGI IMG/M metagenome (GOLD analysis project Ga0179593, IMG submission 185931) | Vadose zone soil fungal communities from Angelo Coast Range Reserve, California, USA - CZODoug2_1_08_16fungal (PacBio error correction) | ecosystem: Environmental > Terrestrial > Soil >... | reverse complement strand
GTTTATCCCGGTTCCTGGTTATATTGGGTTCCCACCACTCGCCATTACCCTTTTTTGTTCGCCTTCTTCAAACCTATGCACCGGCCGGGAGCTGCCTCCATATGAAAGGCTCTTCAGAAGCGCTGGTCTTCTTGTCACTTCCCCCTGGATCAGGAGAACTTTGGACGACGGGTCCCTCGTCCCACCTCTTTTTTGAGGGACCTCTCCCTCCCCAGGAGCTCATACCCTGCGCGGAAGACATGGAGACGGTTCCTGTTTGTTTTTTTTAAGTATTCCATGCTGTCTCTTTAAGGCTGCCCCTTTCTCTTTCGATCTTCTCTGCGTCCTAGTTTTTTCAGTACTTGATATTCGTTTTGAATTTTCTTTCTTGCAGTGTTTTTTACGGTAGGCGAGATTTTAGAGGTTTTATATGTGATCAAAGGTTCCTCCCGCCAGATATACAACCCACTGTCTCTGGCACTGGCCGCACGAGCCCTTCAATTCTCCCCCAATAGATTTTCCGATTCGTCGGTCAGCCCTTCCCATTCGATATTTACCAATAATTCCAAGTAAAATATAAAGGTCTATAAGGGTCATTCTATATTAAGGGAGGAGCTAGCAACTTGTCCAACATCGCTGTATTTCTTTTCCCCCTGGACTAAGCCCAGGCGTTTAGGGTACTCATTGCCACTCACCCAAAATTTCAGAGTTCCCCCTGAAGCGGCGTCGTGATCCTCTAATTTTAGAGATCTCTTCGCGTACTTTCGCTAGACTTTTCCTTTCCTCCGGTCGAAGTCGTTTAATGTTTTTGGTGTTTCCCATGGGCACTGTGGCCATTCCTAGAGGTCCTTTTTTTTCTCTCCCTTGTCTCTTCTGTTGTCATCCCAGCAGTTCCCAAAAAGACCTTTTCTCGTTTCCATGAAGCTATCACGACTTTTTCCCCCCCGCCCTCGGAGCCTTCCCTCCTAACCCATATACCCGAATGAGAACCCATCTCCTTATGTGGGTTTTTCCTGGGTGGTTGTACGAAGTCAATGACCTAGCTGGTTTGATTTAATACGCAAAACCCTCATCAGTAAGTTGCGAAGTCTAAACCTTTAATGTATGCCTCCCCGGAAGATACTTCCTAAGCGTATCTTTATCGGGATCGCAGGTGTCAGTGACTTCCTTGCTCCGAGCTCTTCTCTATAAGGTGTTTCAAGTCTGGCGACTGTACCTCTTCAGACGGACTTTCCCGCTAAGGGTCCTTACTTGTGGAGTCGCAACCGGGCAATTTCGTTGACTTTGGATTCTCTTTCTTGGATTTCCCCTCTCGGCGTTGATTGTCCATTGAGATTCCCTCGTCGTCCGGCGTCTTCATCTGAACGGATCCTTTCAACAAGAACCAGTCGACGCCCCCCAAAAGGGTAGGACGAAGCACGCGGACGGCGGCCTTTAATACTTACTCCGAGGTGATGGCCCTTCATCCTCGCTGCGAAGCCTCTGACCCCCTTCGTCCCCTGGGAGACTTGGCGGTGTCTGTCTCAGGCCATGTGTCTTGTCTTTAGATGTGGATTGACGGATTCCGTTCGTCCTCTGGTTTGTTCCTCTTGGGCGTCGAGCTTTCTCTTATTCGCTTCAAGACCCCTCCAGCTCATGAGACGGCCGACGCTCGTAATCGCCCGGAACACGAGCGCCGCGTCAGTAAAGTCCGGGCGACCTCCACTTTTCAATCTGTTAAAGGAGCTTGTTCTTATCCGTTTGAGAGTTTGCGTAGAACCCTTCCGCTCCTGCTCAGAGATTCCTGACACCGGAATGTCTCCCTTATCCCTCTTCTATTATACGGCCGCTCCGAGGTAAGGGCAACTTTCATTTTCGCGGCGCCCCCCCCAGACAAGTCGCGGTTTCCGGTAGGCCCCGATTTGCTCCTTCTTCTCACCAGAAGTGGATACCAAAATTCGGATTCTTTTTTTTAATATAGGTCTCGAAGGGTCGTCCGTGAGGTGCCAACATTAGTTCGGGGGTTTCCGTGAGCCTCGTCTTCCTGACCCCTCCCCTGGACAACGGATTGGTGGGTCCCTCTTTAACCCAACGCCCCGTTTGGACGACCCCGGCCGTCAGAATGACGAGTTCCTCCAGGCCGTCCGCAACCCTTCCTCTCTTCCCCGGACGGCGCGGCCAGGGCAATGTCCGGCGCGATGGTAGAGACGAGGATTTTTCCGCTTCCCCTGGAGGGGAGCAACTACGTCCGTTGACGGGAGTCTTCCGGGCTCTGGTGGTCATTGGTACCGCCCTTTGGGGCTTTCTAACGGCCAGGTTCTCTCGTCGACGGCACGAATCCCCTTATCCGGTAGTTGTCCCCCGTGGTTTCAAGAAATTAACCTCTCCTCCCGTGATACCTGTTTGGAGAGGGTCCGTATTTTTTGAAGTCCCTTGTCGAAGACAATAATGCCTTTACGAGCGGAAAGCAAGTTTTTTCCTCAATTCTTCCCAAATCCTGCTCCCGCTTTCTCGGGGAGCGGTCGGCCCCGTTTCGGATAAATTGAACCTATCGAAAACGACTCACGCAGCTTGGCCCCAAACCGACAGGCTGCCCCCCCCGAGCCCCGAGGACCCCATAGACGGAAAGTCCCCGTCTCTACCTACTCCCTGCAGAGTTCAATCCCGCGCATTAGATGTGCGCCCCCATGACCAGCACCCATCCCCCCCCCCCCCTTGTCTTACTCCCAGGGTTCTCTCCTATTGGGAGAAGCATCCCCCGACCAAGAGGTGAAGGACTGCAGGTCCCACCTTGAAAAGTCGTCATAGACAGTTTCTTCTTTAACCCCCTTAAGCTTGCCTTTAAAAGGCCGCTGTTCTGAGCAAGCTGCCGGCTACCCTGCCTCTCGGTTGAGGCTCCCCCCCACATGGGACGGCGATTTTACCAGCACAAGCTCCCCTTTCCTTTTCGCCAATGCTCTGTCCTCTCAACATCTCGCTGGCTGCAGAAGGGGAACCCCGTCTCCTCTTTTCCAATGAAGACACTGACCCACCCAATCTTAGGCCTTGGTCAGCGTCCTCCCCAGCCCCGACGCTCTCCATAGTAGTTATATATCTCTTCCTCCCCTAATGAAGTTTGGTTTATAGAGTTCACTTAATGCGATGCGGCGGATTTCGTCGCCCTGCGACCCCCCATCTTCTTGTATTTTCTTCGGACTATTTTTGTTACCCCCCCCCTTGAAACTAGGTTTATAGAGGATTTTTGCTCCGATTAGGAAAGCTAGTCGGGGCTTTTCCTTTTCTGTTTTCCACCAGAATTCTTCGCCATTCCCCATATTTGAGTTCGCACTTTTCCACCAGCGTGCCGGGCAGCCTCCAAACGCGACGACATGATTTCAGGTCCCTCGGATGGGTCGTCCGTTCGACCACCTGGCGCAGGTTGCCTTGTACGACTGTTAATTAGTGTACCTTAAAAATGCTGGGCTGCTCCTTCCTCGGCGCTCACCCTGAGGAATACTACGCGACTGTTATCTGCTGCACCCACATAAATACAACGTGAGTGTGTACAACTGCTCAGCGTTCTTATCGCTCTTTTCCCCTTTCCCCAGATTCTCTTTCCCCTCCTTGATCTTGTTGTCTTTCAGGTTGGAAGGTGTGGACCGGCAAGCCCGTGCGAGGGCGTTTTTTGATCTGTGCGGTTTTCTTTCCCCTAGACGATTCCGAACCCGCATGAATTTCGCCTTTTGTCATTTATTGTGACCCCTCGCTTCGGCTTTCTCGGTCGTTTTTCATCTTTTCTAAGGTTTTTCCCCCCTCCTTCATTTTCCCCCTACAGGTCAGTTTATAGGATTTCAAGTATATTAGTTGGCTTTGCGGCTAACTTGGCAATAGACGGTTTAGTTCTTTTGCCTAGGAACCCTGTCCTTTTCCCCCCCCTTTCGGGAGCCCTCTCTGATTGGGCACAGAAAAACGCTCCCTGAGGCACGACAGATCGGCCCCGAAGTTAAGGTGTCTTTCGCTTCCCCCCCCCTTACTAGTACTTTTAAGCGTCCTCCCCCGCCGTAAAGCTATGGGACTGGACTCCGGAGACGCATTAAGTTAGAATTTTTGCTGGGGTTAACTGGGACTTCACTGCAGTAACCAATCAGGTAATTGAGGATGCTGGTGACGTGTGGATTTTTTTTCGGCGGGAATCGACGAACTGCAAGGCCCAAACTTCTCAGCCTACCCCCAACCTGAATTCACTCCCCTCAACCCTCTCCACCCACCTAAAAAACACCACCCCACACCCTTATCTTCCCCCCCTTATGTCGACTCCCATACCCACTCCCCTACCCCCACTCACAAAAACACCTGCCCTCTCCCTAGACCTTTTCCCCACCCTTCACTCATCCCTCCTCCTCCCCCCAAACACCACCCCCCACCAACCACTCTCCCCCCCCCACAACTTCCTACCCCCTACCCATCTTCACTATACAATGCTTTCCTATCTCCCAACCCCCACCTTCACCCACTTAACAGCACCCTCCCACAACTACTACCCCCTATTCCAATCCCCCCATTCCGAAAATTCCCTCCACCCCCCCACCCTACCCTACCCACAACCTCACACCACCCCCGAGTTCCTGCGGTTTGGAACAATTGAAATGGAATTCTTTCTTTCTCCCGGACCTTGAAGCTCTTTAATCCCCTTTTCCAGGTCCCCTTCCCATTTGAAAAGGGAAGAAGCCATTAGTATTTTGAACATTTCAGGCCCCCGTCTGACCATGCCGACCTCAAACAATCCCCCCCAACCGGAAAAGCAAGCCCCAACAGCAGATGCGAAACCCTTACTCCAGCCCAATTTGCACCCCCCCCTGCGCCAATCAGCCCAGTTTTTTAGCAGGGTGGCGAATCACCCCCCCCCCCCATCACTTTGGAAGAAAGATCCACGACGTTAATTTGTTTTGCTAAACCCCCGCCAATGTTTCCCCCCCGTCAGTGAAAAATCCCCCAACGTTTTTTTTCCCTTTTGGCCCGCCAAGACCCTGGCTTGAATCTCTGTCCGAACTCTCCGACTTAGCTGGATAGCTTGAGACGAGAACCAGGGGCCCCAGAGAGCTCAAGAGAAGTACCCTTTCCCCCCAAGCCAAATATGTCAGACCTTCGTTTCCTGTTTTCTAAGAGCGTCGAACGGAACGACACGCAGGTGTGAGCAAGCCTAAGAAACTTCGGATATCACCATCAGACTTCTAGACCATTTTTAGAATCCTGATGTTTTGAGCCCCATCTATGGTTGATCTACGTAACTGAGACCTTGCATGTTTTGCTGGCCTTTAAAGCCCCCCAGACACGCCCTGAACTCACTAATCAATACAATCAGGAAGTTCTCCCGTCTACTCGTTGAGACCTGTGTTCGTGGTAGTTGGCGCAGGAGCATGACGGCAGCCTGGTGCTCTTGCCGCTGCGCTCAGCCCGCCCTGCGAAGCCCTTGAGGCTTCAGGGTTTTTTCGCCCGTCAATTCGGACTGTTGTCGTGTGCGCGGGTCCCTGCTTGGGTGCTCAAGGGCGCGCTTCCGGCTGGCGGTCTGCCCGCCGACTCTTGAAAGTAAGTTAGCAGGGCACTCTGCTAGCCCAATCCCGGGAAGGCTATATCTGGACCTTCCCCTGCCGACCCCTCCTTGTGAGGCGACTCAGGATGAGAACCTTTGACATTCTAGACGCCTTCTTCTGCTCCTAAAAACCGTTTGCGGATCCCAGTTAAGTGTGGTCCAGCCTTCAATCCCGCGCCCAGTCGGGCTATTGTTAAGGGATTTTCTGTTATGCCTGGACTTCCAGAGTAGGCTCTTCGATAGGACGGCGTCCGCCTTCTGCGACCTTCCAGCAAGCAAAGATCCCCTCTCGGACCCCGACGCAGATCTCGGGACCCCTTCAAAGGAAAGCGGATCCGCCGGGAGACGTCAGGGTCCAGGAGTTACCACTTTTTTGCTGCGGGTCTGGATCCTCCGACCCTCGACGAAAAGGCTCTTAGGAATCGAGCTGCGATGGACCGACCAAACTCGTCACGGCTCCTATTTATGATCCTTGCCGTGCCCTTAGTTCTGAATAAAGGAAGGCGAGTTGCCCTTCCAGTAGATTGTGGGACGTAGGACAAAAGGAATTGCGAAGGTTCTTCCGGACGGAGCGTAGGCTCCCCCTAGTTTTTTACTGCGCTATGGTGAGACAGCTTTTTATTTCCCCTGGCACTTGTCGTAATCGTCTTCTTAAAAGGAGTCGGGGTCGTCGTCAGATTGGTGCTGACCCTTCCCTCCCTGGATTGTTTTTTTTTTTTTTTTTTTTTTTTTTTTTTATGGGGGCATGCTTCGAGGAACCCCCCCCCTCCCAAGAAACCTTGACGACCACGTTCCCCGCGCATTGCTCCATTTCCCCGGTGTCACCACGCCCCACCTCGAGTTCCCGTCGTCCGGTCCCCCCGTTGGGCTCGCTTTTCGGCGATTATCGAGACCTCGGCTTCCCGAAACCCAGGAGTTCGTTAGCCATGGACAAGTCGGCCCCCTGAGGCTTTGCTAGCGGGTAGGGGTAATGGGTGTCAGGCCAGTCTTAGGGGAAACTGCGCGTGGAGGCCGCAAAGCCTCGATAATGTTTTCCTTGTTCCGAACCCTTTCCCCTACGGCATAACCCCGTTTGAGAGGGGCTCCCCCTTGCGATGTTGCTCCTTCTACCAGAGGAAATTTGGACGAAGAGCCCCCCCGTTTTTCAGATTTTTTCCCCCTTGGCCGATTTGTCCCCTGTTCCTGGATTCTGGAGGTGGATACTGTTCTGTAAAAATACGCCCCCGGCCCCTTCTTCAGATGAGTTTGCCCACCGCCCACCCATCTGCTTGCGCACCGCAGATTCGCGCTAGGCCCTCCGACGGCCCTAATCGCTGCAAGATACTAAGCAATGCACGTTCCCAAGAGAGTCTCATGGAGATGATGGGGGACCCGACCCCCCCCAGGTCTAAACCTTTGTCTGCCGATTCGGTCTCCGCCCTCGGAAATTTGTGAAGGACCCTGCGAAGAATTTTACCTTGCGTCTTTTTTAGCCCGTGGTAGGGACATGCCTACCTCGTCCCCGAGAAGAGGTAGGTAGGGGAGAGCCTCTGCCCCCACCGGCCCGAGGTGCAAATCCCCGTCGCCACAAAAAATGTTATGTTTTGATCCCCGAGCGTGTTTTCCCACACCATATCACCCGGACCGCTCAAAGGAGATTTCCGAGCTTACTAACCCTCCTCTCCTTCTTGAATCCCCGGGTGAACAAAGACTTCATACGAAAAAGGCTTCTTCTGCACGTGTTTTCGCAGGGTACCCCTGCCGAGTCGATAGAAATCTTTCGTTTCTACCTTTCTTCTTCAATAAGTTTTTTTTTTTGAGGGCATATCCCCGACTGGCGAGCGGCGTGTGGCTTTCGCCCTTCTGACCACCCAACTCGCAGAAATTCCCCTTTTCTTGTCGTAGTCGAGTCCCTTATGCCCCTTCCCCGGTATAGATATTACTCCAGATATGCCGACTCCTTGTGACTGGTTCTGTTTATGGCCCCCCAAAGCATTTCAGAAATTAAAATTTTAGCCGGCTTCCCCCCGGCCGTAGAAGTGTCAGCTGGCTCTACGAGCCTTCCGCAACTTTTGCCGGAAGAAGGATGGTCCTTTCTCATCACGATCCCCTTGACTCCCTGTAATACCGCTTTCGTAATTATCGGTACTTAAAATATTTATAGGGAATTTCTTATAGGCAGATAAATGAAAATGTTGTAACTACCTGGTTCAGCGGGATTCTTGCTTCCTAATCTCCATGCGACCCTCGTCCCGTAAGGCGCTTCATTTTAGCTCTTCGTTCCGCGATTTCCTCGCGGCCGTCTTTCGCTCCCTTTGATCCTCATTTTGGTTGGGCCCCGGCCCGATGCGTGAAGGCGGTTTCCTATAGTTTCCAGGCAGGTATCCGCTTCATTTTTTTCCCGGCCGACGAGCCCCCCTCTTATTGTGCCGACCTTTTTCAGAATTTGGACAACTTCGCTTGAAGATAGTAGAAGTATTGATGTTTAGACGTTTGTTTTCCCCCCAACAATTGACAATTTTTCTTCCCCTCTCATTTCAGTGGATCTCAGGAAGGCGTAATGCGACACGTTTAATACCCTCCCGTCTTCTGAGGATTTGTCCATTTCTTCAGTCAGAAAATGGCTTTTTAGGGAGCCCATTCAGGGTCCTCACAAATTAACCCCCCGATACCTCCCCTCTCTAAGCGATAAGTTCCTATAATTCTTCTCTCCTCACTCATTTGCGCGAGAAGCGTTCGCTCAATCAATTAAAGCGCATTTCAATTTCTCTTTTAGCCCAAGTTCAAGGTCTATCTGGAAGGTGGGGTTTTCCCCCTTGGAGGAATGTAGCCCAAGCCTATCCTCTTAGTTGACTTCTTTCTTCCAAGGTTGTCGGGAGCCTCTTGTTTAATATTCCTGAATTTCTAGACCCAACTTTTTCCTGAGGTAGCCAGAAGAGTAGACACTTTTCCGAAAAAGCCACTCATTGACCTCCTCTAATCCCCCAGTCTATATAAACCCCTCCCCTATGAGCAACATCTTCTTCTCGTGTTTTCTGGCATGATAACAGTTGTGTTCTGTCCCCCCGAACCTGCAGCCAATCATGGTTGATGGAACGTACCTAAACTTGTCATTCGAACCACCCCTGTATGAAAAGACCTCTCAGACTTAAGCTCCGAATACGGAGCCTTTCTCTCCGGAGTATTCTTGTGTCTTCGCGGAAGGCTGGTATGATCTTCTTTCCTTCATGCTCCGAAGCTTCGGCGCCGACCCAGATTAGCTTCCCTTACCCCCGGCTAGGATTCTACGTTTGAGTATCCAGGGACCTTCTCCAACCGTGTCTCTGCTAGCAGGATGTCCCCTGTTTCCTAGAGGTTTTAGGGTTTTGAGGGCATTTTAGGTTTTTTAGTGATTCGGTGGTGTTTATTCCCGCCCGGTTTACATTTTTGAAGATTGGAAGGGCACGAATGTATCTCACCCCTTTAAAAGGTCGGAGAGCAAGCCTTATCTTCTGCTATACTTTAGGCCTCCGATGTTTTTCGTTACAGTCCCATCGACACTTTTGAGAAGCTTCTCCCACCCCATAGTGGGGCGGGATACAAGGTTCTCGTTGCCGTTTTCCCCAGGCTAAGGTGCTTCTGGGGAAGGACGTCTTCAGGAGGACGGCTTTTTTTTTTTTAGGAGATTTTGCGGCCCGGTCTTGGTTCTCGCTTTTTCTCTTCTAGGTCTAGCCCCGTCCCCCGCCTCTCCTTGAGACTCTACGCCTCAGATGCAGTTTCATTTCGAGCTCCATCGGCTTTCCTCCCTGGCTCAAAAGGTCCAGGAGGGGAGAACCCTCTTGCTTCTTGCTGAAGTCTTTCTCTTTTGCCATTATGCGTCTCCCTTCCTATTCGGACGAGCGCCTATGAATTTTACCGGTTCCCGTATCCCAATACCTCCGGATCCTTCCCCGTAGACGATTTCGAGGGGGGAATACATTTTTAGGTTTCCTCTTGAAAAGAACCGTTCCCCCTCTAGGGGGTCCGGTCCCTCACCCATGAGTGAGAAGGTTTTTCTGACCCACCCAACCCCTCTATACTGCGAAACCATAGACCTTTCTAGGTTTGTATCAGTCGTGCCGTGTCAGTCTCCTTTTAGTAGCTTCCTGGTGATGTCCACTCTTTTCCGGTTCCGCGTTCTGTCTTTTTCCCAGTTCTTAAACTTGTTTGGGCCCCTTGCTTCTAGGAAAAAACCCTCCCACCTCTCCAGATCCCTTGAGTCCAAAAGCTTGACCAGCTCTTTGCGAACTGACTTCCCGGTAACACCACCAATCCTATGGAACTTAGGAGAACCTTCTTTTTTCCAATTTCCCCATGCGCTGGCTGCGAGGGATTCTCCTCCTCAGGATTTTTCCCTTCTCCCAGGCTTTATAGCTGCACGACTAAGTCCCTTCGGCCTTCGACGATTTATAAGTTTTCGAGTTGGTCCCCTGTTTGGGTCTAGAGGGCTCCTTCCCTTTCATGTGGAGGCGAGGAGCCGGCGACCCGCACGCCTCTATCCGGTCTTCGTTGCGCCGGTCCTCTCCCCGTCCGGATATGACGGGGAGAGGGACCGAAAGGGAAGTCTTTTCTCTTTCAGCCCCTTTCTGAATATCATACGTAGCGTCCGACTCCTCCCCCAGTTTCAAGACCTCTTTCAAAATTTCCCGATCCCCTTTTTTCTCGTTAGTAAGGCGGTTAACTGAGATAATTGGTTAAACCTATGCCCCCCCCCCTACCCTTTCAATCCTGTACACACCTCCCTCCGCTGCTAAGCTCTTTCCCAGCGGCCGCTCCGAGCCCCTCCCCTCCTTGGCCAAGCCTGACCCCAATCTACCGACTGACTGACTTAGTCAACGCGCGCATTTCTCTTTTGTGGTGATCTCGGTTACTTACCATGGGCTGAGAGGAGTTAGCAGCCTCGACAAGATTTTTTTCCCTGAGTCTTGAGGTACCCGTCGTTCCCAGGGCTCCTGAGCCCAGGTGGTTCTCTGAATTAAGACCTTTCCGCAGTTCCTTCAGCGTCGTGGCGAGAGTTAGTTTTCCGGTCACGGCTCCCTTGCCCTCGGTTAAAGCGGCGCCACCCCCATGGTGATAGAAACTTGTTTTTGTACCCGCACAAAAGATCCCCCATGACCCTGTCCCCAGGAGAGTTTGATCCGTGCACCCCCATCCTCTCTCCCGGGCTTTTCCCAAGGGAACCAAGTCCCTTTTCTCTCGACCCGACAAAGGACTTCTTCGTGGGTGCAGTGGAACTGTCCCAAGAATCTTTTCCCCCGCAATCTTTC
>Ga0179593_1715395_pt1 | contig 10792 bp, 11 predicted proteins | sample CZODoug2_1_08_16_FD_185931 | JGI IMG/M metagenome (GOLD analysis project Ga0179593, IMG submission 185931) | Vadose zone soil fungal communities from Angelo Coast Range Reserve, California, USA - CZODoug2_1_08_16fungal (PacBio error correction) | ecosystem: Environmental > Terrestrial > Soil >... | reverse complement strand
CTGGTGCCTCCCCACCTTTCCCCCTTTACGACTCTTTTTCCTCCCCTTCTTGCTGCGGTCGTTCTACGCCGCCCCCAACACGTGTGTCTCTCTCTGTACAAGCACCAGCAGCAGCGAGACGCAAGCTCCTTTCCCTATGGCGCCAGCTGTAAACTTTCTCTTTAGGGACAAGCCATTTTTCCTGACCTTCCTGGCGTCATAATCCTAATAGAATTCATTTCGGTGAAGTTCGCGTACTTTACCTCCGCGTTTTCCCCAACGAAGGTCTATGGTCCTTTTCTCTTTTTTTTTTTATTTTGTTTTTTTTGTTTTTTTTTTTTTTTTTAGCCATCAGTTCCCTGAGTTTTTTTCCTTTTCCTGTCCAATGCAAACCTCGCCGTCTCGTAGTGGCTGATTACTTTTCCGCCTTTTTTTTCCCTTTTCCAAAATATCTTTTTCCAGCTGGTTCAGGCCCGGCGCCTTCACACGACCCCTGTTTTTCGTTAGTTCCCCCTCCCCAACTCTTTCTGCAAGCTTTGAAATGATGCGCCGTCCTTACACCTTCCCCCCCCCTGCGCCCTTGGCTTAGTTTACCCTATCTTGTCAGCCCTGAGTTCCAGCGGGTAGAACGATTACGAACTCTCCCCCCTCTTTCCCTCCCTCCCCCCCTTCTTAAGGGCTGGGACTACATGTGATACATGTGTGTCCCCGACGCTTCGCCAATCCCCCCCGTACCCAGCCCCTGCTTTCTTTCCCCCTCTTTCAAAACCTCCCCTCCTTTCCCGGGCGGTCGGGGTTAACCGAGTGCCGTTTCCGACCGATCCCCTTCTCTGCTACAGGTCGTTCTGTGTGATAATGTTCTTGTTTTTTCCCTGCTGCCTCTTCCTTCGCTTGTCCCGGTCTGCCGGTTATTGGTTTGGACCTCGATGCGGCAGTTCTCCCTCCTCCCCTCCTTGACGCCCCTTTTTTGACCTCTGTTGTTAACCCGCTCTCCTCCCACATCTGATCACTCTTGTCAGGATTTGGAAACGGATCGGACGTTCGAACACCCCCCCCTACGTCCCGACCTCCTGCCCCGCCCGGGTCACCGGTACTCCGTACAGCAGTGTCGTTCAGATCCCTTTTTCGTTCCTTGTCCCTGAGACCCCCCGTCATCCACGCACCCCTGGCCCTGGGCACGCCTGTTCTTGCGGTCCCACCCTCTTCCTCTTGGCACATGTTTCAACCTGGTCAGCCTGGATTCGTTTTGAACCGTGAGTTCGTTTTCTTTTCCCCGCCATATTTGCAATCCCGCACACGCCAGGAATAACCTGAGTAATTTATCTTGCTTGAAACCGTCTTGGCGCCATTGTAGTCCTTTAGTTCAAGACCTGTGGTGCATTCTTTTTTGACCCCCCCCTCGATCCTTTTTGGGCGTCCCCCTCGGCCTTTTTTATCATAGGTTCCTGGGCCCTGACCCCCTCTTTGTGTTCCCTTTTATCCCCCTTACAACAAAGCCCTGGTTTGGGCTGCTTTCCGACGGTTGCTCCTACCGCCCAGGCAGATGACTATGTATTCCGTCTCGTGTGGTTTGAGATCTCTAAGATCTATGGTCTTTCTTTTCTGGTCCTGCTTTGTCCAGCCCGGCTTCATCAGCACACGCCCGGTGCTTGTTGGTGAATCCTTTTTTCTTTCACGTTACACCTGAGTAGTCATGCATGCCAGCGGATCACTCACGACCAGCCTTCTTGGTCCCCGTATAGACTTTTTTTCGTGGGCTTTAGATACGATAAAAGGGATAGCCCCCTTTCCCCCTGGCCTCTCCAGGAGAGTTTTGTTTTGTCCCGCTTTCTTTGCTCTGCCCTGATGGTTTTTTTTCGTATCGTCCCGGCCGTGCTTTTTTAGGCATCCTTTCTCTGATCCGCATGCGCTCTTTTTTCGCCCTTTTTTTTGGTGCCTCCCCTTGAGGAGAACAGTCGTTTTTTTTTTTTTTTCGTTGCTTCACGTTCTCGCGCATTGACCCGCCCCGCCGAGATGATCTCTTCACTTTTCTTTGCCCCCCGTTCCATGAGTGTTTGCATTCGATAAGCACCCGGGGGCCTTTTTATTTTTGTCCTCCCCGTCGTCTGTAGTCTATCTCCTCAGATCGAGTCCATGCCACCTAACCTATCCCTCTTCCTGGTGCGAAGGCAGTCTGTTTTTAGACACCCCTTGCGTCTCCTCCGTATTCCACTTTTCCCTCCGGGGTCTCGGTCGACGCACCCCTTATCTTTTTTTTTTCCTCTATCTGGGTCCGCTACCGGCCCTTGCGCTGATGTTTGAAAACCCTTCTTTGGAAAATCTTTCCCCTTTTTAGAGGTAGGTGCCCCAGATCGAGGGATTGAACGCGGGCCTAACGACGTCCTTGTACCCCCCCCTTTTTCTTTCCCTATATACCTAGTGGCCTTCAATCACACCGATTTAGCTTTTTTTTTTGAGCGTTCGTTCCTCCCCATCCCCAGATTTTCACCCTGCACCACGATAGCGGGAGCCCTGCCTTGCCCCCCCTTAGCGGCCTGGATTTCCCTTTTCTGGTCGCATAAGATCCGATTGCCTCCCCACATCGTTCTAACTGTAGGTCGTTGGCTGGGCAACGTTCCCCTGGGGATTTCTACAGTGCCAAGATATTTGAACAACGATTTGACGTTTCTTAATTCCTTTCAGTTCATCAGGATCCGAGTTTTTGTCATCCTTTATAGGCTTCTATACTTCCAGTCACTTATGCCACCTGCGACTTGTGGATCACTGTCTCGTTCCGTCCCCCCGAAATAAGGTTGAACTCTTCCATCGAAAAATTTCCTCGTACTCTTCTACCTATAGCCTGTGGCTGCCCTGATTTTCCCTTCCCCTTTGCGCCAAATCGGTGCCGACTTCTGAAGCGCTTCGGTAATGTTTTTGCGGATCTTTTTGGAAGTGACCCCCCTATGGGCGGGGACCTTTTTCCCACTTTTTCCTTTTCCTGCCCCCTCATTCTCGCGTTCCGAAGATTCCTTGCCCTGGTCGTGGTTGTCTCGTCCCCTGTCCTGCAGTTCTTCCCTTAAATAAATTGACTTTTCGGTGACTGTCAGAGACCGACGTTTCCGGTTGTGTCGATTTTCCGCCCAGCCTCTTCGCGTAGTCCCTTTCTGGAATCGGGGTGATTTTAGGAGGTTAGTTCTTGCCTGGTCCCTGAATCGGCAGAGCTCCAGCGGCGGTGATCAGTCCTTCCCCCCTTTCATCTTTCCCCTTTCCATCTCCGGCCCCGAATCCCGACGAGACGACCATCAAAGGGAGCATGAGCAGTAGCTCCCGCCCCTTTCCCCCCTTTGTATGATTTTAATGGATGGGCCCCACCTTTAGTCTCGTATTCTTTTCTCCGCTCCCCCCCCCTCCCTGCGAAATGTCTTTTTTCGCCGATAGGAAGGTCTTCTTGAAGGTTACCTAGCGGCACCTATCTTTTGGTTTCCCCCCCCCTTTGGCGATCCCTCCGATCGGCAGTTCCAAAGGCGAGCCTCCCTCTAACGCGGTCCCCCCCCCTCATTCTTCGGAGAATTGTTGGGTTTAGGGGTGCGCGTTGAGTTTTTTTTAGGTTTTCCTAGTCCCCTTTTTGGATCTTTCGGCTTTCCACCCTCCAAGCAAGTGGCCATGCATTGGACAGGCTCTTGTCCAGTCGTGGGCCATTTTCCCACAAGCTAGTTTCTGCGAGTTTACGGATCTGGCGACTCATGGTCCTACGTAATTTTCTCTTTCTTGTGGTGCTCACTTTCAAGGTTTCCTTTTTCCTCCCCCGGTAGTGGGTTTTTTTTGCACTCCCCACGCCAAAGTGTGCGCTGCGCCACACGTGGCGTTTGGATTCCTCTTCTTGGTGACCCCTTCCCCGGAGAGTAAGTAGGCTCATTCTTTTTGACTCCCCCCTAGAGATTCTCTTCCTTTTTCCCGGTTTTTTTTCTTTTTCTTAGGACCGGTCACCGAGCCGTCGACGCGGACCCCGTCCTTTTTTCCCTCCGGCCCTTTCTCCTTCCCACGACCGGTATCCGTACCTTGGACAACATTCGCGCCGGACTTTTTATCACCGGTACCTTTCCCCCAATTCCCTCGGACCTCCCTGCTTGGTTAGTCCAAGAGCCTTTACGCGCTTGCCCTCGCCTTTCCCCCCTGCGCTTTCCTTTCTTTCCACCGACGTTTGCACGAGAGGTCCTGTCACTGTGCAGAATTGGCGCATTTTTCTTTTTCTCTCGTCCAGTTTACTAGGCCCCCCCCTGCAATGGCTTGCGCCGCAAATGCCGCGGTGTTCCCCCGTGCACCCCCTCAGTCTTTCTCATCCGACATCAGACCTTTTTTTCTTGTTTTGCTTTCCCAGTCTCCCGGGCCCCTTCTTCGTCCGGCCGGGAGGGGATTGTGACGGCAGACAGCGCCGTCGGTGCAGCGAGGTGCCTCCACTTCCCTCGAGCCTTTCGCAAGTCATCGAGAGTAAATGCCGATTCTTCCCCCGACCGAAGTCCACTTTCCTTTCCCCTTCGCGTCCCCCTCCCCGACCCCCTCCCCCCTCCTTTTGACCAGGAGTCATCGCTCGCCTGGCCGGGCTGTTAGCGAAGGGAGACACAACGTGGCCTTGGTCGTTCGGCTTTTGTGCGAAAACAGCTTGTGTGGTCAGTGTAACGGTTTTTTTTTCCTTCCTTCCTCAGGCTTTCTCCTCCCGCCACTCCTCTGGTCGCGTTCGACCCCCCTCCATCTTCCCCGCGCGCTTCTTTTGCGACGCTGTTCTTTCTTCATACACTTCCTTAGCAGACCAGGATTAAGCTTACACCCGGCACTTTCTTTTTACCTGAAGACCTTTTGCATGCCGGCGGGTTCCCAAACCATCCCCTTCCCGGAATTTCGACCCTTCTCTGTGTATGGACGGTCGAGTATACGCGCCCGGTGGAGCTCGCAGTGGCTCCGTTTATGTCGCAATCCCTTCCCCTTCACTTTTTTCTTCAAGGGAGGATTTCTCCGACCACATGTTGGCGAACTTCTAATCTTGAATCAGTCTCCCCTTATCAGTGGTTCGGTTCCCGGCGTTCATGTATTCTCTCGCTTTTGACGTTTCGAGCATGCGTCCTTTGGAAATAAAGTGCTCTTATCCCCCCTTTTCAATCCCCCCCCGGCAGTGCCGACCTCCTTTTTTCCCCCCCTCTCCCTGGGTTACCAGGTAAAGTAAACCGTTTACCAAAGATTTCGCCTTTCTTGTCACCCACGCACCACCTCCTTAAAGTGGGTTATTCGGGAATCCCTTGTTTCCCCTTGCCACTTTTGGGTTTAATGCTTCCGCCGAACTGTTCCGCCCCCCCGATTTAATTCTGGTGTAGCCGAGGACTCGTGTTTTCTAGTGGTTAGGGACAGAATTCGAACGTCTTTCCCCAGTCTTCCCGTCCTCTTTTTTTTGAAGTTTCTCGGCGTCAGTGTCCCCTCAATCTAAAACTTTGGACATCGAATCGGCGTTTTCCCCCATACTTTCCCCCAACGAGATCTCATTTCCCGAGGGGCAAAACCTTTTCCCCGGTTTCTCTTTTGCTCCCTTGTTCGCTCCCAAACGATCCCTTGTTTTCTTGTTTCCCGTGCTCCTTTACCTGAGGGGGTTACAAGGTCTTGAAAGCTTGTTTTTTCTTCTGCCTCCCCCCCTTCAGGAACGGGAGACATCGAGGAGTCTCTCTATACCTCCGGAACTAAGTGTTAGACGCACCCCCCTGACCCCCCCCCCCCTTTTCTCCCACATGGAACACTGATCTTGGTCGACCGCACAACCTCTTCTCGGTGGTTCCGGCCTCCCTATAGGACCTTTCCTCCCCGCTATTTCGACCGACGGTTCACTTCGTTATGTTATAACGCAATCCCGGCATTCCTTATTTGAAATCTTGTCTCTTTCCCCGCCTGCCTTTCCCCCGTGACCCTTTGCTGTAACGCCCCCTGCACAACCTCGCCCTTAGGACCAAGGCCGTGCTCTAACAAAACTCCCGAGGAGGGGCGCAGGGGCTGGCCGAGGGCAACTTCTGGGTTCTCAGCCTTTGAGAGGATAGACGCCCCCGTCGATAAGGAGTTTTCTTTCCCTTCTTTTTTGTAGGTTTTCCTGAATTCCCTCGTTGTGCGAAAGATTTCTCCGCGACCGCTCCCTTTTTGAGGTCGAGAAGGTTCGGCGTCACCGAAGTGCCCCCCTGACTGCCTTCCTCTTCATCTACTTTCCCCTTGTTGTGATGATCGATGTGCCCCGCGATCATTAGGTCATGCTTTGTTCCTGGTTTCTTTTTCTGTTCTTGCTTCGCCATAACAAACACGCTGAGGTGTTTGTTTTCCAGGGTCTGCTTTTCCTTCCCCTTCTTCCCAAACCGAGCCGGTTCAGTTACATTGACCCTAGTTTATAACCGAAACCGCCCTTTCCTTGGTTCCTAACGCCCACGGTGTGTTCCTTATACGAAAGGATGCGTAACTCGCCGGACAAAACCCCCCTTTGGTCCAGCTTTCTCGGTTGGTTTCCAGAGGGCCTTGGCCTGTCATGGTCTCTTTTTGGCAGGCCGTCGTTCCTCCTTCCTTTGAGGTTTACTCGCATATCCGACGGTCTCACCCTGTTCTTTAGGGTTCTTTCTGACTTCTTCCCATTTCTGACAATTCGTTCTTTCGTGCGCGAAACGTTGCCCGTGGTTTCTGTTGACTCCCCCGTGCCTATGAGCTCGATTATTGGAAGGGTTCTTCCGCCCTCCTTTGTCCCCCTCTCTCTTCGCTTGGCCTGTCTTTTTGCGGTCGAACCGTAGTAGTGCGGGAGGGTCTCGATCTTTTAGATCCCACCTAAGGCATAAAGTCCTTTATTTTTTCCTCGGTTGGCTGACAACCCCCCCCGCGCACGACCGCTTTGAGTCCGCTGGTATATCGAGAAAAACACCCTTCGTCTTTTTTTTCTCGAACTATTCACCTCCCCCCCCCGTTCACCATGATCAGCAGGCCGTGCGGGATTCGCTGTCTTTTCCAGTTCCCTTCACTTCTTCCCTGCTGGCTTCCTTTCTTTTTGAGGCCTGGTAGGAAACGAGAGCTGAAGTCGATGTTCCAGTACATTTTCTGCTCTTAGACCCTCCCCCCTCCGTGTCGGACTCCCCGAAGAAGGACCTTTGTTTGATTGTGCGTTGATAGTTGTCCTGGTACCCCCCTCTGTGCAACCCTTCGAAAAAAATTCGCTTTACTCCCGGTAGAGATTTTTCTTTACTGGGCTTCCAGATTTACTCCACACCTAGTTATTCCCCCTCCCCTCACCCCACGTTCTTATGGGTCAACTTGTGCCCGCCGCTTCCGTCGTTCGCCCAACGCCTGTGACAGGGAACGTTTTTCCCCCCTGTTTTCCCCCCCGTCGACCCGCTTTAGGTTTGAATTTTTCCACATCCGCTTTTGATGCCCGTTCTGTCAACCGCTCCTGCCATCCGAGAACGTGCGTGTTTCTCCCTTTTGCTCATTGCCTCAAACCTAATGCAGACGGCGTTATGGATGACCCCTTTGAAGGGACTTTTCTTTTTCTGGGCGGCCTTTCCAGTTCGACCTCACTTGAAATCCGGCCCTTTTGGCCAGTGTTCGCTTTGCGTTCTTTTTCAGGGCTGAGATCATGATCGATCTTTTTCTCGCCTCCCTTTTTTTTTCTCTCCAGTTTGCCTTTGCGTTACCTCCGCCCGGCAGGCCTCTGGTCTGGCTCAATATTCTCTTTGTAGAGGTCTTCGTGGTTGTACCGGGATCAAGACCTTGCCGCCGACTCTACATGCTGTTTTTCGTATCCTGTCGGTGTAGTAGGCCATTAAGCGGACTGTTCTTGGCTTTTTCAAATAGGTTGACGCGTGTTGTGGTTGCTCCGCTATATCATCCAGTCCTCTTTGTCCCCTTCTTGAAGCCTCCTCGAATCCCTGACACCGACATGCCACGTTTCAGAACGTCTTTTGGATGCATCCCTCCCTTCGGCGCTTTGTTTAGAAGGTGGGGTCGACCAATTCGTTGTTGCCGTAGATCATTTGACCTTTTTCTAGGTTAAGTCATCGTCCTTTCTCATGGTCTCCGCGCTAGTTTCCTTTCTCTCTGCCGGTTTCCCTCGCGCACGCAGGAGCGGGCCTGCTGTTCGTACCATCGCCCCTCCCTAGTTGCCTTTTGAAGAGGTGCCGCACGGTTCCCTTTCCCTGGTTTCCCTTCACTCGACGCTTTTCCTTTTGAGGTTTTACAGCGTAGCTTTGGTTGTCCGGTTGCCGCGGCCTTTGTGGCTAGTGTACCCCCCCAAGGCTCTGTGCGTAGGCGTCCGGACGTCGTCTCGTCCCGATCGTTTTAAGCAGTGGGTGTCTCCCCTTACGTTGGCCCTTCCGTCAACGCACATCATAGGAGGAGCTGGCATCCTTCTTTCGGTTTACTCAAGATTGTAATAGTTTTCGATTATAGGTTTTCCTCCTTTTGGACCTTCCCCATGAAAGGCTTTAATCCCCCTTGGTGCCGACTTGACGAAAGTCGGGAATGACGCTGCCGCCCCCCTTTTTAGTGTGAGTAGTCCCGGGCAGTCTGTGCAGTTTGCCCGCACAGACACGCCACCCGGTCCCCCTCCTGCGCTGCAGGCTTTCTCCTCCCTTTTTTTCTGAGAGATTCCCTTCCCCTCTTCCTCGGGTTTTTCTTTGACCGTAACAGATTTGCGTTTTCGGACGTCCACCCTCCCCTTTTTGCCTTTTTTTCCCCTTTTTTTTCGTGCCCTCTGAATCCCCGCCGACAGCCCTCCGTCGGCCCACTTCGACTTCTTTGTTTCTACCGGTTACTCCAACCCTCCAGCTCCCTCTGACCATTCCCAACCGCGATGAAAAAGATTTGCTGTTCTTGATTTCCCCCCTTTTCCCGGTTTTTCTTTTTTTCTTTTGTAGTTATTTCTGGCCTCCGTCCGGTACTCTACGTCCAGCATCCTGTCAAAGAGCCGTCACTTCCGTTCTCCAGAATCTTTTCCAAAAGTGAACACCCTGAAGCTTTCCTAATCTCCTTTCTCCCTCCGGATACCTACCGCTGAGTCCCGTCACTGCGATCGGCAGCGGGCGCCCCGTCGTCCTCCGCTACCCTTTTTCTGAGTCCCGGTCATCCTTTCTTAGCTTTTCCCTCATTTCCTGCATTAGAGTGCGCATGCGAACCCTGAGCTGCCCTCTATGGTACTTACTCCTTCCCCACCTCCGTCATCTCCGAGACGCTTCCAGACATAGTGGAGACCCCCCTTCACCGCCCCCTGCCTTCCTTCGCTTTTCAAGAAGGGCCCTGCGCATTTCCCTTTCCCTTTGTCGTTTTTTTTTGCTTTTTTTTTCACGTCTTCTTATGCGGCCTTCTCCCCTTTTCCACCATCAGGGTCGGGCTCAACAGTCCCAGTCCGAGTTTTTGTGTCTTTCCAAATACAAGACACTTTCCATCCTTTTCGAAGCGCCCCTTGGTTTTCTCGTCCTTTCCCCCTTCACGACGGCCGATTCACCGTCGAATTAACTTACCTCTCGGCCCCGTCTCCGCGCTTCGTTAGGTAAGCACCAGGACTGAAACGTTTTTTACTCCTCGATTCCTTTTTCTCCCCCCCCTGGTTGCCCCCTCCGCCCTGGATGTCCATCCTAGGGCCAATGCCGATCCGTGCTTTTCCCTTCCTTACCCCTTCATGGAAACGCTGTGTGCCCTCCCCCTTTTTTCCTTCCCCCTTTGTCGGTTTGTTTTCCCTCCAGCTTTGTTTTTTGGCGAGGGCGCCCCCCTGGTGCATGATGAGTCTTCCTCCTTTCGTTCCGCCGTGTATAGAGGCTGCACTTTTTGTGACTGCCCTTCTTCCCCCGCCTCATTGCATCATGCCCCCCCCCTCCGTCTCAGGTTAGTTCATGACCGCATGTGCCCCCTGTTGTGTTTAAATCAAGTTTAGAGGCCCAGCCCTTCTTGTGCCTGGCCGTTCCTCGCCCTTGCCCCGAACCGGGTGAAGTTCGGCAAGACCCCTCTGGTTCCATTTTTTTCTGATAGAAAGAACATTCCCCTGGCCCTCCCCCTGCTCCTTCCTTCGTCTAGCAGCGACTCGGGGCTCGCAGGCAGGTGCGGTGCTAGTCCTCTTTCCTTTTGGCTGAACCATCCCCCTCTTCGTCCTCCTTTCTTTCCTTTTCCCTTCTTTATCTGCTACCTCCTACATGTGGTACATCGTACTGTTTTGGGCCCGAGTAGTGTCATGTATCTTCCCCCTCCATACCAAAGATAGGGTCCATGGCCAAGAGTGGCCCCACCCCGCCTTCCCAGTTGGTTGTAACGAGTTGGTGCCACCACGGGGTTTTTTCCCATCCACAACGATACCGTGGTTTTCCTTCTGGAACTTTTATACAACCGTGTTTCTGGCTTTTTTTCTGGCTCCATCCCCCTCCCTCCTACCATTTTTTTTCCGAGTTGGATGGTTCATTGGTAGCCCTTATCCCTTTTCCCCCTCTTGGGTCTTAACCAGAAAGATACTTTTTGACCTCCCCCGTCCCCCCCCGAGTTTTTTTCCCGCGACCTTTTCGAACCGCTATCTGGGTTCGACCTCACGCATAGAGATATTTCCTGTTTCTCCTGCTCAAGATCGTCAAGTAAGAACCAGTCTTCTCAGCAGTTTCCCCCGGCTGTTTAACCTTCCATTTTATTCCCTCATGAAAGTAGCCATCCGTTTCCTCTTTTTTTTTTGTGCTGCGTATAGGCCCTCTAAACGCACCCCCCCGCTTTCCCCCCCCGCTGCATTCAATAAATAGACACATTTCCCGTCCGTGACCCCACCAAGATGCTGAAAGTCAGTTTTCCCTTCTCCTCA
>Ga0179593_1691965_pt1 | contig 10792 bp, 11 predicted proteins | sample CZODoug2_1_08_16_FD_185931 | JGI IMG/M metagenome (GOLD analysis project Ga0179593, IMG submission 185931) | Vadose zone soil fungal communities from Angelo Coast Range Reserve, California, USA - CZODoug2_1_08_16fungal (PacBio error correction) | ecosystem: Environmental > Terrestrial > Soil >... | reverse complement strand
ACCTGGCTGGTTTGTGCCAACCTTCGGTTTGTTCTACCCCCTACTTTCACTTTCACGGTTTTCTTTCGATAGTGAAGCACGTCATAGACCGTACCGGCGCCCATCGACCGAGTACCAAATATTTCGCCCTCCCCCGCTCTCTGTCTCTTCTTTATGAAAAGTGATAAAATGTGGAGACGCCCCTGATTTTCTTCTTTTTTACGAAGCAATCGTAAGCGTTTTTCCCGTATTCTGACATGGTTCGGGCCGATGTCTTGCAGCTCCCCCCCCTTCTTTATTTTTTTTTTTGTATGTAGATCATTTTTTTTGCCAGGGTTATTCTCCCCGTCCCTCGTGTGTCCCCTCTCTAGATTGGTTTTCCGGCTATGTCGGATACGATTTTGATCGTCGGTCACGCGACGTTCTTTCTTTACTGCTCTTCAGCCTTTTTTTATAGGTTGGGTGACTTATCTTTAAGTTTCTTTGCTACCGAAGTTGGGGTGCAGTGATAGAGAGTTTCCACTTGTTGTCTCACCGGAAACCGCGAAGTCAGGGCTGGTACGTATTCCACTTGGTGCCTGGTTTTTTTCCTTCTCTTCTTTGGATTTTGAGGTGTGTGGTGCACTCCCTCTTGCTCCTTTTTATCCATGGATGATGGATGAACGCGATAACTCTTGCCGATGATCCTTGATGGTTGGTTGTGTTTATCCCACGCCCTTGCCATATTTTCCCTCTGATTTCCAGTTCTCCCTGGCTTCCCTTCCCTGGATGAGTTCGGTGATGGCTGTTTTTTTTGGGCGTTTGTAACATGACACCACCATTGGAACTCGTACTTCCCGTCGGGATGTCCCCTGGAGTTTCCCCCCCCGCCCTTATCATGGTCCGGTTTGGGGTTAAAGACCACACCCCATCGATTTTTTCTCTTGAGATCCTCACCTCCCCATTCTTTTGACACCCCTCTGTTGAAGCAAGACCCGACACGACGGTTTTGGTTACCCTTATCCCCATCACCCTCAGTTTTTTCGGAACTTGGCGATAGAATGCCGTCGGGATAAGTCAACTTCCAGTTAATATCTCACTACTCCCTCCTTGGCAGGTTATTCCCGCTTTCTTTTAATGATGGTGTTATGGTGCACGAGGTGCTGGTTTTTTTTTGGTGCTCTCCCCTCCTTCGTTCAGTGCTGCGCTGGGGGCCCTGCCCTTATTTTTTGCCTTTTTTTGTTAGTCTCTTCCTTTTTTGAAGAGAAGGCGTTTGGTTTTGGATTTTACTTTTTAATCGGCGTTTTCTTCCAGGGTGTTGACCCAAAGTTTCGGGACTGGGTGTTGATCTATCTTTTGTTTTCCTTGTTTCTTTTTGATGGGTTGATCCAGTTTCTCAGCCCCCTCCCGGTGATTGGAAGTTTTTTTCCCCTTAGAGTTTCTCCCCATCTAGGTGTCCCCCTGCTCTGTGCCTTTCGATTGGTTCCAGATGCCCCTTAGGCTTTCTTTTTTACACCGAGTGAGGAGCTTTGGCTTTTTTCCCCAGTGCAGGGTGGCTCTGAGTCGAGAGGGCCTTTTGCGGGTTATCTTCCCTTTTCTACAGGGGTGGATACTACCTTCCTGCAGGTGGTTGCGCTGATTTAAGCCTGTTCCGAGCCCGATAGTCTTCCGAACTTTTTGCTGTGGGTCTTGTCTGAGGTCCTTCTTTGCGCCGTTTACCACGTCTCGGCTGAACTCTCTTCGGGTCTGTGCCGACCTTAGTCAGGGGTTTTTTCCGTGTTGAACTTTTCCATTTTTCTGTATCTTTTTGCCTCTTCCTCACTCCCGAGTAGGGTGGAAACTTTTTTCTCTCTTTCCTCATCCTCCTGTTTTTTCTAGATCCCCTCCCAACAGGGTCCCATTTCCGCGTGGGCTTTAGCTCTTTCCCCCCTCTCTATATCCTCGCGGGCCGGCGCTTGTCCCTTGTCCCCCCTAACCAACCCCCCCCTCCCTCATTCAGACGAACGCACTCCCTGAATGGTGCTACTTCCAGTTAGGTGGTACCCCAAGGAGCATACTTTTTCGTCTATTCCCTGACCCAAAGACCACCATCAGTGTATGACCAACCATTTTTCGATGGAACCCACGTTTGCTTCTCCCCCCTACAGCACCCCCCGCGTGCTCCCCAAACGCCCCCCCACCTTTCTCCTTTGGGTTACAAAGCCCCCACAATCACACCTCCCTTCCTCTCTTCCTCCCCGACCCCCCTTTACCCCGCACCCCCAGACACCTCTTTTTTTCCCCACAACCCCCCTTCCCTCTGCAATACTTCACCCAAACACCTTTTTCAGACAGCGGGCACACACTTTCTGTGCCCTATTATACTTGACCCCTTACCGCAGCAACGTGATTTTGCCGTGCAACCCTACCCCCCCCCCCCCCTTGAAACCTCCCAACAACGACAGAATCTTTGGTGTCCTCACCCTGACACCCCGACCGTTGGATGTGAGATGCCCTAACCTCACCCCCCCCCCTCCCACCAACTGGCAACGTACATTCCCAAATTCCTTTTAATAAAAAACACCCGGCTTCCCCCCCCTTCATCTTAGTGGCAGCATTCCTTTACATTTCTCCCACCAACGCCCAACTCTTGGGGCACCCACCGCAGATAAGTTAAGCCTGCCCCCCCTCTCTTGCCTTTTTTTCTATATCTTTCTTCTCGATGTCTCCGCGTCATATCGGCCATTTTTTCATTCCACTCCCTGTTCTTGTGGAATCGACCTCAACACCACCTTCCTTTTTTTTGTCCTAGGTGTCCCCCAAAGGATGTGTGTTTCTCATCCTATTCCCAGTCCCCTTCAGTACGACGAGAGATTTGGGGTTTTCAACCACCGCCCCAGCCCCTCCTCCTTCTGAATCCGGACTATTCCCCGCTCTCCCCAAGTATGTCGCCCTTTTCTTTCGGTATCCAAACCGACCAACACCATAACCTCCCCCCTTGTTTTGATCGCCTTTCCATTCCTTTTCTCGCCTTTTTTTGTGGTGGTCGTATCACACTCCCCAAAACACCCACCCCACCCCTTTTCGGTTGGATCGCAGTAAGACCTTGCCCGGTATCGTGTACAACGTGGTAGGCCCCCAGTTTTCCACGCCAAAACACCAGCAGCCACACCCCATCTCGTTCTAGGCTGTGTCTCTTCACTGGCACCTCATCTTGTTTTTTTTGATCAACACCCCCACCCGTTATCAACGGCACCCAATCCGTCAGCCCTCCTGCCCCTTTTACCCACGTGTGACCAGTAATTTCTCTCCGACTTTTTCTGTAGATTCAGACACCCGCACCGTCTCCCGCTCCCCCCGCCGCCAGCCAATCCTCTGGAATCGATGCACATGTTGTTTTTACTTTAAAGAGTCAATTTGTTCACACAGCTTTCTTCCTCCTGCTCCCTCCCATCAGAACTGGTACGGGGGATTCTGGCATGGTCGAGTTTTCCGCTTGGTTTGACAAGGTCCTGGAAAGCGTCAATCTAGTCCCAAATCTTTTTCGGATGATCTTTTTTCTTTTGGTTCCCTCTCCTTTTTTCAGCATGGATGTGTAATCACATTTTTTGGTGATGGTCTAGGCTTTGGGCTCTTCTCCCTGTGAATTGCCCTTGGGCTTTCCCCTTTCATAGTCGTTTCCTATGTCGATGTTAGGGGGATGAAGTCTTACCGTTTTCCTGTTCCGCGGTGGCGCAGCGCAGTTACGAAGGTCCCCTCTTTCTGGTTCCTCTCCCCTTTACCTTGTTTTTTTTCTTCGACTTAAAAAAGTCACCCTTGGGTCTTTACTTTACCACCTCCTTTGTCGCATCGGCCCTGCTGAAAACCACGTAGTCTCCGACTCTCTAGCCTCCAGTAGAGACCATTCTCTCTACTCAACGGCCGCGTCCCCCTTAATCTTTTACCCCAATAAATTCTCCCCTCTGAGCTGGTCCCCCTCCACACCTATCCCTGCTCCTCGCAGCTTTTGATGTGGACCGTTCTTAGTCGCCCCCCAGAGCGGAACTTTCCCCTGCGCCTCGTTTCCGTTGCCCTCTCCCGTTTTTTCCATTCTTTCTGCCTCATCCGACGCCCTTTTCTTTTTTTTGTTTTTTTTGCACAGTTCCCCCCTCTGTCGCTTCGGCTCCCTCATCCCTGATGGCCCTGATCCTTGGCCTGTAGCTCTGTCTTGAAGTCCTTTATGAGCGTCGGTCACCCTCGATTTCTTTCCCTATTCTTTTTATGTTTCCCGATAAGGCCAAGGTGTTGTCTCGGGTGTTTTTAGATTTCTGGCTGACCGGATACCTGCGTTGGGGTGCTTTCATCTCTCTTATTTTGGCCCTTTTTTGATCAACGCTCCCCCTTACCTCTCCCTTAGGCCCTTTTTTTGTATAGTCGACCTTGGCCCGTTATTTGACAATTTTTGGATGATGGTGTTGGTTTCTTTCTCAATTGATAGTTTTTCCCCAAAGGTTCTAACATATCCTTTTCCTTTCTTTTACAAGAGATCGCGCGGGAAGTTGTTTTTTTTTATGGTGTTGGTTTCTGTATATACTCGTTTACCACCCCAATCCCTCTTCTTTTGAATTTTTTTCCGTACGCTTCTTTCTCGATGCCTTTTTTGAGGTTTCTGGTGTTGGTGGCGTTTGACACCGGCCCCCTCATGGAGATCTGATTTGTTACGTCTTTTTTTCCCCCGCCCCCCCGTAACTGGTCTAATACCCTAAGTGTCTCTCCTATCCTTTCCTTAGTGGGGTGACCACCACCCGCTAAAGTATTGCTCGATCCTTCATCCTCAAGTTCTTCCCCCTTGTTTTCATACCCTCCCCCCTTCCGATTTCGGTGTACAATTACAAAAATATCGGGATTTTTAAACCGATATTTGCCCTCTTCTGCAGTCGGTTCTTTTCCTCCCTTGGTGAATATGAAGCCTTCCCTTGGCGGTGACTCTCTTTTTTACCTAGTCCGGTGATGTCCGGTCTTTTTTCGTCTGAGTTCAAACGTTACCTTTTAGTCCGTGCTGATTTCCGGTATGTATTTTGTTTTTAAGAGGGGGGGTAGGTGTATTCCGGCTTTTTTTCCCCGGTGATGTGAATCTGTTTGGGAGTTGGCGGTGTAGCGTCCCTGTGAAAGGCTGGTCTGTTTTTTTGTCCCTTTGGGTCCAACCACGGCAATGTCGGGGATTTTAGAGCTGGGTTTGGGGCTGTGTTCTTTTCGCGATAGGGGTAGTGAAAGGCAAATCCACCCCCATTGCTTGACCCACTCCCGACTTTGGCTTGCAGGGTTTCCACTTCAATCAAAGTGCGGCACCAAAACGTTTTTGCTGTTTTCCTTTGTGGTTTAGAGTGACTCGTCATCTGGCTTTTTACAACTTTCGTGAGGCTGCTCCTTCTATCCCGCAGTTTTGTTAGGGGGCTTCTCTTTTTTCTTTTTGTTCCTCTCAGTTCCGTTTGTGTTTTGGTTTGATAAACTTTTCCTCTGGGCTTTCTAGGCTCGTTCTTTTTTTTTTTGGGGTTTACGTTATCAGCATCTTTTTTGACGACCCCGGTTCTTCGTGGTTTTTTTGACGTCCAGATAGACGGTCCCCTTTAGTGTGAACCCCCCCCTAGTCGGCAAGTGCCAGACATGTGCGGGTCTTTGCTCTTGCGTGTGGTCATGGGTTTTCTTCCATGGACAGGGAAGAATGTTTTTTCGGAAGGGGCACTTTTCAGCCACCGCCCCCTTGGTTTAAATTTCCCGTAGTCCTTTTCCCTTTTGTTTCCCAATAACCGGGGGACCGGCCGTTTGCGTCTAGTTGCACCCGGTCCTCCTTTATCAATTTCGCAGGATTACCGGCCCAAGTTAAACCTTAAACAAACTCCCACCTCGGCCCCCCCCAGCCATTTTTTTTCGGCCTACAGATGGTGTATGTTCTTTTACCCCAGGAAGCCGCCGTAGAGCTTATTCTTTGTCCCCCCCCCCCAGTCACCATAAAATGGGGTCTAGAACCACTACCTTTGCGGGTTATCACGTTTTCCTGTAGCTTACCCATAATAACCCCCTTCCCCTTTAAATGTGTCACCACGTCACAAAAAAGTTTTTTTGACACCCCACCCACGCCCCACCCCCCCCTTTTTCTAAGAAAATATTCCCTCCCCGCCGGAAGCCTTTCACTATGTTAACCAACGACTGCCATCCTTTTCACCCCAAACATTCGCATTTGCCAAAAAGTTGTTTCCTTTATTCCTGGTGTCACATTCCTTTCACTCGTTGACGTTGATGCCCTCCCCTCTCTTCCCCGCCACAAACCGATCTCGTCCTTCCTGTTGGTGCGCCCTTCACCCTGGAAATCCGACTTTTTTTTTTCGTGACCTACAACCCACCTCCAGACAACGTACCTCTCCTTCCCACAGCTTTCAACCCCCCCCAGTGTGCCGATATTTCCGGCGCCTTAACGATAGTCCCAAGAAAAACAACCTCCAACTTCGAAGAACACCAAAGTGATATTCTTGACACTCCCCCTCCAATAAACTATCGAGGAACTCGATCTCCTTTTTAGCCTCGCGACGAGTCTCCTTAATCCCCCAATACTTTTTCTGGGTGGGGTTTTCCTCACAAAAACAACCGTTCCTCTTTGGGGTAATGTTCAACCCTTTTTTGGGATTCATCATTGATTTCCACCTCCTATCTCTACAGAGTTCTTTTCTTCTCTTTTGTGTGGACAAAGCCGTACCTATATATACCATCCCCACGTTTCCCTAAACTGTGGAGGGTTTTCCTCTTGCCCACCCACTTCTCTTGCCCTTTTTTTTTAAAACAGAAATTTGTCTTTTATCCCCCCTCCCCAAAAATCACGCCACCATCCAGTTCATCGTAGGACCCGCTTTCATCCCGCGGTACCGCCCCTCCAAGCTTTCTTTTATTTTTGTACCATTTTTTTTTGTCCCCACCTCAAACCAAAAACCCCCTCACTCCCTGTTTGCCCTTAGACCTGGATCGCTGGTCCCCCAGGGACTTCAGACCGTATATGTGAACACTGGTCCTTTTTTGCCCCTTTTGTCTGTGTTTACAACCCCCCCATCACCGCCCCCCATCGCTTTCCTTGACCTTTCAGGTCTCCACCCCTTGACCTCTATCTTTTTTTCGGGGTTTTTATAACCCCCCCCGATCGCAAAACCGGCAGCGATTCCCCTTCCCCACTCCGTCCTGATCTTCCCCTCACATATAAGCCCCTCTCGCCTCTCCTCGCCCACGAATAGCTTCGTCTTCCACCCTTGGTCTCGTGTCGTGATCCGAAAATAGCGACTCCCTATCTTTTCCCCTCCGTTTTCCTTTCGGTAATTCGCTTTTTTTCACTTTTTCCTGAGCATATTCTAGACGGCACTCGAAAATTCTTCTCTGAGTGCTTGCTCTTAGGTGAGGGACCGTTCTGGGTGGATACTACGGTCGTCCGCGGATGATTGCTTTCCCCCGCAAAAAAATCCCATTTGTAATGTTTATAAACGTGCCTACCCTGGAATGTTTTCGTCAGCCTTCTTTCGTACCGGTGTCTTCCTTTTTTTCCTTAGGAGAGTGGTTCTTTTTCGCCTTCCCTCCATTAAGCATGTTTTCAGAAGTAAAGATGGCTAACAACGTTTGCTGTTTCATCTCCCGTGTACCCTTTTCAGGTTGATAATATTCTCAGTAATCCTTTTTTGTTTGAGACTTTCCTGATTTTTTTTTTTCCCCTTTCTGCGTTCCATCAGGCCAGGTGTGTTCCCCCGGTACTTCTTCCCTTCCGACCGCCGCTTACTTACACCCTTTAGCCACGTCGCTCCCAAGCCTACCCTTTCCTATTTCAGAGGGATCCCCAACTCTTTGAATCCCGATGGTTTTTAGTGCACCCCAACATTCAGTCTGACCCAGTGGTGATGTGACCTATCCTCTTCCGTTTTCTACGATTCTCCCTAGGAAGGGGAATTTATTTTTCCCTCCCTTACGTTCCTTTTTGTGCAGTAGCCCTTCCCATGCGAAAAGACTTTTGACTTTCCGGCCCTCTTTCCCTTTTCATCAGCTTGCCTTATCGATTCTTTCTGCGTAGTTTCTCCTGACTGTGTATGTAGAGGTCCCCCCTGGAAAGTAGATTTTATTGTAGGCCTCTTTCGTATATTCCTGACAAAGGTGTTTCTCCCGTAGAGGTGATTTACTTTCAGCCCCCCCCAGAATTTTTTGGCGGTGAAGTGATTCTCTTTTGACTTTTGTCTTTGTGTCTTTTTATAAAGCTCCCCCAGGAATCCTCGAGGACATTTCGGTCTGTCTGTACCTCTCAACCCCTCCCTTTTCAAGAAATCCTCTCTAGGTTCTTTTTCTGTTGTTTTCTTTATCAAAAGACTATGTTTGCCTCCCTTTTTGGCCTTTAGGATGCCTATTCACGCTCTTCTTCCCTCATTTCTCTTGGGGATGGTGATTGTTTCGTTTTTGACTTCCTTTTTACCCTTTACATAGAGGCAGGTGACGTATCTGTCCCCTTCGCGCTGGCCTGTCTTCTTATGTGTGTTTTTTTTGCCTTTTGCTTCTTCCTTGTGACCCAATAATTGGAGACCCCCCGTTTTTTACACCCAGTAGTGGAGTCTAGATTGGTGGTCTACTGTTCCTTCGTTTTTTCCCCTCCCCAACTCCGTATTTACGTTTTCGATTTTTATATACAACACCCCCTACTCCAACATTTCCTGTGTTGAAGCCACCCCCCGTTGAAGATGTTTTGGTTTCTCCGATACCCAAACCGAACTTTTTTTTTTTTTTGATTGGTTGAATAGCACTCTAAGTAGGGTGACGCAAAGGCTCTCCTTGACCTCAAGACTTGAGGGATGTCCTTCTCTGTTCTATTCTCCCTGATAGGAATTTTTTTTCTCTCTGGTGTGTGGAAGTTTTGAGGTAACCGTTTCCAGCTTCCTTTCTGAATAATGAGCAGTTCCTTGGTGGGGGTTTTTTCTCTCTTTTCGGTTGTTCTCAGTGAATTGACTTTATTGGTGAGTGAGTTGCTTTCAATACAACCCGGCAATTCTGCGTAGGTTGATGTCAGTTTGGTTGCCGGCGGAAGTATTCCATGGGTGGGGACCGCCGCAGGGTGGGTCTTGTTCGTTTTGTCGGTAGCCCCCTCAATTTTTTTTGTGACAACGTATTTTTCGTTCCACCCAAACGGGTTTTGCTTGCTTCCGAGTGGTGGGTGTCCCTCTTTTCACTTCTTTTTTTCCTTTGGTCAGTTGTGTTGATTCTCCATTCTTTGTTGGCTTTTAGCGATTCTTTTCGGATTTTTGCCGGTAGGCAATTTTTTTATTCCCTTTTTTCCCTTTTTGAGAACCAGGTGACGGTTTGGTTTTTATGTTTTTTTTGGTGACAGTGTCTCCCGCTCTGCTGTTGTTTTCCTCTCTTGTTGGGACTTGACATCCCCTCTTAACGGTATTTGCTTGCCCAGTCTGAAAATGGATTTTGTTCGGGTTTCTCTTTTTTTTTGTACCTTGGAAAGGTTCGCTTTTCTCTCTGTTTTGAAATCTTCTCACTTTTTCGGTTGTCCGTTTACTCTCTTTCTTGCCCCTAAGTGGGTGTTGTGTAGAGATCAAATCAAAACATTTTTCACGGTCTCTCTTTGGATTTTGTTTGTCTCCTTTTCACTGATACTCATAAGGAGGAGTCAGTATCCCTCACCCTACTACACCCATAAAACTTTTTCATAAGCGGTCTGCGGCACTTTGTTCCCGGACTTTTTCCCCCACTGCGCCAATACCTTTTCTTGATCGCACGGACACAAACAAGACCCCCCCCTTTTTGGACCTTCTGCGATGGGAGCAAGATTCCCCGGGTTTCGAGCAGAAATCCCACCACCCCTTTTCCTCCAATAAACAACACTCCCCCTTCCCTTCACTTTTTCCAAGGTACACCGAGGGCACTCTTCCCCCTATGCACCCTTTTGTCTCCCCACACGGCATCCTTCCCTGGTTCCCCCCCTTCCCAAACACATTTTTCCTGCAATGTTTCCTTTTTTTCCCTTTTACGTCCTCTTCCACGTCGCATTCACCGTTACGTGCTTTCATCACAGAGAACCCCCAGACCCCCCCACCATGATCTCGCCCCCTCCTCGCTCCTTTTTTTTCACCTTTCACAGGACCCTCTGGCTGGCTTTCCATCACAAAATAAAGAACCTAGTCTCCCGTCCACCGCTTGTTCCCACCCCCCCCCCACCCTGACTCCCCTTCATCATCGCAGAAATTTTCTCCCACCGGCCCCCAGCAGCCCGTGACCATTTTTCCCCCCCTTTCCCAACGTCGTACTCCCCTCCCGCGGTCCTGCTATTATCTTTGCTCAGCCCCCTCCCCGTTAAGCAGGCTAATCTTTCCAAAAGCGGTTCTGGTGGATGATTTTCCCATTTCCCCACAAAACAGCCATTCGGTGGTGTATTGCCCACATTCTTTTTGTGGGTTGAGAAGCATTTTTAATTTTCAGTTTTATACTTCTGTCCGCGTATGAGTTTTCTTTTCAACTCCGTCCCCCGTCAGTACCATTCTCCTACAGGGGTTTGGGGTCCTTGCCTTTCGGCCAAAAAGTTATTTCTCCCCCTTTTTTTTACAGTGTACCCCGGTGATCAAAAACGCACCCATAACAGTCCACCCCCCACCATTTCAAGCTTATTTGCGTTGGATTTTTCCTCTCGATATGTCTCTACTTGAACAGCGTGTCTTGACCCTCCCCCCCATAAAAGACACCATCCTGTCACCTTCTCTTCTGTCTTCCAGACCTTTTCAGTTTAAGTGGTCTTCCCCTTTTCTTGATCACAGCCCCCCCCCCCGCCCCCTCGAGGTATTTCTTGGGGTTTTTCAGCACG
>Ga0179593_1575456_pt1 | contig 10792 bp, 9 predicted proteins | sample CZODoug2_1_08_16_FD_185931 | JGI IMG/M metagenome (GOLD analysis project Ga0179593, IMG submission 185931) | Vadose zone soil fungal communities from Angelo Coast Range Reserve, California, USA - CZODoug2_1_08_16fungal (PacBio error correction) | ecosystem: Environmental > Terrestrial > Soil >... | reverse complement strand
GAACCATTCTTCCTTTGTCCCCGGTGGCAGGTTTTAATAGAGATAGTATGCCTCTCCTCTTTGGAATTTGTTGAATCGTCTCTCCCGGTTTTGCGGATTCATGGTGCATACCCTTCCCCTTTCTTAAAACCACCGTATTTCTTGTTTCTTTGATTGCTTCTTGATTTTATCCAATTCCTTGCTTATAGATCTTTCCCGCTCTCCAGCGGACCCATCGTTTCCGCCCAGTCCACTTCATTCAACCCCCCCCAAGGTTTGAGGGGATGATGGTTTTAAGGTCTACTCAGTTAAACTCTCCCCCCTGATTGAGATTTCTTTCAGCGTAGGGGGTGAGGGGTCTTTCCCGAAAGGTCCTCTTCAAGTCATCACCAGCCGCGCATCTGAATACTTTTTTTTTTTTTGTTCCCTTTCCCCCTCCCCTTTCCTAGTAGGCCTAAGCTATCTCGCTCGTTTTTTCTCCTCCTTCCTAATCAAGCCTTCGATCGGATCCCTTCTCAGTTTTCGGGCGATGTGTTTTATGCATAGATTTTAAGCCGTCTCTCAGATGCAAGTAACTGGACCACCTTATCAGGAACCCTCGACTTCTGCGGCGATCCTTTTCTTGGCTCCCTTTCTTCTTTACTTCTTAATTTTCCTCTGCCGAGCAGGATCTTCCGGACACTTTATCTTTTATGGAGTGATGGTAGAACTAATTTCCTTTGGGCCTCTTCGAGGCGTGACGCGGCAACTCCTTTCTCCCTCGGTTTTTAGGGATCGATCATAAAATCCCTTTAGTTTATAGGCCGGAAAGAGTCGTTCGTACCTCTCTTCGGCTTTTTGTGCGGCCGATCTGTCTTCTCCAGTCCCCCCTTTTTCTTCCCGCGGGGCAGGCGTGCTTTGCCGTTTGGGAGTCATTTTCTACCGGCAAAGACCTTGCTCCGCTTGGATTTTTTTTTGCGGATGGGAGTTTTTCTTAGATCCTTTCTTCACGGCGAACCGGGACAAATAAGATTCTTTTTTTTCCCCTCACCGGTGGCAATCACCGCTTGAGAAGCATTTTATGTTCCTAAGTTCACTGACAAGATGCTCCCTTCCTCCTCCCCCGAAGCCTTTGCGTCGCGTCGCGTCTTGTTTTTGCGTGACGGGTGCTGTATTACTAACAGCTTGGTTGATGATGCTTTCGTTAAAGAATAAAACTGCGACACGGCTCCTCCCTTAATCGGCGCCCCATCTCCTCCTGCCCCCTCGGAATTATTAACCCCTCCGCTTTCTCCTCATTTATCGATCCCCCCCCCGACTTCTTCCTGAGTGCCGGGGATCTCTCCAGGATTTGTCCCCATGGAGTGACGTTATCATCTCACACCTTTGATGCAACCTAGAGCCCCTACCCTTTTTTGGTCTGACGCTGCGGCAAGAAAGCGATGACCTTCCCCTGCACTTCGCTTTTTTATTTGTGACAGCTTTCCGCAACGTTTCCCTTGCATTCACGGCTGGTGTGACCGTCTATCTGGTGCATGATTGGCGGTGAAGCTTGACCTCCCCCTTTACCTAAGGGACTATCTATTGTCCTTCCCTCGTTGTGAGAGAGAGTCAAGATCTCTCCTGACGTGTTTTTTTTTTGGCCAACCGCCCCACCCTTCCCACTTTTCTCGACAGCGGCAGCACCAGAATCAGCCTTCACCGCTTTTTCACGCGTCAACGCCATCGCCGCTCATGGCCTTGTCAGCTCGGATTGTCACAAGTTCAGCTGCCACTGCGAAGGGTTTATTTGTGCGGTCCGCAAAATGCCCCCCGCCCTTTTTTGTAACGGCGCGATCCTTTTCCCCGTCTCTCAGGTTTCAGCAAGACAATCTCCTTTCCTTTGACTTTCCTCTTCGCCGTCTCGTGATCGGGTGACTTGTGTCTTTTGATCGGACTTGCCAAGGAAGGGCGAAGTTCACCCTTCGAGGTTCTCTCCTTGTGCAGATTGTGTTAGATAGGGACCGTTCCCATCCGGCTTTCTACGGTGAGGAACAGACACCCCGGTCCCTCCCTTTCAGCGCGCGGATGCGCGGAGATCAGGCGGCGTTTTCCCGAGGATGTTGGCTACACGCCGAAACATCCCCCCTTTTTTCTAATCTTTCCCCGGTGATATCGACCTCGTGAGTTTACCTCCCTTCCGAATCGTGAGTTTCTAAAGACGCCCCCCTCCGCCCACTTTCCAACGCGTTCGCATCGCCGCGACGGATTTCCTGCCGCCCAAGAGGCCCCCCTCCCGCTTTTGCCCCGCGTTCTCAAGAGCGAGGTCGGCTAGTCGAGTCCCCTCGTCCTTACGTTGATAGCAATCGACCGTCCCTTCCGGCCCTCTTTTTGCCTTTTGGCCTTGACGCTGTTTTATCGAGAACTGACTTCTTTCTTCTCGCGGACGCCTTCGCTCACTTACACAACATCCCGTGTCCATCCTGTTCTTCGTTGTATTTTCGTAGCAGGTGTTTTCTCCTTCTCCTCCCTTCCGCATTTGCCCGCCGTCGAGATCATCGATACTTCCCCCCTTTTCTTTGAGATCGGCAGCAGACGGGTTTGCTGTTGGGCTCCTAAGAGAATCGCTTCTTCTCCCCAACCTTCCGGAAAGTCCCGCCCTGATACTTACCCCTCCTCCCTGTCTCTCCGCGTGATGTCTTGAGGGTCGGCCCTTTCTCACCGTGGATTTCTTCTTTTTTTTGGCTGTTTATTGAATAACGCCGCATGAAGCCCTTTAGGCTATTTTCGCCTTCTGCGGCGGGTTTTCCGCGAGTCCGATGTCGTCAAGCCCCCTTCCCCCCTCCCAGCCTATTTTCTCCGGCTTCGTACCTCTCACATCAGAGGTTCCCCGTTTTCGTCAACACCATCATGCTTTCTAGCATAGCTTTTTCTTTTGCTGACTTCTGTTGAGGTGCTCTGGAAAGCTTATCTAAGCCTTCATCCTCACCTGGTACGCGCCTGCAAGTTTCACTCCTTCACGGTTTTGTCATACCTTTTGACTGGTAAATTGAAGTAAGATCGCCCCCCCTTCCCGCTCGACTTCCAACAAACCCTCAAGTCGGCAACCTCTATCCAGCCTGCCCCCTCGAGAAAATCTCCAGTTTTTCCTTCTTCTCTTTTGTTGCCGCTCGCTGAAATCCCCCTTAACTTCCCTGCTTGGCAGGCTGTAATTATTTATTCCTTTGCCGGCCGACTTGAGGGGGTTTTGTTTTTCATTCTATCTCGGTTCATTTGGGGCCTCCCGATTTGTTCGTACCTCCCCAAATATGAACAATTTTTCTGAGCCGATTCTTGCGGTCAGTGCTCCTGCATCAAGTCCTTCCTCCAATTTTTGACGCCCACACCTGAAATTGCGTTCAATGCTTCATCCACAAAGCGAGGATAGAGCCTCTCGTCTCTTTCTATCAACTTGGGGAGAGTTGACGGAGCGCCCCTCTTCTCTGGGTGATTTCAACGCCCCATCAGGATCCCCCGCCGCGCCATCTGAAGATTTCTCCTCAGCCTTTTTTTTTTATCTTAAAACCCAAGACGCCGCAGACGGCCCTCCTCCCTCCTTAGCTTTCCTTAGCGCTTAAAATTAATACATAACGTTTTCTTGCTGATTGACTTCCCCGGTCTCTAGGGGTGTATGTTCACCTTTTATTTCCAGGGGCGAGGCGTTTCGTAAATGGACCCCAGTCCCCCCCTTTTGAGGCATAGAAGCATGCTTGACCCTTCTTCTCTGATCTTTACTCAAGTGAACCTCTTTGGTCTAGCATTTTTTTTTCGCATTCCCCCCCTCCCCAGGCGTTAGGACGTGATGCTCCCCTCGCGGCCCCCTTTCGGCGTCCGACGCGGAGGCATTCTCGTCGGGCCGATAAGATGAGCAAATCCCGTTCCCGTCTTTCTTAGGTCTTTTTCCCCCCCCCTCTTTCGCTTTTTTGGTGACCGTGCAGTGTCTGGCTGATATTTGAACCGAGTCCCACCGTTTTCCGGCTAGGTGTTTGAAGTCCTTTGATGTCCTCTTTCGTGAGGCGGCTCTCCTTCCTTTTTCAAGTGCCCGCTGGGGCTCGGCTCTTGTATGGATTTCGGCCTTCTTTCTTTTTCCGATGACAAAACAGCGGACCCTCGATTTCGGTTTCCACCGTTCTCCTTTTTGTCCTTGAGAAGAAATGTGTCCTTTTTTCTTTAATCCGAAGCCCCCATCCTCCGATCTCCGCGACATTCGATTTCTTTTCTTGGTTGGTCTGGTCGTCTTCCCTTCCACCTTTCGTTTCTGATCCGGTGGGGCTCCGTCTCTAAACTTCTTTCCCCCCCTTGTCCGCCCATCCGTGGCTAGAGCATTCTTACCATTATACTTTTTCTTTTCTAGGTACTTCCGATCACGAAGATCTGCTCGATCTTACTTGAGCCGAGCTGCTGCCCTTCCCCCCCTTCTGCCCCTGGCTCGATCTTTCTCTACTTCACCCCCCCCGGGCTTTCTTTTGAACGTCCTTCCCTCCCCCTTCGCCGTGGCGCTGACGGCGCCGTCCGTCGGCTCTGTGACTCAAGTGATCGGCGCTATGGAGTGAACACGAGGAGTTTCGCTCGGTGTCTGGTTTTTCTGACTTCTTTCCACCCCGGCTTTTTTCCAGTGGTTCTTTCCTTAAAGACTGCTTCTTGGTATCTATCCATTTTTCTGTTGTTTGGATGTCTTTCTTAGGTCCTCGAGGATAGGGCTCCCCCTCCCTCCACTCCAAGTCTTGACAGCTTTTCGAACTTCCTCATAGGCCGAGAGCTTCCCTCCGCCGACATGACGGGAAGGTAAGCGTTTTTCGGTCCTGTCCATCTCTTCCCAGCGCCCCTTCCCGAAGGGGGTTGCAGATCTCAGACAAAAGGCCCATACGGGTTGCGTCCCACCAATTCTCGAGAAATTTGCGAAGGATTGGTCCTCCCTTTTTTTTCGTTTATCAGGAAGATCTCTCCGCGAGTGACGGGTGAATAGCCGGTCGTTTCTCGTCAAGCAGGGCGAAGACCAACTTTGGTTGACCCTAGAAGTTGAGAATTTTTTTTTCTCGACCCTCTGAACGGCATCAGCACAGAGTTGCTTCTGCAAGCACCCGATCAGCGCACAGTTTATTTCCGAAGAGCCCTAGCCCCCTTGAGTTTTCTCCTATGGACTAGGGAGGTACTCTTTCTTCCCATCCCTCCGGGCCCCTCTTATCAAGTAGAGGTATAACTCTACCTCAGTTTCTATGGGTACACAGGAGGTTCTGGTTTCACTCATCTCAATGACCGCCCCATCGCAATTCAGTCCCCCCCGGGCTGCGTTGCCCTCTTCCATTCCTTTCTGAGGTTCTGAATAAAGCCGGCCCCAACATCGCTGCCCCGCTCATCCCAGCGCCTTGAGCAAAGGACGGCCGGAGAACTTTCAACAGTTTTCTTTTCGCCGTGTGGCCTCCCCCAGGACCCTCCTCCGTCTTTTGCGCTCTGCCCTTGACCGCGGGTATTTCCCTTCCCCCGTTCTAAAATCCCCGACCATTCGTAAGCGTACTTTTTTTCCTGAGTATCCGTGGCCGCTATTGCGCTCGTGCCAGGTGTTTTTGGTCTTCTTCTATCCGATACACGATCCGCCCCATCGTTTTTCGATCTTCGCAGCAGCTTGCCTTTGGGGCCAGACGGCCAGCCACATTCATTGCCTAAAATCGACCCGGAAAACCCCCCTCCCAGCTTTCCCCCTTGACAGCGTACCGAACCGCCTCATATAAAGCGTGAGTTCCTATTCATCTGGGGTTTTGTTGTTTTTTGTTGTCTCATTATAAACTATAAAGGGCTTGATTTTTCTGTTTAGGAGGATGTGATTTTCCGAAAGCGAAGAGAAGCTTTGACTTATTTTTCTAGTGAGAGATGGGGGGAGCTTTAATCTTCACTTTTTTTTGACGAACCACTTCACCCTAGCCTCCGATCGGGCATTTCCCTCTTGGGAGAGGTGCCTTTAGACTTTTTAACAAATTTTTCTAGTTCAGATGTTTTTGGATTCAGCAGCTTCTCTTGTTCCTGTGGTTGCGCTCTGGACTATTTCTCACGACTGAGAAACGCCCCTCTCCTTTTAATCCGCAAAGCCGTTGGTTTATACTTTATTTCTCCTCCAGTAAGTTTTCCCCACCCCATCTTTCTGACAGCCAAACTTCCAAACCAGGTCGGTTGCAATCCTAGTCTTAAGCCTGCCCCCCCTTGCTGATTGGATTTCATCTATTTCACCCCCCCCCTTTCTTTTTGAAATCCCTTCAGGACGTGTTTCCTTGGTTTTGCCTCACTTGCCCCGACCGAGGTTTTTGGCATTCCTCTCCCTAGGAGGGATCCTGTGGGGTTTATACCCCTTCCCAAGGTATAAACACCGTCAGTTTTTAGCCGGCTGCGGTGTGTGCTTATTCGGCTCCCTTCCTAGGCTCCTCACAGTGCGCCAATCGTGCGCAGCATGCTCGAGCTTTGGAAGTATCCGCTCAGGTAACATATCCCGTATTTTCGCTTCCGGTCTGAGTGAGGGCGTCAACGCACTCGGCTGCAGTCCTCCCCTCCCTGAAGAATATGAACTTCCCCAGCTATTAGTTCCCCGAAATCGCACGAAGGGCGGGCATCCCTTTCCCTCTCTCTCCTGGGGGAAGAGCCTTAAACATCCAAACCCATTTCCCTTCGGGAAAACCCGTGTTTTTGTTCCCTGGTGAGGGCTCAGGATGGTTTGTCCCCCCCTCAGTCGCCGCCGGAGATTCTCTTCCCCTTTGCCACTTTTGCAAAACATCGTTTTTCTTCCGCTCTTATGATTCAGGGCGGATCAGATCCCGGCCGGGAAAGGTTTGACAATTAGCCTTCTTCTTTGAAGGCGATTATTTCAAACCCTCGTCCTCCTTTCCTCAGATGACTGACATTATGCGGTCCTGCGGACCTTTTTTCCTTACTCTTTCACCATTCCTCCTAGGTAGGCTCTCTCCCCGAAGGTCGTTCATTTTCGGTGAAGAGGGCCTCTCCCTAGAGTGTCTGATGACCGGTGCGAATGGTTCATGTTTCTCTCTTAGTTCTTTTTTTCCCCCATGCTTTCTGGATGCCGATTCAGGCTATTTTTTCCTTTTATTGGATTCATAGTGAGACCTCCGTCCTTGGTTTTCCTCTTAAAGAAGGCCGCCTCTTTATTTCTTGGCCCCGTGACATTTTGCTTTGCAGGCCAGGCGTTTGATTACCCCCTTACAAGGTAACGACTGGACCCACACGAGTTCCCCCGGTTCACCGACTGCTTTGTCACCTGGAGAAGCTCTTTTACCAGGTCTTTGGTCCTCCTAAGATGAACGGCCCGCCTCCTTATCTCCTAAATCGGGCGGAGGGGGCTTATGGGCTACCACGTCTCTTTTATGAGCTATCCTTCTTCCAACAAAAAGACAGGATCGGCCAGATTATCGAAATGCTTCAAGTGGACATCCCACGGATATTACCAAGCATCAACTACGACTTTCAGATAGCTTTTGAGATGCGCACTTCTGGCCTGCGCCGCCCCTCCTTCTGGTTTTTTTTTTTTTGACGATGACTGTCTTTTTTCATTCTCCCCCGCATCGAACAACCTCCTTTTTTTGAGCTGTACTCTGAGGTTCCTTCCCTCCTTGCTTTTCGGAATGTCCATCGAGCGGAGATGCTGTTTTATTGCTGTCCTTTTTCGGGCGTGCTGTGTCCTGATCCCCCGATCGTGGATGAAGGTGTTTACCCTCGGACGCCGGGCATCTAATCGATTTTCCCCCCCTACTCCTTTGTTGTTCTGAGATTCGGAGCGAGGCAACGCTAACTTACCACTCACCGTAGGACACTCACCCCTTCAATGATAGCACCATTTGAAAGCAACAGAAACCGCCCCCCCAGAAGCATTGCCCAGCGTTTCCCCGCCCGCCTTTCATGCATTTCAATTCCAGGCGGTCCACGGAAATTACTAGAACACTCAGATATGTTCCCGGTGACCTTCCCTTGTCATTGGAAGTCACACATTTCCGGGGTGTTTTCTTCCCTTCTCCGTACAATAAGGGCAGTGATTTCGGATAGAACGAGATTGGGGCGAAAAGATAATTTTCTTTTGGCCGCTTAATCTCATCTTCTGAAGGAGTAGGGCCCTATTCTTGTTAATAGAGGTCTACGTCTGATGGCAGCCTTTACTCCGATCCGTTTCGGGCCAGCGTCGCGTTTTAGATAGAAGAACCTCCCCAGCCACCCGACCCCCTTTTTCACCAGAAACAGCACCGATCGCCACACTCCTCAGAGAAATGCTATGTTCTCAGGAGTCCCTGGAGAGTTTTTTTATATGTTAGTTTTTCCCTGCGAACGACGTTTACCCCTACCCGTAAAGCAGGTGGCACCCGGTGGGAATCACTGGGTCCTTTGTCGACGGAGCTTTTTTCTTTCCCATAGTGGAGAGATATCACCACTCCCCCATAGAACCTTTTCCCCTATCGCCTCCTTCGTGCTTGCCGCGAAGATGATCCCTCCTCTGCTCACATTCCCCCACGCGGCAAACTCGCCTTTCCCTTTCTCATCTCGATTGTCGGATTCTTTCTCCTCCGCCAATGACGGCTACCCGGTCAACATTCATCGCCGAGGTTCTTCCTTTTTCCCTTTTCCAGTCGAAACGCCAGGCCCTTGCGCTTGGTCCGTTTTTGAGTCCGCGGCGATGACCCTCGCGTCTTTTCTCCCCCCCGCCACGGTCAGGTTCTCCCACTCCCCCCACAACACCCATTTCGATAATTCCTCCTTGCTCCGGCCCTTCCAGTTCACTTTCTGAGGTTCTCCGCGGGATGATTCTGCCGTTTTGCACTGATCGGGACAGTGATTCCCTGCCTAAATCAGGGCCTAAAACCTGTACATTCACAGCTTCGCATCTAAATGTGCTGTATTGGGTGACTCGTTCTAACCTCGAGAGTCCCGCCTTCGGCGGCCTTTTTTGAGAACGCCTGAAGCTTCCTCGGCGCAGTCAGAGTCCTCCCTTGAGGTCTTCCGCAGTCACGAGTGTTTTAGACCCCTCACTCGCCTCCGTTGGCGATTCCTGCCCCTCTCCCCTCTGGGGTGCTCTTCATTCAACCCAGAATCTCTAGCCTCGCTTGTCCTTCATGGCTTGGTCGCTGTGGTCTCTGGTAATTCTCTAATCTGTCACTGAGGACGACAACAGTGCGCTTCAAGCCTTGGATTACCGTGGAATAACTTTTCCTCCCCCCCCCTTTCCCCCAGTCATGTTATAGCCCCAAATTGCCCTCGCTCCCGCCTCTGTCCAAAACACCCTCACTGTCGGCTTTGCATTTCTTTTCTGTACAGCCACCCAAACGTCCCCACTTCCTAGGGGATATCTCTCTCCTTTTCGTTTGAGCGATGAAGAAACTTTTTGCCTTTTTTCTCTGGTGTAAAATAGGATTTCGCTTTTTTGCACTATTGTAGAGCATTCATGGAGGTTGATCCTTTCTTTGTATTAAACAGTCTTTTTCCTCCGCTTTTCTGGAACTGGCTCGACTGGTTCCCGTTGATTAATAGACTTTTTTCCATATGACACAAGCGACATGGTGTCCGACAGCAAACGGCACAAGTTGATATGGGTTATTACGCTCCCCCTCCCCTAGGGTTAGAGTGTCTTTACTTTCCGTTAGGTCTTAGGGTGAGGGGTTTCTTCAAAGCACTCGAATCCCCTCAACGACCGATTTTTTTTCTCCCCCTCCTCAAGATGCGCAGGAGTCTCGTTCTTCCCAAAAAATCCGATCCTAATTCGCCTATCTCGGGGAGAGGTTGAAAGAATCCATACTCCCTTAAAGGGAGCGCCCTTCTGGACGCCTTTAATGTACCGGGGCTTTCTTGAGGTGTTTTCAGGCTACTGACGTTGAGGCGAGGCCCGTTCCATGATGTACACAGCGAATTGAGGCAGCTCTTTAATTTGGATTCACATTCGGATCGTCGAATTCCCGGGCAAAGTGAAATGCCCGCTTCAGACTTTCTTGTTAGATCGTCCCCAGTCCCCCCATTAGATTTGGTTGAGCGTGGCGGGATTGGAGGAGAGGCGTAACCTTTTTCTTCCTCCCTTAAGACTTTGGATCCAGATCCTAAAGCTGACCCATCGTCCCCGGAGGCGATTGTAGTAAGGGATGTTGGACCGATGAGGCTAACCGTATGGTTTCCTCCTGACCTCTAGCTGGATTCCTCGGTTCATTCTCCAGACTGGGCGATCATATTTGAGATCTTGGGATTCATCGACTCCAACGAATTTTTTTGTGATTGATTTCTCTGGTAGTTGAGTTCGTGAGCTCATCTCCGCTTAGTCCGTACTAACCGCAGGGACCCTTTAGGGTTTTTCATTCACCGGGGCAACCCTGCTTTCACTTTATTCCCGTTTACGCGTTAGACGTCTGATGTCCCTGCCAGCCTCCGCCATGATCACCTGACTGATGAGACTTTCGGCGGGGGTGACTTATAGGGGTTTTTCCCTAACTTAGTTTCTGATTCCGATTGTAGTCTTCCCCCCTAGAAAGTATCTAGTCCCGCATTATCTCCAAGAATGATACACCTCGATTCAGTCCCCCCCTATCCAGACCTCCCGGATCGTTTCTGAATCTTCCTGCCGGACGCCAGGCCCCCCAAGTTCGGATTTCCGAGTTCTGAGTTTCCCTCCATGGTAATTTTGTTGTGAAAATTCTCAACCTACACTTCTTGGTCTGCTGCGCGGCCATGACCTCCCTTCCATTTCTTCGGAGCGTCTTGTGTCCCCCTGCCCCCTGCATCGCTTCGGCTTGGCTGTGTGGCGCGGATCTTTTTTTCTTTGCGTTTCCCCTCCTACTTAAGCGTAGGT
>Ga0179593_1509577_pt1 | contig 10792 bp, 10 predicted proteins | sample CZODoug2_1_08_16_FD_185931 | JGI IMG/M metagenome (GOLD analysis project Ga0179593, IMG submission 185931) | Vadose zone soil fungal communities from Angelo Coast Range Reserve, California, USA - CZODoug2_1_08_16fungal (PacBio error correction) | ecosystem: Environmental > Terrestrial > Soil >... | reverse complement strand
ACGGTTTTTCATAATCATATACTGCGTTGTGAGTGGAGGATAATGGTTTCCAACCTTTCTACCATACGCCTGTTGTAGTAGTACTCTTGCCCTGGAGACTTGGATTTCTGTTCCGTATAGAGTGTTTAACCCATACAATAGATTGTATAAGGAAGTGTCCATCGCTACTGAGCGGAGTGAAGACTTAGCAAGCAAAATCCTGTCTCGGATGTCGTACTGGAACTTTCTGATGCACTTTTGCGCTACTGCATGTCTTGACCCTCCTGCTCATTTTTGATGTAAACTTTTTCTCGGCCCTCAATGTCTAGCGGCAGGATTTGCCCCCCCTCCCCTATATAAATTTTCGATTTTTCTGAAGGAGTTTTTGAGTGACGTTGAATCATGACGTGCTCCTATGACGCTGTATTGGCTGGTGTAGTGGTGCGTGTGGTGGATGTGGAGTTCTTGCTTTCGAATTTTACCCCATGCCTGGGGATGTGCGCCCTGGCGGACGCTTCTATGAGCCTGACATTCCGCCTGCGGCCCATTCTTTTTTTTATCTTTTAAGAGATTCCTTACTCCTTCGAAAAAGGCTGGTTCCCCGCATTAATATACCATCAGGGATTTTGAACCGGATCGACATTTTCCTTCCATATTTTTCCTCCCCTTTACAGCCTAATATTTCTTCCCTTTCTTACGAGACTCCAAAGTCCCATGGTTTTTATCTCCTGGTTTCTTCCGCAGTTCTGCGACATATGTCATCCTTCTTGAGCCGAACCCCTGTACCACCCGGCGTAAGTGTGTTTTGACGCTCATTGGCTGTGAGCCTTCCCCCTTCCCGGCCCCAGGTTAGGAGCGTAGTTCATATTACAGGATGTCTTTGCCCTCTCCTTACCCCCCAGGAAGAAAGATCCCGACTTTCTTTTCCGATTCTCTTTTAAATTCAGACCGTTCCTTTTTTACCGATAGTCGCCCCCCCAGTTGTTGGCAGCGTCCCAGCTAGGCTGTCCCCTCAAGCCGTCTACGATTTTTTCCCTTTCCCCACGGTAACCCACGGGACTTTAAATAGAGTCCAATTTTACTCAAAGTTGAAACTCCAGAGTTTTTTTTTTGCTCCGGTTAGCCGCCAGAGCTTTTCAGAGGCTCTTAGGTTCAAACAGAAGATATTCCCTGCCTACACATTTTCCCTACATCGAGTGCCTCCTTCCTCTTCTCCCCGAGGGTTTGCAAAGTTTTCGAACATCGATGGGCAATTCACTGAGCCCCAGTTGCCCTCCGTCCCCATATGACGTCTTCCTATAATCGTGAGAGAGAAGGTTAATGATTCATATTCTTTAGCTCCATGTACACATACTTTTTTTGTCTCAAGAATCTTTTTCTCTACCTTTACTCCGTTGTGCCCACCTTTCCTTTTTTCTTTGTGTCAGAAAATAGCTTACAGTTTCCCTTTGGAGGTCTACGTACTTCTCCTTCCGCGGAATAAAAACCTCCCCAGATAGACTGAGTAGGCGAAGAGCCCTCCCCAGCGTCTTTTACCGGCGTCCGAGTCTCGTTCCGCCCCTCAGGAGAAATCGTTTTTATTAAAGCCTACGGGCTTCTTTTTAACTGAGCCCCCTTCTCGTCTAGCAAAGAGTTATAGGAGTCTGCATGAAGTGTTTGGTCTTGAGCCTATAGGATTGATCGGCGACGTTGTTGATCCCTGAATCTCTCTTCAAAATTTACCTCCTTTTTGAGATTTTAGAGACGCCGATCACGCCGTCTTTAAATCTCGCCGGCCCCTGTGAACGAACGCTTTTCTTGCCTGTCTGATCTCCCCCTGGAGCTTGAGCGAAGAATTGGCGTGTAAATTTATTTTCGCTTCTCTTCGCTCTTCGTCAGGTTCGCCCTTTACGTACGCCTGTCCTTGATTATTCGACGGACCGCTACCACGATGCCGTTCCTTCATCGTTTTCGCCTGGACTCTCCTGCACTTCCGCCCTGAATATTGAGACTTCGCCCTTCCTGTCTCACGTTCTCATCGGACAACCCCGGGATTCCGTTCTAGGATTTTTTTACTGTTCAGTGCCTTCTTCCCCTAGATTTGCCCCTGGTATAACTAGCACCGTCCTTTTCGCTGCTCTGTCGTCCTGATCCATGTCTCGAAGTGATGACCTTTGAGAAAGACAAATTATTTTGTTCATTATAGAAGGAGCTTGATGCTCCCCTGAAACTTTTCTCTCTCTTTAGATCCGTCTTTTTCCCGCGATGACGTCAAGTTCGTCCCTTGATACCGTGCCCGGGGTATCACTCAGTCTTCTTGGTCCTTTTGCAGCACGAAGGCCTCGTTTAGACCCTGCATGTCTATTTGACTTTTACCAATCATCCGTAGCTCAGCCCTTTGTGCCTTAGTGATTCCACTTGGGAATCAGAACCGCAAACCACTCGTATCTCCTTTGACTTCTAGGTGTCCGACCGGTGCCTCGCTAGTTATACACAGTCCCTGTTTTTGTGGCCATTCTAACTCTTGTATAGCCCCATCTCTCGTCACAGTTCTTGTAGTCCGACCCCTGTCCCATGTGGTGATTTTTTCCTCGTTCGTGTCGTTTGTACATGTTTCCGAGCTTTTTTTGCATCCGTTTTTTTACTCTCGGACCCTTCTGCTTCGTCTTTTAATTATGCTTCAAGCAGCCACTCGACATTGTCCATCACCTAATCCCACCCTCCCTTGACTCCCACCACGCCCTCATTCCCCTTTCCAGGTCCCCTTGGTTTGGGAATGCCCCCCTCCGTCCTATTCATCTCCCCCCCTACACGCAGTCCCTTCTTGACGTCTCTGTACCCTTCCCCTCGATCACCTCCCAGTTGGGTTGAGCCCCTTCCTATAGACGGTCCAAGACTTCCGCCTTCGGAGCGCCCATTTTTTCTCCCCTCTGTCGATTTTTTCAATCTTGCGCTGGGACACTTCGTTTCCCCCACGAGGCGGGTGTCCCACCCCACGCCTGCCGAGGTCCCCGCTTCCCGTCGAGACCTTCTTTAAACGGGAGTTGCATCTGCTTTGCTTTGACGATCGTCACTTAAGAGCTACTGTCCCGTCCCAGCCATTTCATTCTTTCAAGTCTTCGCGTCATCTTTCAAATTTCCCACCGACCTGGTAGCGAGCCCTTATACGCTCGATGCTGAAGTTCCCTTCGGGCGACGACGTTTCGATTAGACCTTTTTTGCTTTTCGTTAACCCTTACGACCGGCATGCCTGGACAAAAGGCTCCTCTTGCCATCCGAGTAATCCCTTCATTCGTTTTGAAACCCCCCACTATTTGCGTTTGTTGTTGATTGTATACTTCGACTGCTATCGTCAATATTACGTCCCCCCCTTCGGCAATGTAAGAAGACTCATTTGCCGCTATTTTTTTTGGTCGCTTGAGGATCAACCATGCTAATGAGCGTTACGTCATTCGCGCCAGCAAAAATTTTGAACTGTCTTCGAGAACTCCCCTGTCGGAGGCTCTCCCTTTGTATTATTTTCCAGGTGGAAGCCTTTCTTACCAGATTTTTTCCGCCACTGCCTCTTTATCCCGATCGGCTTTGGATTTTTCCCTGTGTTTTAGTCAGTCCCAGCTCTTTCCAGAAGTCCGTTACGTTTTTCCTGGCTTTTTTTTATTCCGCCCCGCAGAAATTTTTGCGCCAGCTTTTCAGAGAGTTTTCTATTTGGGCCCCGCGGACCAACCCGTTGCCTCAGCTTTTACCATCAACCGTAGAGATTCCCCTATCGTGGATTTTCCATGAATAGTTCTAATTAGTTATTTTGGATTCTCTGGGCTCCTGAATTTTTTGGCTTTTTAGAAGGCTTCTGCAGCCCCCTCTTGGCTCCTGATGCGCTCCGCCGTTCGTGCTCACCGTTTCAATAGTGGGTGCCCTATACTCCTGCCTTTCCCTTTCTTCACCAAGCCCTTCCCGCTTCCTAGGTTTGAGATGTTTCGGGTGGGCCCTTCAAAGGGGCCTTTTCCTGCACTTTTTTTCCTGTTCCCCTCCCCTCGTGATGCCTCGGGCTGTCGGATGTGACTTACTCTTGTCCCTCCCTATTCGAGATCCACCCTTCCGGTTTTTTCAATCTTTTATGGCGCGGCTATCTGTCCCCTCGGCTCCCACAGCTCTAGTATTCACACTGTTTCTAACATTTGTGTAGCCAAACTAGTGGCGATCCCTGGGGGTATCCCTTCCGAGCTACTTGCAGGACATTTTACGAGCTCTTTTTCTACGGGTTCTTCCGGTTTCAGTCCCACACTGAGTCCCCGTTCAATTAGGCTCTTTTTTGCACTGCTGTTTTTTGACCTTGCTGCTGCGTCAAGTTCGCTGCCCCATCGGCAACCCCCCCCCTTTTTTTTTGTTTCTTCTCCTTTCCGGCCCTCGTCGGCGTTCTCCCGTTAAGCTTTCGGTTGAGCCCTCCACTCCGTCTTGCGGATAGTACGGCCCCCGCCGATCGGTTCTCCAGCTTAAATTCTGTCCCCCCCGGGCCCCCCGACTCCCGGTTGATCCTCCGTGTTCCTCCCATCGGTTTTGTTATTTTTTCTGCTCCCGCTCGAACGCTTAACGGTACGCAGCCTCTCCCTTCCTACAGCTTTCACAGATCCCCTGACTTCGCTCTCTTCTGCGCACCCTACGTTCCTTAGTGATCTTTTTATCACCCCGCACTTCCTCAACAAGACTCTGTCCCACCTTTCCGTTTTTTTTCCTAGTTGGACAAGAAGTCATAGTTCGAAGGTGGGCTGCAGACCGAATGGTCCAGGAGGAGAACTTTTTTTCCCCTTTTTTGCGACTTAAACTATACAGGAGGGGACACAACTCGTTTTTTCGCGCGGGTCCGCTCCCCTTTCCGCAGAGGTTCCGTTCTTCTAAACCTTCCCCCCCGGGCGCTTTACTGCGACGTTTTTGAAGAACTTCTCCTTGTAGTCTCTTCTCCCCTCTGTTTTTGCGTCTTCTTCGACACCCAACGCGCACCCCTCCCTCAAGTTCCTTACTTGTATTGAGTACCTGGGATGCTTTTGCTCGATCCTCCAGGTGTCGCGACAGTCTGATCCAGCTTTTTTTTATGTGGTTGCCCCTCAGTTTTTGATGTTTTTTTTTCGTTCTTCCCCAAGATTTTGTCACCGCCCTGCAGCTCACACTTTCCTCCAAGCGAGTAACTTCCCCCCTCTTTTCTAAAAGTAATTTATTTTTTCCCGCGTCGTTCTTGTTCAGGTGCCCTTATGTTGATGCAAGCCCTTTCGAGGACGTTAGGCGTAAGCTTCCCCATTTCTTACTCCACGTTCTTGCCGGAGAGCTCGCCACGGTTTATTCCGTGGATCCGAGTTCCCAAATTCAGTCTTCCTTTTAGACTTCTTACCGGACTATTTTTTTTGACTTCGAGTTTCTGTCTTCAGGGGCTGATGGGTACTATTTTTAGAGATGTCTTTTGCCGACGCGTTCCTCTGCCGAGTCCCCCTAGATCTCTCCTTAATTACTCTCCGCAGGAATCCGTGTTTCAAATTCCCAGTCCCCATTTGTATGACAGAATCGAATTAAGCGGTAGCCCAAGTCACTTTCCAACCCCCCCGCCGGAGACCTTGGCAGATTATTTGAGTGGTGAACTTCGCTTTGCCCTTTCATCTTAGGTATTCTTAGCCTCGAATGCAGCATAATCCTTTTCCGCGGTCCCCTCCCATCGTTTTTCCCCAGTGTTGTCTCCCCTCGTGAACAGGTGTTTATTATTGTTCTTCGTTGGCCCGACGGTAAAGGGCAGGCCAGATTGAGTTACTGAATATGGCACTTTCAAGGCCACTTGATGTACTTTCCAGTATAGCGGTCTGTTCTTCTCCAATACGAAACGTCCCTCCAATACTCCCACATGTACTTCAAGTAACTGATCCTGGCAGCCGGATATGGAACTCAATGCCCCCTTAAGTTTTTCCCCTTCTTAGCACCGACGCTGCCCTTCTTGATACTAATGTTTATATCGCTGCACCTTTTTGGCCTGCCTCAGGCTAGCTTTTTACCCATGCTTTTTATAAGAAAATAACCAGATAGAATATGATTCCGTTTATACGGACGTCGTCACTACGCACCACCGGTAGTCGGGGACCCGTCTCTTTCCGGATCTCATCTCTTTTCTGCGTATTTGAGCCTCCCTAGCGCCTCGATACTTCCGTGCTTTCTCGAGACGTTATTAGACGGAACTTTTGTCGTTTTCCCCGCCCCTTGACCGTATCCTTTCTTCGGACCTCCTTTCCCCCCTCCGACCTTGTGTTAAGATCTGACGTGTCTCTTGCTAGCTGTCTCCCCCCGGAGTTACCTTCTCCTAGGTTGCAGATGAAAGTGGTTGAGTTCCATCACAGGAGCTCGTCTAGTAGGCGGAAGTTGCGAACGGCTTTTCCTGGGAGTGTCCGTCTCGAAATTAGTCTCGAGGGGGACACCCCAGAAGTTTGTTTTGAGGAGCTTTTCCCTACTTCTCCGATCCCAGGTCCCCCCTCCCACATTGTAGGCATTCCATATCTTGATAGGTTTTGTATTCACCCCCCAATGCTTAAGAGTCAACCGAGCAGTGCGTGGGTACGAGAGCTCACCTAATTTTTGTCTAGATCCTGGATCTGCGCGTCGCTTTTTTGTAGACCGTCTTGTCTTTCTTCTCTTCGACGGGACTTGTCCCAATGTTGTCCCGGAACCGTCGCCCTTTTTGAAGCCGACGGTCCATCTCAGATGGTTATAGAGGGGTTATCCTTTTCGCACCTTTCGCGTCCGCGCGGTGCTGTAAGATGGTGTTTTTTCCAAAATTTCCTCTAGTTGTGGCTGCTCCCCTCGGCACCAGACCTTTTCTCGTGTGCGCCCATCTGGATTTTTTCATGTCTCTTCCATCCTACTCTTTTCGCTGATCCGTTTGTCTTTCCTTTTTCTTACTTTTCCCCCTGCTTGATCCCATTTTTTTAGTCGTTTCTCCCTGCCCCGCCTGACCGGGTTATCCAATTCTCGTGTCTCCCGAGGGAGTTTCTTCGTTTTTCCTTTACCTTCGAGGTATCTGCTCTTGTTTGATCTAGGTTGCAGGGATTTTCCTGGTCCACCCTTTTGCTTTAGTATGTTTCTTTGCGTTGCCCTTCTTATTTGCTCCCCTTTCTCTCCCCGTTTCTTATCTTTACTCTCTCTCCCCTTCGCAGTAATGCTTCGCTGGCCCAGTCCTCTATACATCTCTGTCCTCCTCCTTTAAATAGGGTCCCCCCCTCTACCGCCCTTATCTTTTCACCACTGCTACGCTTTTAGCGTGAGACTGCTTCGGGCTCTTTTTTCGACCTCCATGTTCGATTATGCTCCTGTCCTGCTCCTAGTTCATTTTGTGGCGTAACTTTTTTTCCATTCTCCTCACCACATAGAGTCGGCACGGCTGATTTGAATGGTGTTGACGGGCTTAGACGTGGGCCCTTGTTAGAGCAACTTAGCCTCCCCCTTCTTTAGTTCCAAACGGCGTTCGTATACCTCTGCTGGTCCCACGCTAAGATGTCTCGCTCAGAGATTTCCTTTTCCCTTCCAGTCTTTACCCCTCCCAGTGACTGAACTTCAACACGCCGTACCCATAAGACCCGGGACTAATACCTAAAGCACACGATATCTTGGCGATTAGAAGCGAGGTCTACGAGTTTCCTTCCTCATTTTATGTATTAACCGTCCCTCTACTCTGACACCCCCAGGGTCATCACCTCGCAGCTTCGTCCCCTAAGAGCAGCAGTAGTTCTTCCCCTGGCCGTTAACTCCCCCCATTCCCGCCATAAGCCCTTTCCCCCGGTGATCTACGTGACCATCTAGATGGTGCCCTTTTCTGTCAGTACAACTAGGGTATCAGTATTCATTCTTAGTACTCCCCCTCACTTTACGCGCTTTTTTCAAAACGTTTTCTCCTGCGCTCAATTGCCTCCTTCTCGCGATCCTCTCCACCTTCTAAAAGTGACCTCCGTGCGCGGTTCAACATTTTCTCTTCTTTGACGGAGGTTTTATTCCCCGCATAAATCTCTATTGTACTCTGTGTGGTTTGAGTACGAATGCCCCGCCTTTCCACTCCTTCTCCTTTAAGGTGTACGCGCCCTTGATTTGATACAATGTGGCCTTGATTCGCTTATGCAGGTTTTTCTCTAGCGGAATGAGGTTGGGTCCCCCTGAGAGAGGATTGTTAAAGCCCCATAGTGAGCCTGACCCTTTGTGTGGTAATGAAAGAGAGGTACTTTTTCCTTCAGACAACGGGGGGGGTGTGTGGGGTGTTTTTGATTTTTTTTTTTTTTTTTTCATGCGTTCAGGTGCTTTCTGCTGAAACTTGCACGTAGTTTCATATGATATGCTCCTAAGAGAGTGCTTTTTCGCCAGGGAGGGCGCCTGCCGATCGACCTGTTCACGGTCTAAAGATTTCGATGCAAAGTTATCCCCTCCTCCTATTTTTTCCCTGAATTTAAGCCCTTTGGAATTCATTTCCTCCCGGCTTTTCTGTTGGGTCCCCGAATCCGTTCAGCGATTTACCCCCTTCCGCTCGGTTCTCGAGCTTTCCTCACCTTCTGATCTGCACCAAGTCTACTCCTCCCTACGGAACCCGTCACTTTTTCTGGCTCGTAGATCTCTTCCCTCCCTGAAGCACCTTCCAACAACCACAAAACTAAGGACGTTCATTTGCTCTTTTCCTTATGTGCGTGTTCCCGTCCTTGCAGGCGCACCCCTCCTTATCAGCGATTCCTAATGCAATCATATGAATTGTTCCCCCCATCCTCCCTATCCCAAGAGTTTCCCTTAGTATGAACGTTTTCCGGACATAGCGATGTCGGTCTGTTCATTTCAGGGGTACCCTGAGAGCGCACAAGCCTCAATAGAGGACTTCTTTTCTCTCAAGTATAGGTGAGTTAAGCCGCCATACTCCCCTAGTCCCTTCCCCCACTCGCCCTTCCCCTTTAGTAACACACGCTTTTTATACACCCTCCTTTTTTTTCTAAACCGGACTCCCCTGTGAGTGCCTGACATGACCTTCTTTTTCACCTATTTGCATTCTCCTCTCCGTCGGGGTGAAGCGGAAAGTTTCTAATCTTACCAGAGCAGTTTCTAGAAGATGCATTCCTCTCGGGCCGGCTCTTCCCTGTCCAGGAACCTTCCTATGCTGCAAGACTAACTATTTTCTTTTAATAGGTCCCCAAGAGTTTGGGCAACCAGCGTCTATGACTCTTTCGAGCTTTTTTGGAAATTCCCATCGACTATTAGCCATCCCTTGTCGCTCGGGGGAATGTCGAGTGACCAGTCCCCCCTTTCACTTCGACGCTTCTCCCCCGGGATCAAAGATCCCCCTTTTTCTTCCCCCGCAGGCGCGTTCTCCTCTACGCATGGCTTCGAGTGAGGACTTTCTTTCACGGCTTGGACCGAGCCAGCTTTTTTGGAACTCCATGTAAGCCAGGTTTTCCGGGTACAGTCACTTCTTCTATTATCCTGTTTGCGCTGATTATTTTGCCTCCGCCAGGAGAAGTTTTCTCTTCTTTCATTTTCTCTCCTTTTTTTTTTTTTAGTCGATTCTTTCGACGGTTCGTAGGAGCCCCCTTAGCCCATTTTTTGCTCTTATATCGGCACTTTTTTACCTCCTCCCCCCCCCCCAAATCTTATCATCTAGCCATCTCCGGGTTGACTATTTCATACTCATTTTTCTGCCGTTCGAATGCTTTTCCGAGCTGGTTTTTTGGTGGAACTGTGTTTTAAGAGGCTTTCCTCCTCTCCCAATGGGATGGCGGGCCGGTTTTCTGTACTTGTTTGTCTTCGAGTCCCCCCTTTTTAAGATATCTCCGCGAATCTCTTGAGAGTCCTGGCTCCTTTTGCCGTCGCTCCTATGCGAGTCCTCTTTGCTGTATGGTGCCCCCCCTGAAGCTTATGGTGGAGTCCTTCCACCTACGACGGTCTTTCGGTTTCGGGCCAATCTACGGAATACGATTTGCTACTCTCCTGCGGCTCTTCATTCTTCGTCTTAAGTATTCTGCAACCAATTTTTCGATGCTCCAGATGTCCGTCTTTATCTTTTCTCACGACGTTAGACCTGTTTTTTGTGAATATAGGCTTTTTTTGGTACAAAACAACCGGGGCCTCCTTTAGCTTTTGAGTGGTTTTTCTGTGTTTTTTGCGGAAGGAAGCGGTAGGGAGCACCTCAAGTTTTTTGCTTCCTGTGGCTGTTCTGCAGTTTGGTTGATGGCAGGCTTGGTGAAAGCCAACTCTAAAGTATTTTTTCTACAAGAATTGTACTTTTTCTCCACACCTTCGGAATGCTTTTTAATCCTCTCCTGCAGTAACAGCAGCTTTTCTTTCCCCTTCACCCATGTTTTTTTCTTTTGTCGACAACAGTGCGACGATCCTTTGGGCATTTGTATTGCCGAATATATTATGAATTGTGAAGTTTTAGGGCGGGCTTTACAGTTCGACCGTACTCTCTGGAAATTCATTCCGTTTTTAAGAGTGGTGTTTGGTGTGTCCCTGTTCCTGAGCTTAGCGTCCTTCCATACAAGTTTGTCCTGGCCCCGGTTCCCTGTATTTGTCGCCCTGCGCCATTTTTTTCTCAGCCGAGCGGCGGTTTTTAGGCCTCTGTTGGAACTCCCCCTCCCTTCCTTAATATGGCTGTCCTTGCACCTGGTCCCTTTTTTCGACAAGCACTTCGTCTTCTCCCGGTTCACTTTGCTGCGTACCCAGTCTTTTGCGAGGAAACCCTTATTTAGCTTTTTTCTCGGCTCCGCTGCCTCACAAATGGTCTTAATCTTTTTATGAGCGAATTTTGTCTTCTACCGATGGTTTTAACCATTCGAGTCTCAGG
>Ga0179593_1436482_pt1 | contig 10792 bp, 8 predicted proteins | sample CZODoug2_1_08_16_FD_185931 | JGI IMG/M metagenome (GOLD analysis project Ga0179593, IMG submission 185931) | Vadose zone soil fungal communities from Angelo Coast Range Reserve, California, USA - CZODoug2_1_08_16fungal (PacBio error correction) | ecosystem: Environmental > Terrestrial > Soil >... | reverse complement strand
AAGTCCTAGGATAGGTGTATGTGTTTTTTGCGCTTCAGCCGATCACTCCGTAACGGCTCTTACAACCCTCTGAATGCAGACCCATTTTTCCTTTTTTATTTGCTCAACCAGGGGTAAACCAGTGATTGTGTTATTGAGAGCTTCCCCACCACCGACACTTTTTACCTCTCCCCCCTTTCCGGCTTCCGTTGCGAGGTCGTCCCCCTACAAGTCCCCTCCGAGGTGGTCGCCCGCATCACTGCGATCCTTTGAAAAATCGCCTCGCCACCCCCCTATACCCTCCGACTCCCTTCCGAGCCGGGAGGGAATATAACCACCTCGACAGACGGTTTCCCCTCTTTTCTAGGATTTTTCGATCGTTCCTTCCACTCCCGCACGGCCTTCCGCAATTGCTTGCCACAATCGCTTCCCCGTCTCCGCTTGGCTTGCTCCCTCAAGAAGTGACCGCACCCCCGGTTTTTGCACTGCTGAAAACTCGAAAAAACACTAAACGTAAAGCAAAATTCGTCTTTGTGCCAGACCCAGCCCCTGCGCCCCGAAAAACAGACCTCTCCACCGCCAATCCCCAAAAGTCATTCGCCCCATCCCCCCCCTTTCAGGAGTGACAGAATGACATTTCCCCCCGTCAAAAATTGGCCAGCGGAGCGACGGCACTCAACCTTTTTTCTGCCCTCCCGTGTAGAAAGAAGTTAATATCCAGCGCCATCGGCGATCAAACCAGCCGTGACACCCTACCCCGATCCTGTAGATCAGTGCTGTTTCGCTAGTTGCTCATTTTTAATAGCCGCATGCTACACCCCAAACTCTTAAAGTCTCCCGTCCAAATCCCTCCGGTTTAGTGAACTGAGTTCTGCCGGATTCACCTTTGGCGTCTTAGTTTCGCCTTCCCATTGCTGGTGCTCCGTGAATAAGCGTCCTCCAGGCCATCGTTGCCCAACCCTGGATATCCTACGCTATCACGTTGATCCTGAACCTATGCCACCTTACTGCGGCATCGTTGCCCAGAAATGAATTTCTCCCACGAATCCTCTTCTGGCCCTCGCGGCTGTCTTTACCTCTTACCGGGGGAGCACCTTCCTTTCCACCTCCGCCCTCTAACCCTAGAAGTCCGCAACAGTCTCGCACCCTTCATGCGTCCCCACATTCCCCTTTAACTGGTTTTTTCTCCCCCTTTTTCGTTATGGCGGCGCGGTTCTCTCCGTTAATCGGAGCATCTCTTTCTGTTTTTCCTGAGTGCTGACCCGATCAAAAGCCAGCCAGAGAGTGATGTTCGGCCAACGCCCTGATTCCTCCTTGGCAGTGCAGGAGGACACTGAAACACAGAATCTAAGTGTCGGCCTTCGCCGATCAGTCCCACTTTTTCTTACCGCGGCTGGTAATTGACTTGGTCGCTCTCTCGAATCAGCCTTATGCGTTTTAAAGAGTCAGAGGCTGAGGAGGCTTTTCGCCGAGCTATTTACCAATCTCTCGGGCACCCCTAACTTGTAGCCTACTATCTTGCTTGGCCCTCTTTTTACGCCGTCCTGCTTCCGCTGGCTCCAAAATGCCTCACCCGGAGAATATTAACCTGTGGCATCCACGAACTCCAAGGTATCCCTGGAAGACCGTTAGTTTTATTGCTTTTTTGATGCCTTCCGTCCAGCCTGCCCAGTTTTTGGACCACAGCGCATCCCTGTACCCGCCTACGAGGCTGTCTGAGATTAGCCGCCCATTTCCACTTCTCTATATCTGTCCTTCTCCTTCCGTTTGCAAATGCTTTAGTTTTTCCTATCGAGCTTCATTCCAACCAGTCACAGAAGCCTACCGTGAACACCCGCTGCGCCGTCTCCCAAGCCGGTTTGCACTAGCCCTATTTCCCTGATTTATTGCACCCACCTCGGCCATTGTCCATTCTGACTTCCTCCTGCTGCAGGCGACTCCCTTCTGCGCTTCTGATAGTTTGGTACAGTGCAATCGAGGTAAAGGTGAACTTCTGTCTCCCTTGTGTTTTTCGAGAGAATCCCTCTCTCACGTCCTGGACGTTTCAACACTGCAGTTCACTTTTCCAGTTGATCCGGGTAGGTCGCCCGTGCAAGCAAGCACTACTTTCCGCGTTTTTTATGCTTCGCCAATGACCAAGTCTTGTGCTGGAGACCCCCCTATGTTGTTTTCAATCCTTCGCAGCTTACGCTGCCTGTCCTTCTGGAAGGTGCCTCAGATGCTAGGAACTACATCCTCATTTCTCAAAAATTGATCGGAGAAGGAGCGCAGCCCTGACTGGCCGAAGATGCCTGTTATTTCGGTCGAAAGAGGATTCCCAAAACGGCGACCCCCCCCTCCTCCCCCCCCCCCCCCTTCTTTGTTTTTTCCGTTTTGTGGTGTGTTGTTTTATTTTTGTTTTTTCGTTGTTGTTGTGTTTTTTCGCCTTTGTCCACGCCAAACCTGGAATCTCCTACAGGCCAGCTGGCTCCCCTTCCCACACAGCCTGTAATAGTGCAACCCAATCCATGCCGCCAGACTTAGTATGATTTACGAGTGCGGTGCAATCTTTTCCCCGGTGATAGCCATAGAGCCAGGGCGCTTGGAAGATCTTGGCGCCCCATTCCGGCCCATGGCTCGCCAAGTCTGCGGACACCTTTTTGAGTTCCACTATCGAGATTGCCAAACTGCAGAGAGGAGTCGATAATTCGATCTCTGTATATGAAGCCAATTTTATCTTTGCGCCTTTCGCTGTCCGTGACCCTTCCTGAGTACAGCTTTTATGCTTCAACTTCCCCCCACTGTACTTCGACGGGCGCCCAACAATTTATGGTGTTTCGTCTTTCTCAGCATCAGTGACACGATGCACTCTGGTATCCCTTCCTTTGCCCCTGAATCCCCCAGAGCTTTGCTTTTTGCCCCTTCCGAGCCGCGCGCTCCCCGACCCTACCTCTCTCCGCTTGAAAGGTTATATGTCTCCCCTTGCCCATAACGAAAATTCTGCACCCCGCAGTCAATTGGAACAGGCGGGGCCGATTACGGGTTTGGCGTTCTCGTTTAGGGTCGAGGCGGTCTTGGAAGGAGTTTCCCCGGACCACAGAAACCTGCGCCGCTTTGTCCACTCGTAGGGTCTGCACTTCATTTTGCTCTGTGATGCTAGGGCATAATTCCTTGTTTCTCGGACCCCGGTGATCGATGAGTGTGCCTTGGTGGCAACCTCTTTTCTAGAGGGTCGTTAGGCACGCTCCCCGCATGGTGGAGAAGAGCGCCCGAACCGGGAGGAATACCACACCAACCCCCAACCCCACCCCTGGACCCCCAAATCCCCAAACCAAAATGTCACACTCAAAAAACAAACCAAAGACTCAATAACCCAACGCTCAAAACAAACAAAAACCCCCCAAGACGAAAAAACCCAAACAACCACCAAAAAACCCCCCCAAACAAAAACCCCACAAAACCCCAAACCAAGAAAAACCACAATAAAAAAAAAAACAAAACACCAAAAAAAAAACCCCCCCAAAAACCCCACCCACACAACCTGTTCTTAAACAACCCCAAAAAAAACCCACACACTGAGGACTTTGTTCTCGTAGTTCATTTAATCTTACCCGAAGCTGTTCCTTTATGTTTGTAGATTACTGTGAGGATTTGGGTTACTGCCCTCTTGCCATTGACAAATAAATTTTGCAAGGGCCGCACTGAGGCTGTTCTTGTCAAAGCACGGTGCCAATCTCTGCTGGATTGATATACGCCCTTGTCTTTGAGATTTCACTTACGCGGCTATTGTGTTTTGGCCGGTCTTGCTACCCTGTAATCTTTCCTCTGTGATTTTAATTTATTCTGCGAGACCGGGCTCTGGCGGACATATGGCACTGACTGGCGCTTGCTCTTGGCTAAGCCAGAACTTGGCCCCGAATTTAATACTTTGCTTTCACGTTTCTGGTTTTTTTTGATTAAGGGGGTTATAACTGATTTCGCGGCCGTTTGATTTCTGCCTAAACCCCCGCCTTCCGTCTGTTTCGAATGATCGGCGCGCTAGTTGCTTTTTTTTGAATTTGCCTTATGAGGCCGTTTGCGGATTACCTCCACATTTCCCTGACCCCCAATTCCGAGATCGGGGTGTACAGACAGAGATGGAGGTTGGTAGGGAGAGGTTTGTATGTACCCATATGAGGGGTCTGGGATGTGTTAGATTCAGATGCTCGCTGTTCCTCTCCATGTTTTGGGGGGACTACTTATTTCGTTCCACGGCTGATTATTTCTTTTCACGAATTTCACCTCCGCCTGCGCGGTTTCATCTCGCGCTTCCAGAGGAACCTCGTTGCCCCCTTTGGTTCAAGATCTAAGCATGAAATGTCTGTGAAAATTCCAGATGTTTTTTCCTCGTTACATTTCCTTCCCGGTCCAGCTTTTGCACCAACATATGTAGAAGGACTATCTAATCTCCTTTGCTTTGACGTCGTTGAAGAGTCCTTCTCTACCCTCTGTTATTGTGGAGTGCGCCCGGGTCGATGCTTCTTACTGGCGTCCCGTGCTCTTAAAATCTGAATTCTCCCCCTACCAGGTTTGTTCGCCACACCAGGGAAACCACGTGGGTCGTTATATTCTGCACGAGATATTTTCACCTCCCGTGTCCGTTGGTTCTTCCCCCGTGCGTCCTCTTCGTCCAAGCCAGAGAATACAGCTGCGATTCATCCTAGCCATCCCCATGGGCCCAAGATGCTAAAGCGCATCTACCAAAATCACACGCGATTTGCTGCCTTTCGAAGAGGCTCGATAGGTCTGCCCGATTCGGTGGATTTTTTCCGGATCGATTAGCTGGATCCTCGGCCGTTCCCAATGGCCCCACCTTCGGCGCCGAAGCCGACGAGCGGGTGGGTGTAGCTAGCCATACAAGACACCGAGATTTAGCACCCCAAGCCACTCGAACACCAGAAACGTACGTCTTTCGTGGCCTTGCCTGCTTTTTTTTTTTTTTTTTTTCTTCCCTTCGAGCAAGTACCCTGCTCTTTGCAAGCCGAGCCCCACGCAGCTCCCCAGCCGCCATCCCCCAACCGGACTCGCAAGCCAGCCTTTGCGCGCAGATCTTCCGGTCCAACCGCCATTCAGCCCGGCCTCCCAACACCACCCCCCCTCTGCAGAGGCGAAATCCCAACGTTCCCCCAGCCATCATCGCGTTATCCAAATTCCCAGACCAGCCGAGTTGACGTCGTTCAGGTCACTGCTTTGCCCCTGAGGTGGACTTTCCCCATGAGGAAGCTTTTTTTGGCCTACACACCCATCTGCCCTTAAATATACGCAAAACTTATAACGTCGGTTAGTCTAATAATTCTTCAACTTCGTTTATCAGTCAGCTCTTTTGTGCGTTTGTTCGCATTTCCCAGTGTGGTTGAGCGTGATATTCCGACCGGCACACAAGCTACTGGAACACTCCCGATCCTGCTAAGGATCACAAAGGACAGGTCGGCATCGTGCCAATTGAAATGAAATGACGAGACAAGACCATCTCAGCTGGACCCCTAATCGCCGCGACATCTTGATAACTAGGTACCGGCTGTCTCACTCCTTCAGTGTCTGCAAACTCTGAAAAGTCAAATCCGCCTTTGGCGAACGCCCAACCTTTGCACGCTCCACATTCCCTGAATTGTTAATTGCTGTTTTAAGAAATTTTCGTTTTTTTTTTGGGGTACGTCGAGGTCGCCTTCATCGGATTCCCTCTTTTTTCTGTTCGGAGTTTAGCGTGCCTCCGAACAGAAAATCCCCTCCCCCAGCGTGGTTGAATTCGCCCAAAACCATGTGTCAATTTTCAGGTCAGGAGGATAGAGCTCCCCAGACAGCCAACCACAGAAGCATGGTTTTCGGCCTTCGACGTCTCCTGTTTTAGAAGTTAGATTACTGGGGTACTCAGTTATGGTCCCGCAGCTGCTGGCCACGCCTCATCTCGTTGAAAGGGGTCAGGATCTCTCCACTTCATCTCGATCGTGGCACCTCACGAAGTTCCGCTACTACTGCGATTCTGCTTTCCCCGGACAATACGGACGCCGGTCCCCTCTATGTCTCGCGCTGGCTACCCCCGGCTACCACCGCGGATTTACGGCACCTCGTGGTAACATCCATACAGAGACTACGTAATGGAGGTCCCTTTTCCTCTGGCCCCCAATGGTCGCGGCTTGTTTGAGTCTCCCTCGTGGGATCTCTTCACAGGGTTACCCCGGAATTCGTTTGTTGAGTCGCTACGCGGCACGTTTCCCGATTCGATCGCCCCTCATACCAGTCCAATATCCGAGTGGGCGAATCGCTCGCTCCTTCAGGCGAGCTTTCCAGTGAATTGCTTTAGTTTATCGCTCTTTCAAGCTCCGTCCGCGGCAGCGGTAAACGCTGCTAACGGTTTTACTCCAGCGGCTCTACAGGCCGAAAACATCCCCTTAATGTCATGCCATTTCTCTGCCTCACAAAACTGCCCAAGATTGACCTTCCCTGTCTTTGCAGGCCCTCTTCGCTTATGTAGTTTTTACGGGTCCAATCGCGGGAGAGAGACATTGACTCTATCTTTTCATCCTTTTTGTGGGTGGTGAGAGATATCAATGTCCCTCTATCCCGCGAATTGCGGACTCACCCACATTTAGTAATTTTGCTCTTCCCACTCTCATTTCCGCGTTTGGCTCTTATTGTCCATAACATTCTTCTCGTGAGGTAAAGATACGGAGCTTTCGATGAATAGATGTCTTTCTGCCGTGGAAATCTCGATAGGAAAAGCAATTATTGCAACCTTTCGTTTGCTCCACTCGATTCGCCTAGATATTCCTTCGCGATTCGATCTGATCCCCGCCGCGGCAGTGCCAAGTAGAGTTAGCGATGGGTCCAATCGCAAACATGGAATGAACGTCCGACGGCATCCCAGTCCTAGACTTCGACACTGCCATACCCATTGCACCGAAGAAACCCCCACCCCCCCCCAACAAACCAACAACAACAACAAACCCCCTCCAAACCCCCCCACCACCCCACCCCCCCCCCCCCCCCCCCCACCCCCCCCCCCACCCCCCCCCCCCCCCCACCCCACCCAAACCCCCACCCACACCCCCCAACCACACTCCCCCCCCCCCCCCCCCACCCCCCCCCCCCCCCCCACCCCCCCCCCCCCAACCCCCCCCCCACCAACCCCCCCCCCCCCCCCCAACCCCACAACCCCACTAGATCGGGAGAATTTCGCTGGCGCCCCAAGGAGTTACCTTGTGATTATCCTTCCTCATCGTACTAGAAGACGACTGACCGGGCCTCATTTCCGGCGCATGGGTCCTCGCCCAGTAGTAGGCGGAGATGAGGGACCACGTTTCGATATTAGTAGCGTCCTTCAGCCTTTTCTATTTGAGACAAAGTCTGCAGGGCTCCCCGTTTATTCCCAAACTATCTCCGGTGGACCGTGGTCCCCTCTATTTCTAAAACCGTGTGCTTTCGAGGCTTGCCGACCATTTCTTCTTTTTTTCGTCTGTCTTCTCCCTACATCCTGACTGCCTTACATGTCGAATATGGGCTTTGGCAGAATTCCGTTTCTTTCCTCGTTGATGGAACTCCGCCCCCCCGCCGCTGACTCTTCTTCCCAGGAGATACCACAGAAAATCTGCTCCCCGCGATCAAAGGAAATGTGGACGCATTCTTGAAGGTTATTTTGCGTTCTCAGGTAATTCCAGGGGCGGCGGTTATTGCGCCTCGAAGGTGTGACAGCCTTGAACTATCTTTTTTCTTTTTCCGCTTCCCTTTTAGGGTCTTCTTTATGAAACATCCGGCTAGGGCATTGCATCTTGTCTTTAGGGCGCACGGTGCCATCGAGGAGTTACCTTCTGTGGTAATTCCTAGTGGCAGATTCACTCTCACACCAGTTTTTGAGAATTTGAAGACTCCACTGCTGGTCCGACAGAGTGCTGCCCTTTTCCATCCCCCACGAAGCGTTGATACCTTCGTAGATTTAAGGGGAATGGGATGGTTAAGTCTGTTCACACCATTAGGTCAGGCCCTCCCAATGTTTTAGATGGTAGCGAACGGTGCATCGAGCTCTTGCATTTTATAATTAGAACGTTTGACGGAGCTTTGATTCACTTTTGCACCCAGGCTCGATGTGGAGGTTGCCGGATAAAATTGCATTTATGCTGTGCTTGGTATGTATATAGCAATGGTTGATTGCGGCAGATCCACTTTGGGATTGCTCTGGGCGCTCTGCTTTTTAGCTTGGAAAGAATCAGGGGCGTTATATCCCCGCGACGAGAATTCGACGAATATTGGTACTCTTCCTTTTTTTTTCTTTTCTTTCAGGCGGTTCTAACTTTGGTGTAGTTTGGCCTGCCCGCTCCGCGCGGCAGGCTGGACTTCCTGCGCCGCCCCCGATTGGGTGTAAGTTGCGAGAGGAAGGCTTACGCTTAACGATCGAAACGCCGAATCGGGTTCAATTTTCCAGGATTTTGGATATACCGTCCCTATTCTCGAGGGGCCTTTTGGTGGATCTCTGCGATTTTAGCCTTTGTTTTTCATAGTTGCGCATTTCGCTCGCGGCTGATTTTTCTTGTTGGCTATCCTGTACTGAAAGCCAACCTGGAAGGTTGGACTACCGTCCAGGAACGACCAGCAAGTCCTCGGTTTCGCAAGAAACACCCATGAACTGTCTGTATATAATCAGCTTTGCTGAGCCTTACGCAAAAGCCCGTTTTTCTGCCCTCACCCCAACAACAAGTCGCGGACATCATTTCCTCTCCGTTGATGTTAGAGAATAAGCGCTCGAAATTGTTAGTTGTGTGGAGTGAGTCGGGCCGCAAGCAGCGTTGGCGCTTTCGTACCTTTTTCCTTAACCACCATCATTAACCCCGTTTCATTTTTCCTTTTGTTAACAACTGTGTCTTTGTAAGGCGCCTTCCAAGCGGTTCCCTAGCGCCTGGGCCTTCTTGGCCCGCTTTCCAAGTCTGCCCGCAAAGAACCTGTCTTCACTTGGCGAAATTCCGACTCCCCATGGCGATCCTTTTCCCCTGCATAGCCCCCCATTCATCCCCTTACCAATATTGGGATGCCTGAATAGCCACACCCCAAACCTCGCAATAGGTCTTTGCACGTGATTGTCCGTTTGAATCTTTTTTTTAATCCTGCCCGCATCCCGCAAACCCATCCTCGCGGCAGCCTATTTCTCCAGCTGAAGATTCTTTAGGAGGGGTTTTCGTGCCTAGACCGACACCTGAAACGCACAGCACCACTTTGTAGCCATTTCCCCCTCGAACAAAGGAGAACACGCTTTTGCGTACTAGTTATGCGGGAGACAATTGGCTACCCCCCCTTTTCTATTGTCGAACACGCGTCCCAGGAGATAAATGGCCCAGCAAGCCCCCAACGCCTTCCATCGACGCCATACCCCCTTGCGAGCGGAATATAACACCAAGCACAGGCAACCACCCGACCTGGCACCAACTCACAAAACAAGACGTGGCTCTGTCCCCCTGTTCCATTCTCCAACAGAGACAGAATACAGGAGATTCAAACCAGAAAGTGTCCTGACCGAGTTCTCCCCCCCCGGAAGACATCAGTGTCCGCGCGTGATGAACTTTTTAGAGCATCTTACACCCAATTCCTCGTGTTTCCCATTCAATCTAAGAAAACATCTCAAGCTTCGGATTGAGCTGACTGTTGAGCTATCAACTTCGAGCAGCTACTTCTTTTCTTCGTTCCCCCCTTTCTCCACCTTTTCTCGGCTCCCCCGCAGCCTCTCATGATCCTTTGCCACACAAGGCTCCCCCCTCGATGTGAGAAGAAGCCTATGCCAAATCGCCTTAGCCAGGGAAGGTCCATATTGAGCCCCTCCCCCATAGAGACGAAAACTAGTGGAATCTCCCGCGCCCCCTAATTTTTCTTGTACCGGTTCGATCACTCTTCCCATACGAGCGAACCCCCCCCGCGCCATGACCAGGTAAATCCGGGAGAACCCCCTTTCCTAATGAGTCCCTTTTCTTCACCAATCGCCCAGAAGTGTCATTTCTGCGTCTGCGGTCTTCTTCCTCTTACTAGGCTGACTCGCCGGATTCGCGCCGGACAAACGATGCCATCAAACCACCTCCCGGTGATTCGTCACCTCCAATGTTCCTCCATGTAAATGGCAGTTTAGGATGGCAGACGAAACAAGCGTCCCTGGGTGTCGGCTTCGACGCTAAAGCATTTGTTCTTTTTTCTCAATTTAGAGCGGCCCTACGCGGCTTGGTATTTTTTATTGCTCTTTTTTCAACGCTCTTATGTGGCCAAGAGGCTGGAAGTTTCGCTCGCCCTTGCTATTTTAATATCGATCTTGGACCCCACCGCAGTTCGCCGCCAATACTGTTACCTTTTCCCCTGAGTCCAGACGTTCGACAGCCCTGCGCTCTCAAATGGTTTACTCACTCTAAGATTTCACCCCCTGGCATCCACGGAAAGTAGCCAGAGCTCCTCTTTTGAGTATTGCTTATCTGTTTTCGGCTCCCCGGCTGGGCCGGGTGGATTGCCAGCCAGGGGTTGGTCTTTTGGAAACAGGACCGTAGCCCGTGCGCAACGCTAAGTGCTTTTGGAAGAGAATTCCCACACTCTCCGGGTTCGACTCCTTTTCTTTTCCTTCGATGAGCCGAATTTCCGTTCCTATCGAGCTAAACGCAGCAAAGCAAATAGAGCTAGGCAGCCGTAAAACTCGCCGTTCTTTACCCTCCAGGGCCGGTTGATCCCCGAACGTCCTATTTCTCCCTTCCCCTGTCAAAAACCTATGGACTTTACTGTCACCGACTCCTCCTATGCCTCATGCTAGTTTTGAAACGTTCCAAAAGAGAGTGCCCTT
>Ga0179593_1428400_pt1 | contig 10792 bp, 11 predicted proteins | sample CZODoug2_1_08_16_FD_185931 | JGI IMG/M metagenome (GOLD analysis project Ga0179593, IMG submission 185931) | Vadose zone soil fungal communities from Angelo Coast Range Reserve, California, USA - CZODoug2_1_08_16fungal (PacBio error correction) | ecosystem: Environmental > Terrestrial > Soil >... | reverse complement strand
CAACGTACAAGGCAGCTGACATCCTCCTATTTTCTTCCCCCATCCCGTGGCGAGATATTATACTTTCTGCCCCCCCAATGGGCGAGTTACCTGCTGGTACGCCCCAAATTGGCCCGAGCTCGGCGTTATCCCCTGGGACCTTGACTCCTTATATAGCCCTCTTAGTTCCTGGGGACACAGGTCGACTTACCTTTTTCTTTCTTGTAAATTTCTCCAGGGCCCCTTCTCGACCTGGGCCTTGTATCTCCTTGAGTCGGTTCCGCAGCATAGGCCGTGGCATCTTTTGCGTTTCATTACTTCTCGTCATCCTTATTTTTTAAGACTCCGCGAAGGGAGCCTGCTCTGTGAATAGTGCCCCTCCTTTTATCTTGAACTACTTTCTTTTTGCGCCTCAGATGTTATTCCTACTCTTCCCTACTGCACTTTCTTGGCCGTTCTGCACGTTGTCCTCAGCCCCGTTTCAGTGGTTTGCGCTTTCAGCGAGGCGGATTTTAGGCTTCCAACGTCCCTCCTCCCTTTTTTTGGCGTGCCTTGGCCATTTTTTTTTTTTTTTCACCCGCGTTCTTCCCTTGTCACGCACACCCTTACCTTTTTCCTTTAGTGCTGGCCTATGAACTTTTTTCCTTTGCGAGCGTTGGTTTGCTTAATCTCTCGGTCAAGTGGCCCTTTTTGACCAGATTTTTTCCCTGTCGGTCCTCAGCTGCGAGTTTTTGATTTCCCCGCCGAGGGCTTTCTAAGGTGAGTCATAGATTTTGCTCTTACTCTGACTTTGACTGGGCTTGCGTTTTACTACCGATCTTGACTCCCTAGTGCCCTGTGCCTCTCTTTGCAGCTAACTTTCACTCAAACTTTCCGTTCTGTGTTTTGTCTCAAAGCTTTTTTGCGACTGAACTTCCAGGAGTTCAACGAGGGCGCCTTCAACGTCTTTACCCAGAACCCCTCGTTCTGTTCTTGGGAAATATCACTTGCAAGTCTTGAGAGTAGCGTCAATAGTCCCGAGGGTTTGCCCTCCTTTTTGTCTCGCACCACTAGGCCGAACCGTTTGAGCTCCTAGGCTCTTCGCGCAGTCTTTCTCATTCCTCTTTACCCTTAATAAGTGTTTGTTTGGAGGTTTGTCGGGATATATCCTAGGACGCCAGTTATTGGATCGTTTGTTTTGATAGTGACCTGGCCCCCCCTACAACTTACGCTTTTTTCCCCCCTGGGTCAGTTTACACAGCGCACAAGTATGGCTGAGAGGACCCCCCTCTAGGTACGTCTTTATCCCCGCATTTTCCCCCCTAGTCCACCCTCCCCCCGGACGCGCAACAGCTTTTAAGATTTTTTTTGCCCCTTGCCGGTCTTATTACGGTACACCCAAAGGTGAACCATGCGCCCCCTCCAGTATTCTTTTTATTACTGCCCCTGTAGGGATCATGACGCGTGCCTAACTTTTCCTTCACGGTCTTTTTTTTCTGCCCCCCCCCCAGTGCGTGTGTTGAAGCCCACCACCCCCGTCCTAGGGAAGAGATCGCTTCTGGACCACATAGAACCCCAAACATATTTCGAGCAGAGTCCCCGATTACCCCTGACCCCCGCACGCCGGCCGCCAACGGGCCGTCTTTCCCCGATTTTTCTGCGCTAAAGTCACGCTAAAAACCGTGCTTCGCCATTTCGAGATTTTCCCGAGGGGTCCGTCTTGAGCGCAGCTTTAGACTTCTGATTTTCCCGGTTTACACCCTGTTTGAATTTCACGTAAGGCAATCTGCCCTTGTAGGCATTTTACCCCCCCTTGTTCCATTTTCATTGGAGACGGTTCTCGAAAGTCGCTCTGATCTCCCCCTTGTTGTACAACCAGCAGACCAGGCTGCGCCCAAGTACTGCCTCCCTTTTGTGTTTTTTGAGACAGGGCCCTGTGGACCACCAGGTATTTCTTGACTCCCAGTCCCTTAAGTTCCCAGAGTTGAGGTCACATGGCCACGCCCTAGTATTTTCAGTTTTGACATTCTGGGTTTGTTTTTTTTTCGTTTCCAGGAAGGGAGGTCTCTGTCGTTCCCCCAGCTTCCCTCTTTGATCCCTCCTTTCCCCCCAAGTATTCAGGTTGCCTTCAGAAACACAAGAGGCACACCCCCGGTGCCTAGAATCTAGTTTTTCCCCGGCCCTTTTCAGATTTTTCCCGTGGAACACTGAATTCCTTTTCGGTTTTCCGCCCAGTTTTGAGCCGTTGTTGCTCTTTCGAAGGAAGTTCCCCAACCTTGACCGGTCTGTTGCGGTTCCCGACTGACAGGTCCTTGGGAGGATGCCCTTCATGTCAAAGTCCGGCGAAAAGCGTTCCTTCAACTGCCGAGTATTATAAATGGTAGATGATCTCCAGAAAGTCTTCCCTTGATAGACCTTGGACAGTCGGGTCGGCCCCTTCCGCTCCAGTCATGTGCCGCCAATAGAGCATCATGGGCACGGATTCGGTTTAGCAAAGTGCTCCCATTACGTACGACCTCGTCTTCTACTTGGACCTGCTCGCTCTCGGAGATAGCGTTGTCATAATGATCTAGTTTTTGTTGTGTCCTCCCGACGACCAGTCCTCGAAAGAACCGGAATGGCCTTAGGTCCGCCTCCCCTTCCTTTTCCAAGTTTTTTAGGGTTCACTGTTTTCTGGTCTTACGGGTTATCGCCCCCGGATGCCCCCTAGTTTTGCCGGCGCCCCCCCAGCCTGTTCATACGAAACCCCCCCCCCCCAAGGTGTGAGGGAGCTGTTGTCCCGTCACTTCTACAGATCTTCTTCTTTACTCTGGTTTTTTTTTTTCTTGTCTTTGGTTAGACTATGTCTACGTGCGTCCCCTTCGCGCTCTACCAACCTTGGGTTGCGTTCGAGGGACCCCCCCTTGGGCCTCCCTTCTTACGTTGGTCCACCGTCTCTTCCCCCCTTTGAACAAGGTACCCTGTCCGGTTAACCTCGTCTCTATGACGCACCAAGAGTCTGTTCGCCTTTTCTTCACCCCCTCCTTCCTGCTTCGTCCCGGCCCAAGCGGTCTCCGGCAGATCCCGCTCTCCTTCCGAGGATGCGCGACGAGTCTTACGCGGTTTTGAAATTCTTTGCCCTGGAGCGTCGGCTCCTTAATCGGACACATCGGTCGCCGACGTCCGCAGTCCGACCTTCCTTGATATTCCCCCTTTTTCCTTTCTAACCCAGGGCTTTTAGAGCGCCCTGGGCTCCCCTCACAAGCCATCGATTTTCACGTGGTCCGTCGAGCTCGGCCCCTTCTTGTCGTTTTTTCAACACCCCCCGCTTTTCCTCCTTGGCCTTTTTGCTGCACCTTGATCTCCCCGTGCTCTTGGCTGGAATTTCTTTTCGGTCTGAGTTCATTGTTGCTTGCCGGGCCTATTTCTGGCCCCCCCCCACGTCTTTTCCTTTGATTTCTTGGTTTTCTAGACGGGGACCGTTCTGACCGTTGCCGGTTGTACCTCCCTCCTCGTACTATAAGCGGTACTTCTCCCTCTAACCCAGGCCAGCTGAGGTTTCCTTCTCGATCTCGGCCTATTTTTCAGAATAAGCCCCGTGATTCTGGGATGCTATCCCTCCCCCAGGGATTATTAGTTTCAATCAGTGTCCCCCTCCTATTACAGGTCCCCTCATCCTAGAATCCTGACGTGACCGGCTCTGCCCTTCTTTTCCTGCAGTTATTAATGGACCCTTCAACCCCCCCCCCGGAACGTGGATTTGAATGTCCCCACCGCCTCTTCCACGGTCTTGGCGGCGGCTTTTTTGTCTCACTTTCTGTAAGTTCCCTTGAAGCTGGTTTTCTAAGATCGAAGAGAACCATTGAGGTTAATAGCTGGAGTAGGAGAGGCTGCCTGTATCGAGGACTATCGGCTGATTGTTGGTCATTCCTCTCATTTGATCTTATTCTTGAGGTAGGTCCCAGTGGGTGTGTATCCGACTTTGTAGCAGTTCCCCCTGCCTTTAGACAGATGCTCCATGAGAGACACTGGACTCCTAACCCCCCCGGCCTAGGTAAGCTCCCCTGCAAACACGTTTCTAGCCCCATTTAGACTTCCAGACCCCCTCTTTATAGAGGGATGTTCTCTAATGTGTGGATTGTCACATTTTTTAGGAGATCCATCGTCTGGAGAACCGTTATCACAGTAGTCTGACCCACGTGGTCCTTCCGAGAGATTGGGACCCTTGACCCCTTTTTCGCTTGGGAGTTCTACTTCCCTTCTTTTATATTAGGGTTTGGTTTTTAGGATGAGATTGTTCCGTTGCCCAGCGATTTGCGCGCTCGTATTCGTGCGCTCCTCGTTTGTGTGTTTTTTTCTTCCCTGCCAGGAACTGGGGATGATCCCCCGATATTGGGACGAAGGTCACACTGCACTTTCTGCCCCCCCTATGAATACCGTCCTGGACCCCTGTCTACCCCTTGTCGTTGTTGAAGGCTCCCCCGGCAGAGGGATTGGTGACTTGCCACTTCTGATTTGAACCGCGTCCCTATGGTGGTGAATTTGAAAGTCCTCTCTTTGGTGTCGTCTTTTTAACCGTTCTTCTCGCTTCTTCATGCGTCCTTTTCGGGATGGCCCACGGTGCCCTTAGGTACCCCAGGAGGTCGCACGCCCCCCCTAGGCATCTCCCGAACTCCCCACGCCCCTTTTTCCTTCCCCCCTATTTTCCAGGCCCACGCCCCCTTTCGACTCCGAAAAACCTTCTTCACCCCAACAGTCCCAGACGCTGACCTCCAAGCCCCAGCCCCCCCTTCGTCTCCCCCGAGACAGGCCGATCCCCCCCAGCTCCCATTTTCCCCACCGTTAGGATCGATGTGCCCCTGTTTCGCGCTCCCGGTGCCTTTGTTCCCCTGGGAGCCTTGTTTCGTTTTGGCCCCACAAGACCCCTTTCCCCCTTGGACACTTTTGTGAGCGTACTTGAACTACTTCGGCCCACGAGTCCGCGACTGCTAGTTGAGTCTTTCCCGACTCTTACGAGGGATTGCGCCTTCCGGTCTCCTCTTTCCCCTCCTTTTTTTCCCGCCATACGGCGGCAAAGAGACCCGTGTGTCCTCGGTTGAATAGTCCCCGTCCGCCCGTTCAGGCCCTAGCGCAGTTACTTAGTTCGTCCCCCGTTCCCCGCTCCTGGAAGTTTCTTGTGGCGTTCACTCTTTCTAATATGACCCTCTCCAGTCGCCTGTCTGTCGACAAACCCTCCCGAAATGCTCGCATACTTGATTCGCCTCCGCACGTTTATCATTTGACGAAGGCGTGACATTATTTATGTCTGGCCATCATTTGCTTCGATCTCCTGCCTTCCGCTCGCAGCCGTGTGGGTAAGCCATTTCCCGATGCCTTCCACTTTAGTTTGTTCTCGGTTTTCCCGTCCACTAAAGGGTTCGCTTTTTCTTCCTGTGTTTATCCTGTTTCCTTCCAAGGACAAGCGGTACTTATGTTTCCTCCCCTTTGGATGCCCCCTCCCCCCCCCGGAGTAAACATCGCATTTTGTCCCGTTCTCAGACGCTGTTCTGAGCTGGACTCTCTGCGCATGTGTCGGGGAACGCGTGTCTTCTCTCCCCATTTTTTTAACTTCAAGATTATTTCCATCATACCCGCGCCGTACCGCGACACCTCGTCGGGGCTCTCATGACCCCTCCTAAGTTCTCTAGGACGGATTTATCCCTGTGGTGTCAGCCGAAAGGAAGGCCCTTTTTTTTTTTCTCCCTACCGTGTTATTGCTGCCGGAACCTCTGTCCTCATGTCACCGTAGCCGCTCCCCCCCCCCCCCCGTTAATTTTTTTTTGTCCCCCCTTTTCAGTGAAACGTTTGCTGGTCCTTCCATCCCCGAATCCCTCTATAGTTCCAATTCTCCGTTTCGGTTGCAGCGGTCCTCTGACCACAAGAGTGTGTGTTGTAGACCCCCGTCTTCTGCCGTGTAAGACACTTCCTCTCTTTTTACCCTTTTTGTTGTTTTGTCTAGTCTCTCTTCCCCTTTGGTCGGCATCCCGATCTACCGGGTTGGTCCAGCGTTTGATTCCACTTCCCTGGTCTTGCAGATCCTTCAATGTTTCCTTTCATAAATCCTCCCTCCCCCAAGTAAACCTGGACGGTGTACATTCCGAGGCCGCCCTTCTACAAGCGAAAAGATAGTCTCCTTTTAGTTATCTCCCCCGCTCCCGGCCCCTTCGGTCCCCTTTTCTCAGAGACTGACACCACAGATCTCGCCGTCGTCTTGCAGGTCGCTACCCTCGTAGCCCTAACTTTTTGAGAGTCTTGTATTCCCAACCCTTAGAGCGCCGTGGATTAGAGATCCCCTCGACACAGCCTAAGACCCTAGTTCCCCTTTGGATTACCCTTAGCCCTGCCCAGTAAAATTATTAGAGCGCTTAGGCTTGTGTACTCTTTTTCTGCCTTTTGAAATTACGCAGGCCTGCTTTACTTTTCCCGGCTCCTTTAAACTCATATTGACCCTTTTGGCATTCGTTTCAGCTCTATCTACTTTTCCCCCTTTCGTCCCACTGGGAGTGGCCTTCGAGTTTAGGCGATATCCTATCCAGTTTCAGTCACTCCTTAGTCCACTTTTTTTCAGGATCCCTCGACACTATGGCCCACTTCCTCCTCCTTAGCTTCTTTTTCTACTCTGACAGCCTCCTCTTCTTGAGATTCTTTTCTTAGCCTAGCAGCCCCTTCTTTCCAAAGTGTAAGTACCCGCTTTTCCTCTCTGACCAGGGACCTACTCGTCTCATTTCGAGCCCCCTGATCGCAACCCGGGTGCCCCCCCCCCGTCCCCACCCCATCGCCACAGTGGTCGTAAAGCAAGTTGATTTTATTTTTTTTGCGTCGCTCTTCAGTGTATTCGCTCCGCTTCCACTGTGCGAACTCCTAACTTACGGCCGGAGCCCCCTGTGTAGCGTTCGCCCGCGGCTGTTTCACCCCTTCCAAAATGCCCTCGCCAATGGTTCTCGTTGGTTGTTCCTCTTAGGTTCTTTTCTTCGGGGCAACTTTCGACTTGCCGTGACATGTCTTTGATCCTTCATCTGATCTCTACGCCGATTGCCAGCTGCGGCTTTTTTTTTCTGCGTTCTGATCTTCTTCCGAGTGATCGCTCCTATTTTGAGTGATTCCGACCGTTTTTTCCTTTTTCCCCCTCTGACCAGTTTAGGTGCTTCGCCTTTTTTTGATAGTCCTTAATGGTAGACCAGCGTATGTTTTTCAGGTAGTGCACCTTTTTTCCCAGCTGCTCCTAACCACAGGACTTTCCCGGCGCGGTTCGATTACAAGTTGTTTTTTGTTTGTTTTTCCAGAAATGCTGTCCCCAGTACTTTCCATTCTAAGGGTCCCACATCGTGTTCCCCATGGCTGTGTTCGTGGGAACTTTCCCAGTGTTTCTACGAATCTACTTTGGGGCCACCCGACCCAGTCTGCCCTGTTTGTGCACGCTTGGTCCAGTTCCTTCTACGATCTGACTCACTGTATTTTCTTTTTCCCAGAGCGCTCTTGCCCCGGCGGTATTTTCTTTTTTCCTTTTTCCCCCCCCCCCCCTTCATCCCCCGTTCTTTTTGATGAATAGCTTCCGCGCTCCGGATAGTTCTTGGCCCGTCCCCATCCTCCGATCTTGGGCCCGTTTGCCGTTCTCGGTTCGCCCCTGGCACCCTCTCTGGGGAGTACTTCCGGTTAAGCCTTTCTTCCTGTTTTTTTCGCCCTTCCGATTCCCCGGTCGGTTTTTCTTGGAGGCCCTCTCTTGGCGGTTTTATACTGGTTTCCGTTTTTGGTGGTCGGTGAGTTCTTTGTGTCAAACCTCCCTTTCCCGGTAATATTTTTCTTTCCTTTCCATTCGGTTTTGCTGCCCCCTTTTTCCGCGCTAGGCTGGCTCCCCGGATTCCTGTTAGACCAGCTGTTCTCCCCTGCACTCATCAGTAATCATTCTGACATTAAGCCCAGGGCCTTCGTCAGTGCCACCATTCTTCCCCCTCCAAACCCTCCCCCCTTCCACCCTCCATTTTTCTAGTAAGGCGCAAACCCCATGTGGAATTATTTTTCTTCGTACCCCTCACGATTCCCCCAGATTAAAGGTTCAACTTTCTTGGTTCTGGGAGTATCTTCGTTGTTCTCCCCCCTCGAGTCAACCCCCTAGACTCGTGTTCCGGCTTTTTCGGGCAAGTAAACCCGCACCTTTATTATTCGATCTAGACACTACATTTACACCTCTAGGCGTCCCATTTTTTCCCTCTAACAGTTCAGACAAGTACGGCCTTTGGTCCGGTCCCTTATCCCTCTCCCTCACTGTTTTTTACCAGATTTTCTACCGCGCCACTGTATCCCTGTTGAAACTTTCTCCACCCCCAATTGGGTCCCCCCCCCCCCCCAACGACACCGAAGTCGCCTGAGAGTCCTTTTCCGGTCGTAGATGCCAGTAGGGTTTATGGCTCCCAGGGGCAGGCTTGGGCGCTAGGGAAGCCCCCCGGACCCAGGCTTGGAGTTTTTGTGGTATAGGGCCTCTCTCCTGTTTTTCCTCAGCGGGAGTTTGCAAGGTTTTTTTTGAACCCCCCCCGCAACGCTCACCCCCTCGTTTTTTTAGTTTAATATTTTTCTATTTGAAACCTGAGGCCCTCTTCCCTCGATGTCACTTTTTTCGCCGACCTCCATAGGGACCCTCGTTGCCGTCCCCACCCCGAGTTCCCGCGTGATTGCTCATAAAACGGTTCACTAGGCCAATACGTCTCTCTCTATCCCCTTCAAGCTTACGCCCGACTTTTTCCCCCTCGTTAGAAGTTGATAGTTCCGTTCTGTAGACCTGGCCCCGAATAGATTTTTTTCTCCCCATTTGTGTCTACCTAGAGACCAAGCCCCAGGTTCGGACGCTTGCACATTTTGGCTCCACACGTCCCTCAGGGATCACCTGCGTTTCCGCAATCTCTCCCCATTCTTTTTTGATTGCAAGTTACTAGGAGCCTTCCCTTGCTTCACGTTTGCAGCTCTTTCGCATGAATACGTCGTTCTCCCCTCTTTTCTGGAGACTTCCCCCTTTCGAGAGCCTTCTATTCTCCTGGTTGGACAGCATCTTCTCCTGCGGTCTACTAAGTTTTGCTTGCCCGATGACTTTGGAGGCGTTCTTCCCCTTTCTCTCGTTGTTGGGTACGATCCCTGTTTTATTGTTATCGCCCCCTCGAGGCTTTTTTTGGGCGCAGGACTCGGACGATGTCCCGGGGGTGGGGGGTTTTATGGTCCTCTCAAACCCAAAACCCCCCCCTATTTCTTGTTTTTTGAGCTTGGACTTTCCCGCACTCCCCCCCCTCTACTCGTCTGTCCCGTTTGTTTTTTTTTTCGTTTTAGTTCATGTATTTATCAGTTTTTTTCTTTTGTCGCTCCCACCTTGATTTTTTTTTTCCCCGATGGCCTGGCTGCTTCCTTTCCTCCTTTCCCCCTCTTCGAGTTTCTTTTTCCCCTTTCTCCCTCGATCCTTTGACCTGACGTGTGTACATCGATTACTGTCCTCCCCCCCCAAACTCCCGTCCTTTTCCTTCCCCGTCGAACCCCTACGTACCTCGGTTCCTTTTTTCGGCCCGTGGCCAGGTTTCTTTTGATCTGCCGTCCGGTTCTTCTGCTTCGACCCGATTCCTGATTCCAGATTTTTTTGTAAGATTTTGCTGTTTCTTTTCAATTTAGACGCCGGCGGTTGCACCTCCTCCCCGAGTTATTACTACCAGCCTTTTTTCAGGTCCCTCTCGACGTCTCCGTGTGCTGACCCCTTGCTGTTGTACCCCTTTTTTCGGCCCCCTTGGCTCCAGTTGCGTTTTGGCACGTCACAGCCGGTGGGCCGCGCCAGCTCTCGCCCCTTCGTCGCGACGGCCACCCCTTGACTCAGTTGATTTGTTTCGGGCTGCGTCCTTTGCAACACTATTGAGATACTGTTCAGTTGAGTATATATGTTCTTTTTCTGCGACCTTCCCCCCACGCGTCCAAGTCGGAGATCTACCCCCCCCGCCTATTTTGAGTGCCTTGTTTACTGTCATTTCCCCACTTGACGCTGACGTTTTTTATTTACAACTTGCGTATCCCACGATTTTAATCCGCTCCTCTTGTCCCTTCGACTCCGCTATCATGGCGCGACGCGCAGCCTTTTCTGTATTGAGCCCTTTTTAGTTCCCTTCACCTTCCCCGTTTCTCTGGGTTTCCCTTTCTTTCTTCAATTGGGGGCTCCTTTTCATTCCTGTCCTTCCAACCCAAATCTGTACCCTAATCCGCTGGCCGCAACTGCTGCCGCGCTTGTTCCTCCTTCTTATCCAGCCACCCTTTGCGTTCCTTCAAAGCCCGCCCCCGTTCTTTTTTTTTCGCCGTGCGCTCGATCCGCTCCTCGGTTTTTGCCGGCTGCTTTTTGACCCGTCTTGATGCGTTTGAGATTGCATTGTGCCTTTTTTTTGCGCCATTTTTTGGTGTTTTACTGGCCTTGCCTTCTAGGCGTTGGCGGTTTTTCCCTTCGTCGATGCTTTTTTTTTCTGTTCCCCGAGGCTATTTCTTTTCTAGTGCTGTTCGCAATTTGATGGTTTTTCGCAAATCCGGTGTCTCCATCATTTTTTTTTTTCTTTTTTTTTCCGGACTATTATCCCTGCTGTTTACATTTTTTTTACTGTTTCTTTCTCGGGTCCCAATCCACTCCTCGCGAGAGAATACCCCCCCGTGGATGACGACTGGTTCCTATGCTTCCGTTGTCCCTCATTGTACTCGGCGCCGTGGGCGAGCGAATCTTTTTGTCTCTCCATATCGACCAGTGCCCCCCTCCCCCTCTGATACCTCCCCCTTCTTTTGTAAAGCCTCTTCCCATGGTCCCTTCCTTGAT
>Ga0179593_1412564_pt1 | contig 10792 bp, 14 predicted proteins | sample CZODoug2_1_08_16_FD_185931 | JGI IMG/M metagenome (GOLD analysis project Ga0179593, IMG submission 185931) | Vadose zone soil fungal communities from Angelo Coast Range Reserve, California, USA - CZODoug2_1_08_16fungal (PacBio error correction) | ecosystem: Environmental > Terrestrial > Soil >... | reverse complement strand
TGGTTTTTTTCCACTGATTGGCTTCGGGGTCGGTCCTAGACGATGGTATGCCCCCACTTCTTTTTAAGTGAGGCGTTTTTAGTTCTTTTTTTCCCTGCTTTGGCAGCATCCGATCTAGTTCTGGACCTGCCTGGTTAACTTTCCCCTCTTCCCTCCTTTTGAATTTTTCCCAACTGCTTCCCTTCTCACCTCAAGGGCGTCCTGCGCCATGTCACGGGTTCCTCTTCCTTGACCTCCTCGCCCCGTAGTTTTGAAACGCCCTCAGAGGATCGTCTGACATTGGTTTGTGGTTTCCCCTCTCCTTTCGGCCTCCTGCGGGTTTCTACCCCTGATTGATCCTTGGCTTACGCTTGGTTTCCTTTCCCTCCGTCTCCGTTTTTAGTGTCGCCACCTTTTTTGTTTCTGGATTCCTTTTTTTCCTGGTCATGGTTTCGAACTTTTCTCCCTTTGAATCGATCTTGCTGTTTTTTTTTTTTTATGACGCCGTCATCGGCGTGTGATTCCGATGAGTTGCTTGTAGCCATGGTGGGTCATCCCCTCTTTTGATGGTTTCCCTGCTCTTTAAGGCGTAGTCTGGATGATCTTACCCAACACCTACTCTCCTTTGACTTGCACGTCCTTTTGTTTTGTTCCGAATTTGTCTCTGGTTGGAGTTGCGCTCTCCGTTTTTCGGACATGGCAGACTTGGTGTCGGTATCTTTTTTTTTTTCGTCTCGAGGAACATAAGTGTCCTGGCTACATGCATGACTTTTACCCTTTGCTTTTGTTTTTCCCGCATGGATGCCCCTCCCCCCTTTTTTCGCCCCCCCCCCCCCCCCCCCTTTCTTTTGGTTCTTTGGAGAGGAGCCTTTTCGTCTTTGGTATGCTTTTGCAGTACTCCATGGTGAGCAGAATTCCCCTGCCTGGCGGTGGTGAGCCCTGGAACTTCCCATTCTTTCTCCCGGTCGTTTTTCCTCGATTACGTCCTTGCGCGCCATTTCTCTTGTTTTCTTTTTCTCCTACCTCTTTTCCCGACTTTCATCCCCCCGTTGTTGTTGTTTGAGTTCGTTTCTTTTCTAGGATTAAACCCCTTTTTTATTCGACCTTACGAGGATCGAGAGTCTTCCTTAGACTCTTACTCTCGGGATCCTTAAAGGGCGTAAGTGGGTCCCCGCTCACACTTGAGGTCCAAGTGACGTGTAGTCCATGATTCGCAGTCCCCAGTTATTTCCACTGCCCCGCCCTTCCTGCCCTCAACGCTTCTGCCACTCTCTTTGTCCCTGTAGTGTCTGTAATTTAGAAACGGTATTCCCTCGGGACGTCCCCTCTTTCACCTTCCCCCACCCTTGTCCCTGTTTCGTCTACCCAATGCCAGAGTTTTAGGAGCGCAAATCATAATTCCCCCCCCTCGAATAACACAGTTTCTCTTTCCAAATGCTCTGCTCCCTGCCCCGTTTCCATTTACCCAACGGCAGATCTAAGGTGGGTGTACGCTTGGGTTAGTACTAAGCCTTTCCTCCGACCAATGGATAGAAATCCCCTCCGAGTTACCTTCTTACCCACCTGGTTTTCGAATCCCTCTGGCATTTTCAGTCTCCCTGTATCGTCGAGCAACCATGCTAACTTTTTCCCCGAGGGAGGGCGGCCTTACGAGTTTAGCCATTCCCTGACAGACCCTCTCCCCCTCCCCCCCTCCACCAAAAGGGTGGGGTCGACCCGGCTTCGTGGGTTCTTCTTCGTCTTGCTACCTCCGAGTAACGGAATACATTTCTATTCGGGTGGGGTGAACCTACCCGCCTGAGGACTGCATCCTCTTTTTCTCCCCCCACCAACAAGTCATTTTCCCCCCATTCGCGCACGTCTTCGTCTTCTCGTTTCTTCCCTCATCAGGTCAAGGCCTTTCCCCCCCCGAAAGTGTACCATCTTAGTAGGAAATTGAGATTTCCCTATCTTCTTCCTTTCCCTAGCTTGCTTTTCAATTTTCGGCAATTCTTCCGTGCGCATCGATTTAGCTCTTCCTCCCCCTTACCCGCTACTGGGGGAGACAGCATCTTTTGCCCGACCCGATTACGGTAAGTTTGCAGGGGTCCCTCTCTCTTGTGTTGTTCTTGTTTATGTTTTCTCACTTTTGGGCTTTTGTTGGATGCCGGGGGTCTTTTTTTTTTTTTTTTCCCTAATTAGCGTTGTAGAGGTTATGGGGGTTTTCGCATCTTTTCCCCCTGTTTGGCACGCGGGCAATGGACCTTCTCAGTCTTCCTTTCCCCAAAATCTCCTTTCAGCTTTCCCCCGTTGCCGCCGCCCACCACCAAAACCAAACCACACCCCCCCCCCGCTCCACCGGGCTGGCCGATTTTTTTTTTACCATCGCCGAACTTAGTTGTTTTTTTAATGACGTGCATCCTACCTTGGTTTTGTCCCTAGGTTTCCCTCTTTCCGTGTAGTTCACCCAACCCGCCGATGATCCTTCGGTCATTACCTTTTTTGTTAGGTACCCCGTCCTAGCCCCATCGCCGAGTGCTTCCTTGTTTTGCGGGAGTTTTTCAGAGGTCTTGTACGGGTGTATTGTTTTCACTCCCCTGAACTGGTTTTCGTTCCCCCTCGACCATCTTTCGTTTTCTGAATTTTCTTCATCGAGTGCAGAATTTTTTTCTCCCTGGGCGTCCCCGCGTGGGTACATCCTTTTTCTTGCTTGGCTTCCAAGCATTGCACATTTCTTTGAATCTTAGTAACCTGGATGCTCTGTCAACCCATTCGATCATCTGCTTTTTTTTCTTGCCTTGGAGGCGGGCTTGTCAATTTCTTTTTTCTGTATGAGTGACCTCCCTGTCCTTTTGTTTTTCCTCTGACCCTGGGTGGGCCCGGACATTTATTTTTTCTTTCTGTGGCGGACCTTTTTCTTCCCTCCTTTGGGTCCGACTTCTCCCGTGTGGCCGAGGCGCGTTGCTTCATTCCCCTCCCTCTTATGCCCCCCGTACAGGTTGGGGAGATGTAGACTTTCGTTTTTTTTCCCTTCTTAGAGGCTGCCTCTGTGACGCGATTTTCAAGGACCCTTCGGGGCTTTTTTTTTCCTTTCCCTGCACCTCTCACGGCCTTTCCCTTCCTCGTCTCTCATGTCTTTCCGTACGAGCCGAGAGGGGTTTGCTGGGCTCTCTCTTTTTTTTTCTAGTCGAAGACCCCCTTTATCTCCGGTTTCCCTCCTTCTTTTTTTGTTGAGTCTCTTATTTTTTGTAGGCCTTCACAGCGGCGGCGCCCCCTATTTTTATTTTTCTGGCTTTCGGAGCTTGAACTACCCTCAGGTTTGGCAACCACCCCCATTTTGGGGGGGTGGACCAACCCCCCCCCCCCCCCCCTTGTCTTCCTGGTGCCTTGTCCGCCCTCCCCGGCGGATGTTGCCGGCTTCGTGTTTCCCCCCTATTATGAGGGCATCTAAGTATGAAAAGGTGACGTCCCTCTTCCCCCCCCCCGTCCCCCCCTTTCCCCCGCTTTCACCGCTGTTTCTCATTCTCTCCCTTTTCTCCCCCTTTCCACCGGTAGTGGTAATTTGAGATTTTCTCCCCGTGTTTTTCCTCGGAGTACAATAACAACCCTCCAAATACACCTCCCTGTTGTGCCCCTTTTCCCTTCTTTCCTCCTCCACCTGCTTTCGTCTTTGAGCAACTCCCCCAAGATTCAACCCCCCTCCGCTCCAGGACACCGCTTAACCCCCCTTTGATTATCTTCTTTCTGGGGGTCCCTCCGTAGTAATACGACGACGGAACGTCTTTCCTCCCTCAATCCCTCTTGATGGACCCCCCCTCATCTGGAATACCCTCTCCCCTCGGCTATCTTCCCGCTTCGTTGACGAGGTCTTCTAAAATCCGGGCGAACATGGTGCACTCTCCCCCTATTCCTGATTTTCCCTCGTTTTCCCCCCGGACCCGACCGTCCTCCCCCCCAACCCCCCCTTGGGTGGGCACTTTCCGTGGCTCTTTTTTTGATGCTTTGATTACATATACATAACTCCGACCTTTCCCATTTTCAATCTTTTTGGTGACAATCCCTTTTTTTGCAGTGTTTTATCTCCTCCGTCCCCACCAAGTCTTTACTGCGCCGTTTTCGTTAAACCGATTCTTGCTTCGGTTTTCCCCGGAAGTAGTACCTCCCTTTCAATGTCCTCTTTGTCCGTCCCCTAGGTGAGCTGATCGAGTTTTGACGTCCTTTCTTGGGCTTTTTTCCCCCTGACCGCTCGCCTCGATGTGATTTTTCCCCCTTTCCATGCTCCCCAACGCATCCTTAGGTCCCGCTCTGTTGTCACCTCTTAACCCCTGCATTCTAGGACTGCCCTTTTTTACGGCAGTAAGTGAGCCTGGACCTTCTTTTCCGTGTTTGTTGTTGTATAGCCTCTAGTCTTTTCTTCCGGTTCGGTTTTTGTAGACGATTTTCTCCGTCCCCCCACCCATAGCGTTGTCCTTCCTGATTTTGTAGAGATTGCAGTTTCGAGGCAGATCCGATCGAAGTTCTCTTCCGTCGGTTCTGCCCGATTCCCCTTTTTTTTCTTTTTCCCCAACTCGTATTTCCCAGTTCCGACTTCCCTTTCCCTTTTCCCCCACGGGCTGACGACGGTTCCTCCTCCTCCCGTTTGTCCGACGAAGAAGGAGAATTATGGATGGGGTGGGTGAACTTCCTTGTGTCTTTTCTTCCCATCTGAGGTATCTTTTTCACCCCCCCCCCTGAGTTGTCAATGTTCATTACCCCTGGTCGTGGTAGCGGTAGCCCTCTCCGTCAACACTTCCTCGTGACCACCCTTGTTTTTTTTCAGGCGGGTCTTGTCCTTCTTGTTTCTCTCCCTGGTCGACTTCCCTTCCCCCTCATCGTGCCGGCTCAGTTTTCGTCGCCTAGTGCGACGATGTGTTTAATCCGACTGGTTTTTTGACTTTTGGGGCATCCAGTCCCCTTGATGCGGTAAAGCCTTTTTTCTCCCTGTCCAGGCGTAGTACTCCTACCCCCCCCACTTTTGAATTCGTCCCCCGTGTCATTCTGGTGTACGGGATGTAGCTTTTTTGGTTGAACGATGGTCGGTGTTTCCGTTTTTCTCCTGGCAAGTTTGATATCCGTCCACATGGTGTTGTTGGGTGTAGGTGATGTTGTGTTTTTGTTTCCTCTTCCCTCAGTGGGTTTTCTTATTACCCCTCCACGGGCCCCGATGGCTTGTTTCCTTCTGAACCACCTCAGAGGTGCTTGTGGTATTGGGAGGGGGAGTTAATTTCTTTTTTTCCCCTGTGGTAATGCCTTAAGTACTGTCCTGACTCCATTTTGTTCGAGCCCATGCCTCTTGGTTTGGTGGTTTTCTTTTACCTTTCCCCCCCTTCGGTCTCCCTTCGTGGCCGCGTCGTCTTTCACTTTCATGGAATTACTGAGTTAAGAGAGGGGAGGTTTGGGGTGACTCCCGCTTGGTGTCATTTTTCCCCTTACTTTTTCCTACTTGTTGTTGTTTAACCCTTTTTCGGTTCTATTATCCTTACCACCCTTGGGAGGTAGGCGCTCCTCCGAGCCTCTCCTCCTTGAGCTCGAAGGCGACTTTAATCTCGTTTAACGACCTTCGACCTGGTTTTTCTTTTTACGATAACCCCCCTTACGGGGGCTTCAGTCCGTCTTACCCCTGTTATGCAGTTGCCCTACGGATGACACTAAGGTACGTCTCCCTCCCCCCTGTAAAACCTCCACTCTCTTTATACCTTCGCTGCCCCGTTTGGGAAACGGTCGTTCTGGATGTTATGACCGGCTCGAGGGCAGTCCATCCCCCCCAGCATCACATTTACCGTATTTCAAACCATCGTCAGGCCTCTCACCCCCAAGGTCCCTAGCGGAGAACTCCCTCCCAAGATCCCTCAACTGCGGTTCCATCCCTCCTCCAGATCCCTGCGTTTCACTTCCAGACTTTTCTTTTTGGTTGGTTTCAGTATCGCGGCCCCTTAGTTCCTTTTTTTTTAATCCCATCCTTCCGAGGATTCTTAAACACCAGTGTTTCTTTTTTTTTTACCGCTCCTCGTCATTGCACCCTCGTATTTCGTCCCCTCCTGGCCCGGGCCCCCCCCTCTTTCTGCGCAAGTTCGCCACGAAACGGACACAGCCCCTCTCACCCCCCCGAAACACCCGGGTTTCCACTGGCTTTTAGTGGTTTTCCCCCCTACGGAGCTGTGCTACCTACCTCTTGGACTTCTGCCCATGATCATCCGTGGTGTCCATTATTCGGAGGCGCCCCTCTCTCAACCACCCCTTTTTAAGGGCTGGCCGTTCGTCGTCGTTCCCACCCGTTTCGTCGGAGGTCATGCCGTCGTCCTTTTTTCCATGGGACAAGATTTCCCTTTTTCTTTGGGAGATGATCTCTTTTTTGCGTCCTAGCTGGCTAGTTCCAGTGCCCCGCGGTTCCTTCCTACCCTCTTTTTCCCGAATCAGGCAAGCATCTACCCACTCCCTTTGCCGCTACTTGTGCCAACCGGCGTTACTTCTAGGGACGAACCCCCTATTTTCTTTTTTTTCCAGCCGGGACCCTTCCCCCAGTCTTTTCCTCCTACTTCCTTTTTTTTCGCTGATCTTTTCCTTTTCTCAACTGACTGTTTTTTTTTCCCCCCAGAACTCGTTCCCCCCTTGTTTGCCCCCTGCTTCCTTTTCGGTTTCTATGCTTCCCAGCGTCGATGACCCTTGGTCTCTTTTCATTGAAACCGAGGCTATGCCTTGCAAAATCAGCTCTTTTTGCCGCTTTCCCTCATGGCTGGTTACGACGTCCTCCCTCGAACTCGTCGTTTCCCGCCCTCAGAAGGAGCAGTGAAGGGAGTGGTCTTTTCCTTCTTTTTCATAATGAGGGTGAGAGTTCCAACGAGTTCTTTTCCTTTAGACCCCATTACCTTGCCTTTCTTTTCCCCTCCCTCCGTGCGCAGCCTGGAGTGTAATGTTGCTTTCGCTGGTGTCTTCCTTTTCGCAGGAGCCGCATGTTTAGATCCTTTCGCCAGGATTGTTTTTTTCCCCCTCTTTTTCATTTTAAGATAGTGCAGGAATTTGCCTCAGGGTCAGGCCGAAGGTCCTGTTTGGGTTAACTTTCCTTGATGGCTTTTCCATTCCGTTTTTCGTATCCTGTTATGACCCACCAGATCATTTCTAACTTTCTCCGTTATAGCGGACGGCACTTCGGCTCTTGGTTTTTCCTGCTTTCTCCTCCACTTTTTTTTTTTTTGGACGGAAGGAGGAAGAACCTTTTTCCCCTTCTTTGTTGGAGTTGCTGTTATTTGACGGCCTACTGTTGACTCCGCTCTTGACTTCCCCTCCCCCCTGAAACGTGGGGGGCCCACCCCAAAACCCACACACACCCCCCCCCCCCCGCCCCCCCCATCGGAGCTGGTGAGACCCCAAGCTTTTGCCATTTTTTTTGGTCGTGAGAGTCCCTTTAGTAGGTGTTACTCAGTAGAGGCCCATGTCTATCTTTTCCTCCGTCCAAGTGCCCGTTTCTTTCCCCTTATAAGGGCGTAGGACCCTGCCCTCCCCTTTGTTTTTTTTCCGTCCGCGGACGCCGTATCCTTTCATGGCATTGACTATATGATCTAGTCTCGTTCGTTGTCTCCTGGGTTTTACTCCTCCTTCCAGACCTTTCTATTTCAGCATACTCCGTTGTTGAGATTTGATATTTTTTTTTTCTTCAAACAGGCGGTAGGCATAACCTTATCTCCCCTGGTGAGAGCTAGAATCCCTTATGCCTATATTAGCGTTCCTCCCCCTTTGAGACCGAAGGGTGTTCCCTTTCCACACCGGCGCCTTTTTTCCCGGCTTACCATGATGTTCTTTACCCTCTCTTCTCCCCGTCGTATAACTCTCAAACCTTCCCCGGTTTTTTTCCACGTCCCGCGTACGTCATCCCCTTCGACCCGCGCCTCTGCTTTGGTCCTTAATTTTTTTTTTTCTCTTTCTTTTCTCTTAGGACGTCAAAAGATCCACTTGGTCGTGCCCACCATTGCCGTCTCCCCCCCCCACTGCAAGAGGAGTCAGAACCCCCTCCAGCAACCCAATCGCCTCAAAGGCTTCTTTCCGCGACCCTGTCCCTTTCTCCCTTCCAGTATGATAGAATTTTTGGTCAGATCCAATTGGAGCCTTCCTCCGGAAAGCCTTGCAATTTCTTTACCGCCATCCATTCCTATATTGCTGTCCCACCAGTCTCCGTTCGTTCCCTCCCGATCATCCCTTCTGCCAGCGTCGTCTCAGTTTTAGTCGCAACTCCTTGGTGACCCTGGACCCCCCTTTGGTCTGCGCCCATTGCCCCCAAGAACCCGTGACAAGCCCTCTACTCCACAACAAAAGTGTCGCCATCCTTTTGTTTTGGGAGACTTTGACCTTCTAGGCTTTGTCCCCCCCCCACGCGTCTCCTACCTTTCTACCTGTGGTTGTTTTTCCCCCCCACCTTCAGGAGGCGGACTCTCCCGTCACCCCCCCCCCCTTTTACATGGACGGAGCCCCGTTAGTGCCCACCCCTTGAGTTCGGTGCTTGTTTCCATGGCCCCTTTTTCCCGTTTTGGACATGGCGGACGAGTTTTGCCTGAGGGGTTTTTTTCCCTCTTTAAGGAGAGTTGAATCCAAGTGACGCTGGTCTCTGATTTCGCTTTCGGATCTGCCCCCTCCCTTCTCAAGTCCACCACCCCCCCTTTTTCTTTTTCCCCGTCCTGAGTTTTTGACCCTAACACGAAGCTGGCCGTCTTTTTTTTTTGCCCAATCTATCTCTTTTTCATTCTTTTGTTGGTTTTCGAGACTGGACCTTCACTGCGGCTTTGCTTCGGGTTCCTCTTTTGCGGTTTTCCTAGAGGTCCCTGTCCTTCCTTTTTTCCCTTTTTTTTCTCTTGTTCGTCGGTTTAAGCTAAGAATCTTCACTTAGGGGCACTTGTCCCCCCCTCGTCCCCATGACTTTTAAACCATACCTCAAGTGGCTTCACCTTTTTCTCCCCGGGCTTTCCGTTTCTATCTTTGTGAACGCCGCGACGGTTCTTCACTTCCCTTTTGGTGGGTGCTCTGGGAGTTCTGGTCTGTAGCGTTTCACCCAAACCGAGATTCCTTCCTTATTTCTTTCTTTTTCGAGGTAGCCATCCCTCCCCGTTTGCCGAGTGTCGGACCCCTGTCGTCGTTTGTTATTGCGGTCATTGTGGTACTGAACTGGGGTCCGTCGTTTCAACCTCAGTCCTTCTTTTGCTCCCCCCCGACGCTAGTCATCGACTGAAGATGGCCGATGAAGCGGTTTTTTTTTTCTTCTTAGGGTGGGTATCCATCACTCTTGCATTATGGCGGCTCCCTTGCATTGGTCCGGACGGAGTCCCCTCCTGGATTGCCTGACCCTCTACCTTGCTTTTGCCCTGGCGGCGTGGTGTTTCCCTCTTTTTTTGTGCTGTGAGTTGCGATTCCGGTTGAGGAGCTTACTTCCCTTTTTGCGGAACGCCTGGTTGTAGGGTGTTTTGGAAGGCCTCGAGTTAAACTCCGCCGGGTCGTAAAACCACTCCGTGCGATTTTGTTCTCATTCACCTGTCTTCCCTTTCGGTGGTACAGGGGTTTTGAGGTACTTCGTTTTTGGTCCTCTAGCGGCCCTGCACAGCCCGGGTACGCGAAGCCGGCCTTCCCCCCCGTTCGTTTTGGTGCTTTCCCTTGTTAACCCCCCCCCCTCCCCCGTTTTTCGAGATGTCCCTTACTCTCCCCTTTCTCTTGCGGGCTGGTGCACTACTTGTAAATATCAGCCCTCCTCCACTCCTACAGTTGTTGTTGAGTTTTGGCTTAATAGGCTACACCTTCAGTTGAGGCGAACGAACCGCCTTGATTGAGGAGATAGCTGGCCATCTTTCACTCATTCTTTTTGTCCCGGTCACCGTTAGGGTTCTATAACAACCTCCCAGTTTTTTCCCCCCCAGTGCGGTTTCTTCAACTGATTGGTTTGTTTTTTCTTTTTGGGACACTCTAAGGCCTTTGAACTCCTCTTATCCATATACCCTCCCCTGTAACGCCTCCTTTCGCGCCGCGCTCGGCCACGTTCGGGTTCCATGGCTCCTTTTCCTACCTGGATCAATCCCCTCTCACTCCCCCCCTTTTTCCCCACTTTTCGTCCCGCCTCACTTTAAATAGAGGAGGAGCGCACCCCCTACCCCCCCAGTTTTTTAGCTCCCCTCCTCCACGTCCGCTCCCTGTTTGTTGATTCCCCCCCTTCCTATATTCGAATGGTTTTTTTCCATCCTTTATTCCTAGCCTCGAAGCCTGTCTTTTTCCCCTCCCTTCTGACCTTATCCCCCCGTCCTTTGGAATTTTCCCCTTCCCCCGGATGACGAGTTCGAATTCAACCTCCGGTTCCCCTTTACCTGATTTCTCTTTCGAGGGCTTTTCAGTCAGCACAATGCCCGGCCAGACCGTTTCCCCCACCACAGTCGACTCCTTCCTGTGGTTACTTCCCCGGGTTCTGTTCTTCGCCCACTCCCCTAATTTCCTAATTCTCATGAGGGTGGGTTTCCAAATATAAAAGAATGTTATCCCTCTCCTCTTTCCCATTCCCCCCCCCAAGTCATGGACTGCGCCGTCTCGTTGTTTCCAAACCGGGAGGTTCTCCACGTCTTCAGCCGGGACATTCCTTTCCTTGTACGGACATGGATCCTTTCTTTCCCTTTTTGCAAGTCAGAGTATGGCATGTTCCCCCCGAGGTCCCTCGACCTTTTTTTTCTTTCCCCCGCATAATCCCACCTCATTAAGGACCCGCCTTTTTTGCACACGCTTTTTAACCGCCGGTCTAGGAACGAACCCGCCTTCCGTTTTTTTTTCTTGCCCC